>Ga0315322_10003927_pt1 | contig 11449 bp, 10 predicted proteins | sample M110021515metaG_FD_203461 | JGI IMG/M metagenome (GOLD analysis project Ga0315322, IMG submission 203461) | Ammonia-oxidizing marine archaeal communities from Monterey Bay, California, United States - M1 100m 21515 | ecosystem: Environmental > Aquatic > Marine > Intertidal zone | place: USA... | reverse complement strand
AATGCTTTGGAGGCGGCCGGCCCACAACCTCTCGCCATTCAGACATCAGCGCCTCGCGCGAGGCAGCCTCTAAACCATCCAGATCAAGTCTCATCATCTGCTCCGTACAATCATCTCGTACCGAGCAGAGCCCGAAGGTATTCGGGCACAGCTACACACACGCTTGCGGAGAACAAGAAGTCCAGTGGAAAGATCAAGGATGTCTGGATGTTTAGGCTAGTTAGTCTGGGAGGACCTCATTTGTTAATTCATCATTGGTTGCACGGGCACCATACATAGTTTGGGGCACTTGTAAGCGAATTTGGTCGGACTGACAATTTGTTGTTGATATATGTTACTAGTGGGATAAAGTGGGCAAGAAGTAAGTGCGTGTGAAGATTCTAACAAATCCGAGAGGTCTGTCATGAAGTATAAAGCCTATGCCGCCACGATGCAAAGCGTGTGGTTCAGCGAAGATGAAGGTGAGAGCTGGAACCGTTTACTCACGCCGACCGGCGGCTTCTACAACGAGGCACGCTGCTGGGCGGTTCATACACACCCAGACCGGCCGGGTGAGCTTTTGGCGGGGACGGATCAGGGGCTTTATCATTATACCAAGGAAACCGGTCGGTTCGACTATATTCCTTCGCCGATGGATAGTCTGCATATTCTGCAAATTGCTCAGGATCCCCATGATCCGAATTTCATAATGTGCGGGACGCGACCGGGCGAGATTTTCATCTCAGAGGACAACGGTGCAAACTGGACACGCTCGAATCTTAATGCCTCGACAGAATGCTGGTTCATCAACACAAGTCGTGTGACTTCGATCCACTTTGATCCTAGGGACCGGGACACGATCTGGATCACAATCGAGATTGACGGGGCGCTCCGTTCAACTGACCGAGGCAAGACATGGGAGTTGATGATCACAGGTCTGCATGACAATGACACCCACGACATGGTGTTTCGTGATTACGAAGACGGGTCTCGCAAAATCCTGATGTCTACCGAAGACGGTGTTCACGCTTCAACAGACGAAGGCAGAACCTGGGAGCAGTTGCAAATACCGCAGGCAAAGTGGGATTACTTCCGCAGTCTGAAGCAGCCCGCCGAGAACAGCGATACTGTTATTGCCTCTGTTGGTGACAAGCCCTCGGGCGAAGCGGGTCAATTTCTGATTAGCCGAGACTTTGGGGAAACCTGGGCCGAAGCAGAAATGGACCACCCACCGAATTCCACCTTGTGGTCCATAGGCACCAATGCTGCTGATACGTCGCTTCTCTTCGCGATCACCATATTCGGTCAGATATTCAAGAGCACCGATGGTGGCAGCAGTTGGAAAAAGATAAAACGAGAACTGGGTGAGATCCGTATGGTCACCTGGACACCGGTGTAAGGAGATACGAAATGGCACTGTTTTTATACAAACCACATGTCGCCGGTCCAGAAGGGAACATCACGACGCCAGATATCGTCATCGACCGGTTGTTCGTGGATGGCAAGGTCAAGCCATTGGGCGGGCTTACAATAGAACTGGCTCATGAGGTCGATGGAGACCAGAGTCCCCGTGCAGGTTACGCGATCACGGCACTTGGGGGCGGAGCGCTGATTTCACCCGCGCTTTGCCTAGGAGACACTGTTGCGGTGGCCCGTAGCGCGTGGCGAGTGAATAATCTCGACGGGCACATCGGCGCGGTTAGTCTGAATGGTACGCCTTTGTCCGAGGTGGGGCTTCCCTCTCAGGTGATTGAGGCAGCTGGCGGTTCCAGCGATACACTGCCGCGCGGATACATGCTGATCTGCCAGAGTGGCTTTTCAGACAATCGCGCCGAGCTATTGGATAATGCGAAGAATCGTTCCTTGATTCATCGGCTTTTCCTGTCAGACGTGAACGCGGACCGGTGGGGCGAAAGCCGTCCAAAACCGCGATATTCGGTCGGTCCGACGCAAAAAGAGATACCGCATTTCATCTGACGCCAAGATGGAAAGCGTCGGCTGGGATTATATCGTCGTCGGGGCAGGAACCGCCGGATGTGTGCTTGCTAATCGGCTGAGCTTGGACCCTTGCAAACGGGTTCTTCTGCTCGAGGCCGGCGGCGAAAATCGCAATCCGTGGATCAAAGTGCCAATCGGGTATTTCAAGACGATTGGCGATCCGCGCTACAACTGGAATTTCCAAACCGAACCTGAGCCGGGATTGAACGGGCGACACCTTGGCTGGCCACGCGGAAAAGGTCTGGGCGGATCAAGCGCCGTGAACGGGCTGATCTATGTGCGGGGGCAAAAAGAGGATTTCGATGCTTGGGGCGACACAGCATCGGGATGGTCTTATGAAGACGTTCTTCCATACTTTAAACGGGCCGAGCGACAGGAGCGCGGTGCGTGCGAATATCACGAAGATAACGGCCCGATAGGGGTGTCGGAGGGGCGGGCACAGTTCCGTATCGCTGACCTCTTTCGCGAGTCGGCCTTGGTCCATGGGTTGGCGGACAACCCTGACTGCAACGGCGCAACCCAAGAGGGGGTGGGCTACTACCAAACCTCGACCTGGAGAGGGTGGCGGGTGTCTTCTGCACATGGATACCTTTCGCCGGTGCGCGGGCGCCGGAATCTTCGGGTTGAAACGTATGTCCGCATCAGCAGGATCGTGATTGAGGGCGGCAAGGCCATTGGTGTCGAGATCATACGTCCAGACGGCGCACGCCAGACGTGGCGTTGTCGGGGCGAAGTCATTCTGAGTGCAGGAGCGATAGGGTCCCCCCACATTCTATTGCTAAGTGGTGTCGGCCCTGCGCCACATTTGAAAGAACATGGGATCGAGGTTGTGCATGATGCCCCCCTAGTCGGTCAGCGTTTGCAGGACCAACTAAAGTTTCACAACGCGTACCGCGTGACCATCCCAACGCTGAACAACCGTCTGAATAAAGTATTTGGACGCTTGGCAATGGGGTTAGAGTTCGCGTTATGGCGTCGCGGGCCGCTGACTATGGGCGCAGCGCCCGTCTTTACCTTCCTGCGCAGCAGCCCCAAGGTTGACAGGGCTGACATCCAGTTTCACGTTGTTCCGTGGTCGAGCGACAACCCAAGCGAAGGGTTCCACCCGTGGCCGGGATTTGCCGTATCGATCTGCCCCGTGCGGCCGGAAAGCCGCGGCGAGGTCACATTGAAATCCCCCAACCCGCTGGACGCTCCGGCGATGGTCGCGAATTATTTGGCGACGGAACATGTTCAACAAACGATTTTGAACGGGCTGGCCCGATCACAGGAAATTTGCCGTGTTTCGCCGGTCGCGGATGTGATCGCAGAAGAGACCTGGCCCGGATCCGGCTTGAAAAACGCGACACGTTGAGGAAATGCTCGACGCGATCAGGGAGCGTGTTTCAACTATCTTTCACCCCGTTGGAACCGTGGCTATGGGCGATGATCCTACCATTCCGCTTGATGCGAGATGCTGCGTGCGGGGTATTGAAGGGTTGCGCGTCGTGGATGCTTCGGTCATGCCGTCGATTGTGTCTGGAAACACAAATGCTGCAGTAAACATGATTGCTGAAAAGGCATCGGAAATGATTTTTGAGGATAATCGTAGCTAAGCTACCTCCGCTTAAACACGACTCGCTCCAACGCCTCAAAAACTGGGCTTCCCGGCTCACCTGTTTCTCCGATAATACCTATGTGGTCCTTGCCGGGGCTTTCGAAGAGCTCTACCGGATTGCCGTTTTCCCGGCAGGCATCGGCAAAAAGTCTAGTCTGGAATTTGAAAGCGTCTGTCTCATCGCCCCCGCAGCAAACCGTAACCGGAATATCGGCGGGTGGTAGAGTGTGAATGGGGCTAAGACGGCGGGCAGAGGCTTGATCCAGCGATAACCACGTGTTCGCCTCTGCTTTGATCAGCGGTTCTAGATCATAAAGGCCGCTGATCAGGGTGAGGGACGCGACTGCAGGCGCGCCCTGTTCCGCCGCCACCGCTGCAGCAAGATGCGCCCCGGCAGAGTTGCCGACAACGTGGATTTGCGCCGGATCAATTCCGAGGTCCAAGGCGTTTTGATGTAGGAACAACAGGCTGCTTCGGGCGTCATCAACGATGTCATCCAGATGGAATTCCGGCGACAGGCGATAGTTTGGTACAGCCCAAACCACCCCACGATCACGCCATACGGATGCGGGAAATCTGCGATCTTCCTTCGCGCCGAATTTCCAGTATCCACCCCTTAGGAAGAAAAGGACCGGCGCATTCACGCCGGTCGGAAAGATATCAATCTTTTGTCGGGGATGATCTCCAAAGGGCAAGTCCAGTTTGGCCCCCAGCAGGTTTGCTGCCGCCGCAGACCTCAGGGCGTAGTCCTTTTGGGCTACGGTAAAGGCGGGGTTCGATGTGTCCAAATCATAGCCTACCGGAGAAATCATTTTCAGTTGCTGGTCCACTTCTTGTAGTCTTCACGTGCCTCAACCGCGATGGGGCACGGCTCTACGATACAGGTTACTTCGGTTTGGGTGTGACGCTCAACTGTGGGCTTGCCGCTACCTCCGTCCGGTTCACCCCAGGTCAGCGTGACCTCTGTGCCGGGATTTGCAACTTCTTCGTCAAGCAGGGCAAGAGAGATCCAGCTACGCACATTCGATGTATAGACCGGATAGTGCGAAATACCGACTGGCTTGCCGTCTTTGGTCACAAGATCATAGGGGCAGGTCGCATAATGCGATGCGGGCATATCCATGAACTTATGTCGCTCGGCGTCGCCGATTTGCGAGGCAAAGATGCGCACGACGTCGTCCTTGGACCAGCGCAGCGTACGTTTGTGTTTGTGCGGCTGGTCAGCCATTTTTTCAAGTGACTTGCGGCCGATGAAGTCATGGTCGAACTTGACGATGTGGCCGTAGCCGATGTCGTAGGGGGTTAGGTAGTAGTCTTCGACATTGTCGCTGATAAAGGAACCGCCCAAAGACAGGCCCGACATGAAGCTGTCCACCCCCAGCCATTCGCGGAGCGGTTTCATGCTGTCGCCGGTGTATATGGCGGGGAGAGGGGACGGGAACCATCCGCTTTCGTGAGCAACGGTTGAATAGGTTTTGGAGCCGGCGGCGAGTAGACCCATGTCTTTGCCCGCTTCCATGATTGCGTCGCGAATGCGGTCATAGTCGTCAAACGGGCCAAAGAGTTCCAACCCGACAGCACCGGCCATGCCGTGGCGAAGTGCACGGACCTGAATACCGTCGATATTGATGTAACCCATGCCGAAGAACTTGAAGCCCTCCAAAGGGCCACCGTTCAGTTTTTCGAGGATCGCGTTGGCATTTGGCCCCTGCACCTCGAATCGGTAACCCATGCGGCGGCCATTGTTGTCGAGGGCACGGAAGTCGGTTGTTGCTTCAACATCATATCCACCGGTTTCGATATGGTACTGCACCCAATCCCGGTTGATCGGCTTGTTAACAATGTTCACCTTGTTGTCTTCAAGGATGAACATAATCGCATCGCCAATCATGTATCCGTCGTGGTTACAGAACACGACCTGCTTGGCGATATCCTTGCGGAAGTTTGCCATGGAGTTGATAGCAAGATCTTCGAGAAGTCTTTTTACATCAGGGCCTTCGATGTAGTGGTCGGTCATGTGGTAAGACTGGTCGAACAGAACCGCGCCGTGCCGCCAGGCTTCCTGTTCGTCGCGCCAGTTTGTGAATTCCGCCTTGATCGGGAACTGATATGGGCCCGCCTGGGCGTTGCGCAGCATGTCCGCCGGATTTCCGATAGAGTTGATTTTGTCTTCCAGTGTTGTGATCGTCATTGCGAACTCTCCTCAAGATCGGGACGCGTGTTCCACCTAAAAATGTCTATTTACTAGTGGGCAGAAAATGGGCATAATCGCAAGTATTATTTTCAATTCGTCCCGTAAGCCGTAGAGAATCGGGGTCAATGCTGCGTTGAAAGGGAGCGAAAATGTCAGTTATCGAAGACCGCCTGAAGGAAATGGGAATCGAATTGCCTGCACCATTGGTTTTGCCGAGCGCCAACAGAACTAGCGCGGTTCTGGTGGGAAACATGCTTTATGTGTCAGGACATGGCGCCGCGCTTCTTGAAACAGATAAAGTCAAAAAACATGGCAAGGTTGACCTCGATATCACAGAAGAAGATGGCTACGCCACCGCGCGTGAACTGGCGATCAAGATGATTGCAACTGTCAAGCATCGCGTGGGCGATTTGGATCGGGTGGCCCGCGTGGTCAAAATCCTAGGCATGATCAACGCTCACCCGGATTTCGAAAGACAAAACGTGGTACTAAACGGTGCCTCCGATCTTTTCTATGAAGTTTTCGGCCCGGAAATCGGATGTCACGCACGATCATCTGTGGGTGTTGACGGTTTGGTTGCACGCCAGCCTGTCGAAATTGAAGGGACGTTTTTGATCAATGACTGATTTGGACCTCAAAACCGCAAGCGTTTCAGACATTGGCTCCAAGCTCGTTGATTTGACTGAAGAACCCGAAGCAATCCTCGCAGTGGTACGGGCTTTTTGCGAAGAGAAAGGGATTGCCGAAAGCACTTTTGGCCGCTTGGCCGTAAACGATGGCAAGTTTGTCGGGCGTATCGCCTCGGGCAGCCGGATCGAGCCGGAAACGGCCGAGCGCGTAGATGTTTTTATGGAAAAGGCCAACAAGGGAGAAATTCGTTTGCGCGGGCGGCCAAGGCGTAAAAAGACGGAATCCAACGCTTTCAAAATGGCCGAACTGATCAGTCAGGAAACGTCGATACGCACACCTGGCAGTTTTGCAATCCACGAACAGCGTCACAGGTTTCACGTCTTCGCCGCCACCACCAACGAATCCTGGGTGCATGCTGATATCATGGCCGAGGATTTACGCGTGATGACACCGGAACCTGATGGTTTCCGTATCTTTTATTCACCCATGGACAACGGCATCACGCTGGTACGCGTTTTGCGGGCTCTGCATGTGTTTCATCCAGACGTTCCGGTGCAGGTTGTTATCAAGGGCTGGGGTCTTGAGGATCTGCGCAACACGATCAGCCGAATGGTTGATCGTCTGATCGAGCATCCGCTTACCGTTTTCGTTCTGACCAACCTCTACACCCGCGAAGCGGTGCAGCTAAAGAAGACCTCGGATGAAGGCCCGCAGAACCTGATCTGGACAGACTTCGCTTTGGCCGGGGATCGGGGATATGACTATCAGCTTCAGGTCGGTCAGTTGTTCAAAGACCTTGCCCAGCAATGGACAGTCGTTCAGGGCAAGGATGACTTGCCCGAATACGCCCAACCGAGCGTCGTGTGCGTGTATCGCGCTGACAAGGCCGAGGCGTTAAAGAACCTGATCCCGCAGGAAAACGGCGATCCGCTGGAGTTCGACTACTGCTTCCTGAACCATCCATTTCTGCACAGCCATACGATGAAGTTTCGAACAGAGTATGTCTTGAAGCCTGTCATAGAGCATCTGGCTGTTGGGGGTATGGTAAAGGTAGCCCAGTCCTATGGTGAGGATCCGGCGCACGAGATCATCCACCGAATTGCGGACGGCAAAGCGCTGCCTTGCGTGTCGCGGCATGACATCATTTCCGACCTGAAGAAATCTTTGGGCGAGGATCAGAGACATGTCAGCTTTAGCGGCCTGACGGACGCGACGTCACTCTATCGCTTTGACATGCACACACTACCGATCATTGCTGACGGCGATGCGGGCGCTTTGTCATTGTCGCTGCAAAGCGCGTGGAACAATGCTGTCTATTTCGGCCAGTTCAAAGAAGAACTTGCACAGGCAATGCAGCGTGAAGGCACGCGATACCTAGACGTCACACGGGACGTTTTGCGCGAACGTGGCGGACTTTGGTTTGTAAACGAAACATTTGCGATCACGCGCAAAGAGGAAGGAACAGCCTGACATGATGGAGCTGATAGAAGATCAGTTTGCGCTACTTGGTCAGTGCTTTCAGCCCGAAAGCGCCGCAATCATCGGCGCTTCGACCGATCCGAAGAAATTTGGCGGTCGGGCACTGAAGTTCTGCCTCGAGCGGGGCTATGGCGGGCGGCTTTACCCGATCAATGCCAAGAACGACGTTGTTCAGGGTGTCAAAGCCTACGCGCATATCTCAGAGCTGCCCAAAGCGCCGGACATCGCGGTGATCGCGGTTCCCGCACCTTTGGTGCGCGACAACCTGATTGCAGCAGGCGAAAAGGGGTGCAAGGTCGCCATCGTTTACGGAGCCCAGTTTGCCGAAGCCGGCGGTGACGGGCGGGCACGGCAGGACGACCTGCTGGAAATTGCCCGCAGCCACAATATGCGCATGATCGGGCCAAACTGCATGGGTGTCATCTCTCTGGCGTCCGGATTTGTGGCCAGTTTCTCGGCGGTGCCGGAACATCACAACGGAAACGGCTGGCCCGAGGTCGGGTCTGTTTCGGTCGCCAGCCAGTCGGGTGCTGTTGGTAACCAGATGTTTGCCCAACTCAGGGACCGGGGTTTGGGGATTGCCAACTGGATTTCGACAGGTAACCAAGCAGACATCGACGTTGCCGATGCGATTGCCTATTTCGCCTCGGACACCTCTACCCGAACGATCGCGGCCTATATGGAAGACGCCAGCCGTGGGCTGAAACTGGTGCAAGCACTGGAACTTGCCCGTCAGGCGAAAAAGCCGGTTGTCATACTAAAGGTCGGCTCGACGCCCGAGGGTGGCGTGGCGGCTCAAAGCCATACGGCATCCATGTATGTCGAGGATCGCGTCGTCGATGATCTGTTCAAACAATATGGCGTGCTGCGCGCAGGGTCGGTGAACGAATTGATCGACCTCGTCTCGGCTTGTGAGGCAGGCGTCGTGCCGCCCTCGCCCGATGTCGCGGCGATTTCCGTGTCCGGCGGCGGCGCAGTGATGATCTCAGATGCGGCCGCTGAGCAGGGTTTGAACCTTGTCGAATATCCCGCCGATGCGCTGGCGGCATTGAAAGAGACGAACGCTTTTGTGAATGATCGCAACCCAATTGATATTTCGGCCCCCTCGATGAGCAACATGGCCATTACAGGTGGGCACTTGAAATGGGGGCTTGAGCGCAACCAGCCGACAATGATCGGTTATATCAGCCACATCCCGCTTGTGCCGCGTACGCGGGGGCAAATCATGCCCCAGCTTCTGAGCTTCCGCGAGGCGCACCCCGATCAGTTGATTGCCATATCGGCCAATTTTCACGCGGAGGACCGCAAGGAACTGATCAAAACGGGTGTCGCGGTGTTCGACGACCCGACCATTGCGACGCTCTCGGTCGGCAAGCTTGTGAAAGCCGGTCAGGCTTTTGCCAAGCCGTCCATGACCCCTTCGGCTCCGGGTGCTAACTCCGAACTGGCGGATGCTTTGGCTGGTGCAGGGATCAAGATGGTCAAAGAGGTCAAAGTCCAATCCGCAGACGAGGCTGCTGCCCAGCTTGAAGGTCCTATCGTCCTCAAACTGTCTGCGACGGGTCTGAACCACAAAACGGAGTTGGGTGGCGTTATCACCGGCCTGCCAACCGAAGACGCAGTCAGGGCGGCCTTCGATGCACTATCCCGAACCGTAGATGCACAAAAGAGCCGCTATCGTGATATTTACATCACCGCGTCGAAACAGGTTGAAGGGTTCGAATTCCTGATTGGGGTTCGCAATGATCCGAATTTTGGTCCTCTGGTCGTCTTTGGTTCTGGTGGCGTCGACTGCGAAATCCACGACGATCTCAGCTATCGGAAAGCTCCTTTTGATCAGGCGGATGCGGCGGCACTGGTCGACGGGGCAAAACTGTCAAAGAAACTCGACGGTTGGCACGGGGCATCTGCGGCAAACCGGGATGCGCTGGAAAAGGCGCTGGTCGCACTATCGCAGCAGGCCCATCAACTGCCAGATTTTGAGATCAATCCTGTGATGGTTGGAGAGACTGCACTTTTCGGTGTTGATCTTGTCACGGGGGGCGAAACATGACCCAGATCAACCAGTGGATTGACGGCGAGGATGTGGTCGGAAAGGATGGCATCCTGCCGGTCATCAACCCAGCGACCGGCAAGGAAATTGGCCAGTTGAGCGAAGCCAGTCCTGAACAGGTCGGACAGGCTGTCGCCGCTGCCAGGCGCAGTTTCGATGAAGGTGTCTGGGCGCAGACCCCGATGACAGAGCGTCGTGCGTTCATGCGCCGTGCGGCCGAGGCAATTCGCGACAATGCGACGGCCCTTTGGGGCAAGCAGGTTGAAGAAGGCGGAATGATCCGCGCCCATGTCGGCAACCAGATTCAGGGGGCTGCCAACTGGTTTGATTATTTTGCCGACTTCCTGACGCTTGAAGCAGGGGAAACCTATTGGCAATTCGGCTCAGCCACAACACTGGTTGAACGCGAACCTATCGGCGTTTGCGGGTTGTTCAGCCCTTGGAATGTGCCGGTGACACTGACCGCGATTAAGCTTGCGCCTGCATTGGCAGCCGGAAATTCGGTTGTCCTGAAACCGTCGGAAGAGACCCCCATAGTCACCAGAATGTTCACGGATATCGTCAATCAGGCTGGCCTGCCCAAAGGTGTCGTGAACTACATCAACGGTCGAGGCCAAGTTTCTGGTGCAGCGTTGGCCGAACATCCGGATGTGGACATGGTGTCCTTTACAGGCGGGCACGTGGGCGGCACAGCCGTGGCACTTGCCGCTGCACGGCGCCATGTGCCCTGCGTGATGGAGCTTGGAGGAAAATCGGCCACCATCGTTTTCGAGGATACGGATCTTGAGGCAGCGCTCAACGGTGCCGCAATGATGATTTACAGCAGCAATGGAGAAGCTTGCCTCGCCGGTTCGCGAATCCTTGTTCATGAAAGCGTTGCTGAAGAATTTCTGTCCGGATTGCGGGAAAAAGCCGACGCAATGGTCGTCGGTGATCCGACGGCCGATGGCACGCATATGGGGCCAATGATTACAAAGGCCCATCAGCAACGGGTCCTGGGGTTCTATGACAGTGCGGCCGATGACCGGGACAAGGTGCTCTTTGGCGGTGCCGCCAGTGACGGTGCCGGGTTCTACGTCAGACCGGGTGCCATTCAAGTGGCCTCTGGCCAATCGCGTGTTTGGCGTGAAGAGGTCTTTGGCCCGCTTGCCGCGGTTACCACATTCAAGGACGAGGCCGAGGCGGTTGCATTAGCAAATGACAGCGACTTCGGGCTTTCGGGCTATATCTGGACTCGCGATATCGGACGGGCAATGCGAGTCTCAAAGAAAATTCGCACCGGAACAGTCCTGATCAACTCTGGTTTCATGCGCGAATTGAACGCCCCCTTCGGAGGCTACAAGGGCTCAGGTGTGGGGCGCGAAGGCGGCTATCATTCGTGGATGAATTTCACGGAAGCAAAAACAACAATCATCAATCACGGATAATCAAAATGCTGGACGGAAAGAGTATCATAGTCACCGGCGCCGCTCAGGGCATCGGCGCGGTCATGGCTGCAGGTTTTGCCGAAATGGGGGCG
>Ga0315322_10003926_pt1 | contig 11450 bp, 8 predicted proteins | sample M110021515metaG_FD_203461 | JGI IMG/M metagenome (GOLD analysis project Ga0315322, IMG submission 203461) | Ammonia-oxidizing marine archaeal communities from Monterey Bay, California, United States - M1 100m 21515 | ecosystem: Environmental > Aquatic > Marine > Intertidal zone | place: USA... | reverse complement strand
TTCGAAGAAAAAAACATACTTAGCGAATGACGAAATAGGTAAAACTGGTATTGAGCTTTTCTATGAAGATGCGTTGCGTGGAACACCCGGGCGAAAAGTTGTTACTGTAGATAAATTCAATAATATTTTGGAAGTAAATGAGGAAGTTTTCGCAAAAGCCGGAAGTGACGTCCAATTAACAATCAATATTGACCTGCAGGCTTTAGCCGAACAAGAGCTCGAACGAGGGTTGAATCTAGCTCGGCAACAGCCAACCAAATTCGAAGAGGAGGGAGTGGTTATCTTCAAAGCTCCAGCGGGAGCAATGGTTGTTCTTGACCCAAGAGATGGTTCTATCCTTGCTATGGCGTCATACCCTACATTTGATCCCGAACTATTTGTTTCAGGCATAAGCCAAGATGATTTTGATGATCTTACTGATCCAGGAAACTTTCTTCCACTATTGAACCGTACTATCCAAGGTCAGTATCCCCCTGGCTCCACTTTTAAACCATTTACTGCCTACGCAGCACTAGACACGGGTTTAATTGGCTCACGGGGCATTCTTGGAATTGATTCGATGTTTTACGATGAAGGTATTTATAAGATTCCAAACTGCGAGGGCGGAACATGCCAGTTTCAGAACGCTGGCGAGGCAGCATATGGGGATGTCGATTTGCGCCTAGCTTTAACCTACTCTTCGGATGTGTATTTTTATAACCTCGCCGCGAGTTTTGACATTCTTCCCGGATTTGACCTTGAGTCTGTACAAGTGGCCGCTAGATCTTTCGGGTATGGCGTTCGTACTGGAGTAACACTAGCGAACGAAGGAAGCGGTCGTATACCGACACCAGAGTCAAGGCGAGAAGCGTATCGTCAGAATCCAGATGCCTTCTTAACTGGGCAATGGTTAACAGGAGATACTTTAAATACATCCATAGGGCAGGGAGACGTTCTAGCTACACCGCTCCAAATAGCTAACGCATATGCCGCATTGGTAAACGGTGGGACGCTATATGCTCCTAACCTTGGGAAGATGGTCCTAAACCCGATCACTGGGGATGTAGAAGTAGAGTTTTCGCCACGAATTCTAAAAGAAATTTATTTTCCAGAAATCTTTTCAGACCCTATCTTGGAAGGTTTAGCGGGAGTAACTACATGGAGATCGGATATCGGAACGGAAGGAACTGCATATACAGCGTTTAAGGATTTCCCGCATGAGGATTGGTCAGTTTCGGGGAAGACAGGCACTTCAGAGAAGCAGGTAGAAGGTCAGTTAATAGCTGATTACGGGCTTTTCGTCGGCTGGGGACCAAACCCTGACCCTGAATACGTGGCAGTTGTAGTTCTGGAAGAGGCAGGTTTCGGTGGTCAAGTAGCAGCTCCAGTAGTGCGAAGATATTTTGAGCGAATAGCGAGAAACGTTGTCCCGCGATATCTAAACCAGGATGAATTAGATGAACTTGCGAAACAACAACTCGAAGAAAGCCGATTAAATGCCCCAAATGCAAACACGCAGGAAGACGCAGAGGTTCCAGAAACATCATGAGAGCTACAACCTCACGAAAAAAATTAAACCTTAATCCGTCTGGCGACCCTTGGTCTCCATGGCTACATGTAGACATAGCACTAGTTGTTAGCAGTCTTGCTTTAGCAGTCACCGGCGCATTCATGGTCTATAGTGCCACTCGCGGAAGCAATCCAGAACTTTATGACCGCTCGTATCTAAATCGGCAACTTCTTTTCGTTGGCGTCGGGTCGGCGGCGATGATCGGAACAGCTTATATCCCTTATAGGAGATTACGTGATTGGGTTCCGATGGTTTTTTGGGCTGGAATGATTCTCTTGTTCCTAGTTCTTACTCCACTTGGAGTCGAACGTAACGGAACGCGCGCCTGGTTTGAATTCGGAAGCTTCCAACTTCAGCCTTCTGAACTATGCAAAATAGCTTATATCTTCATGATGGCTAATTATCTTGAAAGATTTAATGGGCGTTTAGATATTCGTCAATTAGGTAATGCTTTGCTGTTGGGTGTCATTCCCATAGGACTCATACTTCTGGAAACCGACGTTGGGACGGCTCTTGTTTTCATAGCGATAACTATGGGAATGCTTCTAGTCGCAGGAGCACAAGCAAAACATATTTTCGTCTTAACGGTAGTTGGCATTTTCTTGGCTGCGCTTGTGTGGAGCAGCGGCTTGCTACAGGATTACCAACAAGACCGGTTAACGTCATTTATTGACCCAGAGTCCAGCCAGACAGAAGCAGCTTATCAACAAACGCAAGCACAAATTGCTATCGGTAGTGGTGGGTTGACAGGACAAGGTTTTGGTCAAGGTCAGCAAACCAGAGGCGAGTTCGTTCCAGAACAACACACAGATTTTATTTTCTCAGTAATAGGAGAAGAACTAGGCTTTGTGGGGTCCTTAATCGTTCTTGGATTATTCGGAATTCTTATGTGGCGTTGCATGAGGACAGCTAGAAAATCCCCTGATTTATTGGGTACGCTAATCAGTTGTGGAGTAATGACACTTTTCGCATTTCAGATGTTTCAATCAGTTGGGATGACTCTAGGAATTATGCCGATCACTGGTATTCCGATCCCATTTGTGTCTTATGGAGGATCTTCTTCGATCTCTTCCTTCGTTGGTATCGGATTAGTCCTGAATATTCACATGAGACGTTATCAGGTTGTTCGATAGGGACAAGGTTGCCCCCCGAGTACAATACCGTTAGCACGAAAGGCTTTAAAAGTAATGAGTTCCGTATGGAAGACATTGGAAAAACATCTTATTAATGTTGAGAAACCTGCGCGTTACATCGGCTTAGAACAAGGGGCTCAGCAGCCGAAACATGATGAATCTAACGTCGCTTGGTTATTGACTTACCCCGATACCTACGAAGTCGGGTTTCCTAATCAAGGACTCCAAATTCTTTACGAGATAATTAATGAATCTGGTAACAGCGAAGCTGAAAGAGCTTACGCTCCTTGGGTTGACTTGGAGCAGATAATGAGAGACGAGAATATACCGCTCTTTAGTGTTGATACTCATCGACCGGCATTTGAATTTGATGTAATTGCTTTTAATTTGTCATCCGAGTTGGTTTACACGAATTTAATTAACTGTATTGACCTTGCAGGAATTCCAGTTAGGGCTAACCAGCGAGGGATTAATGACCCACTAATCGGAGCGGGTGGCCATTGCACATACAACCCAGAACCATTAGGTAAGATTGTCGATTTTTTTGTCTTAGGTGATGGAGAAGAGGTCGTTACTGAAATAACGAACGTAATTCATAAGTTCAAATCAATCAGTACTTCTGATGGAAATAGAAACTCATTGCTGAAAGAGTTAGCAACTATAGAAGGTGTCTACGTCCCTAGTTTATATAAGGCAGAATATAACGAAATCGGAAATCAATATTTGACTCCTAAATATGAGGAAGTTCCAAAACTTGTTGAAAAGAGGACAATTACCGACCTTGAACAGTGGCCGTATCCCAAAGAGCAACTGGTTCCCATCACTGAAGTTGTTCATGACCGACTCAATGTAGAAGTTTTTCGCGGATGCACTCGAGGATGTAGATTCTGTCAAGCGGGTATGATTACGCGGCCTGTACGAGAGCGGCCAGGAGAACAAGTCCGTACGATGATACAGGCAGGTATTGAAAGAACAGGGTACGACGAAGTCGCTTTAACATCTTTATCTACTGCTGATTACAGCGGCATAAACGATGTCGTTGACCAAACTATTATTGACCCTGCTAATTGTGGACAGGTAAGCATATCGTTACCTTCCCTTCGGGTTGATGCTTTTACCGTTGGTATCGCTGCCAGCATACAGAATGCACGGAGAACCGGTTTGACATTTGCACCAGAAGCAGGAACGTGGAGATTGCGTCAAGTGATAAATAAATTGATTCTTGAAGAAGATCTGTACGGTGCTGTCGAGTCAGCATTCTCTCAAGGATGGCGAAGAATGAAACTCTACTTTTTAATTGGACTTCCAACGGAAACAGATGAAGATACATTAGGCATCGCAAGACTCGCAGCTAATTGTGTAGCAATAGGCAAAAAGTACACAAATACCGCATCTGTAACTGTTAGCGTCGGAGGTTTTGTTCCTAAACCATTTACCCCATTTCAATGGTTCGGGCAGAATACTGTCGAAGAGCTAAACAGGAAGATTTCATTACTAAAAGAAGAAGTTAGAAAGACCAAAGGGGTAAAACTTAAATGGCACGACCCTAAAGCCACACTTATCGAAGGGATATTGAGTAGGGGAGATAGGCGGCTTGGTGATGTTTTAGAAACAGTCTGGGAAAAAGGAGGAACCTTCCAAGAGTGGAGTGAATTTTTCGATTTAGAGATTTGGAAAGAATCAATATCGGAACATGGTTTGGACCATGAATGGTATGCGTACAGGCATCGAACGAAAAAAGAGACTCTCCCCTGGGATCATCTTGACGCTGGTTTATACAAAGACTTCCTATGGCAAGAATGGCGTGATGCGCTTGACCAAAAAGGGTTAGAAGATTGCCGTTGGATTCCTTGTTACGATTGTGGAGCCTGTACTGGTTACGGCCTTGAGCATGTGGTTGCATCTACTTCTCCCCCTGTAGGTGGAAGTCAAGGCACATGGCAAAACATGCAAGAAGGTGAATATGCTCCACAACTCTTGGAGATAACGTCAAAGAAAAAAGTAGGTGTCTCAAAGTGATTATCTTGAGGCTCCGATCAACGAAAATTGGAAAAATTCGATTTGCGAGTCATAGAGATATCGCAAAAGTTTGGGAGCGTGCCTTTCGACGCGCAAATATTCCATTGATTTACAGTGAAGGCTTCTCTCCACGGCCTAAGATTGCATATGGCTTAGCTCTTCCAACAGGCGCTGAGTCGGAATGTGAATATCTAGACGTGAAAGTAGACGATGAGAGAATAGGTATCTCTCGGATTTTGGAAATCCCAGAACAATTAACCGAACTTCTCCCCGAAGGCATAAAAGTTACAGGAATGACAGAAATCAACAGTAAAGCAATATCTCTTCAGCAAGCAGTAACAGCTTGCACTTGGGAGATGACAATTGCACAAAATAAAAACTGTGTTGATCAATGGATTGCAAATGTGCTTGACTCGAAAGAGTTGATTGTAGAAAGAACGCGAAAAGGAAAAAACGTTAAGGACGATATTCGCCCATTTATCGTGGGTATAGAAGAAAGTGAAATTAATGAAGATGGACAGGTTGTTCTGAAAGCAGAACTACGAACGCAACCTCGGTCGCTTCGACCTAGTGAATTTATGAAATCAAAGCTACCGAATTTGACACAAATAAAGTTGTGTCGAAAAAAACAATTTATTGAAACAGGAGATAGACGCTTGGACCCACTAGAAGTCGGGCAATCTCTTGAAGCGAACATGGAACTGTGTTCGTCATGAGAAGGGAAACGATTAGATGCAAGAACGTGAAAAGTCAGAGAATTCTGGAGATAAAAACAAGCAAGGTAATGAATCAAAAGAAACTGTAGAAGTCCACAACAGTAATGATGGTGGTCAAGCAAAACCTAAAATAGGCGATACTCGACCAGCCCCTGATTCAAAGAAAGCTTCACAAAAAACAAATGAGAGTGGTAATCGCCGACGTAGAAAACGGCGAAAGGGAAAAGGTCCTAATAATAATCCGAATTCACCAGTTTCTGGAGCTATATCAGACGAGAGAGTAGAACTTGATGCCGAAACTCTGAAAAAAAGGCGCGGGCGCGAACGTAAAGGTAAAGCCGTCGGAAGATATACCATGGTCGTCCATGTTGATAATGGGGTTACCCAAATAGCAACGCTGGAAGGCCGATCACTGATTGAGTTTTTCGTTTCACGCCCCTCTGATGATGTGACTGAAATACACGGAAATATCTACATGGGTAAAGTAGAGAATGTTTTGCCGGGGATGGAGGCGGCTTTCGTAGATATTGGTACACCCAAAAATGCAGTTTTATATCAAAGTGACTTAGCAACTGGTGACCATGGAAAAAAAAATGAACTAGTTCGTATCGAAAATGTTCTCAAAAACAAAGAATCCGTTATGTGTCAAGTCTCTAAAAACCCTATAGCGCATAAAGGAGCTCGTTTAACGCAAGAAATTTCTTTAGCTGGAAGATTTGTTGTGTTAGTCCCGAATAGCTCTACATTTGGGATCTCTAAACGCCTTCCGGAAAGAGAAAGAAAACGTTTACGACAAATCCTAGAAAAAGCTAAGCCAGCCGAGCATGGAATAATATTGAGAACAGCTGCGCAACACATCACTAAAGAAGAGATTGAACAGGATGTTAAGCGTTTACTTGAACAGTGGAAAAGCATTGAAGCGACTGCATCAAATTCGAAATCACCTGCTCTTCTATATCGCGAACCAGAAATGCCATTCAGAATAATCCGCGAAGAGTTCAATAAAGAATACCGATCTGTCGTAGTCGACGACCTGACATTATTTGAAGAGGCAAAAACATATTTGGAAAGTATTGCTCCTGCTCTTGCAGAAAGGATTGAATATCACGACCCCAATTCACAAAGCGTGCCCTTATTTGAACGATTTTATATCAACGAGCAATTAGCAAAGGCGCTTGACTCAAAGGTTTGGCTACCTTCTGGAGGGTCATTAATTATCGAGCACACTGAAGCATTAACAGTTATTGATGTCAACACAGGAAAAAATGTTGGGACATCAAGTCTGGAGGAAACGGTCTATCGGAATAATTTAGAAGCTGCGAAGGAAGTTGCTCATCAATTACGGTTACGTGACATCGGTGGAATAATAGTGATTGACTTTGTCGATATGGAAATACCTAGACACAAAGAAGATGTTATGAAAACATTCCGTGGAGAGTTGGCAAGAGATAAGACACGTACACAAGTCTTTGGAATTTCTGAATTAGGTCTTGTTGAGATGACTCGGAAAAGAATAGGCGAAGGTTTAAAACAGACTTTCCAGAAAGCACAAGAATAAACGATTCTTCTCTGTGGGGATTGTCGGTATTTGCAAGTAATTCCATTAAGATTGAACCTTATGTATGCAGTAGTAATTTCAGGTGGAAAACAATACCGGGTTGAAGAGAATCAGATTCTCGACGTTGAGCTTGTCGGAGAAGCGGGATCATCTATTGACCTTGTTCCTGTCATGTATGTTGAAGGAAAAACCGTTCTGGCTACGCCTAACGAACTGGCTGATGTCAAAGTAAAGGCAGAAATTCTTGGTCAGAAAAAAGGCAAAAAAATTAATGGCTTCACTTACAAAAATAAAAGTAACCAACGACGACGCTGGGGACACCGCCAGAATTATAATGAAATAAAAATCACACAAATTTCAAGGAATAGTTGATATGTCAAAAACTAAAGGTGGGGGTTCAACACGTAACGGTCGGGATTCGAATGCTCAGCGGTTAGGAATTAAAGCATACGATGGAACGTCGGTTTCTTCAGGTTCAATCTTGGTTCGTCAACGCGGAACGAAATTCCACCCAGGAATTAACGTCGGTAAGGGTGGGGATGACACACTGTTCGCTACCGCTGCTGGGCGTGTAAAATTCGGTTCCCGTCGGGGTCGAAAGCTCGTTGACGTAATCCCAGATTAAGTCATTCTTGATTTAACGTACTCATTAATGAGTTGCAGGTAGTGTCTAATTTATAGGGAGTGCCGTGTCGAATTTTGTTGATGAATGTGGGATTAATGTTAAAGCTGGAGATGGTGGCGCTGGTTGCGTTGCATTTCGTCGCGAAGCTCATGTTAATCGTGGTGGGCCAGACGGCGGCGATGGCGGGAGCGGTGGAGATATATGGTTGGTCGCCGATCATAATGTAGCTTCTCTATTGGCATTTCGAGATTACCCACATAGGAAAGCTGGGAATGGGACACACGGAAGTGGCAAGAAAAAACATGGTGCAAATGGTGCAAATTTAGATGTTTCAGTTCCCGTAGGAACAATAGTTAAAGACGCTGATGGTGTTCTCCTAGCTGATTTAGCTGCGTCGGGATCGCGATGGCTAGCAGCAGCCGGAGGAGCCGGAGGGAAAGGGAACACGCGCTTCTTAAACAATAGTCGAAGGGCACCAAGCTTTGCTGAACAAGGGGAACACGGTGAAGAGCAGTGGCTCAAGCTAGAGCTAAAACTTTTAGCTGATGTAGCATTAGTTGGGTTTCCTAACGTTGGCAAGAGCACCCTTATTTCACGATTATCTTCTGCAAAACCGAGAATTGCCGATTATCCATTTACCACTTTGGTCCCGAATTTGGGAGTGGTGAGATTGGATAACGAATTTGAAATGGTAATAGCTGATATACCGGGATTGATAGAAGGTGCCGCAGATGGCAAAGGCTTAGGGCATCAATTCCTTCGCCATGTTGAACGAGCACGTGTATTAGCAATCCTTCTTGATTTAGCGCCCTATAGTAATCAATCACCGGAAAACCAACTTGAAATCATTCTTGGAGAACTTGGGAAATACAAGCCGGAGCTTCTGAGTCGCCCACGGGTTTTGATTTCGTCAAAACATGATGTCGCTCAACACGACCCATTGGAAGGGAGTCTTGCAATATCTTCAGTTATCGGAGAAGGCTTAGACAAGCTTGTTACTGAATTGCAAGTGTTGGTATCTAAAGCGCGAGATGAAGAAATTGATTCCTCGGAGAAATTAGTAATTCATAGGCCTGCGCCTAAAGGAATCGCTGTCATCAAAGAAGGCGAAACGTTCGTTGTCGTTGGTAGGGCTGCTGAACGAGCGGTTTCCCTGAATGATTTAACCAACATAGAAGCCTTGGAATACGCTCAGAATTCGCTAACGAAATTAGGTGTAGATAAAGCCCTCAAGAGAGCCGGAGTCAAGAACGGTGACATCGTTCGGATCGGTGAGCTAGTTTTTGATTACTCCAATGATGATAGTTTTCTAGTTGATTAAAAGGGATCTCCTTAAATAGCAGAATTCAATGCTCAATTCTGCGAGAATAGATAGGTGACCATAGTAGTTAAAATAGGAACCTCTTCGCTTACTGATGCCTCTGGAGCGATCAAAAGTGAAGCAATAGAAAAGCTATGTTTGGAGATAGCGAAAGCGCGAGATCAGTTTGAGAGAATAGTGCTGGTAAGCAGTGGGGCTATCGGTGCTGGATTGCCTGCTTTAGGCTACTCAGGAATCCGGCCATCAGACCCTCGCATCCTCCAAGCAGCGTCTGCTGTTGGTCAACCCCGTCTAATGGCTACCTACAGTGAAGAGTTCTCAAAATATAGTATTGAAGTGGCCCAATTGTTAATGGCGCCAGACGATTTTTTTATCCGGAAGCGCTACTTGCATGCTCGCGCGACCGTTGAGGAGCTACTTTCCGCTGGAATTCTTCCTATAGTAAATGAGAATGATGCCATAGCTGATGATGCAATAAGGTGGGGCGACAACGATAGGATTGCTGCCTTGCTAGCTCAGCTATTGAATGCTGAGCATTTAATCATGCTGACCGATACTGACGGGCTATATTCTCATGATCCACATGCGGAAACTTCGGAAAAGGCAAATTTAATACATGAAATAAAATTCCAAGAAGAACTTGACGCTCAAGTAGGTGATTCAAGTAGCACTCACGGTAGTGGGGGGATGGCCTCAAAACTAGCTGCAGCGCAAATGGCTTCATGGGCTGGTGTAACAACAACTATTGCTTCGGCAAATCGAGAAAAAGTAGTGATTGATGCCTTATTGAAAGAGGAGAAGATGGGCACCACCATCCACCCGCATCCAAAACCACTTTCAGCTCGAAAACTTTGGATAGCGTTCGCTTTGATACCAAAGGGAAAATTGATAATTGATGAAGGTGCCGAAGTTGCGCTTGTCAAGGATGGAGGGTCTCTTCTCTCAGTGGGAGTCGTAAAATCAATAGGGGATTTCCTGAGAAACGATGCTGTTGATATTGAAAATCAACAAGGAGAGACTATTGCACGTGGTTTATCTGCCGTGACATCAACGGAACTTAATTCTGCTCTCGGAAATAGCTCTAATGTGCCTTCAATCAAATTAGCTAATGAGATTATCCATAGAGATGATTTGGTTCTATTAAAGAGTTAACGGTTTCTGAAAAAAGAGGGAAAACGTAGTGCACGTATAAACTGGCGAGCCGTCTCGGAGCCAAGCATAGCTGAACCGCAGAGGTAGACTCCGCCACTAAGGCCCAATGCTAGAGGAGCGGAAAGATATGGGGTGGAACTATTCATCCAATACGCAATAACGGCTGCTATCACTCCGGCTGTGATTGCAGGAACGGTGAAGTAATGTAGATTCCTAGATTGACTTATTCGCAGATTTAATTGGTTCGTAACCCGTTTTCGTAATAGGTGATACTCAAACCAAGCGCCGAGAGCACTCCCTAATGCAAGTCCCACCGCCCCTAATCTTTGTGGTGAAGCATCCAAAGAACGCACGATTTCTGAAAGTGGAATGAACGACGGGATTGATCCAAGTTTGACAAGATGGTCATTGTCAATGGCGAATCTATCAAATTGGAACATAAGTAGAAACCCGAAAGTTCCAGAAATCATAACTCGGATTCCTGCGAGTTTAGCTGGACCCTTAACGTCACCTGTTGAATAACAGATGTTCTGGTATAGGCGGCTAAATCCAGAAGCGCAGAGGCCAAGACTATATGCAGAAAGGACTAGCCATATGTATAAAGTGTCCTCGCTTGTGAATTTACCTCGTTCGAAAAGCATTGCCACTAAAGGTTTACCCATCGTAATAAATGCAGCAGTGGAGAAGAAAAGATAGAAAGCGATTCTTTCCGAGCTCACATCTAACCTATTTTGAAGTCTTGAAGTATTTTTGTAATCGCGCGAAAGCTCTGGAAGGTCAGCGGAAATAATTGACATCACGAATAGGCCAATGGGTAAAAGATAAATTATCTGCGCCATTGATAACGCTGCAAATGCACCTGTCGCCAGGAAGCCAGCCAAAATGAGATCAAAGAACGCTGAGAGTTGTACTACCCCTCTGCCAAGGAGAGCTGGTATGAATTTGCTAAAAATTTCTTTTACGGGGGTTAAGCCCCAACGTAACCTAAGTTTTAGGGCAGGTACTGCCTTGCGAACTAACGGAAGTTGAATGAGCAATTGAAGAAGGCCTCCAACAAGCACACCCCAAGCCGCAGCTTTGGCTATCCCCGCATCATCCCAATCCCTAGCCCAAGCAATTACAGCAAAAGCTACTTGAGCAGCATTCCAAAGTACAGGGGCAGCAAACGAAAGAAAAAACTTTCTGTGTGCGTTAAGAACTCCCAAGCACCAAGAAGACAAGACAATAAATCCTAAACCTGCCCACATGATACGAACTAGGTCAACTGTTAGTTCGAATGTTTCATCGGCAAGAACTGGCAGTAGAGCCTTAGTGACCGGTCGAGCTGCGACAATCCCGATAAAGACTATAATCGCAGTACATAATCCCAGAATTGCA
>Ga0315322_10003925_pt1 | contig 11450 bp, 5 predicted proteins | sample M110021515metaG_FD_203461 | JGI IMG/M metagenome (GOLD analysis project Ga0315322, IMG submission 203461) | Ammonia-oxidizing marine archaeal communities from Monterey Bay, California, United States - M1 100m 21515 | ecosystem: Environmental > Aquatic > Marine > Intertidal zone | place: USA... | reverse complement strand
GTTTACCCGGTTTTTTTTCCATTTTGACTTGAATGAAGGGAATCCGGCGGGTTACCAGTTCCGGCAATCGAGACGGGCGACTGGTGGTCACGACGTTCGTAGCCCGTTTTTTCCAAAAGTTCAGGTTGTTGGATTCCTGAGGCATCATTCCTCGAGAGAGATCGAACACTACGGGTGTCCCGCAAGCAATTGCTTCGGTGGTCATCCCCGCCCCGGGACGGGCAAACAGACAATCCGCATTCCGGAGAACGAGGGCCATTTCCGGAGCCGAAAGCTCGGGCAGGGCCATGAAAGGAACCTTGACGCGATCTTTCATTCGATTGAGTTCGGCAAGGGTAACTTCGTTCTTGCCGCAAAGGGCAAGCAGTTGGCATCGATCACCCGACCGGTCAAAAGCGTCGATGACCTCACGGTGACGATTGACCCCGTTGGCTCCGGTACCAAGAACATAGGTCTTGAGTGAATCCGAAAGCCCGTATTTTCTCAAGAAATCCTCACGGTCGCTTTGGCCGGCCTTCCCGTAAAAAGCTTTCCTCAGAAGTGGACCGGTGGCCATGGTCTTCTTTTCGGGCATTCCTCTCCTCACGGCGGCTTGACAGGTTTCTTCGAATGGACCGGCGAAAAGATCGGCGTCCGGGTTAATCCAATGCCGGCTGAATCCGTGCCCGTCATCCAGTTCACCACAAAAAATAACGAATTTTCCTTTCTGTGCGGGAAGGCAATCACGGATAAGGCGAAAATAACCATGATTCAAGTGCGCATGAACACTCAGTACGAGGTCGGGGGAAAAGTCTTTGACTTCACTCAGCAAGTTCTTGGAACCGATAATCCGACGGGGACCCCGGTGAAGGGAGGCGTATTCCAAAAAGTAAAAATAGAGGTAATGAAAAAGGGGGAGATTTTTTTGAATCAAATTGTAGAGGGAAGTTCCCCAGCGATAGAGCTTGAATCCGTTTTCCAAGGGGCGAAGAATTCGTGCCTCCCCTTTTCCTTCGGTCCACCATGATTTAAGGGCATTGGCCCGCATCTCGTGACCGCCTCCAGTCGAGGAACTCAGAATAAGTAAATTCATCGCGTCCCGAAAAGTTACCTGCTTTTCCGAAAGAAGAAAACAATGAAAGAAAAGGTCACGGGTGCGACGATCGACCCGTCTGGGAATTACTCCAAGTCATGAACGAACAGGCCGCTCCTGAGCTTCGGTTCAAACCAAGTCGTCTTCGGAGGCATGATTTCTCCAGCGTCCGCAATGCTCAGGAGCTGATCCATGGAAACGGGGAAAAGGGCAAAGGCTGCGGCCATCTCACCCGAGTCCACCCGGTGCTCGAGCTCTTCAAGGCCACGAATTCCACCCACGAAGTCAATCCGATTGTCATTTCGCAAATCGGTAATGCCCAAAATGGGTCCAAGAACTTTTTCCGACAGAAGCGTGACGTCAAGGTCACCGATCGGAGAACCTGAGGACTCGGTGGACGGTTTGGCCCTCAATTCATGCCAGGATCCGTCAAGATACAGTGAGAACTCCCTTAAACCGGAAGGGCGGGGGCAAGACTGCTCCGCTGGCGTGATATCGAAATCAGCCGACAGGGCAGCAAGAAAATCTTCGGGGGCAAGACCATTCAGATCTTTTACGACGCGGTTGTAGTCGAAAATTTCAAGTTGATCGTCCGGAAAAAGAACGGCCATAAAGAAGTTGTATTCCTCGTTACCCCGATGGTCTGGGTTGGAATCTTTTCTTTTCTGCCCTACCCTTGCAGCAGCAGCCGTCCGATGGTGACCATCCGCAACGTAGAGGTCGGGCACGCTCAAGAAGGCTTTTTCCAAAAGGGCGACGTCCCCGGCTTCCGAGATCGTCCATAATTCATGACGGACACCGTCATCAGCCACAAAATCACAAACGGGAACCCCCTCAAGGGCATGATCAACGAATTCATTGATGCCCGATACCCCGCGATAAGAAAAGAATACGGGCTCGGCATTCGCATTCAAACACTCTACATGGTGAACACGGTCGTTCTCCTTGACCGTCCGGGTAAGCTCGTGCTTCTTGATACGGCCGTCATAGTACTCCTGATACTCACAGCATCCGACAAGTCCGGCTTGCGACCTGCCGTTCATCGTCAGGCGATAAAGATAGTAAGTGGGTGTGGAATCTTGCGTGAAAACTCCTTCCCGGCATAGTTTAAGGAAGTTTTCTCTGCCTTTTTCATAAACTGCGTCTGAATAAGGATCGGTTTCCTCGGATAATTCGATCTCGGGCTTGATCACCCGGAGAAAGGAATGAGGATTTCCTTCCGCCTCATCTTTAGCTTCGCTCGAATTAAGAACGTCGTACGGCTTGGATGCAACGGCTTGGGACAAAGATGGTTGAGGTCTGAACGCCTTGAAGGGCTTGAAGATAGCCATGGGGAGTTGTTATTGGAGAGTTCGAAACAAAGTGGCGGAAAGCAAGAAACCTTAACCGGGAGTTTTCGACTCCTCCTTTTCGGTCTCAGCTGCCTTTTTTGCCCTGATTTGAGCAATAAGTTGCTTAGCCGAACCTGCAACCAAGGTACTCTTGAGCGTCCCGGAAACAGGCTTGCCGGAAACCGCAGCAGCCTTATTTGAAGTCTGAACTGCCTCAAGAATCTCCCTACGGAGAATGGAAATCGATCGGGGAGCGGATATTCCGATCTTTACGGAGTCACCCTCGATCTTGGTTATCGAGATTTCGATCTCGTCCCCTATCGTGATACCTTGGTCGACTTTTCGTGATAATATCAACATGGGTCTCTAGGGCGTGACTTAGAGACCTTCACTTCCGACATCAAGTAGATGGCGGGCTGAAAATTCCTCATGGTTGTTAATAATACACTGCTTTGCTACCAAAGTCGACCGGTTCACTATGATCGGACCGACTAGGTTGAGGAAAATTCTTCCTGATTGATCAGCAGGCAAGGTAACGATATTCACAATCATCGTATCCTCCGGCCCGGTGACACCAAGTATCTCGACATCACCATCGGCTATTTCGACGGAATAGTTCGGAATAATGCCACCGGGTTCCAAAACGATGAAAGCCAAACCATCTTTTTGTTCTTCGCGCAACCACATGAAGGGAAGTTCTTCCTGATCGTAGACAAGGTCCATCGACCGAATCTCCGGGAAGCCGAAAAGACCTTGAGGCAAACTAATCTGATTACGGGTCTCCGTCTGCCCGATCTCAGGATTGTTTGAGTCTTCCCCTGCCTGTAGTTTCATGCGTTTCTACGAATTAAAGATAGTTCAACAAAGAAGTGTTGAGCAATTGGGATCCGACCTGCAGGGATGCCTGGTAGGCCGTTGAGATACGGGTCAAACGCATAATTGCCTCCGAAAGATCAATGTCGACATCTTTGGATATACGTTGATCCAGTTGCATGAAATATTCCTCGTCATGAGAGCGAACCGTGTTCATGCGAACCATTCGGGATGAAAGTTCACCCATCTTGTTGATCAGGGTTTCCTCCTGAGCAATCAATTCCTTCTCTGAGTTTTCCACGGCTTGAGAGTAATGGGAGGGAATTGCATTGTTCAGGGAGTCACGCAATTCGACGATCGTTTGAACGGCATCTCCCAATTCCTTCGTCCCGTCCCTTTCGGCACTTAGGAAACCCGAGATTTTCGTCTCGTTACCTACGTAGTAATTGCTGTCCTTCTTGCTTCCGGTGTAACTGATATTAACGACCTTTCCACTTTCGTCTCTGTGGTCAAGGAAAGTTTTGGAGCCCGTGGCAAAGGAAAAGACATCTCCGGTCTGGGCCTTGGCAGTCGCTCCACTCACGGAAGCCGACTGAGCAAGATTAAAGCCCGTGACGACATAGGGTCCAGGGTCTTTGGGGTTTTGACCCCATAAAATCTCGGCCTGCATTTCCTCACCATTGGGAAGAACGACCGTTGCTGCTTGAAAGTCAGGGGGGAGAGACCCGCCCAGAGAAGTGCCGAAAAAATACCTGCCAGGATCAAGAACTTTCAACCCGACGACTTGGCCATAGGCATCAACAATCGCCTCTGCCTTGGCATCTTCTCCGGTCAAACCTGCTGACTTGATCACGACGCTAGGCTTTTCAGAATTGTCCACCCTAAACTTCATCACATGGTTGAGCGGTTCCTCAATCTTGACCCATTTGTCATTGGCAATCATGGCGTTCGGAAAAAGTGCGTTGTCACTCGGAATCAAAGCGTCGCCAGGTGCAATGAGAACCTCTTGCGGAAGACCGTCTATGGTAGCGGTAATCTTGTTGCTGAAGGAATGGGCAAGGCTCCGGTAGTAACTTCCTTGGTAATGAACGATCTGACCGTAATCATAAGTCCGGGTCGGTCTCCAGTCGTCACCCTGTTCCGAGGCATGCGGGCCATTGCCCTGCACACTACCTATTCTCGCAAAATAAGATGAGACATCGATATCGTTAACGGGGAGAGTGAAATCAGGAACACCGGAGGTTCTGGTCCAAAAAGTCGTGTTCGTCAAGTTTGCAGTGGAATTCTCGGTAGCCGTCAGCGATTGTTGAGCAGTATACAAGTCTCCATTCTTATAAACGGTATCTCCTGCTTTCAACGCAACGCCTTCGACCCAAGTGCTTGCCAACTCCCAATTCGAGGAAAAGTCCGCCGTAGTGTTTTGAGTGCCGTTTAAGTTGGTCTTTGCCGAATAAAGCTTGCCATCCGAATGCTTGACCAAGTCTCCGGAATTGAAAGGAGTGCCTTCGGCCCAATCCGCTGGTTTGCTTAAGTTTTGCAAAGCCACATAATAATCCTTCGAGGCCGGATCGTATATATAATCACCTGCCTGCGCGACTAGTGCCCGGTTGCTGAAATAGGACAATTCTTTGCCTTCGGTCGGGAGATCGTCTCCCAACAAATAAACGTTTCCATCCGAACGCTCGGTTAACGTGACTATGTTCAAACCGCTGGTTGAAAGATTACCGGCTGACGGAGTTCCCAGAGACAAGTCAATCTTTACGTCTCCCTTGGCCAGGAAATATTCCCCTGATGTAGTGTCGTGAATATACTGACCCCGAGTGGCGGTAACATCCGCTGGCCCATTCGCAACTTTGTCCAAGCCGGCAATAGGGGTCGAATTGAAGATGGTGTCCTGAAAATAGTTACCCACGACCGTTCCTCCGGCAACAGGGATAGTAGTCGCTTCCGTTTCGACCGCGGTGGATACATCGCTCACCGTATTTGCGGCCAACAAAGATTGAACGGTTGGGTCGGTCCCCAAGGACGTCCAGTTTGTGGAAAAATTAGCCTCAGTATTCTGGGCGGAAGACAGAACGGCATTGGACCGCCACATTTTGCCGTCCTTAAAAACGGTTTGACTTGAATTGCTCACTGCCTCCCCGGATTTCCATTCACCGAGATGATCGTGGGCAAATTGAAAATAAGTTCCCTTGCCGACACTGGTGGCTCCACCATAAACGACGTGAGGAAGCAAAGGCGTGGTTCCGGTCTGCGGATCAATTGCAGCGTTGTCGGTTTTGGAGTTATAAACTTTCTTGGGGTCGAACGTGCCTCTCATCCGGTTGGTTGCAACCTTGGTCACAAGCCCATCGGGAGAGATGATCTCACCTGCGGAATAGGGCGATGAACCATAAACCGAAAAAGCACTGGGTTCGACGGGGAAGGAGATTGATTGGGACTGATTGCCCAGAGCAGTCGCAACGGAGTCGGCATTGGCGATTGCATCCTGAAGTTCCTGCGCCGTGTAGTTGATTTTTTGGTTGGCCAGATAGTACTGGTTCGTAGCCGTATCAAAAACATACTGCCCCACAGAAAGATTCGTGGAGGTTGGAGGAGTCGTGGAATTAACCTTTTTCTCTTGTCCACTGTAACTGACGATCGTACCGGAGGGAGGAAAGCTCTCCACGATTTTGGAGAGGTTTTGCTTGTCGATGCCCGCCGGATTATTGACCAAAAAGTACCGTCCTTCGTGAAGAATCACATCTTTGGCTTGAGCGAAGCCGTCGTCTGGCTTGAATAGTTGCGAATTCCCCTTGATGTAAGGTCCCTTTATGATCGAACCGTCTTTGGGAGCGGTGACAAGTCTGTAGTCCATTGCCTCGGGATCGAAAAATACGGTTCCGTCGTTTTCGGAACCTTTGACGGAAAATTCGTTGACCGGGATGGCTACTTGACGAACATTGTTCGCCACATCCAAGTTGAGTTGAGCAACTCCCTCGTCGACCGTCGTACTCGGGTTGTCCATCAAGGTGTAATCGATCTTTTTGGCCGAGTACAACAAGTTTTGGGCATAATTTATCGCAGTAGTGCGTTCGTCAAAAAGCTTGCCGTCTGGAGCGATCCAATAATACCTGTTTTCGGATCCGGTGACCTCAAGCTTCCAATCTTCCCGTTCCGTATCATAACCCGAATGGAGTTCCCTCCAATAATCAGACCCCGATTTGACGGGGTCGTGGTTTACATTACGGGAACCGATCGACTCATAGACCTTTTCGCCAAAGCGAACGATGTCTCCTTGCTGATAGATGGTCAATCTCTTCCAAGGGTCGGAATGAGAGGCAGACAAACTCGATGTTCCGTCGGTAAGTTTTGAACTGACCGAAAGATCTCTGCTCCAATTGTTCTTCACCACCGACTTGTAAACTTCGAGTTGCTGGGTGTTGGTCAGATCCGCATAAGAGTTGATCCCGGGGAAAGTTGCAGGAGGATACCGATTGGCGGTTTCCGCATCCAGGGATTGCGTAAGATTCGACGGAACCCCTTTGACCGCTTCCTGAACGAGGGCCTTTTCGGTTTGGCTCAAGTCTTCGTAGGCAATGCCCGGATAGCGAGAAGCGGTTTCCTGCTTGAGCTTCTGGTCGAACTGTTCGGGAAGATAAAAATTGGGATCCCAATGCGTAAGCAAGGTGGAATGGGCTTCATAGCTTTGGCCAACGGCTCCGGTAACGACAACTTCTCCGCTTACGGAAACCGCAGCCTTGAGATCGACGGCAGGGTTGTATACGGAATCCGACGAATTGGAACCGCGGACGAAAGCTTTGTAATCCGTCGTTTCGTAGGAAAGAGAATCCTTCAGGACATCGGAGTCGTTATTGACCAAGTCCCTGATTTTGGCCGCCACTTCATCAGTGCCCAAACCATCGACTTTTGACTGAAGTACATATTCCCTGCCGTTCACGGCAAAAATGATTTCGTCTCCAAAACCCATCCTTCTCTTGCCGTCAGCTCCAGGTTGAGAAACTTCGTTGAAAGAAAAGGTCTTCGTTTCCCCTTTGCCACGCAAAACGTCCGAGTTGGTAAACTTCGGTTTGAGCTTGGTTCCCCCGAAGAGAGCCTGCTTGCGATGGGTCGCATTGATACGGTTCAAGGCCTCCTCGATCAATTGGTTGATCTCATGGCCATAGGTTTCCATGGCTGGACCATTGAGACCGGAGCCTGCAGATCGGGCAATTTCCTGGGCTCGCTGATTGAGTTCCGTGAGCTTGTCGAGATTCAGGTGACCTGCATTGAGGAACTCGTCGGCATAGGAGGCGTTTCTTTGGTATTGGGTTAATTGCCCTTTTTGAGTCTCCAGTCGAAGAACTCTTCCCAAACGCATTCCGTCATCCTCGGGAAGCCTAAGCTTTTGACCCGAAGAGATTTGCCTATCCATTTTGTACCTCTGCTGATCCAGGTCTCGGATCTTCGAGGTAATCGCGTTACTGGAGCTTAGGTTGGGTAGACGCATGAAAAGTTATTTAATCAAACCCATTACAACCAATTCAAGCATCTTGTCGAGTGTATTCAACACGCGGGAAGATGCTTGAAAAGATCTTTGAAACTGCATCAGATCAGCTACTTCTTCATCGATGGAAACCGAACTTACGGCCCTTCTCTGGTCGAGAAGGAGCGTCTCGATCGTTGTTTGATGACTGATGTTGTCGTTGACGTCGGAAAGGGTATTCCCGAGGTCCGCATTCATATTCGATATCATGTCGGTAAACTCTCCGTTACCCAACTCGGATATCTTCAGGGCGATCTCGTTGGAAGCCTCATCGTCATCGTTGCTTGCCTTGATCGTCTCGGCCGTCAGATCGTCATGAACAACGAGCGAACTGGCGAGATTCCAACTATTGTCAAGCACCGCGTCAAAGGAGAAATTGTCCCCAAACAAAAAGGCCTTGGAGCCTTCGTTTATCCTGAAAGGAACAGAATCATAACCAAGCAAAGTGAACCGTCCTTCGTTGTCGCCCGAACCAGGAATGCCGTCGTCTCCCGGATAGGCGGAATCCTGCTCGGTAGTAACATTCTTCATCCTGCGGGCACTGGCGTAGAATTGAAAGATGCTTTCCTTGTTTTGAGATATCCTCAAGTCGTCATCGTACAGATCACCCGAATCATCAAGAAAACCATCGTTACCCCTGATATAATAATCCTGAAGCTTGAAATCCGACAAACCCAACTTGGTGGGATCCGGATGAACGATCGGCAGATCATCCGGCACAACCGGAGAAACACTGCTCAAGTTAAAGGTATCGGATTCGCCAAAAGGCAGTATCATGTTCGACTCGTCCCGAAATATTCTCAGTTCCCCGTTTCCTTCGGACCCATAGAGTCCAAGATCCTCCATGAAGGTATTCGGACCCAGGGTCGCTCTGGTCAGGTTGGCCTTGAAGCCGAACAAATACTCGCTAGGAGCATCTTCGGGATTATAAATCCCGTTCACCTGCTCAACGAAGGTAGAAACAAAAACATTCAGCGAGTTACGGAAGTTCTCGACGTCGACTAACCGTGATTGCTGATAACCGTGAAGAGAGCCTGACTCAAGTTTGACTTCGGGACCGGTCGTCCCATCAGTACTTTTGACAAAAAGCGCATCCGTTGAAGGAAAGCCCATTCCCTGATTGAGAATATTCAGGCTCTTGATCTCACCGTCTTGAACGATGCCCTCGGCGACACCCACATTGACCTCGACAAGAGCACCACCGGAAACATTCCAACCGGTAGGAGCAGCCCTTCGTTGAATTGCGGGCGAGGTCAGCCCACTGTTGGGATCCGGGGTAAATACATGGAAATTTTTCTTCCACTGCACATCATTCGGATTGAAAGCGGTAATGAACTCCTGACTGCCGGCTATGGTTTCGGGTTGAGCATTGACGAGAAAATGAGTGTTGGTGCCCTGATGATAGTACACCTTGCCATCCTCAAGGGAGAGCTCCATCTGAGTACCGGTAACGGGCTGACCATTTGCATCAATGCTTGTAACGGTTTTTGCCTCAGGGAGCGTTTCGACGGTCTGAATGGTATCGTCCACATAGGCACCAAGACGGATAAAGTCCTTTGTCGAATTGCTCGGGTTTACGGAGGAATTTGCCGCAACGTCATTGGCCGCCATGAAAAATGCACCATCGACATTACTGGTCGAACCGGCACCCAAAAAGTAAAAGACCTCACCAGTCTTAAGAGCGTTTCCATTTGGCCAAGTGAGTGCTGCTGCATCCGACTTCTGAGGAAGATTGGCTCCAATTTGAACAAGACCGCGAGTAAAGTCGACGGGCACCGTCATATCGGTCAGATCCGTACCTTTGGGAACGGACTTGGTCGCCTGATAAAAATTATTGTCGTACTTGAAGACCTCACCGTAAGCATAACCACGGGAGGTTGCCGCGTTATTGCTCGCCGCATCAACTACACCAGCCTCAAGACTGGTTGGCCCAATATCCGAAGTAGCCTGATAAAGCTTGCCCTCGTAGTAGACTTGCTCCCCCTTGGCGATGGATTCGACATCTGAAAAGCTTCTCTTTGTTTCGGTAAAAAGACCATTCGGCAGAGGCTCGGATATTACTATAAACTTGGTCTCATCGGCCAGCAGATCGTCTTTGATCGTATTCGTGAGAGCCTGATAGTAGTTGGCTCCTTCGTAAAAAACTTCGCCAACTTTCCTTGCCTCGGATGACTGAAGGGCGACGGCCGCGACGGCAGGAGCATTGGCACCAACGGCAGCGGGGAAGTTGTTGGCCGTATCGTTGGTGACCTGATCGTCAACGGGTTGCCCTGCCTGCAGAGTGGGATCGGCTTGCAGTCCGCCAGGAGCGGCGGCTTGTTGCTGAGCCTGCTGATCCGCAGCGGCTTGATCACCTGTCGAGTCTTTGGTTTTCGGTGGAAGCAAAGTGAAAAGCAAAGCCTTCTCGGAATCATCATACCTCGAACCTCCGTCCAGAACTTCAAGGCGGCCGAGTTTTCCATCCGAACCGATTTTGGCACGAACCCTAGCAGTGGAACCCAAGGGATCAACCGGCGCCACCAAATTGAATTCCTGCCCCCAATTGTTGGTAAAACCAACCACCCCGTCGCTGTTCAGGATTGCATGAGAAGCGGGAGGGCTTCCGTTTTTCCCATCCACGAACAAGTTAAGGAAACCGGTTGGTTTGTTTTGCTCATTGACTTCCGCCTTGGTGCTAAAGTTGACATATCCGGCAAGGCTCTCGAGAAGAGCCTGTCTCTCGTCCCGGTAGGAAACGGCTTTGCCTTGATCCAAAAGTTCGAAACGGCGAACCTGAACGTTAGCCTCGTGAATTTGAGCCAAAATGCGGTTAACCTCGTCAACGGATCGTTCGATCGTCCCGGTAAGCTCAGCTTCGATTTGTTCGAGGCTTTGCCCCGCTTCGTTGAATCGCTTCGTAAGGGTTTGGATTTTGTGATAAAGTTCTTGTTTGATGGCTGGCTCGAACGGGGACGCAGACAATTCTTCCATCGTATTGAAGAAATCATTCAGTGCCCGTGTCAAGCTGCCCGGAGCCAGATCGCTCTCGTGCAGATCGTCCAGTCCGACGTTCACGCCCTGTCTCGTTATTTCCTCACCGAGGGCAACCTGCAAAAGATCCAAAATTTCCTTTTGAGCGGCAAGGGACTTCCCTTCTCCGACTTCGTTGATAACCCTTGCGTCGAGCAACTCGTTTCGCGCATGACCTACGCCAGCTGCTTCTAAGCCGGAGGTAAGCAAACCCCCGAAAGCCTTGTGCATCACCCCTTCACGTGCGAGAACCCGTTGGCGGGCGTATTTCTCATCGTTGACATGAGCCAAGTTCTGACCAGCCACTTCCGCAGTCCTCGCATGGTACCGAAGAGCTTCGCTATTCTTGGATATTTCTCCTAAAAGTGACACGTTTTTTCGAGTTGCTAGGCGGATTCGTTAAGTGTGGAACGACCGTCCGAAGATAGATTGGACAAGTCTCCGCTCTTGTCGTAGGTCTTGGAATGACCGGTTGGGTCGGAAACCATCAGAATCTGGTCGGTGACTTCGGTCAATCGAACCAGAAGCCTTTGATTTTGCTCGATTTTTCTTCTAATCTGGGAAATGAGATTGTTGATTTCCTCAATGATGCTTTGAAACATGGGTTGCGTAACATCCGGAAAATGAGGAACTAATTCGCTAAGCGTTGATTCGTCCGACTCCCCAAAGGAGGAGGCAATGGACGAGACGAATCCTTGAC
>Ga0315322_10003923_pt1 | contig 11451 bp, 6 predicted proteins | sample M110021515metaG_FD_203461 | JGI IMG/M metagenome (GOLD analysis project Ga0315322, IMG submission 203461) | Ammonia-oxidizing marine archaeal communities from Monterey Bay, California, United States - M1 100m 21515 | ecosystem: Environmental > Aquatic > Marine > Intertidal zone | place: USA... | reverse complement strand
CGTAACAACGGTATAGCTCTACCCAACCGAATCAACGGTTATTTCGCTGCGTTTTCGTACCAAACAACGTTGGCCGACCAGTGACCAGCGATGAGAAAATCCAAATCACCGTCTCCGTCCATGTCTTCCGCACGCATATCATAGGAACCCTGATTCACATCGATCACATGCTTGGTGAAACGCGCTTTCCCATCATTCTCGTACCAGGCGACCGTGCCTGTCTCGAATCGACCGCAAACCGCTCCATCCAGGTCACCATCGCCATCGAGATCTTCAAGGATCAGACTATGAGGACCGACAATTTTCTCATCGATCTCAATCGCCTCGAAATCCGGACCGCGAAACCAGAGCAAACCTACCCCATGCCCTCGCGATGCAAGGAAATCCGCTTGCCCATCTCCGTCCAAATCGCCCGGCAATATGTTCGACGCTCCTGGTTGCCGATCCGCCAATATCCGTTTCTCCCACGGACCACGGGCTTCCTTAGGTTGCTTCCAATAAGCAAACCACTGACCTCCCTCAAAGGCGATGCCGCCTTTCGCGCCTGCGGAAATCTCCGGACGGCCATCGCGATCAACATCGCCCATTCCCATGTAATGCGATCCTCCAGGAGCATCGCCCACAGCGAAGACATTCCGTGTCCACAAACTTGACTCATCTAAATCGCGTGGCGTCTCCAACCAAACTATCGATTGAGAAACCGTTGTCTTAGGTGAAGTCTGAAAAGAATTCGCAATCAGGTCCATTCGTCCATCGCCATTCACATCACCCGTAATTAAGCAATGGGTACCGAGTATCTCATCGTCAACGGTCCGGTACACCCAAGGCTCCCCGGAAAACGGATCATCCGGGCATTCCAACCAAAACACCGTATTGTTGGATCCAACGAAATCACGATCGCCATCCCCGTCCACATCCATAAGGCAGGAATGGATACACGCCGCCCTTGGCTGATTTCGAGACTGGCCACGCTTGAATTCATGAATCGATTGCGGCTCCCAATTGGGACCGCGCAACAATACGACTTTGCCTTCATATGAAGCAATCGCGTCGCGGTAACCATCCCCATCGAAATCATCCGAGACAACAGAGTTGATAAAACCCTTCACTGAATCGACAATCGTCCGCTTCTTCCAGTTTTCATTCGATGCCTTCAGAGGCAACGCTTCCCAAAGGCGGACATTATCGTAAGCCAACGAACCTTCCTTTCCCCGAGCTTTCAAATTCCCCCAAGCTTTAGGCACGTCCAAACGAGCGTTTTTCATGACAAGCGTTGGACCGTCTTTGATCTGAGCCACGACCTCATCGCCTTGCGTTTCAAGCATTACAGTGAACCACTCATCCCGTTTCGGTTTCCAATCGGAAAGGTCCAACATCTGATCCTTATCGCCTTTCAGCTGAGAATTTCGGTCCTTCTGCAAAGCAGTCCCGGATTCCGTCCCAACGATCATCCTAAAGATATGCCCTGTAGTCTCAGCAGTCGTACCTTCATTGAATCCGATATGCGCCGCGTTCAGTTTTCCAGATATCTTTATCGACATTTCCAGGATACATTCGCGAGCCGGTACAACCAACTTCATACTCGGGGTCGCTCCCGTGTGATTGTCGCGACTCGCTTGAAATTCCTTTGTCGAAGGAACTCCCTTATACACCCCACCCTCAACCTGCCACCGAGTACCATGCAATGCCTTCCACTCAGGTCTCGGCTCCGGGGTCTCAAAGCGATCTTCGAACAGCAAAGCGCCCTTTCGAGAAATTAATGGTTCCAATGCTAAAGAGCTTGGAATTAGCCACAAAACTAAAAGCCAGAATAATAGAATTTTCATACAACTTCTAACTACTTCCTAAAGATTTCGCTCGTCGCGACCAACTCAACTAAATCTCTCAAGCCGTAACCGCGATCAGCCAATTCTTCTGTCAAGGCGTTGACAGCAGGTCTATCGCCAAATCCGAGTTCGCGACCCAATGAATACGTGAGTATTTTTTCCACAAGGCACCGAGCGAACTGATCCTTTCTCTCGAGAAGCAAATCCTTCAAATCGTCGATACCCTCAAACGTTTCACCGCCAACCAATTTTCCCGATGTATCGATTTTTCGAAAGGCCTTCCCTGCATCATTCTTGTAATTTCGACGCAGATTTCCGATTGGGTCAAAACCCTCTAATGCAAAACCGATCGGATCAATCTTCCGATGACACTCAGCGCAGGTCTCAACCTTTCGATGCTTCGCCAATTGCTCTCGTATGGTCGTCGCGCCACGAACATCCGGTTCCAATGGTTCAACGTCAACTGGAGGTGGCGGAGGAGGCGTACCGAGAATATTCTCCAGCACCCAAATACCTCTTACGACCGGCGAAGTCTCAACCCCATTGGATGTCGTGGTCAAAATGCTAGCCTGCCCCAAAACGCCTCCACGAGGCGAATCCTTAGGCAAATCAACACGTCTAAACTCATCCGTACTCACACCTTCAATACCGTACAAGTCGGCCATATAACGATTGAGATAAGCGAAATCGGAATCGATAAACGAATCGATGCTTCGATTATTCTTCAAGATGTCCTCGAAGAAGAGCCTCGTTTCTTCCTTCATCAAAGATTTCAACTGACGATCATGGTACACTTTGAATTTCTTCGAATCCGGAGGCATAGAGCCTAGATCATTCAAATGCAGCCAACTATCCGTGAAGCGATCGACAAAAGCCCGCGCCTTCGGATCTTCAAGCATCCGCAAAGTCTGATCGCGCAATTCATTCTCCTGAGTTAGTAAGCCTCGCTCCGCCGCCTCGAACAGATGGTCGTCAGGCATAGAGCTCCACAAGAAGTAGGATAAACGTGACGCAATCGCGTATTGCTTTAATTTAGCCAACTCCACTTCGCTGCCAATAGCCGATTCGTCCAACGGCGCTTCGGCGTAAAGAAAATTGGGCGAGCTGAGAATAGCTTTTAACGTAGTCTTAATCGCCACTTCCGCACTCTCTCCCATTGCTAGGCGATTTTGATAAAAGCGGAAATAGCGTTCAACTTCAGTTCCCCGCGCAGGTCGACGAAAGGCCCTGGTCGCAAATCCCTCCACAAGAGAATTCACGTCGACTTGATCAGCCTTTTTCGATGCCTTCCCGATAATAGTCTGATGACTTAATACCGGCCAAGCTGCAGCTTCTGGTCCTTCAATCGAATAATCGTAAAGTCGAATACGGGGACCCGCATAAACATCCGAAAAATAGATTTCTTGATTTTCCGAAGGCTTCGCGGCAACGCCGTCTCGCCAATTGCTCGGCATCACGTCGAGGTGGTACTTCTGGGCAATTTTCGAAAGTACTCCCTTTATCGGCTGAGGGCCATTGGCGTATCGAATAATCGGCACGAACCCTTTATCCATCCAAGCACGAACCTCGTAGACTTCCACATCGTCATCCTCAAGCGGAATTGTCGCTACGATGCGATCCGATGCATTGTAGCGGCGCCCAGGGTATCCGACAGCTGGATCCGTAACCATTACTTCCATTTTGATGGGCTCTTCTGGGTCGACTCCTAGAAGATCAGTGTCGTACGGGTGCACTCGACCGACACCCGCTGCACGAATCCGAATCATATAAAACCCATCCGCGGGCACACCAGAAAATCGATCGGCATAGACACGATACGATTTCGTATCGCCATGTCCGACGTCGAGATACCTTCCATCTACATTGATCTCAAACCAAACCTGCGGCCTGAAGTGAAAAGTCCGATCGGTCAGGTCATCCGGCGTAAACAGTTCACGGATACCGCTTGGTTGAGCTCCGAAATCAATCGCCTTTTCAATCGTTGCCGAAGCCGCTTCAAGATAACGCTCCAGAAGATAGTCCGATAAAACCAATTCGCTGCCGATATTCTCGAAACCTTCAAAACGTTCATCCGGTGGAAAGCTTTGAGTGGGGTCAAAGGATTGAATATTCAATCCGCAAAGGTCGCGGATCGTGTTTAGGTATTCATGACGATTGAGTCGTCGCAGACCAGCGGATTCAGACGACCCATGCAGTTCATACGCCAATTCCAACTCGCCCGAAATCCAATCGACAATCTCAAGCGTATCCTCGACCGGCGGTCTTGGTTCATCCTCGGGAGGCATATCGCCCAGATTAATCATATCGAGAATTTCCTGCCAATCGTAAGCAGTGTTCTCATCTGAAAAATCGATACCTAAACCATCGAAACGCCTATCGCCTTTCTGCTTCTTCTCACCATGGCATTCAACGCAATGCTCCTTGATAAAAAGCTGCGAATCAACTGATACAGAAAAGTCCTTAGCAAAACCGAAACTGCCAAACACGAACACAGAGGTCCCTGCAGCCAGATATAATCGCAACAAACGTCGCTCCGCGCTTCCTCCCGCTATTAAATCACTCTCCATTTCAGACTAACCCTTCGAGCGTTCCTGTACTCGTTCCGAACTCATCAATTTCCAACCCAAAACGTTGCAACATGGATACATACAGGTTGCAGGCCGGCGTTTGCCGATTTCCTTTTTTAGGATAGTCCTTGTGCTCCCCGTGCCGAAATCCCCCGCCTGCCAAAATCAACGGCAGGTCTCGATTCGAATGCGAACTCGCATTTCCCATTCCACTGCCCGCCAGCACCATCGTGTTTTCCAATAGCGATGAACCATCCAATGACTGAGCGTTTTTCAAATTCTCGATAAAACGAGCGAATTCTCGCATGTGAAACGACTCGATAATCGAAAGCTGTTTCAATCGCTCTGCATCATGCCCGTGATGCGTCAAAAAGTGGTAACCCTGACTCACTCCCGGCAAACCCGAATCGCCATTCCAACCATCGATTCCACAACTAATTACGCGTGTCGAGTCAGTCTGCAACGCGAGCTTCATCAATTCGTAGAAAACCGGAACTTCCTCATAGAAATTGTCCGGCATCGGCTGCGGAAGACGGTAATCGGCTTTGGGCTTTGGTGTTCGCAGCCAAGATGCCGACTGAATCAATCGATCCTCTACCTCGCGAATCGAAGTGAAATACTCGTCGAGTTTATCCAGATCATTTCGGCTGATTCGTTTTTTCAATGCCGCCGCATCTTCATGCACGACATCCAGGATGCTCTTGTTCAGCTTATACGATTCCGACATGCGCCGACGCTTAGATTCCGAAGTCTCCAAAAATAAAGCGTCGAACAGCGTTTGCAAGCGCGTCACTGGAGGAATCGCCACCCCGTTACGCGTCCATGAAAGCCCACCTCCGCCGATTCCAATCTGCATCGATCCATAACGCGTCTCTACCCCCGAAAACTCCGCCGCTTTCTGGTCCATCGTAATATTGCGCTCAGGCATCGCCTTCGACCCATCCGCCATGATGCCAGACAGGAACGTATGGACTGCCTCATGCCCACCTTTGATGCCGGGATGATCGAGATGAGAAAACACAGTGATCTCATCCCGCATCCTGGATAACGGCTTCAGTAATTTCGGCAGCTCGTAATCCCTACCCGTTTCCTTCGGGAAGAAATCAACCGGATAAAGCCCGTAGTTCAATCCAATGCAAACCATCCGCATCGGCTCCTTCGCTTTGCCCACAGCAGCCAACAATTGCGAAGGTTTCGCGACTGATTCCAAAAAGGGCAAAGCGATCGACGCTCCGCAACCCCGCAAAAACGCACGACGATCAATGTATTCAAAATTTCGCTTCATTGATATAGATCTTCCTTTTTATTCGCGTCGCAGACACGAAGCAGCAGCACGGAGAGCTGCTATTCTTCACTTACTTAGGCAACCGATCAGATTTTTTACTCCATGAAATCGTCCGATCGTAGTAATCGCCATAAGGTTCATAATTATTGTAGTCTACTGCGTCATTCCGCCAAGAGCGAACTGCCTTATCGTATTCGCCCCTCAATTCCTTCAGCACTTCCGGGTGCTGATTCTTAACAGCTCTATTCACCAACTCCATTCGATCTTCCGCCAAATGGTACATTTCTTCCGTAGGCTTCATTCCATCACCTCCATAAGGCCAATAGATGTATTTCCAATCCTTGGTTACCACTGAGAGACTCTGAGCGGAAATCGGACCCCAAGCATTAATAAGCGTCAACGACTCGTGAATTTCGGAACGAGGATCGTCATAAAGAGGCACTAGGCTACGTCCATCCATCTCGCTTGGAATCGGCACTCCCGCTAGCTCCAACATTGTAGGCGCGAAGTCAACATTGCCAGTCAACGCAGCGCTTCGCAATTGGCGACCGCTGTTTTTGTGACGTGGATCGTACATAATAAGCGGAACACGAGAAGCTTCTTCGTAAGGAAGTACTTTCGAACCGTAACCATGAGCTCCGCAGAAAAAGCCGTTGTCCGAGGTATAGATCACAATCGTGTTGTCCGCCACGCCGGCCTTATCCAAGGCGTCGCGTATCATTCCCACGGCGACATCGATTCCATAAATCTGCTGATAGTAGATCGCCATTACTTCATCATACTCATCGCTGTAGTTCCACTCCTCGAAGCGTACATACTGTCGCCCTTGCTTGCTCTGCTCCGCGAAATGCTCTGAGAATTCACGCCCATAGTTGCCGGGTTTCGTAAAGGTCTTACCTTTGTAGACATCATCGAACTTCGGATCCGGAGTCGTCGGCCGATGCGCGGCCTTGAAACTGATCGATAAACAAAAAGGCTGATCGCCCTTAGCGGCATCCGTTATGAAATCGCGACTGAACGCACCGTACGATAAAGTCGAATGCGGGTACTCGTCCGCATACTTCGCCATAGACTTATTTTTCTTCGTTTCGTAAGAAGTCTGTCCCGGGCCACCTCCCCAGCGATCGAAATCATCTTCCGGTAAACGGCCTTTCACCTTCGGAGCCATAGAAACTTCGAAACCAAATTTCCCCGCAAACGCAGTCGAGTAACCCGCTTCCCGAAGCAACATCGGATAGGTCTGCTCCCAAGTCGGCTGCATCATATTGCCATGCTCGAAATTGGTCCCGTTCTTGTATTCATACATTCCGGTCATCACATTCGCCCGACTGGCCATGCAAATCGCGGTCGTATCGTAATGATGATCGAAAACCATCCCTTCATTCGCCAACTGATCCAGATTTGGAGTTTGCACGTCGGGCGTTCCATAACACCCCATGGAATAAAGATTCTGATCGTCGGACATGAGAAAGACGATATTCGGGCGACTATTGACTGCATGCGCGGTACTAAAACAGCTAACGATTACTGCCAACAAAAGAGGGGTTCTTAAACCTAATTTCATAAATAGATAAGCATATTCCGATGAAGGATAACGCCAAAAGCTCTAACGCTAATTCCGAAATTCTCGGTCGAAATGGACTTTTCGCAATCCAATTGTCGCAATTGTACTTCCAAACGCCCCCCCTCTTCGCGAATCGAGCCCCGGAAAGAAGCCCTTAAACGAGGCGGGTACAGTGAATATCTTCGCCTATTGCGACGGCGTCCATTTCGGAATGGCCGGCGTGGTCTGAGCCCCAGCTCGGAATCGAATGATCTGACGATCCGACTTTAGAGTCAAAAACCGATCCAATTCGGCCGAAAGCGCGTCGACTACTTCAGGGTTCCTTCGTGAAACATCCAATTTCTCGAAGGGATCGTCATCTATTTCAAACAGCTCCAGTTTCGACTCCGATTTCTCAGAATCTGGCGCAGAACGAGTCGCCACCAATTTCCACTTGTCTCGATTCACGGCAACCCGCTCCATTCGGTCGTCATTTTGATCCATATAAGTGAACCATGATCGATCATCCAGCTTCGCGTTGCCCCGCATTGCATCCAAGACGTCAATTCCATCCAAAGTATTGAGTGGCGGCGCCTCCAGCCCGATCGCCTTTCTTATCGTTGGTAGCACATCAATGTATCCCATACGCTCGCTTATTTGCTTGCCGCCTAAAATCCCACCCGCCTTCCAATAAGCCGCGGCAACGACCCGCACGCCTCCTTGGTACTGAGTCAGTTTGCTTCCTCGCATTTCGCCATTGCTGGCAACTTTCGCTACGCCTCCGTTGTCGCTAAAGAAAAGCACCAAGGTGTTTTCCCAATCGTCGCGAGCGTGGGCCGCTCCAAGAACCCTTCCAACCGCCTGATCCATCGAATCGACCATCGCCGCGTAAATCCGACGATTCCCTTTTCGATGCGGGTACTTTTCAAGATCCGACTCCTTAGCCTGAAACGGAGAATGCGGCGCATTGAAAGGAACGTAGAGAAAATACGGCTCATCGCTCGGAACGCCCTCAATAAAATCAACAGCCGCCTCACCGATCAAATCTGTCGAATATCCTTCCTCATCGAGAGGCTTAAGATTCCGGTGCCAATCTAACTCCCCATTACGCTCATGAGTAAAATAATCGATCGCTCCATTCAGACAGCCGACGAAGTAAGTAAACCCCTGTTCTGTCGGGAACCACTGAATACGCCGATGCCCCAAATGCCACTTGCCGACTACGCCCCGGTGATTGTATCCGCCTTGCTCGAAAACTTCAGCCAAAGTCTCTTCGCTTGGATCAAGCCCATAATCGCGCTGCGGAGGAATAACCGAACGCATTAAGCCAAAACGCAGCGGATAACGCCCCGTCATCAAGCCCGCCCGCGTGGGCGTGCACATGGGGCAGGCATAAAACGACTCCAATTGAACCCCCTGATCGGCAATTCGATCAAGATTTGGAGTCGCGATGTCGCTCCCATTAAACCCTACATCGCCATAGCCGAGGTCATCCGCTAGAAGGATAATTACACTCGGCCGCGAGTCTGCTCCAAACGAAGAATTCAAACTGATAAGAACGAGGAATAAAAGAAAAACGAGATTTGTCATAATCAGTGCGGGGAGCTTCAGTGCGGGAAAACCCAATCAAACCAAACATATGCTTCCAAACGTCAAAAACAAAAACGGAGAGAGGACGAACATCAAACAGCTCTGACACTTTGCAAGCAGGATTTTCACGTGTAGAACTGACGCTTGCCCCACACAGGCAGAGAACAATCTCGCAGCGTAGGCCAACAGCTCCCGCATAAACGCAACTGAATCCCAATTAAAGAGGGACCAAGTAACATATCCAAATTCAAGGCCTACGACTAGGCTTTTCGCTCTTTTTAAGATCGATTCCGAGTTGATCGCTTCATGTCAATTTCTCAACGGTTTCGTTCCAAGATATTGATAAATCATCAAACATGTTGAATTGCATTGCGAGCAACCTCTTCGATCGTAGCGTCGATTCCTTAATGCCCCCGAAAACATTCACTTCAATCTACAAGAATGCCAGCTACATACTCCCACTCTCTAACCAATAGCCCCGAAGGCTTGCGTATCCAAAGCAACTGTACCTTTGCCGCGCAGAGAAAGTCCCAACCTTAAGGAGAAAATCATTCAAGCGGCGGGCTATTCTTCGAAGTCCCACCATCAAAGCTAAACGCATAAACCTTTCCTCTCCTTAAATGACTCCCTCAAACGTCCTCTTAATCATGTCGGACCAACACGCCCGACATATAACAGGTTGCTATGGCAACGAAGTCATACGAACTCCGAATATCGATTCGATCGCCAATCGCGGAGCCAGATTTGACTCCGCGTACACTCCGTCCCCAATTTGCGTGCCCGCGCGAGCTTGCTTCGCCACCGGAAAATACACTCATCGAAATGGATACTGGGACAACGCCCACCCTTACGACGGCGCCGTCCGCGGCTGGGGACACGAGCTTATCGACCGTGGCCATCACGTCGAATCGATCGGCAAGCTTCACTATCGGGACGACAAAGACTCGGACGGTTTCAGCGTCCATCACATCCCGCTCAACGTAGTCGACGGAAAAGGCGACCCTCAATCGAGCCTACGTTCCGACATTCCCGTTCGGACTGGAAACCACGACGCAATCGCTGCCGCCGGTCCCGGAGATTCAAGCTACCTAAACTACGATCAAGACATCGCAGACACCGCCTGCCAATGGCTAGACTCCGCATCGACCGCGAAAAACGACAAGCCATGGGTCCTTTTCGTTTCCTTCACCTGTCCCCATCCTCCCTATACTGCTCCCACCGACCATTTTGATTACTACCACTCCAAAGAAATCGAAGGTCCATACAGAGGAAAGGCCGACGAATGGTCCGACCATCCTGCCTTGAATGAATTGCGGCGCGTATTGGAAATCGACACACCCTTTTCCGAAGAAGAGACCCACCGTATCTCGGCTGCCTATTACGGTTCTGTCAATACGATGGACGATCGCGTGGGCGAAGTGCTCGAAGCTCTTGATCGAAATGGTTTTAGCGACAATACACGCGTCATCTACACCTCCGATCACGGAGAAAGCCTGGGCCAACGCGGACTCTATGGAAAGTTCACCATGCTAGAAGACTCAGCAGCCATTCCTCTCATCATTTCAGGACCCGAAATTCCCAGCAATCAGGTGATCAAGGCTCCCGTCTCCCTAGTCGATTTCCATCCAACTTTAATCGAAATGGTGACCGGCGAAAATAGCTCCCAGGAAAGCCGCGTCGACGGAAAATCCATTAATCCGCTTTTCACGAGCGAAGCGAGCGAGCGGTCGGTGATTAGCGAATACCATGCAGTCGCCTCCAATAACGCGTGGTACATGGTTCGAAAAGGCACCTACAAGCTGATCTATTACGTCGGAAATGATTCGCCAATCCAACTTTACGATATCGACAACGACCCAATGGAAGAGCGCGACCTCGCCAACGATCCAGCAAGCGCCAACACGCGAGCGATGATGGAAGCGGAACTCCGAAGCTATCTAGACCCCGAAGAAACGAACAAGCGAGCCAAGGCGGATCAGGCCAAATTGATAGCATCCTACGGAGGGCGCGAGGCAGTCCTTGGACAAGGGACTTTTATAAATTCTCCTGTCCCCGGCGAAAATGCCACCTTCGTAACCGAAGATTCATGACGCTAAAAAAGCTCTACAGACTCCTTATTTATCTAGGAATTCTATCGATTACGATTGGCATAATCGATCGCTTCACGGGAAACAACGCTCCCGAACAAATCTACCCAGGCAAATCGATAACCATTATCGTTCCCTTCAAACCAGGAGGTGGAAGCGACCGAATTGCTCGAGCCGTCAATGCGTTTACGGAAGAAGTCTTCGGTAGAGAATTTATTTTCCAGTACAAGACCGGCGGAGGGGGTCACTTAGGCGTCGGCTATCTCGCCCAGTCACGAGCAGACGGATACACGGTCGCGACCTACAACACCCCTGACCTTGCCCTAGGCCCATTAACCGGGGCCGCTCAATACGAACTAAACGACCTCAGGATCATCGGCCAAATCGCCTTCGATCCGAATGTCTTCGCAGCTCAAGCAGATACTCACTACGCCGACATGAAGGGATTTCTTGACGATGCTAGAAAACGTCCAGGTAAGCTACGACTCGGCATAGCCCAGCCCAAGGGCGGCACCCATCTCGCTACCCTTGCGATGCTCCACCAGGAATCCAT
>Ga0315322_10003921_pt1 | contig 11452 bp, 1 predicted proteins | sample M110021515metaG_FD_203461 | JGI IMG/M metagenome (GOLD analysis project Ga0315322, IMG submission 203461) | Ammonia-oxidizing marine archaeal communities from Monterey Bay, California, United States - M1 100m 21515 | ecosystem: Environmental > Aquatic > Marine > Intertidal zone | place: USA... | reverse complement strand
GTCGCTGTCCGACTCCTCGTCCAGCTCATCGATCGTCTCCAAGATTCCTGGGGGAGAACACGGCAATGGTTCCAGCTCATTCCGCTCGTCGTCATCGTGTTCCTCCTCCTCGGGACTGGACGCTCTGCCCCAGACCTCATTGGTCGGGTCGGCCCACGCTCGCACGGGCTTCGGTAGTCGTCGCACGTCGGTCATCTTCTCGTTGATCTCCACGTTCATGAGCGCGCGCACCAGTCCCGTGGTGGTGTCTAGCACGCGCACGCCGTTTGACGCGAATCCCGGCCCGTGGTCGATGCCCACGTACCGGTAACGACCATCTCCGCCCGGTGCCACGGGGTTGATCTTGTCCTGGTCCTTCCTCTCTCTCACGTTTTGGTGCGGGTACACGTCGGCGCCGAAGGTCCGAAGGTCGTCCAGGTCCAGCGTCTGTCCCGTCCATCGTCGGGCCGCTGAGTGCTTCAGCTCGTGCTCGTCCTGAGGCGTGAGGTTCAGCAGCGTCTCCGCGTGCCTCCCCGCGAACTCCCAGTACTCCGGCCCCAGCCCTGCGGTGTCCAGACAAATCCTGATCATGTCCAGAAGTCTCCTCACCGTGGCGTCCAGCAGTGGCGTCTGGTTCCGTGCGTCCGCTGCCGTCATCTCGTGCTTGATCGACCGGTCGATCATGTCGGCGACGGCTTCGTCGGAGGTCATGTCCGAGTCCCTGTCGCTGATGAACTTCCGTACCCTGATTCGCTTCCCCGAGTACTCGATCGACTCGCGCGCTTCCATCTCCATGTGCTTGCGCATCGTCCGTACGACCGCCTCGAGGTCGTTCTTCCTGGTGATGAACGCGAGGAACACTCGCTTGGTCGCGCGGTCCACAAACACAACGATGTACCTGTTCCCGCCCGCGCGGTGGTTGCCTCGCACGCCACGAAACCTCAAGCTGGGGAGCCTCCGTGGTCCCACGATATCAACGACCACCTCCTCGAGAATGCCAAGCTTCCGTGGAGGCCTGCCCGAGTGTCGCCGACTGCTCTTCTTCCGCTGCAAGTTCCGCCATCGTTCGCTCACGCTGCCGAGCTCGACTATGCTCCACTGTTCGTCTGATAGTACGGGTCCCACAAGCTCCCCGCTCTCCATCATCGCTCTCAGTTTCGCCTTGCTCAGCCACAGTCGCTTGTGGGCTAGCTGCACGAAGTCCTCCGCCTCCAGGTCCGACACGCGCGTCCCGGCAGGTTTACTGCCCCTCGGCGCCTCGACTTCGTCATTGCGCTCTTCAGCGCATTCGGGGTCGTCGTCGATCTTGGGTGGCAGGTGTACCGGGCTGTCGTCGATCTTGAGCATCTTCTTCAGCTCCGCCGCCATCTTCTTCAGCTCCGTCTGCGGCTTCTCACCCGTCGTCTCCGGCTTCACCGTGTCGTCGGTGTCGCCGATCTTGAGCATTCGCTTCAGGTCGTGCGAGATCATCTCGAGTAATCGTCGTCTTGCTTTCTCGGGCTCATCAGTCGCGCCCCCATTCGGCTTGGTCCGTCGCGCTACCTTTGACGGCGCGCGTACTGAGGCGCCCCCACTCCGTGGTGGTGCTCGTGCCGAAACGCCCCCACTCTGTGATGGCGCTCGTACCGGAGCGCCCCCACTGCGTCTGGCCTTCTCTTTGACTCGCCTCTGCGCTCGCGTTACCGCCGGCGCCGCCACGTCCTGTCGAAGCACCGTGCTGATCTCCGTCCGAAGGTCTTCCGCGATCGCCGCCGTCAGCCCGTCCGTGAGCTCCGCGAGGAGGGTCTCGATCATCACCGCCTCGTTGTCCGTGTCGTCATCTTCCACCACGTCGTTCTCGTCGCCGTCCGCCGCCACTGCGGCCATTTGCTGCGTTGGCCCGGGGTCTGTGGCTGTGTCCGACCTCAGCGTTCCGTCCACCAGCGTGCCGTTCACCAGTGTCATGGTGCCGCCTGCCTCTCGTGTCGCTGTTCGCACTGCCCGCTCAGCCTCTCGGTGCCAATCGCCCCCATCGGCGAATGCCGGCAGGCCGTTCGCCGACCTCGCACCGAGGGCCGCCTGTCGCGCGACCGGTCCGATGAGCAGCAGCCACTGAGGCGGCGCGATGACATTGCCGCGTGCAATGTCCCCGGGACGACCTCGCGATGCCCCCGAGGGGAGCGAGCAGCCCGGGCACCTGCACCGCACCGCCTCGCTCCACGGGAACGCGTGGGGGAACCCACTCAGCGCCCCCAGGTCGGCCGGTGTCGGGTTGAACGCGTGCTCCTTCGACGCCGCGTCCGCCTCGCATGTCCGATACCTACCCCAGGCCGCATCCGACATGCCGCCTCGAACTCCATACGCGCACGTGATGGTAGGGTAGCTCCGACGCACGCAACGGATGCGCTGCGGTCTCCCGTCCGTGCCGCGCCGTGCTCCGCGGACGTGGGGCACGAAGATGCCATGCTTGCCGCGCATCGACCGGTGCATCCGTAGCACGTCGGCCACGGTGCCGTGGGTGGGCAGGCCGCCCCGCCTGGCCTTCTCCTGCCTCGACACCGCCGCCAGCGCCGGCTCCATGTTGACGTCGTTGAAGCCCATCATCACCAGCCGGTGCCGGTTCTGCGCCAAGAGGCAGCTCAGGCCGTTGTACTTCACCTCCGCGTAGTGGCCGAACATCTTGGACATGTCGGCCTTCAGCTCCTCGTACTTGGCGCGTTGCCGCGTGGCGAACGCCGGGACGTCCTCCACCAACATGACGCGCGGCCTCACAATGGCCGCAATGAGCGTGGCGATGGATCCGTAGATCAGGCGCGGGTCACGTGGGTCGTGCTCTAGCGCCGCTCCGGAAGACGGCTGACAGGCTATGCTCACCTCGAGTACGTCTATCAGATCCACGTACCTTGCGATGCGCCTCAGCGTCTTCAGCTTCCGCACGTCGCCCTGGATCACCCTCGCCTGTGGGAAGATCTTTTGTAGAGTGGCTGCCCGTTGTGGGCACACTTCCACAAGCACGAGGTCCTCCTCGCGCACTCCCGCCGCACGTGCCGCCAGTGCGTCTCCGCTGACGCCGCACATGACTGCCATGTACGTGACTCGCTTTGTTGGCGCCCCCACGCGCTGTGCGTGCTCCCGTGACAGCGCACGCAAGTTGCGCTTGCTGCGCTCCGCCGTGAACGCCGGTCGTGCGGGTGCGCTCGGGCGCTGGTGGGCGATGAGCTCGGCGAGCGCCGTGGCTAGCCGCTTGTGCTCGCCCCGCGTGGCCATCTTCTGCAGCTCGGCGCCGATCGCCAGCACGTCGTAGCCTCCGGCCACCTCCGAGCCGCCCTGCATACGAGCGAACGCTTGAGCCAGGTCCCGGACCGTGTCCCCCGCCCGCTGGCCATCGCGCCACACGCGCACGGCCGCACCGTTGGCGACGCAAGACAAGTGCGCACGTCTGTCTGTGCGCCATACTGCCGTTAGCGGTGACTCGTAGTCTTCCGCGTGTTCGCCCTTCACCATGTGCACGAACAGCTGCCTGGGTTTCCCCATCATCTCCCCAAGCGACAACTTCACTCCCTCCAGAAGCACCCGCCATGGGCGCTTCGCCTCTCGGCTGCCCCGCCGCGACTTCCGATGGCCGTCGGCGGGAAAACCTCCCGGCCCCGGGAGGTGCACGACCTTCGCCTCTCGGCTGCCCCGCCGCGCGATGAGCGCGTCGAGTGTCATGCTGCTTGCCTGCTTCGCCGTGAGCTCTCCAAGGTCCACGAGCTTTCGCAGGTCCTGGGAGAGGGATGCCGGACCCCTCTCGCCTTCGTCTGTCTCTGCGCTCCGCCCCGCGCACTCCGCATCCTGCTCCTCTACCGTGTGTGTCGTGGCACTGTACGCCGGTGCCCGGCTCAGTCCCCACACGCCGGTGTGTTCTTCTTGCCTTTGATCATGGGGTGGCATCCCCGTTGCCCCGCGTGGGGCATCATTTGGAGCCGGAGGCCTGTCACCGTCCACGGAATCCAAACAGTCCCCCGCCCCCATGTGCGCTTCCATTGCGCATTGATCATTAGCGACGCGGCCCACTTCGTTATCGCGCCTGGGGCACCTGCCACTGGCCTCGGACTTCGACCCGCCCGCCTGGGCTGCTTCGATCCGCGACATCAGCGACTCGTACCGCGCGATGTCCACGCGCGCGTTCTCCGCCGCCCCAGCCGCTCCGTCGTTGCCGTTGGCGTTGGCACCCTGCTGGCCGTCTTCGTCCTGCTTGGCCTCGTCGGCCTTGGCTTGGTTCGCCGCGGCCTTGGCCGCCTTCTTGGCCGCGCGTGCGGCGTTGGCTCTCGCCCGGCGCGATTTCCTCCCCTTCTTCTTGTTCTTCGGGGTGTCGCCCTTCTCGCGCCGTTTGGCCTCGATGCTGCCGCTGTCCTTGCCCTTCCACTTGCGCTGCTCGTCCGGCGTGGCTCGGCAGGCCGAGCTTGAGTGCTCGTCCGATCCGCAGTTGTAGCACAGCCGATGCTCCCGGCAGAAACGCATCTCCGCGTAGTCCAGCCCACGGACATCTTCGGGGGTGTTGCTTGCCGTGCGCCACGTCCCGCCGGTCCGCCGAGGACTGGGACTCGGGCTCGGGGACTGAGGCCCACCGGCCCAGTTGGCTGAGCCCTCGTCTGCCCGACCGCCCTCCGCCGAGTCCACCGTGCCGATGGGGACCTCGGTCATGCACGCGCTCGCGGCCACTCCCGGTCCGCTGCGCCGCGCGTAGCGGTAACGGTGACCCTTCGTCGGGTGCTTGAAGAACTTGTTCTTGAGGATGACGCCCTGGCGGTGCTCGAAGTCGGTGATGAGGTTTTCCAGCTCTTCCAGCCCTTCCACTCCCTCGAACTTCCGCCCTCCTGTCATGAGCGTTTCGATGCGCTCGACCAGGGTGCCATAGCGCGGGGACATGGCGTGTCGGATCTTGTCGATCCACACGTCGATCAGTCCGATGGCCGGTCCCAGCCGCACGGCCTCGTGCTCGCGCAAGATGGCCATGCCGCGCTCCTTGAAACCGTGGTAGTCCTCGTGGTTGAGCACGCTGCCCACGTCCATCTCGAGCGCCTCGAAACGCCGTGCGTGGTGCCGCTCCTCCTCGCGATTGCGGCGGATGAGTTTCATCCGGAGCCGCTCCAGTAGGCCGAAGCCGTCGCCGTACGGAAGACAGCGCCAGACGTCCTGCATTTGGCCGTCCAGGTAGACGATCATAACTTCGTATACCCACGCGCTCCACTCGGCGTATGCGCTGAACGCCACGCGGGGCTCCAGATCGTCCCACAGTTGCTCCGTGATGGCGCGCGCGTAGCGGAGATCCTTCATCGTTGTCTTGCCCCACGCGTGCTCGGTCGCCGCCGTGGCGCGAATGGGCGAGGCAGAGACTGCGAACGGGGACGATAGGGGACGAGGGGGTTCTGGGCTGCTCCTCTTCCAGTCGCGTAGGCGGGCGGCCGCCTCCTTCACCTTCGTCTCCTGTCGGTCGAGCAAGGCCTGTGCCTCAGCCACGCGTTCCGCTGCGTCACGCGCTTCCACATCTGCAACCGCGTGGGCCACGTTGGCCTGTTCAATCCGGCTCTCCTTCTCCTGTGCGGCGGCCACTGCCGCCATTGCGCGTTCCTCCAGTCGCGTCTGCCAGTTCATGGTCTGCTCCAGCTCCCCCGTCGCCGCATCCACGGCGACGCACGCCTTCTGCATGGTGCGCCTGGCCTGGTTCTGCTCCTCCGTCACCTGCTCCTCCTGCTCGTCCAAGTCGGAGTCGGAGTCCAGGGTGAACACCAGGCTGGTGTCGCCCGCGGAGATCGTAGGAGTCACCTCCGCGCCCATTGCAGAGTCGTCATCCTTGAGCACCTGCAGCAGCGGGCGCTTGTCAGAGATCAGCCTGATCTTGTCCGCCGGGAATCGTTTCACCAGCATCCCGCTCTCCCCGTGGTTGGCGAGCCAACCCCGCACGAACTGTGCTTGGTGCGAAGTGTCGCCTGCGTCTGGCGCCACCAGGCTGCCGCACAGCGAGATCTCGGTGTCGGACCCGCCGGTCCGCAATTGCTCGGCCGCAGACTCCGGGTCGATGGTGCACGGCACCCAGCCCTTCGAGGTGATGATTTCCCACTCCCGTGGGCGTCCATCTGACTGTACCTCCATGTCGCGGTCCTCCTCTTGTTCATCCAGCGCCTCGCTGCGCTCAACGGCCTCGCGCTCCTCGGCGCGGGCATCGGCTAGCTTGGTCTCACAATCCTGAACTTCGCTCGCTGTCACGGCAAGTTCGTCCTGGATGATCTTGAGTGCCGCGACGAAAGGTTTCAGAGCCGCACGGGCCCTCGCCACCTTCCTCACCGCGCTCGCCTGGCTGACCACCTTGGTCCCATGCACGAGCTCAGCTCTCTCCAGCTCGGTTTCGAGGTCCGCCAGCTCGCTGCAGAGCCGCTTCCATTCCTCGTGCAGTCGCTCTTTGGCGAGCTGCGACCGACCGGTCGTCGGGGTGATCCGTGGAGCTGGGGTCATGGGGCCACGCGCCGCGCGCGCTGCACCGTCCACTCCCGTGGTCACACCCTTCTTGTCTTGCCCCATGCTCTCGACCGCCCTGTTGTAGGCGGCCAGAAGCCCTGAGGTGACCTTAGTCCCAGGCCCTTTTCCAGACCCACCGAAAGACGTCAGCGATGTGTCTAGGATCGTACCTTCCGTACCCAATGTGCACGACGCAACTGCAGCGCCAACCATGGGTTTGGAGTACGATTCGGACGCTGAAGTTGGATTGATCCACTTCTTCGCCATCTCCAAGTCCTCCTCGTAGTATTCGCCAGGCCGTTCTGGATCAGGTCGTGGCCATTCTAGTTGGCCGGTGACGAATGAACCCGCGAGTCCAAAGATCCTGTGCAAGGTGACTAGATGTTCCGCGAACTTCTCCCGTCCGGCAATCCGTAAAGGTTTGCCACCCTTGCCGGCCTGGCTGAGCGCCGCCCCTGCTTGCGCCGCGATGCTCTTGTTGTACGAGGACGTCATTTGCCTTGTCCGTCGACGTCGAACAGAGACAACAACCGGAGGTAGATGTCGAAGTCCTCGCCGCCGATCTCCAGGTCCCAGTCGATCACGAACTGTCGCAACAAAGTCCGACCGTCGTCGTTGCCTGCGTTCTCTCTCCGCTCAACTGCGTCGTTGATGAGGTCCGTCAGGAAGTCCTCTCCACCCGAAAAGCTGCGGACGAGGTTGTGTTCACCGGGGTTCTCTGCAGCTGCTGCGGCTGCGGCCGACACTGCAACGGCTGAGGCAAGGCCAAGGGCTGCCTTGCGACCGCCCTGAGGTTCGACTCTGTGGTCTATGTACAAACCCCCTGCGACGCTCCTGAGTACCTGATCCGGTAGGTCGGCTGAGCCCTCGTCTGCCCGACCGTTCTCTGCCAGGTCCACAGGTGCCGCTGCCGCCTCCTTCAGTGTGGCGTAGTCCCACTCACCGCACCGTCTGGCCAGCCAAAAGCTGATGAAGTGTTCTGCTTCCTCTTGTGTTTGGCACTCCCTGACCCTGGCGTCCTTCACGCCTGCGGTCACTGTGTGCACAAGCAGGGGACTTTGGGTGATACCTATCCACCCTCGTTTGCCACCTGCGACGGCGTACCAAGTGCCTCTGGTCTTGTCCCTTTTCCTTGACTGTTCCCGCTTGATACCCTCCAGCTTGCCTTCTGTGTTGTACTCTTTTGGTCTATGGATCGCACTCAATAAATGAGTGCTGTGTTCCCCATAACCGCTATAAACTGATCGTGCGCCTAGTTTAGTGAGCGCGATCCAAAAGCCCAGTCACTCTCCTCAACGCAACCTGGTGGCTGTTGACAGGCTCTACACAGAATGGCCCACAGCCCAGCCCGGGCCAGGGACCTCCCCATATGCACCCAGGGCCCCAAATTGGCCCTGGGCACCACCACGGCACCCCGGTGATGGACCCAGGTGCCCTTGGTGCTGGCTGCTGATCCTTCAAGTCCAGCAGACCCCATCAGGCTGCTGATCCCTCAGGCTCAGCAGTCCACGTCGAATTGATTCCCGCGGCAAGTTGCCCCGGGAATCTCCCATCTCCAGCTTTGCTCACACACGTGGGCGCGACTGCTCCGCACAAATCACAAATCACAACGCGCCCCCACGGAGCCACAGCGCCCACAGCTGTTCTCCTCTTCGTCGCTCCTCAGCCTCCGCCAAGTCGCCTGGCGTGCTTCGACAGTGCCGAGCCATCGAAGCTATACAACCTGTTCCGTGTTGGATCACCAATCTTCGTCGCCACGTGACCGTCTTTGGACACCACGTGCACTCCGTCTCGGTTGAACCTCACCTCATGGAACTGATCCACCAGATCCCTCACCCCGACGAGCGTCCTGGTGAAGGACCTCACTCGTCGCACATTTCTCAGCGCTCCCAGATCACCGATCTCAGCTACTGACTCGCGTTTGCCTGTGGCCACGGTCACGCACCCCCTTCCGGGTCGCACATTCGTGAGTGGAACGTGGTCAGTGGCGTACGTGAAACTCGCTCCCGAATCCACGATGCACTTGCTCTCCCACGCGCCGGCCGCCTGCCAGCGACACTTTAGCCGACTGAGCTCACCAGCCAGATCCGCCGCCATCATCTTGAGCACCTCGTTCGTGACCTCGGTCACAGCCGCAGCGATCCCCGTTCGCGTGCCTATGGCAAGTGCTCTGACCTTGTTCGTGGGCATGTTCGTCGCCGAAGGCTGTGCCCACGTCACTTGCCTTCGCTTCAGCGGACTCCGCCTTGCCAGCTTGATCTTCGGCCGCACCTCGTCTGTCGAGCTTGTCACATCCGGCTCGACCACGGACTGGATCAACTTCAGATCACTGCACACCTGCAACAGTTTGGAGACAGCAGACTGACTCGACTTGCCGAGCCCGGGCGCGGGCTGCACGTAGAGCACGTCCATCGACGGCTCCTTGTCCGGCACATCCAACTCCTTGCCAGAGAGGTCGAAGAACTTGCCCTCGCGGTAGTCGGCGAGCATTCGGCTCGTGTGCTTCCTATGCAAGGTCGTGCCGAGCTCCTTCGTCATGATGTCAGAAGTGTTGTCCACCGTCGAGATGTAGGTCGGGGCCACGAACTTTGCCTTGACCGCCTCACGTGTCAGCCCAAATGCGATGTGCACGTGCTTCATCCTCTTGTGGTTGACGGGGTTCTTGGCGGTCTGCAACGCCGCCTTGTTGTCACCCTGAATCATCATCGCTGTTTCAAACGGGTCTACCGTCTTCGACAATCGTACGCGGCGGTAGTCCGCGTCGCACAATGATCCGTACGTCGTGGCGGACAGGTCACCGTATCCCATGTCCGCGAACAACAGCCGCAGCCAGATCGCCTCGCGTGTAGTGATCGACATCGCCATGTACTCGGACTCGGCGCTCGATGCGGCCACCGCCTTCATCTTGAATGACGCCCACGACACCGGAGTTCCCCACGACTCGAAGATGTAGCCACCTCGACTGTAGGCCGAGTCGGGGTCTCCTGCCCAATCGCTGTCGCACAATCCGACGACCGGTCCCGACGCGTGCTTCCCTGCCGGTCTCCCGAACAGCAGCCCAAGGCTCCTCGTCGATCCCACGTACTTCATCAGGTGCTCCATCCGCTTCATGTGCGACTCACCGGGGTTGCACTGCACTTTGCACAATTCACTCAGGGTCGCCGACAGGTCAGGTCGGGTGCACTGCTCAATCCATCTCAACACGCCGCACATCTCGCGGAAACGCCTGAGGTGTGGGTTGTCCTTGGGGTCGCCCTCGAAACAGTCCACCACGCTCACTCGCCCGCCTGGCGACGGCCGGATCTGCCGCCTGCACTCGTTGAAGCCGTACTTCAGCATCACGTCCTCGATGTACCTCTCTTGCGACAAGAAGATCTTGGTCGGACTGACCCTGGTGATCGCCATTCCAAGGTAGACGTTGTCATCGTGTCCCGAGCTGAACTTGTACTTGGCGCCGACGTGGGTGATCAGCTCCGCCTGCAGCTGCTTGCCCTCCGCGTCTCTGTCCGTGAATATCGCCAAGTCGTCAACGAACAGGAGTATGCGGATGAACGAGTTTCCCTTGCGCTTCGTGAACAAGCACGGGTCGGCGCTGGACTTCTGGTAGCCCCAGCTGAGCAAGTCCGCCTCGAACGCCTTGTGCCAGCAGAACGCCCCGTTGCGCGTGCCGTAGAGCGGCTTCACCAGCTTCATCACCTGCCCGTCCTCGGGCGGGTCGACACCCTTCGGCGGCGTCATGTAGTTGACCACGTCGATGTCGGCGCACAGGTAGGCTGAGCTCACGTCGATCAGCTTGATGTCCATCGCACGGTGCGCCGCCTCTGCGAGCAGCACTCTGAATGTCTGTGTCTTCCCAACGGGCGCCATGGAGTGGTGGAAGTGGATGCCATAGATCTGACGAAATCCGCGCGCCACCACGCGGCATTTGAACTTCGAGATCTGTCCTTGCCGATCCGCCTTGCACTTCCAGGCGTAGTTCGAGTCAATCAGATGTACACCGGGAGGTTTCGGGACCCACTCGTACACGCCGTGGTCGCGGACGTTCTTCCATTCGGCGTCCAGAGCTTCCTTCCAGTACTTCGCAAATCGGCCGCTCATCGCCTCCCGGTACGTCTTCGGTGTCGGCACCTCAGACGCGCGGAGGTGGGCGAGCTCCTCGATGACGTTTGCTTCAAACTCGCATCCCGTGGTGCAGTACGCCTCGAACGCCATGCCTTGGAGCTTCTCCAAGCTCCGCTGCAAGTCCGGATGCTCCCGGGCCTCACTCAGCCACAACGCCGCCTCGTGCACGTACGCGGCCACGGCCGCCAACCCGTCGTCCAGGTCGCTCTCCGCGCTGGCCGCCGCCTCCCAGAACGGCATCTCTTTCATGTAGTTCGGGAGGTGCTTTGGCGCCTTCATGTCCATCCGCCTTGCCTCCGTGAACGTCGCCACGTGGGCTGCGTAGGCCTTGCGCGCTCGTTGATGTCGAATCTCCTTGTGCACGAGGAATCTTCTGACCAGCTCCTCTTCGCGCTCTGCGATCCTGGCCTCCCCGTCGTGCTCCCGCCTCATCACGAAGCCGCGATCTCTGTCCCACCGTAGCGCCTTCCGCGTCCCGCCCTTCTTTAGGAACTCTCGGACGGTGGTGGCCGACTTGTACGCGTCGTACTGGCTGTGACACTTCTTGCCGATGGTCTTCGGGTTGCGCTGCATGTACACGATCCTGGTGTCATCCGCCCAGCGGTCTGCCTTCTCTTGCTTACGAATCCTTGCCGACTTCCTCTGTCCGCGTCGTGCTCGTGGTTTCGGCGGTCGCCCCGGGTGGGTCTCCTCTGGTCGATCGTCCTCGTTCTCGCTGTCGTCGCTGTCCGACTCCTCGTCCAGCTCGTCGATCGTCTCCAAGATTCCTGGGGGAGAACACGGCAATGGTTCCAGCTCATTCCGCTCGTCGTCATCGTGTTCCTCCTCCTCGGGACTGGACGCTCTGCCCCAGACCTCATTGGTCGGGTCGGCC
>Ga0315322_10003920_pt1 | contig 11459 bp, 9 predicted proteins | sample M110021515metaG_FD_203461 | JGI IMG/M metagenome (GOLD analysis project Ga0315322, IMG submission 203461) | Ammonia-oxidizing marine archaeal communities from Monterey Bay, California, United States - M1 100m 21515 | ecosystem: Environmental > Aquatic > Marine > Intertidal zone | place: USA... | reverse complement strand
CTTTTCTTAGTGCACTTGCTGCAGGGTGAACGATTAGGTATGTATTTCTCATGTTGCGTCCATCAAGAACACACTGTTCTACAAGTGGGCTGAGTTTGAGATTCTCTTCAAGAGGTGCAGGAGAGACATACTTTCCATTTTCTAACTTGAATTGGCTCTTAACTCGACCAGTGATCGATAGGTATCCGTCAACCATTTTTCCTAGGTCTCCAGTTCTAAATCCACCATCGTCAGTCATCACTTCAGCAGTAGCTTCTGGAAGGTTCCAGTAGCCTTGCATAATGTTTGGACCATATACTATAACTTCTCCTTCATCAGTTCGGTCAGGATCGTCCCATGCATCCTTGTCGATTTCAACACGGACACCATTTGCTGGCATTCCTACTGTGTTTAGGCGAGATTTCCCCTTACCCATCCATCCATTTGCAGATACAAGTGGGCTGGTCTCAGTAAGTCCATATCCTTCATAGCAGTTGAATCCGACTTTCTGAACGAATCCAGCAACATCGGGTGAAAGTGCAGCAGCACCAGACATACAGAAACGAATGTTTCCACCGAATCGTGCACGTACTTTCTTCCAAACCAACTTGTCCCACAACTTGTCGAAGAAGCCATTTGGTTGAACAGAGTCACACTCTACTCCAGCCTTTGCGATTCTCTTTGCAGCAGACCTTTGTGCTTTACCAACAAACATTTTCTTCAATCCAGTTGCGCTTTCGAACTGACTGTTTACACGGTCATAGAACTTGTTCCAGACACGAGGAACTGCCAATAGTGCGGCAGGCTTGATTTCAATACATTCATCTGCAATCTTTGTTAGGTCGGAAATCAGATTGATGTGAACTCCCATTCTCAGCATCCAGTGTAGATCGAATGTAGAACCGAATGAGTGAGCCCAAGGCAAGAACGCAGCGTTCTTGTCACCTGGATACAATTCGAATACCCCTTGAACACATAGTACGTTAGACAAAGTGTTCCAGTTAGATAGCATTACTCCCTTAGGGTTACCAGTTGTTCCAGATGTGTAAATCAAAGTGGATAGAGCACTTGGGTCATCTGCGATTTCCTCTAGGTCAGCGCTTGCTCTACCCTCTTGCGTGAATTCCATCCAAGAACGGACTTCAACACCTTCTGGAGGTAACTGGTTTGCAGGTTCATCTCCTAGTAGAATGACTCCGGATGCAGGCCATCCATCATCAGGAAGTGCATCACACAACTTATCTAGAACTTCAGTATTCTGAACAGCAACTACTTTTGGAGTTGCATCTTCAAGAATGAAAGCCCAATCCTTTCCATGCTGGTGGGTGTACATTGCAGTGTAAGCAGCGCCTAGTGCATTTGCTCCATATGACAGCGCCGCCCACTGGAATGAATTGTCAAGAATGATAGCAACTCGGTCACCCTTCTCAACACCAATGTTTCGCAAACCCTTGGCAACTTGGGTAGATAAATCTCCAAATTGGTTGTAGGAAAGGTGTTCCCTAGACCTTCCCGGGCCAGGTATGTATCCAATACAAGGTTCATCGCCAAACATCTCTTGACTTACCATCAGCATTTGATACAAAGTGCGTGGATCATCACCCTCAGGTTTAATCCATTGTCTGTCTGAAGGTTGTTTAGGCCAAGCCATCATTTCTTTGGGGGGCATGTCCTTGACAGAACGGGCTTCAATTATCAATGCTCTCCCAGTAATGTAGTACGAACATTGGCCCTCCAATCGGCTCCATCATTGCGATTCGCAAGTGGGGATGCAGGAGAGGGATGCCAGCATGTTGTAATTTCAATATCTAAACCATCAAGGGCTAGCAGCGCCCTCTTTTCAGCATATTTGCCTATTCCAATAACTCTAGTTATACCCATGTCTAATACCACTTCTCGAAGATGTTTGTCACATGCTTTCAATAGTTTTTTGACTGCATTTCCACTGATTTTATCGGGAGTTATATTTTTTCCAGTTTCACTTAGTAATAATAGAGGGCAATGATTTACTAAAAACACATTTTTATGAATTTCCTCAGGTGTCTTCCAGATATCTCTTAGCAAGCCCCAAATCCTAGTTCCACTAACCTCTTGCCTTTCAAAATCCAGGCCAATAATTGGACGTTTTGGGTGACGCCCTTCAGGGTCGTTAATTTCCCCTGTAATATTGAGAAAATCTCTCGCAATATGTGTTGCCCCAAAAGGAACTCCGCACTGTGCCATTCCATAAGGGCCAGGATTCATTCCTAGAAGCAAAGTTGTTGCACCAAGGTCCGAGTATTGACTGAGATAGGATTCATGATATTCCCATGCATAATTGAGAGGATTTGTAACATATGCGAGATTTGTTTGTTTCAAAATTAATTTTGTCAATGAATCGCAAGACTGAGAGAGTATCTTGGCAGAATCAATCGCTCCCATAACCCCTCTCAAAGAGTAATTCATCAAAAAACGCACGGCGTCGGCGGTGTAGCCAGCAACACCGCCTTTCAACCAAAAATACTGCGATGCCGTGAAATAGGGTATAGAATGGGCGAGGGTTGATGGGTGCTAAAGTCGGAATCGACGATATGGCTCTTCATTTTCCACGTTTATACATGGATATGGAGGATTTTGCAGAAATGCGTGGAGCCGATTTCGGCAAATTAAACAAAGGATTAGGCCTTGCTGCAATGGCAATACCTGATGTCCACGAAGATACTGCTACAATGGGTGCAAATGCAGTTTGTCGCCTAATTGATAGAAATGGAATTAATCCACGCCAAATTGGCCGAATTTACCTTGGAACCGAGTCTGCTCTTGATGGAGCTAAACCAACTGCCACCTACATCGTTGACATGCTAACTCACAGATACGGTGAGCGTTTTGGCCAAGATTGTTTCAGAGGATGTGATGTTGTAGACATGACCTTCGCTTGTATTGGTGCAGTAGACGCCTTGCATAATACTCTTGATTGGGTTGCCCGTGGAGGTGAAGAAGATGGTCGAATGGGAATAGTAGTATTTTCTGATAATGCAAAGTACGATCTGGAATCTACCGGAGAATATACTCAAGGAGCAGGTGGAGGCGCTCTCCTAGTTCGTCATAATCCAAGACTAATGGTAATCCCTGACCGCTGGGGAGTATCAACAACACCGGTTCATGACTTCTTCAAACCAAGGAGAGAAGTTTCAATTCAGAGTGTAATTGACCATGTTCTTCAACTCGCCACAGAGGCAGGTGCGACGATTAGAGATGGGATGGCAGAAGCGATGATCAAGCATCTTCCAGAATCAACCGTACGCCGACTGGGAATTTTTGCACATGGTGAAGAGAATGTTAAGGTCCACCGTGACGAACCAGTATTCGATGGTCAATTCTCAAACCGATGTTACAGAGAGGCTGTGAAACAGGCATTCACTAACTTTAGTGAGAAAGCGATTGCTCAAGGCCGTTTTGACCCAGAAATGGATATTATTATGACCGAACAGTGGGCGCGAATTATCATGCACTTACCATATGCATTCCAAGCAAAAAGAATGTTCCCAGACGTTTTCCGTCATGATCGTAAACACCTACAGTCTTGGAAAGCAATTGAAGACGAAATTGGAGTTGCTCCAGAAGAATCAGACTTTGAAAACCTAGATGATTGGGATAGAGAAATGGATGTACACCGTCGAGCCATTTCTAAAACTGAATCATTCAAACAATTCGTAGAGGATAGAATCGAGAAGGGCCAACGTGCATCTTCATTGATTGGAAATCAGTATACAGGATCGATTTTCCTTGCTTTAATGTCAACCTTTGAGGCTGATTATGAGGAGAATGCAAATCTTGACAATGTCACATTAGGGCTTTGTGGTTATGGCTCTGGAGCCAAGGCGAAAGTGTTTGAAGCAGAAGTTCAACCAACTTGGAGAGAAATCGCAAGTCGCTGGAATCTCTTTGAGAGGCTTGAAGGTAGAATGGCAATCGATCGTGTAACTTACGAAGCACTTCACAAAGGCCTTGCTAGAGAATCTATTATCACACCTCAAGGTGAATTCGCATTAGTCGATGTGGCTGGTGAAGGTGTCGAAGAAGGAATGCGAACCTATGCGTGGGTTGGCGAGTGAATCAATTTAGAATTCGCTTCGTGTCTACCAATTCAGGAATTTGAATCCCTGCAGCATTGAACCATTCTTCGAGATTTTCGAAATCTCGCTTCTTTGAACGTGCCTTTGCTCTTGTACCAATCAAATTCCATGCACCCTTTGCTGAAATACCAGGGATTGCGGCAAGTTGTTTTTCACTAACATTCTGCCATGGCAGTCCAACCTCAATTCCAGTAATCGAACGAGCGCCATGACCTGTTACCATGATTTGCGAATAGGATTCTAATGGTGCAAGATAATTCATACCAACAAGAATCGGATATGCGCCGATTTGACGGCCAAATGTAATTCCTGGCTTTCCATGAATCGTAGGGTCTCTAGCCGCAGGTTCAAGATGCCTTGGGAATCGAGTTCTTCCATCATGTGCTTCCCACCAAACATCGTTTAGGATTGTACCAACAGGTAACATTTCTTCGAGAAGCGGTCCATCGAATTCTTCTCGAACACTTGTTTTGAAGGAACGGAAATCTTGGTCATCAATTTCTTGGAATCCATCACCTTCCACTTGACGGATATTGACTCGTCGAATCATGTGACCTTCTTCTTTCAGTTCTCGTAGAAGTTTCAGATTTAGGTCATAAGTGACACTCGTTTCTCCATTTAGTCCAGCGATAAAGTTGAGTCCAGGTAATAATTTAGGAAGTCCACGTTCACCACGAGATCTACCATGTTTATTGATTAGAGCGATAGCTGACTTCAGTTGCTTAGAATCACAGTTCAACCAATTCGCCTCGTGAACATTTGGATCTGCAGATTCTAGCCCAAAAGAGAGAACTGCTCCATCAGATAGAGTTTCAACTAGCGTCTTTGTAATCTCTTCGGATTCTTCCAAATGCTCAGCAATAATCGAGGGGTTTCCATTATCGGTATGCAATATACCTAGGCGCTCATCACTACGTAAACCATGCAATAGTTTTGCAATAGGTTCAGGATTTGGACGAGGATATTCCATCTCGACTACACCTTCTGCCATGTAGGTGTAAGTGTCGGTCATCCCGCCTAGGCGTACATGTTCAACACCCATTTCATGGGCAATTCTCACTTCTTCGATGACATCTTCAGGACTACGCCAAATTGGAACGCCTTTCTTTGGCTCGATACAAAATTTACATCCACGTTTGTATCTTACACAGCCTTGGTATACCTCTACTTCGTAGGTGAGTGGGCCATTTAGATCGGGATTATTTGTTACTGCTTTTGATTTAGCACCAGCCTGTGCCCAAGCAGTCCATTGTTCTGCAGTACGCCTTTGATGCTTCCATTCATTTTTATCTAAGAAATAAGATAAGGTTGCATCTGTATCTTGTAATGCTAGGAATAGGTTGTGACGAAGCGGACTCCATCCTTGATTTCGCCAACCACGAATAGCCCAACCTCCACATAGAATTGGAGTTTCCCCGGATGACTTTGTAATTACTTCTCGAGTTTCTCGAAGAGAAATCGGAGCGCCGCGTAAATATTTACCCGGAACAACCGCACCAGCAAGAATAACAATTCCTAATCGGTTTTCTAGTGATGGTGGTGAAAGGCGATAGGAATCAATTGTACAATATTCGTAGGGAATTCCTTGTTGCTCTAGAACTCCACAAATATATCGAACATGAAACCCAACATAAGGTGGGACGCCAAAAGCAGCTGGTTCGTCTTCATAACCGTCAATGACGAGCCAGGATGGGTCCTGGGTCTCAACCATTTCTACACCTCAATCCTTCTTTGGTCGGCGGCGCTTCTTTTTTGAATCGGCTTCCTCTTCAGCAAGGGCACGTAATTCACGTGATGATTTACCACTAGAATTTCCACCTTTGTCTCTTGATCCACGGTTATTTTGGTCACGTGGTTTTGCAATGTCAACTTTGATTTGGCGGCCCATCATATCGTGACCATTGAGTTTCTTAGCAACATCTTCGGCCTTTGATTCAGGCATAATTGTAACAAATGAGAATGCTTTCTTACGTCCGGCATTATCTGCTGGCCAGTAAACATGTACAGAATCACAAAGGCCTTTGAATAATGCTCTTAGATCATCTTCACTTGCCTTGAATGGTAGATTACCAACGTAGAGTTTCGCACCTTCAGGGTCTTTACGACGAGGCTTGTCTTCCTTAGGAGCATCTGCATCACGCACACCGATTTTTCGGCCCTTTAATCTCAAGCCATCCAGTGCAGAGATTGCAGCGTCAGCCATTCCTTTGTTTTCGAAAGTTATGAAACCGAAACCACGGCTCTTGCCAGTATCATCTCGCATTAATGCGAAGTCAGTGATTTTTCCATGCTCTGCGAACTTTGCTCGCAATTCATCATCTTCAACTTCAAACGAAAGTCCACCAACGAATAGTCTGCAGCCAGGAGCTGATTTTTGTCGACGCTCGCGACGACCGCCACCAACATCACCTTCGAATTTGAAATAGGTGCGCTCACGGCCATCCTCACGAATATCTTCTGCAATGAAAGTAGCTCTTCCTGCACTTCCTTTGGCGAATTGTGCTTCAGCCTCTCCACCCCAGCGCTTACCAGATCCATTTAGAGCAGCCTTACCAGCTTCTCCTCCAAAATCATCAGCAAGAGCACGGAATGAATTGTTACCACAAGTTGGGCAGGATACATTCCAATCACCATTTTGTTCAGCAACGAAAGTATCTCCACAAGGAGGGCAAAGCGCCCAAAGGACACCACAGTTCACATCTTCACGCATGTCGATACGAACTACATTTTCAGCCTCGCTAACCTTTGCACGAACAATATCTCTGCGACGTAGTCCATCTGCAGTATTGTGAAGGAAGCGGTCACAGATTCTAGTAACGTGGAATTGGGCGAAGAGTTGATCTGGCATTATTGAACGGTTTGGCTTTCCTTCAACACTTAACACTTGAATTTCTCCAGCCTTTTCATTCAGTTTTACAACTTCTCCGATGATCATATCTCCAACTTCAAGACGAAGCATTTCACTATGTGATTCAATGCTAATGACACCTTCATTTTCAACTAATACACCGGTCAATAGAGCGACTAGATCGCCATTTTGTTCAGTGATTCCCGCTCCGGGGCTATTCTTCTCAGTAGTACCAACTACAGTTCCTGGGGTGACGATGCTCGCCATATTTTTCACGCTCATGTTTGGGGGAGTCACCCTATGGGTGACGGGAAGGGGATAGTTGAGGCGGGGGCTGTTTGCTTTTGAACCCCTATCCTTGAGTAAATCGCCAGCACTTGATGGCAGTAACTCCCATTCTAGATGTATGATGTTCATACATTGCTGGCATTCTGAATTCACCCTCCAAGACGATTTCACCTTTTGGTAGGTGTGTGGCTGAAGCGCTGTGCATCATATGCACTATTGGTGCTGATTTCATTGCTGCATCGACAAATGGGCGATCAGCCCCATGAATTTGAACACCCCACGGTGGGTTTGAAATCACGAGATCAACAAGCGGTAAATCGATTTCACCAATGCGTCCTTCGATAGTTTCTCCAAGCACTCTACACAATTCGGCAGCATCAGAGTCACATTCTACGAATGTTACTTCCGCTCCAAGCAGTTGAGCACCATGGCCTAGAATTCCATTTCCAGCACCCAAATCTAGGACTTTCTTTCCAGCGAGACCATCGATAGCATCGATTTGAGAAAGCCATAATGCTGCCAAATTACCTTCGGTCTGATATTGCTCCAACTCAACACTATTACAAGGGTGAGGTGGTAGTTTTGACAGAGCAATCGCCAGGTGGCGAAGTTTCACAATAATCACCAACGGTTTCCTTGGTTTTGTTGTTGTTGGCTAAACTGTTGCATTTGTTGAGCCTGTAATTGTTGCATGTGGAATCTGATTGCTTCTGCTTCCATTCGGAGTCTAGCAATTAACTCGTCACCCGGTTGTTGGCCACCACAAAAGCGACAGAAACGAGTCCCTTCTGCTTGCATTTGCCCGCAACTGATACAGAATGCCATATCTCTTCCACTCCAAACTTGTCCTTGAACCCTCGCATTCAACTAACCATCTGCATGAATACGGGCCATGTTTCGAAATTTTGAGCAAGAGCCCTTTCTGAGATTTCTTCAAGTCGAGGATCTGTCATCATATCAGAGGGGTCAACTCCAGCATCAAGAAGTTCCTGAATTAAAGCGCGGAATTCTTTTTCAATTGGGGTTGCAACATCAACTTCAGGTGCGCCCTGGGGCAGAGGTATGCTCTCTTCAGCAACCTCTTCAGCCGTAGCCATTGGTGGAGATGAGATTTCTTCGGTAACCTCTGGAATCATCTCTGAAACGAATGCATCTTCGACTGCAATCGGAACCTGTTCAACTTCTACTATTGGTTCAACAACTGGAACCTCAACGATTTCAGGTTCAGGTTTTGCTAAGCCAACACCAAGAATTTCGGCTTGTTGGCGAGCGAGTTCAGCGGCTTGCTTACGTGGTAGTGACACGAAAGCTTTGCCAACAAGTGCACTGATAGGGTAAGGCAAGAAGTATTTCTCAAGTGGCGGAAGACTAGGGTGTCGGAAACAAAGTATTGAATGTCGTTCGAATGGTCTTTGGTTTGGAATATCAATTGCAAAGGGAACTGGTGCAAGTTCTACTGTGCTGCGAAGCCATCCTTCTTGGGTAACTAATTGTTGCATCCAAGGTCCCATATCTGCATTTGAAATATCTAGAAATTGAAATGATGCAGCCCGTGGATCAAAATCTTGCTCAATTATTAGATCCGCTTCTGCGCGAGGGCGATGAAAAATACCCATTACTGGTTGGCCATGGTCAATCATGTCGCCATGCAATTCCAGTAATTTGCGTTCTTTTCGAGGGCAAAGAAGCATAATATTGAGTCGCGCAGCCTCTCCATCCCATATTTCTCCCCATCGAGAATTCGCCTCATCCTTCATTTGAAGAAAAGTCATATTCGGAATCATTGCCGTGACGCCCATACAATCACCATGCTAGCGAAGAGAGGTTGACTATTTGGTGATATAGGATTCTTGAACTGCAAATTCAGCCAATAATATGACTCCACCTGCTGCTCCTCGAACAGTATTATGCGAAAGTGCATCAAATCTAATGACGTTGCCTTCAACCTGAACATTACCAATAGTGATGGTCATACCATTACCTGCCCATAAGTGATCAGCACGATTTGGAGATTCATCAATTATCATATTGACCTCTCTAGGTGACATTGGTAAATTTAGACTTGGAATCGTCATTAAACGTATTACTTCTTCAATAGTAGTTGAACGACTTACCTCGACCCCACACGATACAAAGTGCCCATCTTTGTGAGGTACTCTATTGCATGATGCAAAAATAGGAATTTCCAGATCCAATAGGTGTTTTAATTCAGCAACTAATTTTTCTTCTTCTCCTGGAATAAATGGGTTTACATCTCCAGCTAAAGCATTTTCATCGAATAATAATCTCCACCCCGCACCGGATAGCGCTTGACGAGTATGAACTGAAATCGATTTAATTCCTAATGGCATTAGTCCTTTTATTGGCATAGCCACTGGTACTACAGTACAATTTGTTGCACATGCATGCCCTTCATAGGATTTCATGGCTTCGGGATTGATTTCCGGAATAACCAATGGAATACCAGCAACTCTTCGGAAAACACTAGCGTTGGAAAACACATGAATACCACGCGCAACAAGGGATGGTTCGACAATTTCAGCGACATTATTGGGTAGAGCTGAGAATGCGATATCCACGTCAGGAATATCGCTCATCGAGCAAAGAAGAATATCATAATTCGGGCGTGGAGATTCTAATCTCCATTCTATTTCTTCGTAAAGTAATCCAACGTTCTTGGGTGAACTAGCGATAGCAACAACCTCGAAAAATGGGTGTCCGTAAAGCAATTCTTGTAGGCGCTGACCGACAAGGCCACTAGAGCCAAGAATTGCAACACTATACCGGGCCATCAGTTCTCCTCATGAGGCGTGGGGAAGATTCTCCTTATGATGAGTTTCCTTGCGATTGAGGTTCCATCTTTTATGCTCCCTAGTTTGGCATCTCCAACTCTTTTAGCGTAACTAATAGGAATCTGTTTGATCGTAATATTCTGATGTGCACATGATGTATACATCTCTGCTTCGATTTCAAAACGCATACTGTTGAGTCGTAAATTCTCTACAGCATATTTAGAAAATACCCAAAATCCAGAACATAAATCATTGATCGGTTTACCATGTAATGCCACAGCCAACCAAGTTAGTAGATGGTTTCCAATCCAATTTGTCCCGGTCATAGCATCTGGTTCAAGGTTACCATGTAGACGGTCACCAACCACTATTCCTGATTCTGGCAATGCTGAAATTAGTTTAGGGATTTCTTCAGGAAAGTAAGTTCCATCAGAATCGAGCATTACTAAAACATCGTCTTTATTCTCGGCAAATCGTTTGAATGCTTGACGAATACCAGCGCCCTTACCCTTTCCCCATTGTGAAATAACAGAACAACCTAATTCCTTTGCAATTTCTACAGTGGAATCTTTAGAGCCACCATCCACAACAACAACCTTTGAAGAATAGCCCATTGATTTCAATTCATCAAATGGTATCCGTGCAAAAACCTCGACGAGACCTAACTCTTCATCAAGAGTTGGCAGCATGATGAATAGACTTGGCACATTCTAAGGGACCATGGCCTCACAGTCAAGCCTTTCGCTTGTAATTAGGGTAAAAAGACGGTTTCTATCCAATGCACCCTAATACCGGTTTGATCGATAAATGAATCACCTCGGCCAGATGCACCTAGAGGGTTTATCCAATATTCTGGTTCACTTACTATACTAATTTCGATGCCACCGCTGCCAGCATATGAACACGAATTATACCATCCAGAGCCTTGATACAATTCCCCATTAATTTTGGCCTCAACATTTCCTACGAATTCAACCATGATACAAACCTGATATGCGTTCGATTCGTTAACAGCAAAGCCATGCGAACCTTCGGTTAAGTACAACTTTTCATCCCCTAAATTGAATGGGTCATGACTTCTTTGAGAAGCCCAAGGGTCTGGTCGCATATTGTCCCCTTCAGCTGCTTGGAAATGTGAAACCATTCCATCATCTTCAAGGATATAAATTGTTGAACCACCACTGGACCACAACTTTTCCCAATGGGTTGAGGCTTGGATATATTGCATCATTATTCCCTTAGGAGATGCAATTGCATGAGTGATTCCTAATTCTTGTAATTTTGGAATGTTATCAGAAATAATTGCACTTGTAGCAGCATTTTGTATCGAATGTTCTTGATTGAGAATGCCCAGTGTTGGAATCGAAGTTACTCCAATATGGTCCGGAATTGAATAAACATGACCCCAATGCTCGTTTTCAGTATAAACAATTGAAT
>Ga0315322_10003919_pt1 | contig 11461 bp, 10 predicted proteins | sample M110021515metaG_FD_203461 | JGI IMG/M metagenome (GOLD analysis project Ga0315322, IMG submission 203461) | Ammonia-oxidizing marine archaeal communities from Monterey Bay, California, United States - M1 100m 21515 | ecosystem: Environmental > Aquatic > Marine > Intertidal zone | place: USA... | reverse complement strand
TTTTTTAGCATATTGTCCTAATGCTGTGGTGGTAATTAAAAAGATTCCCGCTGAAAAGACTACCTTTCTATCAAAATTAGTGAAATTAGATTTATAAAAAGGATTGAACCGAATAATTAAAAATAATGAAATATAATATTTCATAGAAGTATCTAATAATCCCATAAATTCTTGGTGACTTGGATCAGAATATATAATTCCAAAATACGCAGTAAAATATAATATCCAAGATAAGTAAAGTACCCAATCAAATATAATTTCTTGATATTTCAAATTCATTATATAAAATATTTATATAATAAATTTTTAATGACTATATTAACAATTAACATCAATAGTAAGATTTGTTTTGGACATTTTATTTTTTTCTTTATAAATATCTAATTTTCTAGCACTAGAATCAGTAACATTTGAATATTTTGGCATCCAAAAATATGGAATAATTTTATCTTTATTATGAAAATGAGAATCGAATATTTCTCTATAATATAATTGTTCTACAGTAGTAGGTTTATTATGATTATATTTTTCACATTTGCTTTTGAAATCATTTTCAGAATATTGACTGTTTAACCTATCTTGAATAATTTCATACCACGACTTGTTATGTGAACTGACTCCATCACTAAAAGCTTCCTTAGACCTCCATAATACATTATTTGGTAACAATTCTGGATCATTTTCTTGAATAGATTGTCTAAGCAACCATTTTTCGATTTTATTATTGCTATTTTTGTTGTTATTATGATTTCTAAATTCAATAGGTAATGATAAATAATTATTAACAAATGTTCTATCTAAAAACGGAGTTCTTGCTTCCAATCCGTGACATGAAATAGTTCTATCACTTCTTAATACATCAAAATACTGAATATCATTTAATAGTCGTTTACATTCATAATCAAACTCCATATTATTAGGACAGTTGTGAAAATACATATATCCACCGGTCAATTCATCAGAACCATCTCCATTAAATATAACCTTAGCATCACTATGTTCAGATATATATTTAGCCACTAAATAATTTCCAACACTTGCTCTAACAGTAGTGGTATCATAACTTTCAATATTATAAATAACTTCGGGTATAGCATCAAAAAATTCTTGTTCAGAAAGAATAATTTCTGTATGATTACTGTTGATATGATCAGACACCATTTTAGCGTATTTTAAATCTGACCCTCCCATCATACCAATACTGAACGTTTGTAATTGACCCTTAGGAACCCATTTTGCTACTATAGCTGATATTAAACTACTGTCTAATCCTCCCGACAATAAACAAGCCAAATTTCTTTCTGAGTTAATAACTCTTTTTTTAACAGATTCAATAAGAAGATTATATATAGTAGAATAACAATAATCAATATTTGTGATAGGCATTAAACCCATATTGTAGTTAAAATTGGTATATTTTTTATAATCGGATATATGAAGAATATTCATTGATGAAATATGAATATTAATATAGGAACCAGAAGGAAAATCTGTTGTTCGGATATTAAAACCTCCAGTTTGTTTAAGTAGTGATGAAATAACAACAATATCTTCATTATTGGTTCCAATATACATTGGTCGAACACCAAATGGGTCACGAGCAGCATATATTTGTTGAATATTAGAATCATATATCAAAAAGGAAAACACGCCGTCAAGATTTTCTAGCGTATATTGAATACCATATTTTTTATATAAGTGAATAATACATTCACAATCAGAATTAGTTTGAGGAGTAATATTAAGATTTTTTAGTATATGTTTATAATTATAAATCTCGCCGTTACAAATTAAATATACTCCATCAATACAAATTGGTTGATTAGATATATCATCTAGACCATTAATAGCTAAACGATGAAATCCTAATATTAAATTGTTATTGATTTCCTTTAATACACTATTTTCAGGACCTCTAGATCGTCCTTTCATAAATTCTTTTGATATAATGGAATTAGAAATAGACTGATTAAAGGAAGATATTTTTTGTAACACAGCAAATATTCCGCACATATAAATAATAATAATTAAGGCTTTAGGTAATTTATGAAAATAATATATTCTGGTTATATATTAATACAATGTTTGGAGTAATTAACGGTATGTATACGTGTAATCACGAAAGGGTAGATGATATAAATAACAGAATAGCTGACAGAAATGTTCCATCAACTGGCCTTCAACCTCAATATAGTATAAGACCCGTAGCAACAAAATACGGATATATGCAAGTATTAGATCAATACAAAAAAACAACAGTTCCATTAAATCAATATACCCCTTATTCAACAAAAGCCATATTTAATCCAGGAAATGCTCAAGCACCATGGAGTGGGTTTTCGAACAATGTGAATGTTGAATCTAGTTTAAGAAATCAATTTTTCGCATTACAAAACTGTGAACAATCAGATTTTGTTCCCAAATCTACTAGTGATTTATATCAAACGAAGGTAGATTATGTTCCACAAAAACAAACTCATCCATTATTGTTTGAGAAGCCAGATTTAGAGCCTTTTAATCCAAATGTTCAAAATCTTGGAAACAATTTATTCAATAATCACACAAGATATCAATTAAAAGATAGTTCTTGTATGTAAAAAATAGAATATTAAATTCATTGAAATTATTAAATGGATATTTCAATGAATGAAATCGATAATATAACATTAAACTGTTTTGCGAACAAACAACAATATGAACATGTTATGAAAAAAAATGACTTTCATAATGATAAACAATTTTTATCAGATAAAAAATTCTATAAAAAAAGAGTAATTGATTTAACTAAAAAATTATTTAGGAATGATGTAGATGATTTACAATTGTATAGTACTTTTGATAGTTATACAAAATCATGTATAAATTATCTTAAATTTTTAGATAAGAAGGATATAATACAAGAGAAGTATAGTAATATTATAGATTCTAGTTGTAATAATTGTGATGTAGATGACTATGATATATCAAAATGTGATATACTATTCGCAAAAGAAGAAGAAGTAAAAAAAATAAATTTAGATACATTTGTTGTGAAGAAAAATAGTAAATCAAAACCTAAAATACTACCAAAAAAGGAAAGTGTAAATATTAAAACAAAGGAACATAAAACAAAAGGATTAAAAAAAAAGAAAAATATAAATAATATTTATGAAGAGAAAAACAAAAAGGACTAATGAATTATCTAACCAAAAAAAAACAAAAAGAAATCAAAGGAGTGGATACAAAAAAGTAAATTGTAGTCCAAATCCGGATAAGAAAAATTTTACATGTTATAGTGATAATTCTTTGATAAAAATGAAAAAATTATGGAACGCTCGACACCCTCGTAATAAAATAACTAGTAATAAATCTAAAGAAATATGGCATCAATTAAGAGAAAATATGTCAAGTAGTTGTGATAGAGAGTCATGTTGGTTAAGAAGCAAATTTATGGAGGGAAAAGTAGATAGCGAGTTATTAAATTATACATTTGCGCCAAAATCGCCAAAAATTTGGAAAACAGATGAATGGTTAAGTAGTTTAGATATAGAAGCAGTAATGAAACAATATGAGAAATATTATAAATGTTTTGAATTTTTAGGTCCATCACCTATTGATTTTGATCACCATAAATTATATGGTGAATGTGTTTGGGAGGAACTATGTAAAATAAATATTAGTGATATGATAAAAAGACATAAAAATAAAATAGGGATAATTTTGAATACAGATCCACATTATAAGGATGGAGAACATTGGATCTCTCTATTTATTAATATAAAAGAGAAATATATAATTTATTTTGATAGTAATGGCAATCCTCCACCCAAAGAAGTTAAAGAATTAATAACAAAAATTACGAATCAAGGCAAACAAATAGGTATAGATTTTGATGTGTTGATAAATAAACTTGAACATCAAAAAACAGAATCGGAATGTGGAATGTATTGTCTATATTTTATTATTCAAATGTTGAAGGATAAAGACAAAGATTATTTTTTAAAGAATAAAATTCCAGACGAAGAAGTATTTAAATTGAGAAAGAAATACTTTAATGGAAATTAAATATAAATATAAAAATAGATATATTATTAGTATTATATGGAGTTTAATAGTAATAATAATAAAGGACTTATTTGGGGTTTACTCCAAGAAAGTAATATTTTTCAAGGGATTGATGATAAACAGTTTCCCAAAATTCAGGCAATTTTAGAAGACACTATTAATAATATAGAAGCAACACAATCAAGTTATGATTTAATGGCAAAAAATAAAATGGCAATGGAAGAATTAATTTTTAAAATTAACACGGAAAAAAATAAACCAGTAAAATCAAGTAAAGTTCAAATGATTTATACATCAGACGACCTATCAAAAGAACGCAAAGATAATTTCAACAATAAATTGAAACAACAACAGGATAATCTGAATACATATATTAATCCCAAAGTTCCAGAAGAGCCCAAATTTAAAGATGATGGGGATAAACCAATAGGAGATGATATGGATAGACTTATAGCTGAAAGAATGGCTAATAGAGAGAGGGAATTAGATGTACCACAAATATCAAAAGAAGCAGAAGAATGGATAAATAATTCTAAAGAAGTTAAACCCTTACCTGAAATTCCTATTGATTCGGATAAAAAAGTGACATTTGATTTACAATCACAAGAAAAGATGCCTGTACAAGAAACTATTTTTAATAATGATACAAATTTATTAGAAAATGATAATTCTAATATAAAATTAGAAGTTAATGATATTTTTAGCAAATTAAAAAGAAAAACACTTCCTATTCGTGTTGATAATGACGATAATACCGATAAAAGATGGAATATTGAAGAATTAATAAATAAAAAAGAATTTGAACTATTGCTAGAAAACCAAGAAAAGATAATAGGATTTTGTAAGTCAATAATAGAAAAATTGAATTAAATATAAAATAAAATATTATGTATTAATACATACAATGAGTAGAAAAAACAGTAAAGAATTAATTATTAATAAAAGACGAACGATGAGTTCAGAAAGTATTGATAGTATAGAATCTAGAAGCATGAGTATTGGAAGTATAGATTCCGTGACTTTAATAGTAGAAAAAGAAGAAATAAAAAGTATACCTATAAAAGGATTAATAATTAAAGATAATAATAAGAAAAGAAGAAAGAGAGATGCTGAATTAGAATATATAGAAGCATCGCCCAATATCTCATATTTTAAACAAATAATTGCTAATAATGCCTGGGCAAGTAAGAACTAATCATATTTAATATATTAAAATTTAATATGATTATGAAAAATAAGAACAATTATTGTTTATAGCACAACTAATATATGCGAATAATTCATTTATTTTACCGCATATATTTTTATCGTTATATTCCATTAAATATTTATTTTTTTTATCTTTAAGCGGCAATTGGAACAAATTTATATTTTCCATCTGGTTTTTTAACTAATTTGCCTACGCGAATAAGATCACCCTCATCACCGAATTCTACAGCTTGATTATAACTATCTAAATCATAAACCTCATTTGTTTTAGGATTTCTAGCAAATTTCTTTTTAATACCATTAATAGGTAATGTGACTTCATCACCTTTCCATGTAACCTTAGGTCTATTTAATTTATCGACAGTATCCTTTTCTTCATTTGAAATAGAAGGTTTGTAAGAAAATGAACTTGGAGATGATTTTCCAAATGAGAAACATTTAACAGCATCTTTAGTTCCTGGTTTATTATAGATAACACAATCCATAGAAGCTTCTTTAACAGAATTTAATAATTGTGTGCTGATTCTCTCTTTAATAACTGATATTTCATATAAAGCTTCATCACTAGTAACAGGTATATCCGCATTAAACTTACTACCATCGTTTAATTTAAGTTCAATAGCGCCATCACCAGATAATTGGTCTTCTGTGAAAGTCATCAAATATAGAAATACATTAACAGTTCTTAGCTCAGGAGGTAAATCTTGGTGACTACAAATTCTTCGAGCTCTACCAATAACTTGTTCTGTTCTAACAGGATGCCAATAGGGTTCTATTAAGTGGACATATCTAGTATTTTTTAAATCAATACCTTCTGCTCCTGATGCGGTAATCATTAATATCTTGATTATCTCTCCATAAAAATTATTTGTAGATATTCTTGATAACTCGCTAGTTAAATTATCTGGAACATTTCCCCATTTACTGTTATAAATATTTCTAATGATTTCTTTTTCTTCGTCAGATTCAGTTCCAGTGTATAATGCGTATGTAGGAAGACCTCTTTCCTTTTCAGGAATAGCTAATTGCCAAATACCGGCTTCGTTTTTTTTAATCTTAAATTGTGTAAAACCATTAGCATCAAGAATTAATTTTAATACACCAATACCTTCAATTGTTCTGAATTGAGTATAAATCAAATGAAGACCTCGGAATTCAGGATCTTTTAAGTTTTCCAATACATTTAAAAATTTTGGACTGTATGTTTCAAGTCCTTTAGGAGTTAAATATCTACTAGCATTTTCTTCTAGGTATTTCATTTCAGTTTGAATTCTTTCAGCATAATCATCACTTCTTTCATTTTTTGCTTCACTTTCAAGAATATCAGCATCATCAAGCTCAAATATTCCATCAGGGTTATCAATTTTTTCTCTAACAGAAATAGCATCTAATATATCTTCATCAGCTGTTCCTTTTAGAACACCTGTAATATCTTGTCCATCTTGTGGCATAGGTCTTCGATTTTCAGGGAACACAAAATTACAAAATGCTCGCGAAAAGATTCTATAAGAAGAAACAGCATCAGTATAAACATCATCACCTGTTTGTTTCTTCTTTTTTTTAGCTGCTGATTTAGCTACCCTTCTCTCTTGAATACGAGCTTGTTCATATACTCCGAACTGGAAGTTACTCATAGGAATTTTTATGACCTTAAAATCTGTATCTTTATCATAACTAGGCATTAATTGTTCCTGAGCACTTCTAAAATAAGATGATAGTCCAAGAATTCTCTTTTTAAGAAGGTTAGCGTTCTTAATATTTCCTGTGCTAGGATCAATAAATCTAGTTTGGAATGAATCTAAACTATCATCCAATGCTTTATATGTATCGACTTGTATATTTGAAGAAACAACTTCAATATCATTTTGGTTTAATATATATGTCAATAACCCAATAAATTTTGAGTCGTCAACATCACCTCTATTATTAATCTTGAAATTAGTAACTCCTTTATAAAGTCCTTCTTTATTAACATTAATAAAACCAAACGGATTTTTGGTTACTGTTAACATTCCAGTTCTAGGCTTGTAGTCAAGATAGTCTAATATATCAAATTTTTCAAATATTTTAACTAATTCTTCTTTATTTAGTTTACGACCTGCGACTTTCATTTTAATAGGAATAGTCCAAGTTTTAATATAACCTCGTAAAATATTAAATAATATGGCAATTTCATTAGGATAATTAATCATTGGGGTTCCTGTTAACAATACGATTCTACAATTTTCCGCAGAAAGTAAATATTCGTATAATCTCATAGAAAGTGATTCAGGTCTTTTTAATTTATTAACAATTCTACTAACAAAGTTATGTGCTTCATCAATAATAATAACTTTATTATCAAATGGATTTATTGAATAATCTTGTGTCAAATCTCTCAAATGATTTTCACGAAGACCATTATAACTAATAAATTTATACTTATGAACAATCATTTCATTTATTTGTAAATCTAACAATTTTTTCTGATCAGGCGATAATTGATCATAATTTGATGTTTTAGTTACATTAACTAACCAAGCACCTCCATTTTTCCTAATAAAATCAGGTCTAATATTTAATACAGAAGAAAGTGTTTTAATTAATTGATTATCTTCTTCACCCTTAGCTCCTATAGGAATAAACTCCCAGTATTGATTTTTTCTATACATAGTATCACCACAATTTTTTAATTCTTGAAGGTAATTCATTCTCAATGAAGCAGGTGTCATAACAATCACCTGTTTGTCCGATTTCATACCTTCGGCAATAGCAATAGAACTGCATGTCTTACCGGAACCTAGACCATGATATAATATTAATCCACGGTAAGGTGTATATAAATTAAGATAATCGCGGACAATTTTTTGATGGGTGAGCAAAGTAAATTTAGAATCTAACGGACGATCACAAGATAAACTAGATTCGTTTTGTTGAATCTCTTCTTTGTATGGTTTAAATAAGGCATTTATGAAATTTATAAAAACTTCACGATTATTCATATAATAAGCATTGGCTCTAAGTAAGACCTTCTTTTCTTTTTCAGGAAGTCTAGATTTTAAAATTGTGTCACCAACTACTTGCTCTAAATCAATATCATCTGATATTATATCCATTTTGGGTCGTGCGGTTCGTCTAACCACAGAATCTTTACCTTTATCACTGGTTTTAGATGGAAATTCTTCTACTAATTTTAACTTTTTTGGTAATTTTTTAACTTTTTTAGATGGAGGTTTTGGTAAAGAATCATCAATTTTATTTTTCTCTTTACCAGGAGATTTACTTAGATCTGTAATCTTATTTTTGACAGTTAAATTAAGTTTTCTAAGAAAATCCTCTCTATTAATTAAATTTTCTTTTGTTCTATCATTAATTTTAGTTTTAATTTCAATCTTTTCTTCAGCACCTGGTTGAACAATTTTAATTTTAACTTGTTCTATTTTTTTTGCTACAGGCTTTGCCTTTAATTTTTCTAAAATACTTGAAGACATCTATATTAATTAAACACATAAAAAAAGAATTATTTACTTATTATTCAATAATTTTAAGTGTTTCTTCGCAAGCCGTTTGTTCAGCTTTTCGTTTAATTTTATGTATTCCCTTACCTAAGAATACGAATACTTTTCCATCATTTTCCAGTATTTCATATATCTTATCAAAAGAACCATATGTTTGAAAATCAATAGCATCATTTTTATTAACTTCATGAATTTTTTGTCCTAAACACAAATATACTCCCATTTCATAACCATAATCATCTGTATGGTTAATTTCAATATAATGAGGAGTATCTTGAAATCTCTTCTGAATTTTGACTTGAAGAATATTTTTATAATTATCGTCATCTCTAATTAGTTTCATCCAATCTACATGTTTCTCAAAAATACTTTCTATAAATTTTTGGGCTATTTGAAACCCAGGTCCTGTAACAAATACATTTGCGAACCAAGACTCTTCATCTTTAATTTCTATTTTATTAAAATCCAAAAATAATGCTCCTAGAAAGGACTCAAATAAACAACCTAACTTTTTTAAATTAGTTCTTGTTTTTTTTTCTTCCGCATGTTTTGATATAATATAATATTTATGTAAACCCATTTCCAAAGCTAATTTACCAATAGCTTCGTTTTTAACAAGAGCTATTTTTTTTTCGGTCATAAATCCCTCATTCTCTTTAGGAAATCTTCTATATAAATAATATTTTGTGATACATTCTAATACACCGTCTCCTAAGAATTCTAATCTTTCATTTGATTTAGTATGTAATGGTAAACAATCAATTGGTTGTTCTGTAATGGTAATGTTTTCTTGTAAATTATATAGTTGGGGTCTTTTTGTATATGATTTATGAACAAATGCTCTTTTATATAAAGATAAATTATGAACTTTACCAGGAACTCCATATTTTGTTAGAATAGATTGAACTTGGCTCAATGTAATCTCAACATTATTAGAATTATATGGATTAAAAACTAATCCTTCATCTGATTTAATAATATCATCATCATGGGAAATTTTAAATTCACTCATTATTAATAATAATAATATTTAGTATTTATGTTCATTCGTTAAATATTCAATAAGTAAAAAAAAAATATTTAGTGATTATATAATGGTAGGATACATGCAAGGTAGCAAAAAAGCAAGGAATACTCCTTCAATCACTAATAACACTAAAATTTTTGGAATTATGGGAGGTCTAGCCCCCAGAGTTGGACTTAGTGATGCAGCTGTTTATAGACATCAAGTTATCAAGGGTGGTCGTGGATTACCTCAATTATATGGTAAGAGTGCCTCTTACCAAAAGAATTATCTATTTGCCAATAAATTAGTTTCAGTCAATCCTGTTGGATCTGGTGGTATTGGAAAGGGAGTTCTTCTTCGTCAAGCTTCTCAAGGTGCTTCTGCTCCCCAAGGAGGTATGTAAATATATTCATAATTTATTATCTTATTGTATAATATATTATGCCTCAAAGAAATGGATATAAAAGTCATCGCGGTCGTTCCGCAATAGCTAGAAGAACTGAATTTGGTGGTGCTAGTGGCACCAATGGAATTATGCCTGGTGTATATGTTAAAACTACTACCGGTAAAGTAGTAAGAACTTCATACTTCGGAGGACCTAAAAAAGGTGGATCTGCTCCAAGTGCTACTGGATTTATGATTGCTCCTGGTTCAAGAGCTGCTACTACTGTTGCTGCTCCTGCTCAAAGACCTAATTTCTTATTTAACTTTAGACAAAATTCTGCTTTAGGATACCCTGGTTCGGGCGGACCTTTACTTTAAATTTATAATTTAGATTTTTTATCAAACTCTATATTATAATGTCTAAAATAACTGAAGATATAGTAAAAGATGTTAAAAGTGATATTAATGAAATAAAAAAAGACATATTACCGTCATCTGAATCACAACCAGTCGAAGAAATTAGTGGAACACCAAAAAAACAAAAATCATTAGCAGATAAGTTATTAAACTCACCTTATTTAAAAAAAAATGATACTCTAGACAAAATATTTAATTCTGGTGTTGATTCCAAGTATCAAATTAATAATTTATTAAATTATTATAAAACTTCGCAAATTGAATTTCTTTACACATTGACATCATATTTTCAATTCGACAATGATAATAATATTTATATTAGTTACCCATTTTCAGTATTAGAACAACAAATAACACTATATAGAAATCAATTTTCAGAAATTGAGTCTTCAATACATAATATTTTGCTTCGTAATATTATTTCTAGAAGATATATTAACAATATATTTGATGGTGCTAAAATAGAAAATATGAGCGAAATAGATGAAAAGAAAATAGAGGATCTTGTAGACGGTTTAAAAAACATTGAAATACAATCTGGTGGGTCTGATCAAGATGGTAATATTTTCAATAAACATCTAAATGCTAGTAGAAAAAGCCTATATAATCAAATCACTAATAGTATGGTCGAGTTTATTAATTTTACTACTGATGTTAAATTGGATAGATTCGTTAAAGAGGAAATAATTATCCAAGAATTTACTAATGTAACAAAAAAGGCTCTAACAGAAAATATTATAAAAGGTGATTTTTCATTAGCTAATTTTATTATGAACGCTAATATTGAACTTAGTAATGGTGTTGGAAATGATAATAGAAATGTTATTGAAGGAGGTAGTGGTAATGGAAATGAAGTGGCGAGTCGAAATGGAAATGAAGTGGCGAGTCGAAATGGAAATGAAGT
>Ga0315322_10003916_pt1 | contig 11464 bp, 12 predicted proteins | sample M110021515metaG_FD_203461 | JGI IMG/M metagenome (GOLD analysis project Ga0315322, IMG submission 203461) | Ammonia-oxidizing marine archaeal communities from Monterey Bay, California, United States - M1 100m 21515 | ecosystem: Environmental > Aquatic > Marine > Intertidal zone | place: USA... | reverse complement strand
GGCCGAGTGCAGCAACTGTCAAAGGCAGATGGCCGAACCGAGATCTCGTTCGAGGTACACGCCAAAGACTTCCCCGTGGACGATGGTCTAGCCAACCTATTCTCCGGCCCACTTCGCAAAGCCGTACTCGACCGACAACTGCGCGGTCGAGCTGATGTTGACGGCCTGCGCTTGCGCTTCGCGATCCCAACGAGAGACAGCAAAGAACCCTTTGAGACGACCCTCAGTGGCAGCATCGGGCTCAATGGGGTCGACATGCTGCTCGGCACTGGCCGCGACGGCATCAGAGTGATCAACCTAAACGGCCTAGTCACTCTGAATGAAAGCACGGTCACCGAGAACGGTGGGCAACTAACCGGAAGACTAGGCCGCGGCGCGCTGTCACTATTTGGACACTCGTTCGAGGCCTTTGAGTCAGCTTTCACGGCCGACGCCGAACGCCTGACGCTGCACACTTTAAAGTCCCGCATCCACGATGGCGAGATACGCAACGCCGACCCGAACCTCGCCGCACTGACCTACCAGCTGCCCGCGCCACAGGTCCCCTTAGGCAGACTCGCCGCCGACCTCGCATTCGATGGCATTGAAGTATTCTCACTGCTTAGCCAAAGCGGCTGGGAAAACCCCCCATACACAGGCAGTGCCAGCGGCCGTGCCACCCTCGACCGCCTCGACGGCACCAGCGCCGTCGGCGCGAATGCGACCGGCACGCTGAAGATCCAACGCGCCGATCTCGGGAAAGTGCCGCTATTCAAAGCGATCTATGCCCAATTGCCGGCGGCCGACCAACCACGCTTCAATCAATTGGACTTGGCCTACCGCCTGACCGACGAGGCGATGGCCATCGACCAACTCGAAGTCCGCTCAGACATTCTCGCGGCAAAGGGCACCGGCAAGCTCGACCTCGACGGCTATCTAGACGTGAAAATGGAGATCAGCAACCTACTGGGTAAGTCTGCCGATCCATTTGTGATGCCCCTGATCGAATACCTCGCACAAAATCTGGTCAGTTTCCGCCTCTACGGCCACCTACGCGACCTCCGCGCCAACACCCAAATAGTCGGCGGTAGCACGCCAAAGCGGCCGCCAGTTCTGCCGATGCCACCGACGCGAAAAAAGACGAAGACCCCCGGTTATTGATCACTGATTGATAACGAGAGCGCGAACCCGATGCTGTAACGCATATGGCATCGGTGCACGCAGTAATCATGGCAGGAGGATCTGGCACCCGTTTCTGGCCAGCCAGCAGACAGGTCCGCCCCAAGCAGTTACTACCTCTCGCCGACGGTAAGCCAATGATTGTGGCGGCGATCGAACGGCTCAGCGGCATCTGCGAACCAGAGAATATCTGGATCGTCACGAACCGCACGCAGAAGAAAGCCATCGGCAAGCTCCTGCTCGACTTCCCGATCGAACAGGTTCTCATCGAACCCGAGGCACGCAACACAGCGCCGTGCATCGCGTTCGCAATGGCAACGATCGCTGCACGAGATCCAGATGCAACACTGATCGTCTTGCCAGCTGATCAAGTCATCGACCCCGTGCCCGAGTTCGAACGCATGGTCGCACGCGCCCAAGCAATCGCTAGCGACGGCAAAACGCTGGTCACGTTTGGCATTCCGCCAAAGTTCGCGGCTACGGGCTATGGATATATCGAACTCGGCGAACCAACCGACAAAGCCCTCCCTCGTGCCTTCGCGACCAAGCGCTTCCGCGAAAAGCCAGATGCTGCGACTGCCCAGCAGTTCGTCGACTCCGGTAATTTCTGGTGGAACAGCGGCATCTTCGTATTCCAGATCGATGCGATGCAAAAAGCGTTCACCGAGCACGCACCGCATTTAGCAACCGCCGCGACCCGCATGCTGATCGCGATCAAGGCCAACAAACGGCCGCAGCTGGTGCGCGCGTTCAAGAAGGCTCCAAAGACCTCGATCGACTTCGCTGTCATGGAGAAGGCCAGCCACATCGCCGTCGTCGAATGCACCGCACATTGGGATGATGTCGGCAGCTTCCCCGCGCTGGCCCGCGTGCTCGAAGCAACTCCCGATAACAACCATCTCTCGCTCCACGCAGGTGCCGACGCACAATCTCTCGAAGCACAAGGCAACATCATCTACGCCGAAGGCAAGCGCACCGTCACCGTCTTCGGCGTCGACAACCTCGTTGTCGCTGCTGTCGGTGATGCCGTTCTCGTCTGCCCAAAGGACAAGGCCGACCAACTAAAGACATTGATCGACCATCTTCGCGAGAATGGCCGAGAAGACCTGCTGTGACCGCTCCACTCACCCCCAAGTCCCGCATTCTCGCCGTCGACTTTGGTGACGCGCGCACTGGCCTTGCCGCCACCGACTGGACTGGCACCATTGCCGTGCCCCTACCCCGCATCGACAGCCGCGACCAACAACAGGTCATCAAGCAGGTGCTAGAACAAGCCAAAGACCGCGACACGCAGGGAATCGTCGTCGGCCTGCCGCTAACACTCGACGGCACGCCAGGAGAACGAGCCCAGCACACCCAGAAGTTCGTCGACCTTCTGCAAGCTGCGACCGAGCTGCCAGTAGCCACCGTCGACGAAAGCCACACGACCGACGAGGCCCACGAACGCCTCAAGCAAGGCGGAATGAAGGCTAAGCGTCGCAAAGACCACGCCGACAGCATCTCCGCCCTGGTCATCTTGGAGCGCTACCGCGACGTGCTCCGCCGACCGCGCTAGCTCCGCCCGCGACAGCGATTACTCTTGAGGCAAAACACGCCAACGAAAGCTCGTGGCCTCCCCGCCGCCAAAATGCGTTGGCTCCCGCTATTTCTAGCGACCGGAATCGTGATGGCCGCCCTCCACGGCACCCTCACCTTAATTCTTCTCGCAAGACGGCTTCCAACACCTCGAAGCGGGCCTGTCCCCTGGCCGCAGCTCGCTCTCGCTACGTGCTAGGCACATCCGTCGGGGCGCGTGCTCAGCGCGAACGGAATGTGTCTGGTCTCCGTAAGCCGGGTTCTGGTGCCGTCCGAAGACGGTGACAGCCATTTCTCTAGAACCGCCCTCACGGACGGTCGCCAACGACCTACCCGAGGACCTGAGCGCGGGCCGCGCGATCCTCCTACTCGGTCTTCCTCCGGGTGGGGTTTGCCGTGCCACCCCGCTCATGCGGGGCGCGGTAAGCTCTTACCTCACCGTTTCACCCTTACCGTCGCCATCAGGAACAAGTCCTGCAGGCCGTCCGGCGGTTTATTTTCTGTGGCACTTTCCCTGTTCTTGCGAACGGTGGGCGTTACCCACCACCCTGCCCTGAGGAGCCCGGACTTTCCTCCCGTAGCGAAGCTACCGGCGGCTGTCCAGAGACCAGACAAGCCCATGGTAGCGCAGGATGAGTTGCACCGCAAACCTAGCAATTGAATCCGGCAAAATCGGATCCCCATACTTGCCGGGCTGCCCATACGAGCTAGCCTACAAGGGTCTCGCCCCGGGTGTTACGCTAGGTACACCCACTCGTCTTGCACCTAAGCTCAGCAACTTGTGAGGTCGCACGTGCGACTTTTCCTGACACTCGCCCTAACCCTCATGACCCTGGCGCCATGCCAAGGTCAATCACGAACACGCACCGGGAACGGACTCCCGCAGGGTCCACGTGTTACGGAGCGGACAGCAGAAACTCCGCTGCGAGATTCAGATCGGGACCCGTATTCGCAAGCACACTCGGGACCTGGACCTGAAGATGGCTCACCGCCAGTGCCAGAGCCGAGCACGCTACTGCTCGTTGGCACAGGCCTTGTTGGTGTCGCTCTTTCATCCAGCTGGCGTCGTCGCCGAGCAAGGCAGCAGGCAACTCCTGACTAAGACTGGCTGCGCATCGCAGCTTCAGAGGATCGCGATACAAACAGCGACCTAGCAACCATTCGACAAGCGGAGTTGGCGGCCGGTAGAGATGACCACCGCCCGACAAAGAAAGCGGGAATGGTGGCCCCATCCGTATCCCTCAGGCTGTTGGAGTCGGTCGGGGGCAGTCTCAAATTAATACACCGACTTAACAGCAGCTCCGGAAGTGCTCTACAGAGAGATCTCTAGCCAAACCGCGGCCGATGCGCCAAGACCCGCGCAACCTTGCGCCCCACTTCACGGGCGAGCTTACGACGCTGCCGGGCATCCAACTCCGGTCGGTAACAACGAAGGAATCGAAGCGCCACTGGTATTGGCACCGGCACCGGTGACGACGCCAGCAACGAAGCCAGCTCTTTAACCACCCAACGCCGCCAGAGCCAGCGCGGGCGGAACATGCGCTCTACATCGATCACCGCCGGCTGCCCGGCAGACCTCGGATCGGTGGTAAACACGTGCGGGCAGTTTAAATCCCGATGGATCAGGCCCTGGTCGTGCAAACGCCTCACAAACGGGGCCAATTCGCGGCAGGCGTAGCCAAATACCTCCGCGAGCCAACCCTCCGCGGCTGCGTCCACGAGCCAGGCGTCGAATGAGCGCCCCTGAACACCGAGAGTCACGATCAAACTTTTGTTTTGGCTCGCTAGCCATGCGACGGGCTGGGCCGTGGCAATACCGAGCGACGGCAGCATTTGTAGCCAGCGCCACTCCAGTGCCGCCGTACGCGCATGCCCCCTGTAAACCTTCGCGTAGAGCGTTTCCGAGCCGATCTCGGCATACATCGTTCGGCGCCAAGGCACGCAGCGAACAGTCTGACCAAGGCGCCCAGACCAGAATCCGCGGACCGCGGAAGCATGTTCTCCGAGAACAATCGCAAGATCCGAGTCATCTGGAGACGCAGGCCTGTTGATAGCGTGGTTCACTACACATACGTTCCGCCACCTCGCAACGCTACGCAAGCGCCAACCCACGGCATGAATTCCCAAGTCGCCAGCGAAGACAATCCCTACCACGCGATGGAGGCCAGACTAGATCTGGCATCCGCGCGCCTCGGCCTCGAACCAAACCTGATTTCCATCCTGCGCACCTGTGAGCGCGAGATCAGGATCAGCATGCCCGTTGTCATGGACGACGGGTCGGTAAACGTGTTCGAGGGATTCCGAGTCCAACACTCGACATCGCGCGGGCCCGCCAAAGGCGGCATCCGATTCGCGATGAACGTCAACCGCGAGGAAGTGCGTGCACTTGCCGCCTGGATGACGTGGAAGTGTGCTGTCGTCAACGTGCCGTTTGGCGGCGGCAAAGGCGGCGTCGTTTGCGACCCCTTCAAAATGTCGAAGGGCGAACTCGAACGCCTCACACGCCGGTACGTCACCGGCATCATGGACTTCATCGGTCCCGACCGAGACGTCCCCGCTCCCGACATGGGAACGGACGGCCAAGTAATGGCATGGTTCATGGACACCTATTCCATGCACAGCCGTAACTACCTGCCGGCATCGGTCACCGGCAAGCCGATTAGCCTCGGCGGCTCGCTTGGCCGGGTCGAAGCCACCGGGCGGGGCGTGATGCTGTGTGCGCGCGAAGCACTCAAGCACCTCGGCATGAACCCGAAGGAGTGCACCGTTGCCGTGCAAGGTTCGGGCAATGTAGGGATGATCTCAGCCCTGCAACTTGCGAGCATCGGCGTCAAGGTTGTCGCGATGAGTGACGTCCATGGCGCGCTCTACAACAAGAACGGCCTCGATCTAGCCGGACTGCGCAAGCACATGCAAGTGCAGCGCAAACTCGACGGCTTCAAAGGCGGCGACCGCATCACAAACAAAGAGCTGCTCGAACTACCGGTCGACATTCTCGTTCCTGCTGCGACCGAGAACGTCATCAACAGCAAGAACGCGTCGAAACTGCACGCCAAGATCATTGTTGAAGGGGCCAACGGTCCAGTAACCGCCAACGCCGACAAGATCTTGGATGACAAGGGCGTATTCGTCGTGCCCGACATTCTCGCCAACGCAGGCGGCGTCACAGTCAGCTATTTCGAATGGGTCCAAGACCGCATGTCCTTCTTCTGGACACAGCGTGAAGTCGAAGAGCGCATGGAGCGCATCATGGTCGATTCGTTCGCGGCGACCGTCGACATGGCACAACGATTTGGCGAGTCCAACCGCATCGCGGCTTACATGCTAGGCGTCGACCGCGTAGCTGAGACCACCCGCATGCGCGGCATCTATGCGTAGATCAAGGTCCGCTGGACCTGATCTACCATGACCAAAAGAGCGCCCGCAGGATCAACAGATCTCGCCAACTAGGCCCGCCGGCGTAAACGCCGATCTTCTTGGTCAGGGAGGCGGACGCCTCCTAGCTGCAACTTCTCACAATCTGCGCAGCGTGCCGCTGCTCGTGATACCCGACAAACCCAAACCACTCCTCGAACGTCAGCATTCCTAGCAACACGTGCCGAGCCACAATCGTCTCCGTGTTTTTGCCGTCTGCAGCCAACAAGATCTGCCGCAACTTCGTTCGCGACGTCTGTAACGACTGCCACGCAACGGTGGCAGACATCGTGCCGTCAGGCACAACGAAGTCCGGAGCCTCGATCTTCGAGCCTTCATCCAAGAGCTTGTCAGCTAGGGCTCGCCACCGCCTTGTTTGCTCGCCAGCCACCGACAGGATGTCGCCAGCAATCGCACGCCGCAGTTTCTTCTGCAGGATCTCTACAACCGACGTTTCAATCATCGCTAGGTGCGACAGAACCTCACCGGCCGACCACTCAAGTGGCGACGGACGCACGTCGTAGTTCGCTTCGCGCACGTTCGCGAATGCATCCGAGAGACACTGACGCGTGGCATCTAGGTGTTCAAGGAGTTCCGATGTGCGCACGTGCATTGCACGAGATCATACCTCAGTCTTGCTCAGGCTTGCTCTGGCGCCCCTTCTTGATGACTCCACGCCGTTTTTTCTCATCAAGTCGACGCACCTTGCTACCGCGAGTCGGCTTGGTCTTGATTCGACGCTTCTGCCGAACCAAAGCCTGTGCAATCCAAGTCACCATGCGGTCCACAGCGGCGCGGTAGTTCTGAAACTGGCTCTTGTGCTCACTCGCGACCGCCATCAACCGACCATCGCCATCAAGACGCACAGCCAAAGCTCGCCGAATACGCATAACGTCATATTCACCAATTACTTCGCTTGCCCGGTCGAGATCTAAACGCAAGTCGACACGACTCTCAGTCTTATTGACGTGCTGGCCCCCGGCCCCACCACTGCGCGAAAACGTCACGACGAAGCACTCCTTCGGGATGACACGCCCATCCTTTAGCACCATGTCAGAGCGAGACACGCTCGATCCACTCCTTGGCGACCGCGTCGCCTTGATGCCAACCACTTGCTAGATGCGCCGCGGCAACGGCAGCAGCGCTCGACGGCAAGAGCCGCAGGGCCAACTCCCCGCCAAACGATGCCTGCAAGGTGCGGTCAAGGCCGTCTCGAATCACGGCATGATGCTCAAGAACGCCACCGCCGTAAGCAACGCGACTACCGGCAACAGCCGGACTACCGACTCGTTTGAGGGCTGCCACGCCAAGCTGAGTCAGTTGGTACATCGCGTTCTGCAAGACATCGGCGGCCACCCAATCATCTTGCTCGTATGCCTCGAGCACCACTGGCAGGCGACGCGCAACATCTCGTGGGCGCAACCGCTGCACAACACCGCCAAGCCGCTCGGGCGAACCAGCGTCAAAGGCACTGGTCATGCTTTCGACCAACTGAGTTTCACGACCCCGGCAATCGATCGCATGCAGCACCGCGACAACCGCCTTACGCACGATGTCATAGCCGCTGCCCTCGTCACTAAATGCGAAGCCACGGCCACCAACCCGCGCCAATTGACCCGATTCTCCGCGCGCGATCGCAAACGACCCAGTGCCCGACCACAACAACACTCCAGGCTCTTCCCGCAGACCAGCAGCTGCCGCCGCGGCAATGGTGTCTTCAACGATCTCGATCGGATAGGCAATACCGTGAACAGGCAACTGCTCGCGCAAGGTCCGCTTACCCGCTGCGTCTACGCCAGCCATCGCGATCACAGCAGCTTCTGGCGCGACCGGGGCGATCGCCTGCAACGTCATGGCAAGCTTGTGGGCGACATCATCATCAACAGCCGGATGCACCGGATCGACGACACCCCCTTCGGCACCGCACACCGGCCACCATTCATAGCGGCACTTGCTGCCACCAATGTCGAGTCCCAAATAGCTCACAGAAACGACGTTGGCGTGCGGAGAGGTTCCCGTCAACGGTCAGTCTCGGATCCCGCTTACAGTTGGCGGCTAAGCAATTCAAACGAGGCGACTTACACATGCCACCGCAACGATTCGACTAACCAGCTACGTGAGCGGGTCGAATAGCCCAACCATCATGTGATGTTTAGCTGGCAACCAACCACTGCTGCACCGCAGCCAGCACGGTCTCAGGCTCGATCAACGCCTGGCAATGCGGAACCTTGTCGCACTCAGGCAAGTAGCAGCACAAGCAATCGAGGCCCGGCGGCGTAATCTTCGAGCCACGACCATAGAGCTCAATCTCGGCGGACGATGTCGGACCGAACAACACCACGGCCGGCTTCTTACGCGCCGCAGTGACATGAACGGCGAGTGAATCGCTGGTCACAACGACACTGCACTGATCGATCAACGCGGCGAAACGGCCATACGAATTATGGTTGCCACCATCGAAGACCGGAGCGCCAACAGTGAACGCCATCAAGTCTTGGTGGCGCTGCACCTCTTCAGGTCCACCGAGTAACAACACTGCGAGCCCCGCATCACTGCAGAGCTTCAAGAATGCCTGCTGATGTTCCTTGGTCCACTGCTTGTAGAGCCAACGACCACCGGCACCAGTGTTAAGACCGATCAGCTGCTGGCCATCTTTGAGTCCAAGCCCATTCATGAATGCTTGCGCATCAGCACAGTCATTCGCGGATGGTTCGAGAATCGGCTCGCGCACCGAATCGGGCGAGAGGCCAAGCACCTGCGAGACCAGATGCTGATACGTCTTCGTGTTCGCCTTCTTATCGCTGTCGCTAAGTCCCATTTGAAGCCAACGCGCAGCGCTCTCACAAAGCGGCACGACACGGCCTTGCTCGTCGCGCGTGTAGCCGCGACGCTCTTTACCCCTAGCCATCGCAGCGAGCACAGCGGCATCGGGATCAGCATCGGGACAAAGGACTACATCGAACACTTCGGTCGCCAGCCGTGCCGCAGTGATCGCGTCGTCAGCGACCAATACTTCATCGACCAACGGGTTACCTTCAAACAGTCCCGCTGCCGATCTACGCGTCAACCAGGTAACCCGCGCACTGGGCCACTCAGCATGAATTGCCGGCAAGAACGACGTCGTCCGTAGCACGTCACCGGTAGCCGCCAACTTGACCATCAAAATGCGATGCTGGACCGGGTCGTACTCGTCACAAGTCAGGCAGACCTTGCCACGCTTCTTGTGCGGCGCGCATGGACGGTCCCAGTGCACGTGGCGGCAATCAGTGTTGAGATCGACTTCAGTCACTTATGAGCTGTATCGGCATTTGCAACGGGTTTGCGACAGCCAGAACCTACCGACCAAGGGGTTCTGAGACTACTTTTCTCAAATGACCCCACTAACTGCACTGTGGCTCCCCATCCTTATATCGGCAGTTTTCGTATTCATCGTCAGTTCAGTCATCCATATGGCCCTGCCGGTGCACAAAAAGGACTACCGCGGCACGCCCAATGAGGAGGACCTAAGGAAGGCACTTCAAGCAGCCAACATCCCTCCGGGCCAATACATGCTGCCCCACGCCGACTCGTTCAAAGAAGCGATGTCTCCGGCGATGACCAAGAAGTTCGAAGAGGGTCCGATCGGAATCCTGATCATGCGACCAAACGGCATGATCAAAATGGGCAGCGCGCTATCGACGTGGTTTCTCTACTGCCTGCTCATCGCCCTCTTCGTCGCCTACCTCACCGGCCTCGCCATAGCCCCAGGCGGTGAAAGCGTGTTCCGCATCTCTGCGACCGTCGCACTGCTCGGCCACGCCTTCACCAGCGTCAACGATTCGATCTGGAAGGGCGTGTCATGGGGCATAACGGCCAAGTTCATCGGCGATGGCATAGCCTACGCACTGGTGACTGGCGCAACCTTCGCTTGGCTATGGCCGGCTGCCACCTAAGCAACATACGCCCGCAACGGCGTCAGGAATCTAGCAGTCGCTTCACGACGGCCTCGACTTCCGGGCCAAGATGCTCGTCGGTAAACATATCCATGCTGCGAGCGAAGCCCGCCTTGCCATGCGCAATCGCCATCTCCGGATCGGCAAGGTAGCGCTCAAGCGCCTCAGCCAACTTGCCGACGTCACCCTTCGGCACGACAAAGCCAGTCTCACCATCGACAATAATCTCAGCATTGCCTCCCGCAGTGCTGACCACCTGCGGCAGTTCCGCAAAGCTCGCTTCGAGACAGGCATTGCAAAGCCCCTCGTGGAACGATGGCATCACGAACACGTCAGATGCGGCATAGACATCGTGCACCGGCTTAACCGGTCCCGGCAAGCGCACCCGCTCACTCAGCCCACGGTTATCGACCTGCTGGCGCAACCGCTCCAACTCAGAGCCACCTCCCGCCAAGAACAGCAACGCTTTCGGATACTTGTCCGCCAACTGAGCGAACGCGTCGATCAAGATGTGCTGCCCCTTGCGCGGTCTAAGCACTCCAGCCAGCGAGATCACCTGAGCATCTGACGCGATGCCCAGCCGCGATCGAGCGGCTTCACGACCAGCGCGCAAGCCAGTCCACTGACCAGGCTCCAAGCCATCGTAGACCAAGGTGATCTTTTCGGCTGGTACACCCGCCGTCAGCAACCGCTGACGAATCGCATCACAGATCGCAATCGTGTGGTCGCACAAACGCGTGTAGCGGAACCCTCCGCGCCAACCCTTCTTGATCGGGTAGTCAATGCGACGAATCGTAAACGTCTTCGCCCGATGACTGCGCGCTAACAGTCCGCCAAGGTAGAGCGATCGCCCATCCGCGAAGTGAATGATGTCAGGATCGAAGGACGCATACGCCTTCTTCACCTTGCCGCGCAAATCGGGCCGCCACCAACGACGCAGCGGCGCCTCGAACACCGGCACCCCCATTTCCTCGGCCGCAGCTCGGAACTTAGCTCCCGGCGCCAACAACACCGCATTTTCATACCCCTGACGAGCAAAGTGCTCCATCAGCATACGAAGCTGGACCTCGCCACCGGAGTATCCCTTCTCAGCTAGAACATGCAGCAATCGCGCCATCGCAAGCATTCATAACGCCCGCACCCCAACAAACGCGAGTCCCGTGTCGAGTACAGGGAGCAAAGCATCCCCCATCCGCCACACATAGGTAGCCCGCCCGACACTCCTCACCAGACCAAGGGGCGCACGCGAGCGTGCCAATTACCCTCTGCCTACGTGATTGCGTCTTCGCCAGTCAACTGGCGACCAATGATGAGACCGTGAATATCGTGCGTGCCTTCGTACGTGATCACCGACTCCAAGTTGCACATGTGGCGCATCATCTGGT
>Ga0315322_10003912_pt1 | contig 11469 bp, 9 predicted proteins | sample M110021515metaG_FD_203461 | JGI IMG/M metagenome (GOLD analysis project Ga0315322, IMG submission 203461) | Ammonia-oxidizing marine archaeal communities from Monterey Bay, California, United States - M1 100m 21515 | ecosystem: Environmental > Aquatic > Marine > Intertidal zone | place: USA... | reverse complement strand
CCTTTGTCTCCCCACATCCATGTTTCCACAGAGTTGGGCAACACAATAGGAGATATACTATAGTTCCACTGGTTTTTTTGCATGTAGTGGAATCATCGGGAGAATGTATGACAAACACAAGGCGGATTGGGATAGGATGGGGGATTGGTATTCTGTGTGTTGCCGGATGTGCGCAGTCATTGGATGATTGGTGCTATCATGAGGAGCAAGTGCCTGATGGCACTGCACCCTGTGAGGCACCCGAGATTTCTTTTGAGTCCGGCGTACCGGCGGATACCTTTCGCTGTGGTTCGTATGTGCAGCAGCGAAATGGAGGCGGTTTCGAGACCGAAACGCGATATTTCAAGCGAACTGATGGTACGTTTGTGGCGGTGGAATACACATCGGACGTAAATGCTGAAAAAACCTGGTATGGCCAAAAATTAAGCTGCAATCCCACATGCACCTACGATGAGGTCTGGCTGGAGACGGGGGCGACCCTCTGTGACACCACACCCGACTGGTAGGCTCCGCACCCTCTGTGGATGAAGAGGTAACTGTGGCATTTCTCCGTAGAGAGCCTATATTGTGGGCACGCTTGGATGGGAGATAGAGACAGTGACTGGAAGAAGGCGCCCACAAGGACTGTATGTTTCTGCCCCCGAGGCAGGCGCCCCCACTTCATCCCACGATGCAATGCACGGTCAAATGAGCATCAGTAATGGCGCCTTGATTGAGGAATACCTGGAGACAATGTGCCCTGAGGGCGATGTTCAGATCCATCCTGAAACGGGACAGGTGTCCATGGAGTATGCCGGGGGCGGCGACCATCATGGCAGCTGCTCGGGGCTACAGGATATGATTGAAACCGAGAACCGGTGGGATATTGAGGTAGACGATGTGGAGTGGCCGCACACGTTACCGCAGAATGATACCGAAGGTCGTCATGATCACGCCCACGCAGAGGGGGCGGGAACAGGTGGGGTGGTGACGGCACCCTCGCCCAACAGCAGCCATATTTGGGGCGCTGCGACGGTGACCGGGGAAAACGAGGAAATTCCCCCGTGGCTCGTGTTGGGTCATGAACTGTTGGGTCATGCCTGGATGATGGATCAGGGCACCCATCCCGACGGCTCGATTGCCCGGGGGGAAGGGGGCCATGCGAATACGGTGGCCCGGGAAAACATGATTCGAGGCGAGCACGGAATGGATTTGCGGGGCGGGCATCTCGATCCCATGTGCGGAGAGAGCTACTGGATCGATCGAAATGATCCCACCGGAGAGCGCCAATGGTCTCCGTTTGTGGAAACCTGTGAAGACTGGCGTGAATCCTATAACGAAGAGCACGGAACGAGGTACGACCTGGAAGATCGCATGCCTCGGTAAGGTGGGTTCGTTTCGGGTGCCCGGAGATTAGCCACATCTGCCACGGGTATATAATTCTGGACAATAGAGGGGTATTCGGTCACCCTTGGGCGGCGGAGCGTTTTTTCGTAACCCAGGTGTTTTTGTGGAGACGCCTTTCTTGTATGGGAATGTCAGATGCCTCAATTGTCATTGAAAGAGGAGTACGGTCAGAAACTATCTTTGACGAAGTGCCTCGTAAATCTGGAGGTGGGCGAGGCGCGTTGGGAAGAGGGTCGGGTAGTGCGACTTACGACGCGAGAAGTTGCGTTGCTAAGGTATCTGGTTTCAAGGTTGGGAGAGGATGTCTCCAGCGAGGAGCTTCACCAAGAGGTTTGGGGTCATGGGCCGCACACGATTTCCCGGGCTGCCTCAGACACGGTTCGCCGTCTTCGTCCCAAGATTGAGGAGGACCCCAAACAGCCGAAACACTTGTTGACGGTGTATGGGGAGGGTTTCCGTTTGGTTGCTCAACGAGTGAGTGCGAAACTGGAGTTAATCCCTTCGAACATCCCCGCTGAGTGTGTGCCGTTGTTTGGGCGGGAAGAAGAGTTGGCCCGCGCCCTGGACGGTTTGCAGACGAGCCGGCTGGTTACGCTGGCCGGTCCAGGTGGGGTGGGAAAAACACGCCTTGCGCTTCGAGTGGCCCATACCGTGGGTGCCGAGGGCTTTGTAGATGCCAGTTCCGCCCGCACACTGGATGCCCTTCGGGAACAAATATCCATCCAATTACAGCTCCGGGATCCGGCGAACGTGGATGAATTGGCGGGGAGATTATCGGCCTTCTCAGGATTGATAGTATTAGACAATCTGGAACAGGTGGCCCAGCCAGCGGCGGAGATACTGACGGTGTTACTCCAGCAGGAGGGAACCTACCAAATTCTGGTTACCGCCCGGGCCAGGTTGGGATTGGCCGGTGAGCGTGTCGTTCAGCTGGCGCCGTTGTTGGAGCAGCACAGCACCCAACTGCTACAGCACCATCTCTCGATGGTTGGGGGTGCCGAGGTAGAACCGGACAAGTTGAATCAACTTCAGGCGTCTGTGGAGGGAATGCCCCTGGCATTGGAGCTGGCAGCGGCGCGAGTGGCTCGATTAGGGGTCGACAGGGTGCTGCAACGACTGCAGCAAAATCTGGTGGGTTTAAAGGCCTTTCGGAGGGAAGGACCGGAACGACACCACTCGGTGATGAATGTAGTGCAATGGTCCTGGGATCTACTCGACCCGGTGGAAAAGATGGTGCTCGCCCAGGCAGCGGTGTTTCGAGGAGGGATTTCCATTGGGGCGCTAGAGGCCGCCCTGGAAGATCGGATGCCCGCAGACCGAGATCTGGATGGTTGTGTGGCCGATCTTGTGGAGCATGCCCTCATGAGGGTGGGGCGGCCCGGCCAGGTGCGTATGTATGTCTCTGTCCGGCAAGTTGCAGAGAGCTATCTCGAGGATCCCGGTGCTGCTCATGCAGCGCATACCCGAGGGGTGTTGGCGGTATGCGGGGCTAGCCAATGGTGGGAGCATTTGCGGATAAAGGAAGATTCACGGTTGTTTTTCGCTCTTCGTGGGGAAGAGGAAAATCTATCCGCAGTGTTGGACCGGGTGCGGCACCAGGAGCCGTCTTTGTGGTTTCAGACCGTGTTGTACTTGAGTATTCTCTGGGAGCGGGCGGCCATCACACGCCGTGCGGTAGAAGAACTCAGAGCAGCGCTGCAGGTGGCAAAGGGTACGGAATACGAACCACACCTTCTGTTGGCGTTGAGTAATCCATTACATGTTTTGGGCGAAAGTGATAACGCCCGGCAGGTGTTGTTTGATGCAGAGCATAAGTTCCAGCCGGATAGAGACCGATTTGGACTGATTTGTTGTCACCTGTACAAGGCCCAGGCTGCTACGTTTTTTGAGGACAATGCTGGGGTGAGGCAAGCCCTGGAGGCCGCCGGGGACCTCTCTGAAGGAGAACCCCTGATCGAAGCCATGGTCTCCTATCACGAGGGTGCTTGCGCGCTGAGAATGGGTCGTTTTAAGGAGGCCTTGGAGATTGTTCGAAGAATACCCAGGGAAACACTCGACCCAAGAATTCGGGTAAATTTGAAGGGGTTGGAACTGAATGCGCTGCACAAAATGGGAAGTGAGTTGGCGACTCCCGCCCGGTATCGCGCCTTGTTGAAGAGCGAGGTGTTGTCTGAAGATGTGGAGGCACAGGCGGCCTTCCTTGAATGGCTGGGCCAGGCGGAGAAGAGAGTGGGAAATATGAAGGCGGCCGCAGAGGCCTTCGAGACCGCAGCGGAAATCTACCGAAGAGGTGGGGTGTCCAGAAGGGTGGCGTATCTGGAGAAAATTGGAGCCAGCGTACTGTCCTGAATCTGCCGGGGTTTGCGTGCCTGGAGGGGTCACGCTGTCTCCTTGTGGCTCTTGTTGTACATCTCAATGACGATTTGTCCGAAGTTGACACCTCTGTGAAGAGCCATTCGACAAATTGTCACTCGCAGTACTGTAAAAAGGGTGCGGGAGGGAATGGTACGAGGCTTGCAGTGAATCCATCGGGGAGGGTGTGATGGCGCAAATTGATGGATTACTGAAGGTTCTTGTACAGCAGGGTGGTGATACGCTGGAGCTGGAGCCGGATGCGGCACCCCGGATGCTTCGGCAAGGTACGGAGATTAATTTATGCTTCCCGGCCACGTCAGAAAGGCTACACCAGTCGATGCTTCAGGAAGTGCAGGAATTGGGGGGTCCCGAGACGTTTGTTCACCAGGTCGAGACGCTGCCTCCTTTTCAGCTGCGCTGGGGTTCTCCTGGTCCTTCTTCTATACGTGCTCGACTTCGGGCAGAGAGTCCCTCGAGACCAGCCAAGCCCTCGGGTGTCGAGGTGCAGGTGGAAGAGGCCGTGAATGCAGCGTTACGACAAACCGGTCATGGTGGGCAACACCCCGAATTGGCCCAGCTTATGGAACTTGCTGGCATGCAGTCTGCCTCGGATATTCATCTTCAGGAGGGAGAGAGGGTAGCGCTGCGCGTCAATGGAAACCTGGTTTCCGCTTCTTTAAGTGCCCCATCTCTACAGGAACTCTTTCCCGAGCAGTGTGCGCAGGACCATGCAGATTTTGTGGTGCAGCACACGGATGGCAGTCGCTTTCGCGTGCACATGTATGACACAGAGCGTGGGAAGGTGGCCGCGATGAGGCGACTGCCGGCTCGGCCCCCGGAACTCAATATGCTAAATCTTCCTGTGCCCGTGAACACGTTTGGTGAACTTCGCAGGGGATTGATTTTGTGCTGTGGTCCCACGGGTTCAGGGAAGTCCACCACGCTGGCTGCGCTCGCCCAGGAGGCGTTGCGACGCACCAAGGGATTGCTGGTGACGCTGGAAGACCCCATTGAATATTTGTACTCTACGACCACCACAGGTGGACTGGTTCGTCAGCGTGAACTGGGCGCGCATATTTCGTCCTTTGCCCATGGTCTGCGGGATGCGTTGCGGGCAGATCCCGACATTCTCCTTATCGGGGAGATGAGAGACCCTGAAACCATCCAAATGGCCATTACGGCGGCGGAAACCGGTCATCTGGTGTTGTCGACGATTCATGCCCCGTCTTCTGCGGCAGCGATAGAGCGTATTGTGGATTCCTATCCGCCGGAGCGCCAACGTCAAATCCGGGTGCAGCTCGCCCAATGTATGAAGGTCATCCTAAGCCAGCGTTTGCTACCGAATCGTGCCGGGGGTGGACGGGTTCCGGCAGTGGAGGTGCTTAGAAACAGTTATGCCATCGCTGCACTGATTCGGGATGGCCGGACGGCCCAGTTGTATAATGCCATGCACACTGGGGCGGAAAATGGCTGCCTTACCCTGGAGTCCTGTTTGGCGCGTATGGTTCGTTCCGGTGTGATTACCCGCAAGGTAGGACAGGATGCATCGAATGATGAGAAGGCCTTCCTTTCCCTTTTCTAGGGAACCCTTGAAATGCAGCGATGCGCCGACACACCACTTGCACGCGAGCAGTGGCCATTCGCTCCAGTGTCACATCACTATAAAGTCGTTTGATATTTCGTAGGAGAGCCGGAAAAAATAGGTTTGGATTGCGAATACAGACAGTGGATAAAAAAAGCCGGACGCTTCTGTGCTCGCTTGGGTACTGTTCATTCTTGCCATCAGTGGCTAGTGGGAGAATGGGTGGGACTTTTTAACAAACTTGAGTTGGAACCCGAGCAGCCGCGGGATCGGTTGGTGCTGGCCTTTGCCGCTTCGCTGGCCCGCTCGATAGCGGGTGCGGACGGGATGTATGATGCGCAAGAGCTTCATTCATTAAATCAGTGGTTTCCGAAGAGTCTGCTTAAGCAGTTTGGCTTTTTGGATGGGCAGGGAAGACTAAATGATGACTTTCTTTCTGCCAAGAAAGAGGCCCTTCTCACCTTGCCTGCGTCCTTAAACAGTAATGAAAAAATGCATCTGCTTGGAGTGTTGTATGAAATGGCGAGTGCAGATGGGGAGATCCATGAAAAGGAGTTTCATCTGATACAGCAGGCAGCCGCCCGCCTGGATGCGGATACGGCCTTACTCTCAAAACATCTCGCCGGGCTAATGGTTGGAGGAAGCGGGACACCGCCCGTTCGGAACTGACCACGCTGCCAACAGTGCCGTTCTGGAATGGAGACGGCGACCGCCAATGGACAGAGAACGCCCCGCCTATGGGCAGGGTGCGTCTCGCCACTCGGCAATGTTGTTCTCTTCGTCGCACTCCAATGAGGTAGACCAGTCCTCACCAACCCGGGCGACGACCCCATCGGTGCCCCAGGATTCATAGGGAAATTCAAAGACGAACCCTTCCGGAGCGAAGCCGCTTTCAATTGCGGTGGGCATGTATTGCACGTCGATGAGTTCCAGCACCCCGCTGTTGTCTGCATACAGGGCGATAGGGACTCCAGCGTGTATCGCGCGCCCTCCCTCATTGGCCACCTGCACCGCCAGACGTACCACACCAGGGGGGTCGCAGGCCGATACGCACACATCGGTAATACCCAGATGAATATCGGTGAGTGAACCGCCCACAGGTGGCTTGCCATGTACGAGATTATGGGTTTGCCAAGGTGCGGTGGTGGAGAATACGGTGCTGTCGGAGTGATAATTGGATTGCGCATAGTCGTATGCATTCCAGCCACCCTCGGCGCTAGCCCACCCGTCGTCGATGTGGCCGTACGCCGTGATTCCACCCGTTCCAGAGGGTGAACCAGTAAAAAGGGGAGCGAATTGTGTGCTTGGTGAGATGATCTCCACCGAGCCATCCCCATCGACGTCGCCGATGGAAGGGTACTCCACCAGGGTACCGGATCCGTGACTGCCATCAGTAAAGCGCACTGCGCCTGTACGACCGTCAAACATCCACAGGGTGTCTTCATCCGCGTAGACGATTTCATACGCACCGTCGGCATCAAAATCGAAGGTAGAGCAGCTGGATGCACCGGAGCTGTCGCGGATGGGCATCGCCCATCGTTTGGTTCCATCCAGCTCATACATGTTGAAGTGAGTTTTGTCTGCCCAGGCGATTTCTACATCCCCGTCTCCGTCAAAGTCCCCGGCACAGGGGATCCATACGGCATCCGGACTATCGTTGGGCGCATCCCACAACTCTGTTCCGTCATCGTCATACACCCGGATGGTGCCATTCATGACGAGAACCACCTCTCCACCTGGATCGCCATCAATGTCTACAATCGTTGGAAACGCGTAGCTGCCCGCGTTCTTGTGTTCCCACATTTTTGCGCCATACCCGTCCCACACGCCATCGGAAAAGACCAGATCCTGGAGACCATCCTGGTCGATATCGCCAACCACCTGAAAGTTCCCGTAGGTGGAGGGGATTGTCTGTTCCACCCTGCCGGTTGTGGCATCAATGATACTTGCACCGTGGATGATCTCTACATCGCCGTCGTTCTCCAGGTCGGTGACGATGGAATACAGTCCGCTTCCGACTGCGGTGCTCCACAACTCATCTCCGGTGTAGTCAAGCAGTGTAAGAGTGGCCGCATTCTTGCCGGCGAGTAAGATTTCTGGCCATCCGTCCCCGTCTACATCGACAACCGATGGCTGGATAAATCCGACAAATCCCAGGGACGTCCAGTGTTCGGTGCCCGTCGCACCATCGAGCACCACCAAATACCCGGGCATAAGCAATCCCAGCCCTTCGGCGGTGGCCACAAATATCACATCGGGAGTATCGTCGTCGTCGATGTCTCCATCTCCGTCGTCGTCGGTGAGATTGGCGATGATAGGGGTGTTGATGACGCTATTGTAGGCGGGTGCAGTGCTTACGCCACTCCAGTGCCATTCCGCGATGAGGTCCCACGGGTCGACAGAGATATCCTTGCCGCCGCTGCACTCTTCATTCATTGCAACCGGGGTCGACCCTTGCACGACGACTTCGCAGAGTTTGTCTGTACAGTCCGCCACGCCATCCTCATCGAAATCGGGAAAGCCCTCGTCGATGAGTCCGTTGCCGTTGTCGTCTACGCCATTGCAATGCTCTTCCTCTTCCACAATGCCGGTGTCCCATTCCACAGCACCGGTGTCCTCTTCTTCGGGAGGCGTCTCAATGTCTTCATTGAGCGAATCCACCTCGTAGTTGATACCACCACAACCTGTGATTCCCATCATCATGAGCACTTGAACAACGCCTTTCATGAGCACCTCCGTACATGTAAACAACTGATGCGCTGCGGCCTGTGGCTGCAGCCCCCATGAAGAATCGCCCTGGAAAAGGGCCTCAGGGGGGTAGACCCTCTGCGCGGAGACAAAACTGCGATGTACAGATTTCCTCTCGGTTACACTCTAGCGCTGGAATTCCTCTTTAACTGTGTGGTCTTGCGGCAAGTTGTGGCAAGCTCCTATTGAGGAGCGTGCTGCGCCTTGATCTGCAAAACCAGCTTCTGAAGCAGCTCCTGTGCCGGGCTAGCCAGAGTTAACACCTGATGTTCACCCGGCGCGTCGTTCGGTGGCCTGATAAGTACGGTTTGATCACTGAAATAAAGGATGTAGCAATGCCAACCTTTCTTCGTGTCACACAGCTCCACAGAGGCGTCATAATCCATGATGGCATAATAGTAGGCTTGGTGGTACAGCACGACAAAGCCGATGGTCGGCGCATGGGCCTGCTTCAAATGGTCGAGTAGAAATTGGACCGACTCTGGTCCGCCAGTGAGTTCTTTTTGAGCCAAAAGACTTTGTTCGATGTCTGTCCATGAGGTTGCATCTGCAGGCGCCCACTGGAGATGCACTCGCCAGGAGGCGGGTTCTACTTCGCTGAAATTACCCGCCGTGGTGTTTAGCAGATTGCCTGTAAAGCAAACGACAGTCACCATCAGGAAAATACCGACGACCATAAAGGCCAGGCAACCAAAACAGCCGGACCGGGATTTTTTAGTCATGAATGTTCCTGATGGAGGGAGTGCCAGGTAATAATCTCATGGCATTGCGAGGGGTTCAAGCTCAAATACCAGGTGCGGATAGCCATATAGGAAAGTGAATTACTGGGAAGAAGATGGTTTAGGAAACCGACCCCGCCTTCGCTGCCATCGGGCAAAGATGGATACGTTCGTTCTTTGGTTTGTACTGACACCATGGGGTTTTTGTTTGAATTCGGATAGAGGGGGTTGTGGGGGAGAACCCCCTGCGGCACCAAACCCGCATGACAGGAATCTATGAACCCAACCCAGCCATTGACGGCCATCTCTCTTTTTTCTGGTGGTGGAATTGGAGACATCGCGTTGCGGGCCAGCGATGTACAGGTGCTGGTCGCAAACGAATTGCGTCCAGACCGGGCCAGTGTATTTCAGCAGAATTTTCCGGGCGTCGTGATGCATGTGGGCGATATCGAAGCGCAAAAAGAATCTATTGTGTCACGTACCAAGGCATTGCTTCAGGGGGCGGAGCTGGATGTGTTGTTCGCCACGCCGCCTTGTCAGGGCATGTCGAAAAATGGCAGAGGGAAGTTACTCGCCCGTGCAGCGCAGGGAGATCGACTGCTGCTGGATCCGAGAAACCAGCTCATCCTTCATGCGCTCGGCGTAGCCAACGCTTGTCAGCCGAGATTGGTGGTGTTTGAGAATGTGCCGGAGATGCGCAACACCATGATTTTTAACGAGGATGGAGTGCTTACAGACATCATGGAGGTGATTTCTGATTCACTGGGTTCTCGGTATCAGGGGAGTTGGCAGGTCGTAGAGTTTGCGGATTACGGTGTGCCACAGCGTCGTAAACGGTTGATCACCACCTTTACACGCGATCCGGTGTTGAAAGAACGATTGAACACCACCCACACCCTTCTTCCCCCGGCCACCCACTCCCGGGATGAAGAAGATGGTCTTCTACCCTGGATTACGGTGGAAGAGGCCCTCTCAGACGTGCCCTCACTGGATGCCCGTACCAAGGCCTTGGCGACGGGAGACATCCCGTTTCATCGTGTACCGACCCTGGATAAGGCCAAGTATTTTTGGGTCTCCCATACTCCTGCGGGCCGAAGCGCCTTTGATAACCAGTGTGCGAACCCCGCCTGCGGGTTTCAGGAAAATGCCTCTCACGGCGCTCAACGCAATCGTAAAGGAATCAATCAGTCCAAAAAAACCACGCCGGTGTACTGTCAGGCGTGCGGGGAATTGTTGCCTCGCCCGTGGGTACGGGAGGAAGATGGCTCGTATCGAATCATGTCGGGCTACACGAGTGCGTATAAGCGGATGAGAGCCGATGTTCCGGCGAGCGCGCTGACGCGGAATCTATCCTACGCTTGTAGTGACCATAAGGTGCACCCCACGGAAAACCGGGTGCTTTCCTTGTATGAAGCCTTCAGGATCCATACGGTGGATGAATACGCCTTTGACTGGCAACGGGTCGATAACCAACGGTTGGCCGATAAAACCATTCGAGAAATATTGGGCGAGAGCATTCCCCCGAAAGGGCTGGAGCGTATTTTTACCCACCTGGCAATGCTCTTGCGCTTGTGACGAAAAGAGAAGCAATGGCGTCTCTCACTACCGACTGCGCAGGTGTTCTTTCCATCGCCATTCCAGGCAGGCCAATCCCCCCACATACAGTCCTTCCAGGGCCAGGTATCCAAGACCCAGGAGAGATGCGCTGTGAAGGTGCATATAGACCAAAAAAGCACACACTGGAGTCCATGTGGCGTTGGCGAGAATCAGAAAACGAATGAGAGAGTCGGGGCGTGTGGTACGTCGGGCCAGGCTGAGTGAATAGGAGCCGTAGAGCAAATTTACGCAGCCGCCCCAAAGAATGATCGGAAGCGGGAGCCGAAACAGGTCTTGAAGCCAGACACTCAAGGCGAGGATCAAGACCCCAACCACCAGGCCACCCCATGCATCCAGCCATAAAATTTCTTTTTTGGAGAATCGGATTGTATACCACCTTGGTAAGCGCGTGGACTGTCATATGCCCAACGATGACAAATACAGTTGGCCCGTCATTCTACGCTAAAGTGTACAGGCTGTGGCGTACGGTTTTTTAAAAACTCCAGGACCTTTGTGTTTCAGAACCGCACATTAGCCGTAGGAGGGCAAGCATATGAAGAGCTGGATTGTTGTGAGTTCAATTCTGTTGGCGGCCTGTGATACGGACCCGTATCAAAACGCGCCTCAGTTTCCTCAGGGCCACGGGGAGGGCGAACCACCTGTGGAGTGGCATGTCGGGCTGGGTACAGCCCTGGAAGAGCATGTGCACGAAGGGATGGCAACCCAGGATGGGGGATATATTGCCATTGGGCACACTGCTGAACGAGAGGGTTCGGGTGCAAAACTGGATATTCTCATTGTCAAAACCGACGCCACAGGTACCGAGCGGTGGCAACGTCGGGTGGGGGAGTCCGGAGCGCACGACGTAGGCATTGCGATTGCGGAAACCACCGATGGCTATGTGGCGGGCGGGGGCCTTCAGTGGGAGGGCAGGCAGCAGCGGGTACTGATGAAGTTCGATCGGGAAGGGCAATTGCTTTGGCAGCAGGTGTATCCCAACGAAGGGGTGGGTGCGGTGCGGGGAATTGAGGTGCTGGCCGACGGGAGCATTGTTTCTACCGGATATGTGCAGGAGGGAGAGGA
>Ga0315322_10003908_pt1 | contig 11476 bp, 11 predicted proteins | sample M110021515metaG_FD_203461 | JGI IMG/M metagenome (GOLD analysis project Ga0315322, IMG submission 203461) | Ammonia-oxidizing marine archaeal communities from Monterey Bay, California, United States - M1 100m 21515 | ecosystem: Environmental > Aquatic > Marine > Intertidal zone | place: USA... | reverse complement strand
ATGCCCATGTTCTTCAACCCATCGAAATCTATGAGACCAAGGACGGACGCAAAGGAGTCGTGGCATACAGCCTGGGTAACTTCATTTCCAATCAATCTGCATGGTATCAATACAAGCTTCACGGACATGAGCACGGAAACACACGAGATGGAATTGTATTGTTTATCGACTTGCTGCGAGTGAACTACGGCAAAGGCCCGGGCGGCGAACCCATGATTCGAACCGAACTGGCGAATATTCGTGCGATTCCCACCTGGACGATCAATAAAAAGACGGAGCAAAGTGGTAAACGCCGACCCTACATCCGTGTCGTTGAAACACATCGTCTACGGCGCTTTGCGCAAGAACAGCTCAAGACCGAAACCAACGAAAAAGAGATGCTCCAACTCAAAAAGAACATCGAACTGTACAACACCCGAATGAGACAAGTAGCCAGAATTCTCGGATACGGCTTTATCGCGCAAGCCCCCACTCCTGAACCAACCACAGACGACGACGTCCCTTAGGCCTTTCAGGGAACACAAGACAGCCACGGAGTGGTCGGGGTGAGAGGATTCGAACCTCCGGCCTCCTGCTCCCGAAGCAGGCGCGCTACCAGGCTGCGCTACACCCCGACGACCGACTCGGAGTAGCGATGAGCTTTAACCTCGTCAAGCGAAAACATCGCTGGATGGATTAGGCGTTTTTCAACGCTTGAATCGCCGCCCGGCGATCCTCTGCTTTATACACGCCAGAGCCACTCACCAGTGCATGTGCGCCTGCGTTGGTAAACTGGTGGGCATTGTGCGTTTTCACGCCTCCATCCACCTCGATTAGAGTGGGAAGTCCACGCCGATCGATTTCCTTTCTGAGGCGCTCGATTTTAGAGAACACCGCATCAATTAAGGATTGACCTCCGAAACCCGGATTTACGCTCATTACGAGGACCAAATCCAGGTCGTCCAGTACATAATCCAGAACGGTCTCGGAAGTATGGGGATTCAAGGCCACTCCGGCCTTCGCCCCGGTGTCCTTTACCGCCTGAATACTTCGATGCAAATGCTTTACAGCCTCTGCATGCACTGCAATCTGATCAGCACCCGCATCCCGGTATTGCTGCACCACATCGTCCGGACGCTCAATCATCAGGTGAACATCCAGGAAACTGGCAGGTGCTGCACTTCGCACGGCCTGAACAACCATGGGTCCAATCGTGAGATTGGGGACGAAGTGGCCATCCATCACATCCACATGGATCCAGTCCGCGCCCTTTTCAAGCACATCACGAACCTCTTCACCCAAACGGGCAAAATCTGCAGACAAAATGGATGGAGAGACAATAGCCATCTTACAACTCCTCACCGACCGCCAATCGCTGGCCGTTTGCAAATTCTCGCCCGGTCACCGGCTTACGACCCGATGCCTGGACCCGTTTTAGCGCTAGCGCGCCGGTTCCACAAGCAATGACCAGCTCTGGCGAAGTGAAAAGCACTGTACCTGGAGGGCCGTCCCCCGATACCGGCACAGTCTCCAAAATTTTTAATCGCTGCCCATTCCGTTCTACCCAGCCTCCAGGCCACGGCGTCATGGCGCGAACCCGTCGATCCAGTGCCTCTGCAGTCTGCGACCAATGCACCCGGCCATCTTCCTTACCAATTTTTGGCGCCCAGCAGATGCCCTCTGGCACTTGCGGAACAGGTGTGGTCCCCTCTATCTGCGCAAGGGTCTGCACCGCCACAGCTGCGCTGAGTGCCGCCAATCGATCATGCAGGCTGCCGCCTGTCTCACGGGGATCAAGAGAAATAGCTTCCGAAAGAAACAACGGACCGGTATCCAGCCCCTCCTCCATTCTCTGTGTACAGACCCCCGTCTGTGTATCTCCGGCTAAAATCGCTGCCTGTATCGGCGCCGCACCACGCCAACGGGGCAGAAGAGATGCGTGTACGTTGACACACCCAAGCCGTGGCGCAGCCAGAAGTTCGGCGGTCAGGATCCGGCCATAGGCAATCACCACGGCGACATCTGCACTCAATCCCAGTACACGTCGTGGGAACGAACCACTGCGTATGGCTCGAGGCTGAGAAAGAGGAAGACCCAATTCTTTGGCGCGGGCCGCGACAGGCGGCGAGCGCAACCGTTGACCACGACCACTCTTTCGATCCGGTTGAGAAACCACCAGAACTACCTCGTGGCCCGCATCGACCAGCGCATTAAGCGCAGGCACGGCAAAATCCGGAGTGCCCATAAAAATAACCCGCATGTCGAACTCCTAAAGAGAGGCTTGGGGTTGCACTCGATTCCTTTTTTTCTTTTTCAGGTATCGACGACGCCGAAATCCGCTCACGCGATCCAGCAAGACCGTTCCTTCCAGATGGTCAAGCTCGTGCTGGATAATCACAGCTTCATATTCCACAAATTCCTGGTTTTTCTCCTCGCCATTTGGCTCTCTCCAGGAAACCGTGACGCGAACATTTCGGGTGACCCTTACCTCTAAATCCGGAACAGACAAACACGTTTCTGGCCACACCAGCGTCTGCTCTGAGCGCGCGACGATCACCGGGTTCACCATGCGCAACAGGCCACTGCGCATGCCATCGTGATCCCCCGAGTCGATGACAACCATCCGTCGGCCATCGCCCACCTGCGGTGCAGCAAGACCCACCCCGGGCGCTGCGTACATGGTCTCCGCCATATCCGCCACCCGTTGCGCAAGTTCAGCGCCGAATTCATCCTCGGTCACCTCTCTAGCCCGGCTGGCCAGCACTGGCGCTGGCGCCTCTACAATCGGTAAAACAGCCATCGTGTCCCTCCGTTACGCCCCCATATCTTGGAACGGCATTGATCACCACTGAATGGTCCGCTAAGAACACAGTGTGCGGAATCTGGCGATATGGAAATAAGAAAGAAGAGCTTTCTCTGCCTTGTGGGCCAAAGGGCTAGACGAAGAACCCCTACAACGATACGAAGCTAAAGCATAACTGGAGAGACCGAACTGTCTCATATCGTCGCCATCTTTCAGCGGGAATTTGTCGCCTATTTTGGCCAGCCGCTGGCGTATATCGTTCTCGTTCTCTTTCTCAGTCTGCTGGCGCTGCCGTGTCTGTGGTTTAATGATGTGCTATCAGCCACGCACGCAGATATGCGCACTCCTTTTTTCTGGATTGCCGCCGCGTTTGTTGCGTTCGTACCCGCCATCACCATGCGGCTCATTGCCGAAGAACGACGCACTGGTAGCATAGAGATTTTATCCACATTACCCATTTCCCCCCATCAGATTGTGCTTGGAAAATGGCTGGCCTCGGTAGCCCTTATCGCTGTGGCCCTCGGACTCACCGTGAGCTATCCCGTGGCTCTTTCTCAACTTGGTGATTTGGACCTGGGACCTGTCCTCGGAGGATATTTGGGTCTGCTCCTGATGGGGGCCGCTTTTGCAAGTATCGGCATCGCCACGAGTGCTCTTACCCGGTTTCAGCTCCTTTCTTTCTTACTGGCGACCAGCCTGTGCGGACTTCCATGGGCCTTGGGATTTTTACTTTCCAGCTTCTCTGCCGAATGGGTGACATCCGTCCAATATTTAACGTTTCAGTATCATTTTTCGAATCTGGCACGGGGGGTCTTCGATACGCGAAGCGTGGTCTTTTTCGCAAGCATCATCTTCATTTCCCTACAGGTCGCCGCCTTTGCGTTGCAACGACGAAGGCTGGTCTAGATGAATAAGCGTCGATCACTCCTGCGACATTACTGGATGCACATCCTGCTGTGGGTCTGCATCGGACTCGCCCTCAATCACCTGTCAAGCCAGTATTTCTTGCGCGCCGACCTTACCAGTCAGCAGTTGTATACCCTGTCTGAGGTCACTAAAAAATCCGTGCGCTCCCTGGACCGCCCGTTGCGGGTTCGGGTCTATTTTACTGAAAAACTCCAGGCACCCTACAACAATCATCGCCAGGCTCTACTGGATAAACTGGAAGAACTGCAAGCGCTCTCACACGGCAAGATGAGCATCGAATCCTTCGACCCCGATACCGATCCCAAGCTCGTGAAAGAGGCCCAGGATTTCGGCATCGAGCCGATTCCCTACCGGTATAAGAAGGGCAGTCTCTTGGAAGCACGCAACGTATACATGGGATTGGCGCTCTTCTATGGGGAACGCCAGATGGCCGTCGGTCCCCTCGTGAGTCCGGACACCATGGAGTATGAGCTTGTGCGCGCCATTCGCACGCTCACTGGAGACCCGAAAAAACGAAAAACGATCGGGTATCTGATCTCCGAAGGAGAACCCGACTTAGCGAAGTTCAAAAAAGGAAATCCGTTGGCAACCTTTTATGAGGTGGTCAATGAACGCCATGCAGTCCAGGCCATCTCCCTGGGAGGGGACGACAACCCTCTGGAAAACGTGGATGCCTTGCTTGTAATGGGTCCCCAACAAACCATGTCTCCACGCGCCCTGTATCAGCTCGACCAGTTTCTGCTTTCAGGAAAACCCGTCAGCATCTTTCTGTCTTCGTATCAGCCCGACTTCAGGTCTATGCGGGCCCAACCCATCCGGCACGGAATGAATAATCTGCTGGGTCATTACGGGATCCGCCTCAACAAAGACGCCATCGTAGATAGAAAACACAACGAAAAGTTCAATGTGCCAGTGACCTCTGGAACCCGAACGCGACAGGTCGCCATAAATTATCCCCTCATTCCAGTGACCACGCTGATTAACCACGACCATCTACTGGGAAGGGAGCTGCATCGAGCCGTTCTTCCCTTTGCATCATCGGTCGCCTTTGCAGACGAGCTGCGCCCGGGCCTGGAGGGAGACATCCTCATCTCCACTTCCAAAGAAAGCGGCGCCATCGCAAGCTTACGCCACATCCGGCCCGATGCCTTTCGAGTGACTGCACCCGGAGAGCGCCCTGGACCGCACCCGGTCGCACTCACACTCACCGGCCGACTCACAAGCTTCTTTATGGACCAACCGGTACCCCCGCCAGAGGGTATGGTCCCCGATGATCCGCGCTTCAAGTCCGACCCCACACAGACCATTGTAGACGGCGCCCCCTCCAGAATTCTTCTGGTCGCTTCCACCGACTTCATGGCCAATAATCTGCCGTTCATGCTCAACGCCGTCGACTGGATGCTGGACGACCCGGAACTCATGGGGATCCGGAGCAAATTTTCACCCGCACAACCCATGACGCGTCCCGAAGACATGCAGGTCATTGGGTACAGAGCAGCGATTCTGGGTTTCCCTCTCCTCCTGCTCGCCGGACTCGGCCTCCTCATGGCGCTCATCACCCGGAGACGCAGATGAGTGGACACGCACGCAAAACGCTTGTTTTGGCAGCCATTCTTGTCGCCCTGTTAGGTCTCGACTTCCTCGGCACTCAATTTTCCATTGCGGATAATAAATTCATGACTCTGATTCCCGCCGTAGACCTCAATGAGGTTCGCGTGCTTAGAATTCATCGAGGAGAGGAGACGATGGATTTTGAGCGCAATGAAGAGGGTACTTGGTCTCTTACCTCACCCATTCAGGCTCCCGCAGACCGTGCGGCCATTCACGGGATTCTTCGCTATCTGGATAAAGGCATTGAACTCGATATTCTCGTGGAAAAAGACAGCGATAACCTGAAGTCTTTCGGACTGGAGCCAGGGCTACTCGTACAAGCCTATACCGATAAGGATGCGCCACAAACCGAGTTTTATGTGGGCATGAATACCGCTGGCGGCGCATCATTTCTGCGCTTTGCCGACTCAAGCGACGTGTATCGGGGCATGATCGGCGGAAGGCACCGCTACGATCGACCCGCCTCGGCATGGAGAAACCCTCAAGTCCTTGAAATCAGTCCAGATGCCGTTCTCACAGTGCAACTCAACGCCCAAGGTACAACCACCTTTCAGCGTAACGACCCGAAGAGTCCATGGTCGATGAAGGAAGACTCAGCCTTTCCTGTAGACCAAATAGAACTTGGACGCCTGGCACAGGGATTGGCGGGACTCAGGGCGGGGGGCGTATTGTCGGCGGATCACCCCGCGGGTCTTGATAATCCCGTGGCCGAAGTCACCGTAACCGGTAGTGGCTTTTCGCCTCAAACATTGCGATTTGGTCGAACCCTTTCCGGTGCGTTTGTTCAACGGGCCGAGGGCGGACCCGTGTATCAGATTGCACCCAGTTTTACAGAGCGTCTCACCTACCCCAAACCCGCCTGGTACAACCAACAGCTCTTTGATTTTGATCGCACGAGTATTCATCGGATGACTCTACAAGAACAAGTCGGTGGAACGACCGTTCTGCAGCAAGATCCAGCGACCAATCGATGGACGGTTCTACAACCACCGAACGTAGATGCCAATCTTCGGGAGTGCATGCAGGCTGCCATCAAGCTTTCCGAACTACGCGCCCATGCCATGTCCACAGCCGACCCCAAAGAGGCGGGCTTTCCCTCGGGCAACCATATTGAGATCACCCTCCTGAATGGACAAAGCAGGAGGCTTGAGCTGGGAGGCAGAGTGGCAGGAATGCCCCGAGGTCAGGAGGCCCTGTTCGTGCGCACCGCCGACACTCCGGATCGGATCGCGGTAATCTCCCAACGACTGATTCTGGAGATCCGCGCAGCTTTCTCCAGATAATGCGCTAATACGCCAACTATTAGTTTATTCCAAAGAAAAATGATCTTTCTTTGAATGAAATCACAAACTCCACCGTCTAGCGAGGCAATTGAACTGGAGTAATTTCATGACTTCTTTATTGGCACTACTTGCTATTTCAGGTTCCGCGTTTGCCGCTGACCTCAACGACGCTGATTTACCATCCAATCTGATGGAACAAGCCAGCGAGGAAGCCCCTGTCGGTATACAGGGTCGCTCGGAATCCACGCGTCAAAACTCCAATGCTCGCCGACCGTCTCGAAACACCGCCCATGGTAATCGTACGACGACACGAACGACCACCACCCGACGCACCAGCACGACACATCGGCCCTCCGCACCTCGACGCACCACGACCACACATCGGTCCTCTGCACCTCAACGCGCCACGACCACACATCGGTCTTCTGCACCTCGACGCGCCACAACCGGTCACCGTGTGACAACCTCTCAACGAGTTGTACGCACTTCTCCCCCGCCTCAGCGGGCCCATCGACCTGCAGCCACTCACCGTCCGGCTGCAGTGCCCGCCCATCGCACCCACACGACACACGTTCGCCCGCGCCCAGCACATGTTCGGCACCACTCGGTTCGCCCATCGACCCGCGTCGTCGTTCGACCCGCGCCTCGAGTGAGTCACGCCCACAGGACGGTTACTGTGAATCGTTACCGGTATCGCCCTTATCACGGCGTATTCGTCTACGGCCCTCGTCCTGTCAATCACCGGTACTACAGAAATCAGTCTACGGTACAAGATGTAGAGACCAAACACTTGCCTACTCGCAAGGTGGACCGCAAGGGTAGCCTCGCCATCGGCGTTCGGTCTGGCTCCTACCTAAGTGCGTACGAAGGGTCCAACCCCTATGGTGACTTTGGACTCGGACTCACCGCGAGATACCGCCCGTTTGAAGCACTGGGCATTGAGGGCGCCATTACCCACCATAACCAAACCTGGGAAAACGACACCGAGCGCAGTCAGACCATTGGTCAGGCTTCCGTAATGGTCTTTGCCAACCCTTGGGGGAAAATCTCTCCCTACGCCCTGGGCGGACTCACAACAAACGTTCGCTCCATTGACGACGCCTTTTATTCAGGAGAAGACGTAGCCATTCAGCAGTCTAACGACGTCTTGTGGGGTCCCCATGCAGGGGTGGGTGTGGAATTCGCCTTTGGAAAGCGCGTAGCTCTGGATTTGGAAGCCAGATACACAGGATACCTCAATACCGACTCTCAAGACATGTCCATGCCCGGGGCCTTTCAAACCACAGCCGGTTTCCTGGTACACTTCTAGGACGTTTTCAGCAGATGCTTCTCACCGGGATCCTTAATGATCCCGGTGTTTTTCTGCGTACCAGCGAGTGATTCCCTCCTGTAGAGTCCCCTTCAGGGGTCCCTCTATCCCGGCCCTAAGTTCAGCCCGAAGACCTACAATACCCACATCTGCATCCGTTCCCAGGGGGGTTGTTTTCTCCCACCAAATCCTGGCCACTTCGTGCATTTCTATTGCGGCACTGGAGCGTGCAAGGACCCAGCCCGAATCCGATTCAAAAATCCAGCCCGACTGCCGTAACAAATCCAAAACCGGATAAATAGTTTTCCGATTCACCCCACAGGCTTTGGCTAACGCCTCTTGCGTAGGCGGCGGCAATCCCGCTTCGTAGGCAGCGCCAACCTGTAAAAGAACCCCGAAAGGAGTGGCCAGATCGGGCACATGCATCACATTGGCGGCAGCGAAGGCCTGTTCTCTCTCCATCTGCCATAGGGAATCGAAATTTTGGGTGACATAGGCAATTTCCACCCCTAGCAGCACCACCACCCAGACCAGATACAACCAAATCAGAAAGATAGGAACCAACGCCAGCGAGCCGTAAATAACGTTGAGAGGGTCGTCCAGCTTAAACCACAAAAGGTAATAGTGAAATCCATAACGACCGATCGTCAAAAGGACTGTGGAAACAAGAGAGCCAGCCAGTGCCGGACCCCATTGAACAGTCGTGCACGGAAAGAGCTTCAACGCGCTGAACAACACGAAAAAGGCAACCAGGAATTCAATGCTCACATATGCACCCTGGTTCAACGCCGGCCCAAAAGCGTCGGACACTCCAATCAGGAACAGGCAGGCAAGAATGGGAACAGCAGTAATGGTGAAATAAAAATTAAGCAGGCGGTAGACCATCTTGCGGCGGATCTTGCAGCCAAAGATGTCGTTATAGGCCCGCTCCACCATCAAGAACAAACGTGCGGCAATAAAGAGCAGGCCACCGATGCCCAGCACGCTTAGTGCCTTTAAATCCATGGCCAACAATCCAGGCATTAAAAAGCCACGAACACCAGGAATATCTCCCAGGAATGTTTTAAACAGGATGTGCTCTATGTTCTCCTGATCCTGCGGCATCACCCCCGCCGCACTGAGCGCTCCAAAGATGAGCAACAACAGTGGAACAAAAGCAATCAGCGTGGTGTACGCCATCGCTGCACTGCGAACAAAGGCTCTATCCCAGTGAAGCTGCAGATAGAACACAGAGATCCATCGAATTGCCGCCCGTATGGGGACAATTGCCGGATGACTGGTTTCATCGGAGGTCACCCGATGATACAGCGCTTTCAGATCCTCAGTCTTCATCAATCGCTCTGATCCACACGCCCGACCGACCGCCTCGTTTCTCCAGTAATCGAATTTGCCCGATTTCCATGCTCCGATCTATGGATTTTACCATATCATATAAGGTAAGCAGCGCCGCACTCACGGCCGTAAGCGACTCCATTTCCACGCCTGTTCTCCATTGAGCCGTCACCGTCGCTGAAACCCGTACGCCCTTCGGCTCCACGTTCAACATCACCTCTACTCCACTCAACGGAATCGGATGACATAGTGGAATCATCTCAGAGGCACGTTTGGCCGCCTGAATGCCAGCAAGTTGTGCAATCGTCAATACATCCCCTTTCGGCAAACGATCTGTCCGGATGGCAGCAAGTGTTTCAGCATTCATAAAAATGAATCCCTCCGAACGGGCCCGACGAGATGAAATCGGCTTCTCACCCACCTCGACCATCTGTGCATTACCCTCAGAATCCAAATGAGTCAACTTCTTCATTATCGCCTCTATACGCCAGTAATTTTCATTTTGTTTTTGGCGCTGAAAATAAAAATAAAAATAAAGCTTGAACGTTGATGAAAATGATCCGCTGTAAGTATCAGCGGCCCCCCACCGGAACCGCCTCCCTTAATGGACACCGTCGCTGCAACGCGGAGCCTGGGGGGCCGCAACCTTTCCCTATTCGGGCTATACCCGGTGTATGCACACTAACACCATACGTTTATCTGCCCGTAAAGACCGACGCGTTCGTTCCGGCCACCCCTGGATTTTCTCTAATGAAATCGAGGAGAATGTGGGTTCGCTGGAGCCAGGTGGAATCGTGACCGTCACCACGGCTACCGGCCGATTTATCGGCCGTGGATATGCCAACCCCAACGCATTAATCGCGGTGAGATTGTTGTCGCGGAACCGCTCAGACGACATCACCACACCCGAATTTTATGCCCGGCGCTTTCGACAAGCCCTTGCGTATCGAGAGGGCATGTATCCAGACCGTAGATCATGCCGGGTATTTCATGCAGAATCTGACGGGGTTCCCGGGTTGATTATCGACCGATATAACGATGTTCTCGCCGTGCAACTCAACACGCTCGGCTTGGAGACCCACAAGGAAATCATCGGACAGGCTATCCAGGAAGTCTTCAGCCCCCAAGCAATTATCCTGCATAACGACACCCGGGAGAGGGCGTTGGAGGGACTGGAACAGGAAAGAACGATTTGGTTTGGAGATTTGCCTCAAACGATAGATATTGATGAGTTTGGTGTGGGATTCCGGGTGCAACCGATGACCGGCTTACACGCCGGCCACTATTTTGACCAAACAGACAACATTATCCATGGCGCGTCCCTGTGCACAGGAAAACGGGTCATGGACCTCTACGCAAACAGTGGTGCCTTTGGGCTGCACGCACTGGCGGCAGGGGCAACGGAAGTGGTTTTTGTCGATAAGCAGGAACCGTGCTGTATTGAAATCGAAACAAATCTTTCAATCAATGGATTCGAGGACCGGGCAACCATTCTCTGTGATGAAGGAAAGCGCACCGTGGAAGCGCTACTCATACAGGGAACACGATTCGACGTTGTACACCTTGATCCGCCGCCCTTTGCCAAATCGCGCAAAACAGTAACCAGCGCACTACGGGGATACACCGAACTCAATCGATTATGCATGCAGCTGGTCAAACCAGGCGGTCACCTCCTCACATCTTCCCGAAGCGTTCATATTCAGGAAGACCGATACATCGAATGCCTGCAGAAAGCAGCAGAGACCGCAGGAAGACAATTGCGGATGGCCTATCGCGGCGCACAATCTGCGGATCATCCCGTATTGCCCGCGGTTCCCGAAACCAGGCACCTCAAACAGTATGCCTTTCAAGTCATTCCATGCTGGTAACGATTACAGGATGTCTGTCTCTGTGACCCGCTGGGAACCCACATACACCTTGAAATGATCTCGCCCCCTGGGCGGTGGGGTACGTAATGTGCCGGACAGGGACAATCCCACCAAAAACGTTTGATAGCGAACCAGCACGCCTTCTGAATCAAAGAAAAACGAGGCGTCCGTACTCTCGGACTTCAGTTGAAATCCTCGCACAACCACCGGCTCACCATCGATATAAATACGTGAAGCCCCCAATGGCGTGAGTTTGCCCTCAAGAATTGCCCCCGTTTCCGCGGAGAGGATCCTTGCATGGCTTAAACGAGTGAGATGTACAGGGGAGTCGGGATTAAACAAATCTACCGAAGAAAGGTCTACC
>Ga0315322_10003906_pt1 | contig 11480 bp, 9 predicted proteins | sample M110021515metaG_FD_203461 | JGI IMG/M metagenome (GOLD analysis project Ga0315322, IMG submission 203461) | Ammonia-oxidizing marine archaeal communities from Monterey Bay, California, United States - M1 100m 21515 | ecosystem: Environmental > Aquatic > Marine > Intertidal zone | place: USA... | reverse complement strand
TTTGGCAAAAGGACATTCTTTGCAGAAGGTCAAAGACTCCGAGTCCCCATTTGCAACAACCTCTTCTGAAAAAGAAATCATTGCTGACCATCGGCTTCAACTAGCACTTTACTGCCGTGCATTGGAAGAGAGTGAGTCTCTGAAACCCGAAGATAAACGCCGAAAGATTCTCCCTCCTGCAATACAAGTATCCGCTTCTGGTCGTATGATTAGGATGGCCGATGATGATTATGAAAAGGCGAAAGAGGACCTTGATTCATTAGTAAAATGGATAGGGGAAACGGCCGCTATGGGTGACGGCTTTGAAGCACCAAACAAATTACCTATGGCTGAGAAAGGAACGTGTTACAAATGCCCTTACTACAGTGGTGCAATCAAACTGTGTGGCCCAGAACCCGAGAAGACCGGCCCTGCATGACCAATGTTCCAGGGAACCCTTCCTTGGCGGCAACTTGTCGAATTTCGATATTGGTAAAACCTGCTTTTCCCATAGCATCAGTCCATTGAGAAATCGACATTGTTGTCATGTGTACACCCACATGTTCTGGCCAAGTTAAAGATTCTTCATGCTCGAGGTAATGGTCCACTCCTGCCACAAATATCCCGCCTTCTTCAAGCCACTGGTCGTGAATAATTGAGATCATTTCGACAGGGTTTTCAAGATAGTAAAGGAACTCCATAGTATGAACCAAATTGAATCTTCTGTTCGGCTTCCATTCAGGAAGTAATCCATGGGAGTAAAGATGAGATGAATCGATATTCCTTGCTTTAGTAATCATTTCTAAAGCACCGTCAACACCCTCACTATGCGAAGCTCCAAGTTCGGTCAACAATCTAGTGACCCACCCATTTCCACACCCCACATCTATTGCAGAAAAGTTGCTTTTCACTTGCGGTAAGGCAAGTTCAAGCATTGCTTTTACCGAGGGCGCATGCCCTCTTTCCATTCCCTCATCTTTTCCAATTAGGGCCCACTGTGAAAAAACATCAGTTGCGGATTGCATATCCATAAGCAAGTGGAAGCCAAAGCCGCCAATAAACCGTGTGCCTATCGAAAGGAACATGTTCTGTGGCCGATTGCACGAAGCATGCAACTCCCTTCACAAAGTATCGACGACGTTCTTTACCCCGAAATTGGCGCACATAGCACTGGTTTTCTCAAGGTAACGGAATTACATACTATCGCTTGGGAGAGAGCCGGAAATCCTGATGGGATACCAGTTATCGTAATTCATGGTGGGCCTGGAGGAGGCAGCCAGCCCTCCTATCGTCGATATTTTGACCCTAACAAATTTGACATCATTCAATTTGATCAGCGAGGTTGTGGCAAATCCACACCCTATGCCGAATTAGGAGACAATAATACTCAAGCCTCAGTTTCTGATTTAGAGATGCTAAGGGAACATTTTGGTATTGAGACATGGCATGTATTCGGAGGGTCATGGGGTTCTACTTTGGCACTGATATATGCTCAAAATCATCCCGAAAGAGTACAGAGCCTAGTATTGCGTGGAATTTTCATGTGTAGAAAAAGCGAATTGCATTGGTTCTACCAAGATGGCGCCAGCCATATTTTCCCTGATGCCTTTGATTCGTACCGCGACCATATACCAGTAAACGAGCAAGATAATTTAATTGAAGCATATTATACTCGTCTTACAAGCGCTGATGTGGAAATCCAACGCGGTGCTGCTAGAGAATGGACTCGTTGGGAGATGGCGACTAGTAGGCTATTTCCCGACCCCGAATATCTTGAAAAAGCTGAAGATTTAGATTTTGCTGTAGCCTTTGCTAGAATAGAATGCCATTATTTCATCAATGCAATATTTGTCGAAGAAGCCCACATTCTCAATAACACCGGAAAAATAGAACATATCCCTACGGTAATCGTTCAAGGAAGATACGATGTTGTGTGTCCGGCAAAAAGTGCATGGGAATTACATAAAGCGTTACCAAAGAGCAATCTGATAATAGTTCCAGACGCAGGACATTCAATGGGCGAAGTTAGCATCGCCCGCGAATTAGTAATTACTACCGATAAAATCTAATTCCTCCGAATCCCAATTATCTCGCACTCATCGAGCGTCGGCTTGATATGTAGGGCCAATGTGGGTTCATAGGAAGGCATAGCCTTAGGTGAGAAAATGTCCGAAACCGGTACCATCACTCCAGAGACACAAATTAAGAAACTCACAGAAGACCTTGAGGAAGAAACCGAACGTCTTCTCAAGTTATATGCAGCCTATGAGGTTCAAGAAAAAGAAATCGTCGATTTCAAGGCCGAAGTCGAAGTTCTTGAGAAAGAAATCGTTGAACGCGAAATCGAAAAAGAGAGTCTTGAGTCTCTACTTACTGAAAAAGACGCACGAATTCGCGACCTTGAACTGAAGGCAAGCAAATCCGGTAAGCAGGTCGAACACCTTGAACCTGAATTGCAAAAGATGGAAGAAAAGTTTGCTCGTGAGAAAGATCGCTTAGGGAAAATATTCTCTATTGCCGAAGAATTAGATAACGACCTCCGTCTTGCTGTTACTGAGCTCCAAACCCGCGATGAGTGGTACATGGAGCACATGGCATTATTCGAAGACTTGAACAAAGCTATCAAGCGCCGTTATGAAATGATTGAATCCGCTGCTGAAGCAGAACGCCAATCACAACATATGGGCCGTGCAATCGCTGAAAGAATGGACGAAATGGTGGAGGCACGCGCTGCCGAGATGACCCTAGATGAGGCAACAAAAATCGATGTCACAGAATCTGAAAACATTGCAAGTAGTACCGAAGGAGATACTGAAGAAAGTGGAGATGAAGATGACTGGACATGGTCAGAATCAGTGTTAACCGGAGTTATGCAGAAGAATGGAATCACTGACCGTGATGCATTCATTGAATTCGCAAAAGCATACGATATGGATGGCAACCGCTATCTGAAGGGCTCCGAACTTGGAGCAGCAGCAGCCGATTTTGTGGCGAAAGATGCCCCAGTCGAAGAAAAAGCAGCCGAAGAACCGGCTGCCGAAGCGACTGAAGAACCGGCTGCCGAAGCGACTGAAGATTCACCAAAAGAACCCGAGGTCACCTGGAAAACAACAGGGGACTCTTCGGAAAACAAGTGAGGTGAGTTAACTTGGCTTTGCTAGCCAAAGGCGGATTTCTGCCTGTAATTACTCCTGCTCTGATGGGTTGTGGCTTCATTTTGGTAGGATGGTTCGTGGACCCTCTGTTTGGTTTAGCACCTGGCTTGGGAATTCTAATGCTCATGTTGGCAGCATTTTTTGCTAATTTTTGGAGAGACCCAGATCGCCCAATACCTCGTGACGAAGGCGTCATTGTATCTCCTGCCGATGGTCATGTAATGTTTGCTAAAAGAGAAAGAGCAACTGGAAGAAGACCATCTAGTGAAGAAATGGAAGGAGCCGAAGAAGACAAACTTACTGGTACGTGGCACCCCGAACCTTGCCAAGATATACTCTCATTTTCTACTGAACAAAGATTTGAAGCAGTCCCCGTAGGGGAAGAATCCGATAGTGATGTATGGCGTATTGCGGTTTTCATGTCACCATTAGATGTTCATGTAAACCGATCTCCAATTGCTGGTAAAATCACAAGAATGGAGCACAGGACTGGAAAGGGCCTTCGCAGAGGGCCATTTTTACCTGCATTCAAAAAAGAAAGCGAATTTAATGAGCGTGTACGAACTCTATTCGAAAGAGAGGATGGATTAATTGTAGAGATCATGCAAATCTCCGGCGCTCTAGCCCGCACAATTATCCCATGGTCGGGAGAAGGTGACATTCTACGTCGCGGACAAAGATTTGGTATGATTAGATTGGGTAGCCGAGTAGATGTAAGAGTACCTGCAAACCGATTCAAACCATGTGTGATAAGCGCCGAGGACGACGACAAAACACATCCAAAAGGCGAGTTTGTCAAAGCAGGGTCCACCATCTTGTATAGGGAGGCGTGAATGTGAGATTAAAGAGAGAAATCCTTTCTGTAATTTTGATGCTAATAATTGCAATGCCGTCCCTATACTATCTTGCTGGCAAGCAAGTATACGACGCAGTGGCCCATACCAACACAGATTGCTGGGGTAATTTCGACCAAAACACTCCGGAACAATTCGCCCCTCTAAGAAACGAAGTTCCTCTGAATGAATCTAGCAATAGCGAAAATATTTCTTCTAACATAATGGAAGGGTTATCCGAATACTGGTGGCCTGGATATCAAAACGCTACAATTGAAGTTAAAGGCGAAGACCTATTTTTATCCGCTTGGTTTTTACACCAAAACAATGCTACGCCTTGGGTCATTTTCGTTCATGGAATTAGAGGATGCAAGTCTGGCGGAGAATTAATGATATCATCTGGGATGTTAGCCAATGCAGGCTTCAACGTAATCTCCTTTGACCTGAGGGATCATGGCGAATCATCTATCGATGACAACCGAGTTTCAGGTGGCCAAGACGAATGGAAAGATGTTGTGGCAGTCTTCGATTGGTTGGTAGAAGAAAAGGGTGCTGAACCTGATGAGATTGGGTTATTTGGAACTTCGATGGGTGCTGGAACAGTTGCAATCGCATTTTCTCTTGATGATAGAATGCAATCGGTTTGGTTAGATTCAGGCTATGCTGATATGGAGGATATTGTAGTCGAGGAATTAGAATTCCAAGGACTACCTACTTTCCTCGGCGCAGCTGGAATTTTTGCAGGTAAAATTGATGCAGGGCAAAATCTGGTTGAATATTACCCCTTAGAGGCTGCTTCAGAAATCGGTGACAGGCACATGTATATTGTTCATGGAAATCAAGACAAAAGAGTCCGTCTTCATCATGGAAAAGAAATGTGCGAAGAGGCTATGGAAAATGGTGCCGATGGAAATGTCGAATGCTGGTTTAAAGATTCAGTCATTCGATATGATGTTGGTGAAGGTATGCAAACCGACGAACATGTCACTCTAATGTTGACCGATACAGATGAGTATGAAACGCGTCTTGTAGCGTTCTTCACAGAGTCGTTGATGTGACCGAGCATTCAAACACGCGGAGTAGGACGGATTGCTATGGCGAATGGCAAGTTGACCATGGTAGGTGAGGCGGACAAGCGTCCTGCTAAAATCCATGATTTAGTCAAAGCCCCAGCCAATACACCTTGGGCTCAAGAGAAGAAAAACTCCTGGGATGCCAAATTTCCTGCAACGGTTTACTACACTCCAGAAAATCTAGCAGATGGTACACCGACAACAGCCCTCACTGTAATTTTGCGAACTAAAGGATGCCATTGGTGGTGGTCTAGCGGTTGTACTTTCTGCGGTTATTTCAATGACACAAGAGACGATGTAACCAGTGCCGATCTTCACGCGCAGTGGGAAAACTCCCTTGCCAAGTTTGATGATTTTGAAACGATGGGAATGGTAAAGGTTTACACTTCAGGAAGTTTGTTAGAAGATAGAGAAATCCCAGTCGATTTCCAAGAAAGAGTTCTACGTGATTGTCATGAGATGGGTAAAGAATTAGTTGTCGAAAGCCGTACAGAACAATTAACTAAAGAAAAACTGAAGTGGGCCACAAGCATCAATCCTAAATTTTCAGTAGCGATTGGTCTTGAAGCATATGATGATGAAGTCTTACGATTCCATGTCAATAAAGGATTTAGCATCAAAAGCTGGGATAGAGCCGTAGAAAATCTAAGCCACTTTGGACTTAGAATCAAGACCTATCTGATGTTCAAACCACCATTTATGAGCGAGGGGGATGCTCTTGCACACGGCGCAAAATGGATTAGAGATGTAGCCTCCCGCAGCGATGAAATTAGCGTTAATCCAATGAATATCCAAAGAGGGACGGTAATCGATAGATTATTTCGGGCAAATGAGTACCGGCCACCATGGCTTTGGTCCCTCATTCAATTGATAAATGACGTTCACAGTGATATCCATCCGACCAATTCAGGTAATGGTGCAGATGACCAAGTATGCCGCCTCATTATTCACCCGACTGCTGGGGGTAAAGTCAGAGGCGCCCACAATTGTGGTAAGTGCGATGGCGATGTAGTGGCAGCAATTGAGCGTTATTCAGTAAGTGGAGATATCAACGACCTCGACGGATTGGACTGTGGTTGTAAAACAGTCTGGGAAAGTGAAATTGCTATCGATAAAAGCATGCCAATCCCGTTAGGGGCAGGCAAAAATCGAAGGGGCAATGCACTTTTGCATTTACGCTCCCCGTGACCTTATCTCTGGTCAATGTTTATGACCATACTACAGGTGGCGTAAATGACCCCTACGGGGTCAAGGTGATATCATGACCAACAGCACAATCCTGCCAGACGTATCTGAAGGAGTAGCAGAACCATCTGCTTCTAGAATTATTATTGTCATGATGTGTGTCGGTTTAATCGGCCTACTGGCAATGTTTAGTAACATATTTGGGTGGGATAACATGCCCGTAATCGGCGAGATCATCCCATTGATGGATAACCTTGGAGGGTCAGGTATCTGGTATTACTTAATCGGCATTCTCGTCGGCTGCGGAATGATTGTGGCCAATATGATTGGAGGAGTCCTTTCGGACTAAGGGGGTGTGTTGAATGTCTGATGTATTTACAACCGCAATTATTCTACTAGCTACATTCCTTCTCTTCACTCATTATATCCAAAAGGGAATGGGCGGAATGAGTGCCCCGTTACGCCAGTTTGGAATGTTCCTTCTAACCAAGGCCGCAGGGCCTGCAACAGATATGTTCCAAGAACGAGAGGGCTGTGGCGCAAAGACCTGGATGCAAACAGGAATGTTCTGGTTAGTTCTTGCAGGAATTGGCGGATTTTTATCAGCATGGCATAATTACGATGCAGGTGCTTTAGATTCACTTTCCAATATTGGTTGGTCCTATGATGATGGAAGCGCTCTTGCTTACTTCAATGAAGTAGCAATGACTACCGCATTATTCTCAATATTATTAGGTGGAGCATTTGTAGCGCATACACGCACCACAGGGGCCTCTCTTGCTAGTGAAGCAAATGCATCAATGATTGCAATGGCTTGGACCGCACAGGCATTGGTCGGACTAGTATTATGCACTCTCGATCATTGGGATTGGATTACTTATGGCGTAACAGAAATGGCACTTTATGGATTGATATCTGCACTTTTAGTGACGAGCCTTCTAGTAAATTCACTAATCACTCTCGGCAACAGAGATGGTTCACCAATTTCAGTACCTTCGTGGTTCTTGGTACTTGGCCTACTAACTCTTCTATTCAGCAGAGTAAGCGTCGCTTTGGGGGAACTATTAGGCTGGACTGGAACTGTTTGGATTGCAGAAATAATGGCATTTGGATGGGTTCCTTTAGCACTGATGTTTGCAGTAGGATATCATGTTCTATCACATGTTACAGGGCAACCAATTTGGTCAGGTAGTCTGACCAAAGCCTCGATGTTCCTTCTTTTCATCACCGTGCCCCCATTCTTCTTATCCGAGTCGAGTCATGCAGATCCATTCACGCAATCCATTGGAGCAATTCTAGTTACACTTGGGCTGCTACCTGTATTTGCAGCATCTACCAATATGATTGCAACAATACGTGGAAACGCTGGTGCTGTTGTCGATAGTCCAGGTGCTACTGCTGCCGCAGCAGGCGCTCTTCTATTGCCTCTATTTGCATTACTTGGATTCTTCACAGGACTCAATGTAATGGTTGGTGACGGAAGTATGGCCAACGCTGCTGAGACAGTAAACAGTTCTTACCTATACGTCATCGGTGGATTATTTGCGCTTGCAGCTCTCTTCCATTCCTACCCATTGGCTGCTGGCAAATCCCTCTTAGGTTCTGCAGGGACAGCATCGTGGCTGGTAATCGCAGGTGGATTACTTTCGACCATCCTCTTCCTAATGGGCGATTGGTCTCAAAACGCTCTAGTCGAAGCAGGAGTTGAAGACACCTCTGCTGGAATTTCAGGCTTTGCATTAACAGCCGCATTCGCATTCTACGGAGTTACAATCGGATTTATTATCGCAGGTAATAGCGTTGTAAGGACCCTATTGTCTGGAAAGGCTCAATCGGCCTCGACAGTAAATCAAAGTGATATTTCCACATATAATTTAGTGGAGGGGGCTACCTCAATTCGTGCATTATTTGGCCGAGGAGTAGGGATAGACACGGTCCTAGTTATCGGAGAATCGGAAGAAGAAAGTCAAGGAGGGGCTACAATTATTGAAGTAACTTCAGATCTTCATAACGATGAAGTTGATGAATTCCCAGACACCTTCGATGAAGATTTGGTTACCTTAACCAAGTGGCTTTGCGGCCGTGGAACAACAACCGCTCAATTCTTTGAATGGGCTGATGTAGATAACTCTGGAGAAGTGGATATGTTCGAATTCTCCAATGCGCTAAGCGTGGCAGAGATCGCAGATTTACCACCTTGGGATATCGAGAAGTTAGTAGGCGTCATGGACATTAACTCAGATGGAAAAATCAACTTACCAGAATTAGACATTGCTCTACTAAATATTCGTAATAAACTTGGAATCGAATTTATTCCTTACGAAGATGAAGCAGATGAAGCAGATGAAGCAGATGAAGTGGCCGAAGATACAACAGAAGCACCTTCAAAAGCAAGCCTCAACAAGATGAAGAAGGCTGAACTGGTAGATTTAGCGAAATCCATGGATTTGGATTCTAGCGGGACCAAAGCAGTCCTGATTGAGCGAATCACTCAGGCGTGAATGGAATGCGCATCGGCTTGGTTGGGAAGCCTAACGTAGGCAAATCCACCTATTTCAGCGCTGCAACATTAGCCAAAGTCGACATTGCAAATTATCCATTTTGTACAATAGATGCTAATGTAGGAGTTGCCTTTCTAGCCGCACCACAACCCTGCCCTTGCAAAGATTTGCGGCAACGCCTCGAAGCAGATGGTCGGATGGATTCTGTTTCTGATGAGGACCCAAGGCAGGGCAGTATTTGTGAGCCCAGAACCGGAACTTGTATTGGACATGTTCGTTTAGTTCCAACATTTTTAGTCGATGTAGCAGGGCTAGTTCCTGGTGCATCAGAAGGACGAGGTAGAGGCAATGCTTTCCTTTCCGATTTAGCAAATTGTGATGCACTGATACAAGTCGTTGATGCTGCAGGATTAACAGATATTGAGGGCAATCCGATTGCGGCTGTAGAGGATGTCGAATCATCTTTGAAAGAAGAGACCACCTTCTTAACCACTGAATTAGATTCTTGGATTCATAGCATCATGGACGATGGTTGGTCTAGAGGCTCCCGTAGAGTTCAAGCAGAAGGGGAGAAGGGCCTAACTTCATTTCTTCAAGAAAGATTCACCGGCTTAGGGGCTAAACTATCACATGTCCTTCAAGCCCTAGATGGTTTTAGAACTCAATGGGGAGATCTCGAAACTCCATGGATGTGGCCTGAAGACCGCGTACATTCACTTGCAACATATCTTCGCCAACAACTCTTCCCAATTCATATTGCAGCAAACAAGGCAGATTCTTCTAAAGGAAATCCTTGGAATGCAATCGAAGCAAATGGTATCATTCAACCAACAATGGCCGATATGGAGTTAGCTTTGAGAAGGGCAGACTCCGGCGGCATGATATCCTATATTCCTGGAAGCGATACATTCGCAATTACCGATGAATCAAAACTCAATCCAGCCCAGTTGAATGCATTATCTTCTATGAAAGATAAATTATCTGAAGCGGGAGGGACCGGCGTTGCATCATTACTTTCAAGAGTTCTATTCGGAGCATTAAATCACGTTGTAGTGTATCCTGTTGCTGATGAAAATTCTTGGAAAGATAGCGAAGGAAGAATACTTCCCGACGCCTTTGTTGTACCAAATGGAATGGAAGCAAAGGCCCTTGCTTACAAGGTTCACAGCGATTTAGGAGACGGCTTCATCAAAGCAATAGATGGGCGTACTAGACGAGTAGTAGGCGCTGAGCACGAATGTGGCGACAATGATGTAATCAAGATTCACGCAAAGTCGTGATTATTCTTCATCGGCTTCTTCTCTAGTAGCCTCAACTTCAACACCTAAATTCATTTCATTTGGTATTTCAGGAGGCGGTGTAGCAATGGGTGAGACCATTTCACCTACCTCGGCGAATAGACTTGGACCGTTTGCCATGAAGTAGACGGAGCCACGACCTGTTCTAGAGTCAGCAGGTTGAGGGTCTGGACTTGATGCACAAGCATCAATACAGCCATCTGCAAATGCAATGTAAACACGCCCTTGAGTGTCAATATGAAGGTCATTGAAATCTAATAAGTTACGGTTAGATCCACCTTGGTCACTTCGACAATCTCCACTGTTCAGGCACATAGCGCCAATTTGCACAGGGTCGTCAGTAACTCTTCGTGTATGGAATACAGGGTTTTCATCGAGGGCATTCAGGCTGTAGGTGACATAGAGGTGATAGTGCACTCCGTTAGGTGCATAATGGCCATTGCCATTCCAATTATTGCCATCGATATCTGTAGTGTTCAGTAGTGAACCATTCTCACTACCCAGATAGGTTATCGCAATTCTTCCTGGGTCTCCTGCATCGGTTTGAGGGAATGTGGTCGAAATCACTTCAGCCGGACTGATGCGAATACTCTCCGATTCCCAAGACTCACCAGAATCGATGCTTCTTGACATGTAAATGCCCTGATCCGCACCTGTCCAAACATGGTATGCATTAGATTCACTATCGGTGGCAACTTCTGAATTTTTCCTCGGATTTGGAGTGCCGACATCTTGCCCCATCTCCCGAGTATCCCAAGTTAATCCGTTGTCTTTAGACAAAATAACAGCAGGTGTAGCAACTCTTGGAGTAACGTATACCGTGCCATCAGGGGCGGTAGTAATCGCTCCATGCAATCCACCATCACTGGTTGCTAGGCCGTAAATTTGGCCACCAGTAGGGAATGTGATTCCTCCATCATAACTTGTGTAGCAAAATATTCCCGCTAGTTTATTGTAACAAAAGTAGACCGCTTCTGAGTATAATGGACTAAGTTGACCAAAGCCACCATATCCTGAATCAGTCCATGGCCCAGAGCCTAATTTTATGTGGTCGTTTAGAGGGATAGGCCCACTATCATACGGGTTTCCTAACCATGATTCACCATTGTTATCAGACCAACCAATCCATGTGGTTGCGAGCCCCATCATATGGATATTGAAGATCCTGTCAGTAACTGGGTCAACCCATCCATATGGGTCGCTGGTGAAAGGCGCTTGAGTAATGTCAGCAGTATTTTCCCAAGTTGCCCCATAGTCACATGAGCGCATAGGCTTCTCCATTGCGATAAAGAACATACAACCACTTGATGTAACTCCAATACTCGGCTCTTTTCCAGTCTCACCTACATCACTGAAAATATAATCGATTTCCAGAGGTGTTTCATCAACAGCCATACCCGAACTGTCAGTAACGAAAACACGAGGGTCGCTATTTTCAACTTCAAACATTTCCTGT
>Ga0315322_10003905_pt1 | contig 11480 bp, 6 predicted proteins | sample M110021515metaG_FD_203461 | JGI IMG/M metagenome (GOLD analysis project Ga0315322, IMG submission 203461) | Ammonia-oxidizing marine archaeal communities from Monterey Bay, California, United States - M1 100m 21515 | ecosystem: Environmental > Aquatic > Marine > Intertidal zone | place: USA... | reverse complement strand
TTCCAGTGAACACGATATACTCGTAAGGTGAGTAGTGTCCACCATACCAATCTGGAACATCCCATGAAATCTTCTTTGACTTTGATTTCTTTGGCTTTTTCTTTTTACCTTTCTTGTTCTTTGATGGCAACAAACTAAACAATGGGGGTGGCATTCCAAAACCATAACCTCCAATTAACGACGGATATGTTGACGGTGTAATAGGACTTGTGACTGCACTGACAGGTGAACTAGGAACTGACGATACAGGTGACATTCTTGACATTGTTGATATTGGTATTGTTGACGGTGAAATAGATGACGTAACCTTTGAACTTGGATTTGATACTGAAATCTGACTTCCACCAAACAACTTGGATGTCTTGATTATGCCAGACGGTACGTTACGTAATGACGATGATCCTACAAATGCAGACACCCCACTACTCTTTATTGCACTGGTTACTGGCGTACTTCTGATCAATGAACTTGTGAACGGTGTGGTCTTTAACGTTGATGTCTTTAACGGTGATACCACAGGTGACGTAACCATATTTTTTGAAATGTTGTCATCCACAGCGTCATCAATCTTTGCCACTCTGGCATCCATTGCTTCGTCATAACTTTGCCATTGTACTTGCTGAACCCATTCATCTGGATTTCTAACACTTTCTTTTGTTATTGGTGGTTTGTTTTTCAGGTCGTCATAAACTGAAACAAAAGACTTTGGTACTCGGTAGCCAGACCATACAGTATCCAACAAGTCAATTACTTGGGGTAACTCTTTCAAGTCACTGCCAACTAACTGTTCTGTCATACGTCCTTTGAATTCAAGATCCCCTGTTTTACCACCATAAACAAAATTATCATAACCTTGTTGTACTTTGTTCACTTCACCTTGTCTTGCAAGGTATGCTGTTGCATCCATATCCATTTCATTATAGACATTCCTATCTATTACAAAGTGAATTGTTTCGTGGCTCTCTGTCTTGCCTATATAATCACCCATATCATCAACAATAACTTGTCCATCAGATTTAACGAAAACACCTCCATCGGTTCCATATTTTACAGGTAACCCAGTTATGCTATCCAAAAAGTCATCTCCTGACTGACCTTCCCATTTCATGCCAGTATTGATGAAATGTGCACTTGGGAAATTAGGATCATACCAACCACCAACATTCTTGGGGTTGATGTCTGGGAACATTTTTTCAGTTGCTTTTACGTAATTGGTTCCCTCGTAGATGTCTTGTTCATATCCCTGTGCTTGTACTTCTGCTGAACTGGCTTTGTACATCGGTGTTGCTCCACCCAGACCAAATGTCTTTTCAACCTCTTCCATTGACATGTTACTGAACTGATACTTTCCTAATTCTGGCTCGTTGCCTGTAACGCCTGTCTTAATCAGACCACCAGCACCACTTGACGCAGTACCAACTACACCACCTACGTTACCCAGACCTGTTCCAGTGCTTCCAGTAAAGTCTGCTGTTACCTTTTCCTGTCTCATGAAATCAATCATCTCATCGTAATTGATTCCCATTGCTTCGTTTCTTGCACGTTGAAGTTTGTTGATGCTTTCCAATTCAGATGCCATGTTTTGGAACTGTGCCTTTTTCTTACTGCTTATTCCACTGGCATTTTCTGTTGCACGCAAGTCTCTGATCAAAACCTCGTTATTCATCCATTTCCTAACAACGTCTTTGATACGGTGTTCTGGTGGAAGCAGTCTGTATACTTCATCTCCACCTATACGTACTGAACGTGTAATTGATGATGATGCGATACGTGTCAAGTGTTGATCTATGAAACTTTCCAACTTGAAGCCCTTTAATTCTGGCATATTTGCCGTACCTGACAACGTTTCTATTTTTTTAGGATACTTTGTTCCAAATACTGACTTACCAGCTTCACTACCAACTGGTGTTATGTCACCACCCATACCACCACGCTGAACAAATTCAATGGCTTTTTTATCTGGGATTAATGGTGTAGTAGGATCATAATCGATAAAGTATTTTGTATCCTTTTCATTAATCCACTTTCGGTTGACACCAAGAACTGACTCGTTTGAAAATATTACAGTCTCTTTTTCTTTCTTGCCAAGTATGTTAATATCGCTTGTTACCCCCTCATATTTCTCTGCTTTTGCATACTTGATTACGGCTTGCCTGTATTCTGCAAGCATTGAGGTCTTGTCATTGACCTTGCTCCAGTCCATCATAGAGTCAGTGATAGTTGTTCTTGTTGCTGTTGACAACTCGTTTGTGTTGAGTATCTTTAGCCAAGGTTTCAATTCCACAGAAGCAATTGTTCCCCCTGTGTCTGATGCCTTTGTTGCAAAGTATTGTGCTAGGTCTGCGTTTGGTGTCATGTAGAATCCCTCTGGATTTAGTCTACGTAACAACTGCTCTGCCCTTGCCTGACCCATGCCTTTTGCAAGGAATCCCTGCAACGTACTTGTGCCAGCCTGTGAAAAGTCATATCCAAACTGTGAGATTTGTTTGATGTTTGACACTGATGAGCCGTGGTAGAATACGTTGCTTCTTGCGTCAGACAACACGACACTACTGCTGGTGTCTCCGTAATGTGCAACTGGAATTAGTTTATTGTCTGATGTTCTTGCCACTACGTCTCTCATTTCAAATGCTAAAATTCTGGCAAATGATTCACCATCACTTTTCTTAGGTACATGAAAGTCTATATCCCCAGACGTGAATAAATCATCATAATACCGAGTTTCAATAAGTGAACCTTTCCCTGCACCTAACCTAACACCTGAAAGACTTCCTGTACTTACAGTTTGTAGTTGGTGTTTAAGTCCTTGAAATTTTACAATATTTTTAATTGCAACTGCTGTTACAGCTCTGTCTATTTCTCGTTGTGGTCGGTCACCAAAGTCCTCACGTTGTTTTTTGAGAATATTTTGTGGAATATTGTCGGTAAGTTCTGCTTCTCGTTTTATTGTATGTAACGTACTGAAATATTCACTGTCGAACTTTGGATTCATTCTTGTAAGATATGCTTCTGTGTTAGGATCTAACAGTATTTTCTGTGTAACCTTGTTTGTTGAACTCACCTCAAACCCTGCTTCTGGTCTAAGTTTCTCAAGACCAATTGTCTCTGCCTTTGGTGTACCTTTAGTAATCTGTATCTTGTTTCCACCTGTTGAAATTCCTATCAACGGTTTGTCTTTGAACGTAATACCTCTCCATAATGTCTCGTCTTGTTTCATCATTCCATCTGCTGTGAAAATTTCATCATCTGCTTTACCTAGTCCTTTTTGTAATGATTGGAATCTGGTAAGCGTGTTTCCTTGCTTTACCAATGTTGGAACTGTTACTTTGGCTCCAGATAATCCAGTCATTTTGTTTCCCAAAGTAGCAAAACCAATACCTGAACCAATTAAACCTGTAATTCCCTCTTTCTGTACTCCCTCAAGAAATTTTTCACCTACTTTATCTAATTCACCAAGGGATTGTTGGTATTGTTGTGTATTATAGGATGATTTTTGCGACACAGCATATGTTACAGTTGGTACTATTGCAGACATTATCAATCCACCAGCACCTTCACTTATCGGTGATTCGGATAGACGTAAATCAGGTTTACGTACAACTGGCTGATCATTTACAACTACATCTGCACCAAATAATGTGGTACGTATGTCTTGAAATACTGGATTCTCTCTCATTGCTTTTTCACCCTCATAGGAAGCCATGTTTACGAGATTGCTTATTGATGCCCCAAACAGCAGTCCCTCTCTAGTTGCTGTACCAAATAACCGTTCTACTTCATTACCACTTTCAATCTTCTCATTTGTAAATTTACGGAAATCATCATATGATATTACATTTGGAATCCCTGCATCACTGAAAGGCAAATCATATTCAAGTGAACCAGAATTGTACTGCTTGATCATCTTACCAAGCAGTTTGTCGTCTATCGGCACGTTGACCTGTTTGCCATCCTGATTGACCATTGAGATTTCATCATACCCTGCTTCCTGTGCTCCAGATATGAAATTCTCCATTCCTGTCTTTGCCGTAAGATATGCTTCATACTCAACCATACCTGTATTGTAATCGAGGTCTGCAAGTCCTTGTTCATTTGCTGTAGTGATGATTGACTCCTTTGCCGTATCTATTGGTACCAGAGTTTGAAATCCAGACATGTCTGTTACGATTATTTGTTCAATGCCCTGATCCTTTCCATATCCTAAGAATGCATCTAGTTGTTGTTCAGGTGTTGCATTATCCACTGCCTGTTTTGCAAATGCTTCTAATGACATAGGTCTGTAAACATCAGATAATTCAGTATTTGTATTCTGTATTACTGCACTTGTATTTTGTACTTCTGCATTTGCAGTTGGTAATAGTGATAGGTTTGACATTGTGAATCCTCCAGTTGTATTGGGTACTGATGATTGTGGCTGTGGAAAGTTCTGCATCTCATTTCTGCCACTGCCCTCAGAAATCCTTACGTCACTGGCTCCACTGTCTTTTGCATCCTTGATTACACTTGCAAGTTCTACACCACCCCCTGTAATTCCAATCTGTTTTGTTTCAATGACATTATTGTTGCCGTCAAGAATCTCTACAGTTACGGTGTCACCTCTTTGCGAGTATTTGTCTACAGCACCTTGAATTTCTTTTATCTCTGCCTTTGTCAGAGTAGTTGGATACTTTACCTCACCTGTTGCAAGCTCAGTACCTCTACCTGTCTCATACTCACGTTGACCCATGTTTAGTATCTGGTCTGTCATTATGCTTTGTGCTCTTGACTCTACGTTACGTTCACTTTCTGGTTTTGTTATCCAAGTGTTTTTACCAAAAACTCGATCCTTTGTATACGTAATATCCTCCATTCCAATTCTTTTCTTTTTTCCACCGATACTCATCTCGTTCATTGGTGTGTCAAGTGACAGTCCCCTTTCCTCAAGGAACAGTTTTGAAAGTTCTCTGTCTCCACCAGAACCTGAAAAGGTTGAAGTGTTTCCTTTGAACAGAGTTTCATCTAATGATGCATCACCCCTTGTAATTGCATTGAACCTTTCTTTCTGGGCTTGGTTTAATGCACGTCGTTCAAACTGAGTCTGATATTGGTCTTGGATAATCTGTCCCTCTTCAGAACGTGGGTCTATTGGTTCCCCGTTACGTGAAGCCCCTACGTAGTTTCCACTTGGAGTAAGAAATCCATACTGTGGCTTTGCCAAATTATTGAACAGTTTACTTGGGTCAAGATTTGGATCACTCACTGTGTTTTGAAGATTGGTTCTGTCACTTGGCGATACTACTTTTGGAGTGGTGGGTTCATTTGCTGATTCCTGACCCATCACGTTGTCAAAACCTATACTTGTAAAATCACTGTCTCTTTCTTGATATTGGTTCTGTTTTGTATTATTTGTTGCAGTGATAATTCCTTGATTAAGATTCATTGATTCCGATGCCAGTTGCTGTTTTTCAACTGCTAATGAACTGTATTTGGCATCCTGATGTAGTGTCTGTTCGTTTAAACTACCTTTACTTTGAGCATTAAGACGTTCTTTCTGTGTCTGTAACTCTATACTTACATCACGTAACTTTGCATCCACATTTTTTTTCTCATTAACCAATTTGATTGCTTCTTGGTGTTGTAGTATTTTGTAATCATCACCTGTTAACTGTGATGATCTGGATTCAAACCCTGTGGTTACATTTGATACGTTTAATGAGACAGGTGATTTAGTTTGAGATGTTCTGATTTTGGTTCCATATAATACCATTACCGTCTCCTTACTCTGGTAGGTGTTGTGTTACGTACCCTTGCACGTTTGGTTCCTGAACTTTGTAGAACTTGGTTTCTTTCACGATTCTCTCTTATTTTTGACTCGTGTAATGCGATTGCTTTTTTCTTTTCAGCTTCTTCAAGTGCTTTAATCTCATCATATGTTGCAGAATGTTTCTCTGACTCTGTGGTGTACTTGTCCTCTAACTGTGCTATTTTCAATTTCTCTAAATTATTGTCTGACTTGCGTATGTATTTTTCAGGTGTCTTTGCAACATACTTTCCATATGTTTCCTTGTCTGTAATTGTAATGTATCCCATATTGTCCCTAGTTGCAACACTCTTTCCACCTATGAGCAAGTCCTTGCTCTTGCCCTCGACAAATGTTATAGTATTAGTAATGTTTTGATTCTCATTTGCACGATAACCCCCTGTATCTTCTCTTATTGTGGCTATCTTATTTTCTATATTTGAGATTTTTTGTTGTGATTTTTTAATAGATGATACCTGTGTATTAGCCCATTCATGCTTTGCAAACTCGTCAAGATTCTCAATCTTTGCTTCAAGTTTTGCTTCTTTGATGGATTCAACTGTTTCAAATAATGCTTTCCCCTCATCCCTAGTTGCCTGTGCGTTTATCCTATTGGAGCGGTTTTGGTCTGCACATAACCATGTTGGTCTACAGTTACGATATTTAGCACTAACATTACTTTTGCTTTCTGCTATCGGTGTTAGTGTATCAACCATATATGTTGGATCAAGACTTTGTAGATTCTTAGAGATGTTTTGTTTTTCTGCATCGATAATCTGTTGCTGTGTTGCAACGTCTTTGTCGATAGTTGAAATTTCTGATTGCAAGCCTGTTACTATTGGCGTGATGGAATCATCCTGACCTGTTTTTTGATAATTCAAATATGATATTTTTGGTGAATTGTCGTCGACAGTTGATGGTGAATCAACAAACGGACTTTGTGCCATTGCGTTACGCATTCCTATTGTGCTGGCTTGCTGTGTGTTGATTCCTTTGATTAAATCTGATTTGTAACTCTCTGATTCTTGGAACTGTTCTTCTGTAACTGAATAGTATACATGGTCTGGTATCTCAGGATCATGATCATATAGTTTACCGAATCTTTCTTTCTTTTGACTTGCTCCTTTGTTTAGTTTTCCAATTAACAAATCCATTTGCTCTCCTTTTGGTCGAGATGTTGCAAGTACGTCTTTGTAGGTCTTATCATACACTGTAGAATATCCAGTTGTTCTACATCTGTTATTATGACACCATCTATGAGCAACTGTTCTAGGCGTGCTTGTATCAACAACTGATACCATACGTTTAGGATCTAAGGCTAATCCTCCCTCTTGTTTTTTACCCCATTCTATCAATGCCTTATCCTCTTCATATTTTTGAATGACTGCCTTTGGGTCACCTGTTAATGATGCACTCCAACGACCTCGTCTTCTACGTGTGACTTTGGTTGTAATTTGACTGCGACCTAGGTCTGCTAGAATCTTATTGGCTCTGGAAAGTGTTGCATCCTTGCTTGCATTTGCTAGAAAGTTTGCAACTTTGTCTCTTGACTTGTGTTTTAATCGTGAACTTGCCTGTGCACCAGCAGTTGGATTTAGTTTAACATTACCTTGCCAGTCAACAGATGTTGCTGAAAGTCCACCATATGTCATGTCGGGTTGCTCTGGTGGATTTTCATATAATGGATTAGCGTAATTGCCGTGAAAGACTCCAGCCATTGTCCTGAGCCCTGCTGAATTATTTTTTTGTTGGTCTGAGGTATTTCTCATACTTGGTGCATAGATAGCTTTTACTCCTTGTGCAGTGTCAGTTGAATCCTTAAACTCTACACCAAAAAGTCTCTTTGCACTAAGATCTGGTGGTTTGATTTTTGATGTTTGTGCATAATTACCAGATATTATGGCATCACTGTATGCTTTCATGTATTGCTCCTGTTGCTTCTTTTGATCTGGTGACTCGATTAAGAATATTTCAGGTGATTTTTTCTTTTTCTTGGATTTTTTAGTCTTCTCCCAATCATTTGGATTTACAGAAGTTGGATCATCATCATAACGTATCTTTTTGCTGAATGGATCGTCCCACTCCATACCTACGTTATGATTTTTCTTGACCATGAAATAAAAAACACAAACTTCTATATGAAATTGCGGGCTATACGGTTGGTTTTGTCTTGCCTACAATTCTAAAGACTTTATTGCCTGTTGCAGAGCTTTCTCCTTTGATAGCCCATACACCGTTCTTTAGTTTGGTTGCTTTAGGATTTTTGATGTTGACCTTTTTCTTGGCTTTAACATCATATGCTTGATATGTTACCATGATTAAACCTAGAATGACTACTATATGAAATTACTTATTTAACAATTTTTAATGCATCTTGAATCAATGACATGATTTGATTTGGATCTGGATGCTCATAATACAAAGCGAGATATTTTACTGGAATATGATATATACGAGTTCGGTGTTGAATCTCTACGTATGTCAGTCCCATATACGGCATTATCCTAAACTCCTCAATAATACTCTGATGAATCTTAATGCCCTCGTTCAGAATTGTCCTGAGTCCAAACTTGTGCACTTTATGAGATACACGTTTCATACAGCAGATACAAAAATTCTTTTCAGTATACACCCACGCCTTACATTTTGGACAGTAGCCCTTTACGTAAGGAGTACCTATTGTCTTGCTACGTGAATTAATGTGGACGTGTTTACATTGTCTGGTTTTCTTTTCATCCAATACAACACTCAACTACTATCCCCCAAAGGGTGCAAATGTTTTCTTGGCATCAGTAGATTCAGTAGTTTGTTTGATACGTGTCTCTGTAAGAATATTCATAGTCTTACCATCTATGGATGTTGTACTGATTAATGTATTCTTGAATGCGTCATAGAATCGTTCAAGTGTTGCCTTTCTCATCGGACTTGAGATGTTGTAGAATAATGTCAAGTGCTCTATAGCAAATACGACATGTGGTAAATTCTTGTTACCAAACAAAGTTCTATATAGAAATCCTTTTTTCTCCTCTGCTTCTATGAGCATCTGTATTGCTCTGTCAGATGTTATTGGGACTGCTTGGTCGTAGGACACGTATTAGAAGTAATATTCCTACTATATGAAATTAATTGTTATTGTGGTGAAGCATGTAATCTGGTAACAATGATCTGATACAGTGATATTCCTATAGACAACGCCAGTAACGTGCCACCTACCATACGTGCTGTTTCAAATTCAGGTTCGGGCGTTACTGCTCCTAGATTTGTCAGATACGTAGATACCATCAGTATGCCTATGATTCCTACAAGTGGTGGATTTTGTGTACGTAACCATAATACTCCTATTATCAATGCCCAGAAAATAACTAATGCCAGACCACCAAATATTGATTCAAACGGCATTAACATTGTGCCAAATGGATTCTGTGCAAACTCACACGTTCCTAATTGCCAACACTCGAATTCGGGCATGTTATATGTCTACTATAAAATGTTAAAAAAGTTATGGTACAGGTGGAATTACTGCATCCATTGGTGGTAAAACTATTGCTGGTGAAGTGTTTGCTCTGGCAGTGACAACTACTGGAAATGTTTCACGGGCAGTATTGCCTGACATGTCTATTGCAGTACAGACAACTATTGTCTCACCTACTGGGAATATGTTATTTGTATTTGGAACACATATTGGTGTCAAGTCTCCGTCAACGTTGTCAAATGCAGTGACTGTATATTCTACCCTCATACCATTTCCATTATCTGCCTGTTTTTCAACTATGTCAGGCACTTGGATTGTTGGCATGGTGGTGTCTGCAACAATGATTGGTGCTGTGATTTCTTCATTAAATTCAGACTCAATGACCTCCTCTGTTTCTGGAATAACCATTGTTGGGTCAACATTTGCTATCAAATCGTCGGGTTCAAGGTCACCCAAGTCGCCCTCATCTTGTAACACAGTTTCAAACTTGATTCCCAAATTCTTAGCCATATCCTCATTGATTACAACATATTTTGGCTCATATCCCATGTATTTTGCAACAGTATCCATAATCATTGGGATGTTGGATACTAAAAGTGCAAAACCAGCAAGACAAGCAAAAATTACCATAATTGGCACTGCTTTCTTGAAAGGATCTGACAATTTCTGTGCCACAGCATCCTTTGCACCCCAAATTTCTTTAATTTGTGAATGATAAATGGATGGAGAGTCAGCAGTGTACTGTATGAGTGGTTTTTCTGAAGACAATGTGACATTTTCAGTAGGGGATGACTGTCCTAGACTTGTTGACTTTGAACTTCTGTTAAAAACTTCTAATGAATACCATTGTTTGTTATGTATCATCTTTTTAATTGATGACTGGTGGCTTTTCTGTAACGGTTTGGCTGGTTCGCTGTCTGAACTGTTTAAAGTGAATATGCAGACCATCTGTTTTTTGTACCAGTAAATATTGTCCCTAGTCAATGCAAATGTTCCATATTTTGTATATGCTCTTTTGTCATGGGTACTCATTTCTACCACATCAATTTGCTTGTGTGCAGTTTGAATTATTGCTATGTGTCCCTTACTCATCCCAATCCCCATCAATGGTGATGACAAAGATTTGATTGGTTTCTTTTGGTTGTGTACGTCGATTAGTATGTTGGTCTTTGCAAACTCATCGTCACTGGAATAATCCTGAATAAACTTGTGTGTATCAGTCTCTAATTTTTCCATGATTCCTGATTGGACTCCCTGCAAGTCAGGTGGCTTGCCCTCTACTGCTTCAAAGTATTCAATAAGTTTCTGCTTGTTAATCAGTTCACTATCCCCTGTCTTACGTAAAACTAAATCAATGTCATTAAGTGCTGTAAGTGAAAGTGGTTTTGAATTTGAAAAGTTATAGAAATAGATTCCAGTTTTGTTATACTTGTACTCGTACTGGTCGTCCAGTTCAAACACTCCTCCTGTTGCTGTCGTAAAGTATTTTGAATATATCTTAGAGATTTTCACAATCTCCAATTGCCTGTCACCTGTCTTTATAATAGCAATAGGCTTACTACTGGATTTAATTTCAAAATAAGGAAATGCCACTGTACTATTTCTAATACTGCTACTATATTAAATTGGTTAACTCCAACGTTTGCCTACGAATATACCAATCAACATTATCAGGATTACCAAAGCCCATGTTGCCTGAGTGGCTCCATTTGTAAACTCAAAGTCCAAGTATCCCAAGTAAGCCAGTAATCCTGTTCCTACTACGATGAATACGATTCCCATCTGTGATGATCTTGGTGTGAATATTGCACCTACACCGATAATGAATAACATAACCATTGGCATTCCGAACAAGTCACCCAAACCCTCAATACCTAACAACTGCTGACTGTCAGGGTTACGTTCACTGCGTACAACAAATGATGACTTTGCTCCAGCAGGGACATCTGACATTACTGTTCCCTCAACACATGCATCTGGTGATTGGTCGTTACAAACCAATTCAACGACACCTCCTACCTCGTCATAGTCAAATCCAGTTGGATTGACGTAGACACTTACGTAATAGTCCACATTGTCGACTACTGGCAACGTACCATTCTGTGTTGCTACAATATCTTCAAACAGTAAGAAACTTGGGTCAACTGTTGGGTCTTGGTGCTGATACTTTACCAAGACATCATAGCCTGCTGGCTGTGCATTGATTGTGAATGTTGATTGTGTATAGTT
>Ga0315322_10003904_pt1 | contig 11483 bp, 13 predicted proteins | sample M110021515metaG_FD_203461 | JGI IMG/M metagenome (GOLD analysis project Ga0315322, IMG submission 203461) | Ammonia-oxidizing marine archaeal communities from Monterey Bay, California, United States - M1 100m 21515 | ecosystem: Environmental > Aquatic > Marine > Intertidal zone | place: USA... | reverse complement strand
TATACCCCTCCTCATAAGCTTTTGTTAATATATCGAAGATAGTTTTAATATTATTATCTTTTATAATAAGTCTATCATAATCAGGAAACATTTCCTTCATATATTCAACCTTTTCACCGTAAGGTAGAGGATTCTTTAATTTATCTTGTGATTGTGAAACATATATTTTAAAATCACCGCTTTCAGAAGCATCCTTAACCGCATTTAACAGCTTCTCATGTCCGATAGTAGGAGGATTAAAGCGACCAAACGCTACAGTTAGTGGTCTCGTCTCTTCATCTTCACTCTTTGAAGCTCTTAGTTTGTCTCCTGCCTCTTTAGCTGCTTTATACTCTTTACTACCTTTACGAGCGCTCTTACCACCACGCTTTCTCTTAGCATTAATGTTAGCCCATAGACCTTCTGTAAAGTACTCCTTAAATGATTTCATTACTTTGCTCCTGGTTTACCTGATCCGAAGTTTGCTCTACTAAATTCTAAACGATCGACAAATTTAACTAAGTTACCATCATTGTTAATAGCTACGTAGCCTTCTGGGTTAGACGGTCTTAAGGTACCATCACCGTTATCAAAAAAGTGCCTTGTATTATAAACAGCATTGTTATATTTGTTAATAAAAATCTGCTTTGCTTGTTGTAATAGCTTACTCTTCTTAAACAAATTAATCATATCACCACTTAATGATTTTAATTCCGCTAACTGCTCTTTACTAGCATTCGTTTTTACTTCTATTCTCTTTTTCGCTACTAATTTTTTAATAGCTGTTTCATTTCTTTTACTTAACCACTGATAAAAGTTCTTAAATGAACCTTCCGGATCTTCAATAAATGCGCCCTTTCTAATTTCAGTGTTAAGATAGATGTTTACTAATGGTAAGAATTTAGTTAAGGGTCCAAAGTTAACCTTAATACCGTCAGCAGTTTTAATAAAGTTCTTAACCTGTTTTGCTTCATCCTTATCTATACCAACTTTACCAGTCGAATCTGTAAATTCTGCATCATCCATCCACACACCAGGAACTTTTTTAAGCTGTTTAAATTCACTATTAGATAAAGCTCTTTTTGTTCTATCATCAATTTTTGAATATGCACTATGCCAAATAATACCAAATACTGAATTACTAATTTCTTTAGCAAGTTTAGAATCTTTTTCAACAGCATATACAGTAGTGTTAGGTTTAAAGGAAATAAACTCTTCATCATCATGAACGGTGGGTTTGATCTCACTAGGACTAGTATACATAATATCACCACCTATAATACCTTTAATACCCATTTGTTTTGTAAACTTAAGAGCTGCCTTGAGCTTTCTTTCAAGATCAGCCGGATACTTCTTTTTAGGGTCGTCAATATCCGCTTCTGTAAAATTAAGAACAGGCTCTACATTAAAAGCACCTTTAGTAGCTACAAAGTGTTCACCATTATCCGGATGTTTTCCTGCCATAATAAAAGGAGCGCCATCCCATTTAACAGACATTTTAATTTTTCTTTTATGCTTACCTTGCAGCATACCTAAAAGATCAAGAATGTAGGTACGAGCTAGCTCATATCCACGCTCCCCCTCTGTAAGTAAGAGTTCCTCTAAGTGAGTTAAGTGTCCCTTAGCGTTTTCTTCTATGAGCTGATAATGCTCGTAATATAGTTTAAAGTTCTTCATTTTTATTAGTTTTATTATAAACTTTTTGGTACAGTTGGAGCTCCGTATAGCCCTCCCCCGTGCATTGTTAATCCTACCCGTGGTCTTAAGTTATTAAGCTGAATAGGCTCAAATCCAACTTTTTTACCTAGCTTACTTAATTCTTGCGCCATTTTCAGAGGCTCACCATGTACATAAATATAGTCTCCTTTATTTGCTGGGGTACTCGGCCCATAATCTCCAGTTCTTTTTCCTATACTACCTCTAGATCCGAAATCATGAACCATAAAGTGACTGACCTCTTCTTTGCTAATATATCTAACAAAATTCATTAATGCTATAGTACTATTTATATCAGCTGCATTCGTCAAATCTATTGTATCATATAATCTCTTAACATCTCCCTCATTACCCATCTCACTTTTTTGACCAGAGTTAAAGTTCTTCTCAATAATAGTCCAAAAGTTATCTTTAAACCTCTCCTTATCACGTGTATCCGTGTATGCTGCTGCAATAGCTTCCGCAAAATTTTTCGCGTTGTAAATCTTACCACCATAAGTTGCACCCGTAAACCTCAACTTACCTGTTTTATCTAAAACATCTTTATTACCAATACCTAATCCTCCCTCTTCTAGAGGTTTTTTAACTAACTCTCTAATATCTAATCTTTGATCTCCTGTTGCCCCTAAAGCTGCTCCATGACCTTTAATTTCTAACTCCTGATCGTCTATACTCAAATCTCCTTTACCTGTTGCTGCTTTAACATTATTAAAGAATATTGTCATCGCAAGCTCACCCATGCCAACACCTCTTATTTTTTCATCCTGAGTCTTATGTTGCATAAGGTTGTATACAAAATCACTAGGTACATCAATCTTACCTAAGTCTGTTACAAGATTGCCTTCTACGTTAGCACCAAACTTAGGTTTAGCTTTATTTCCATCAATATAACTCTCTAAAGCTTTTGCACTGAATCCTCTCATATCATCTACATCCTTAGTAAGTAATTTAACTAACTCACCTGCATATTTACCTGCAGAAACACTTGGCCAATCTCTTGACACAAGATACTTTGTAAGTATATTATCAATAGGATGGGTTTTAACCTTACCTGCTAAATTCTGCCAGCAAGCCTCACGCTCCTCTTCTGGAAGTTTTAAACAATACGATAGAGCCTTCTTAAGATATTCTTGCATCTCCGTATCTAAATCTAACTTCTCAATATCTTTCTCACTATCAATTTTTTTACCATTAAAAAGAAAAGATAAATTAGCTTGTATAGGCTGCTCTCCACTAAGCTCTCTTCTTACACGCTCCATGTTCGACGCAGATCCTAAACTAAACGGCTTCCTCGCCTCACCGTAAACCTGAAGATGTTTATGATCTGGTACTTCTTTACCTCTTACCTGACCATATAAATTGGCTAAATCTTTTCTATTATAGTTCATGAATTAATATCTGTAGTTAAACCTAACGATCTTTTAGTATCGACTGGGCTTATTTCAAGCATATTTTTTATATTCTCTAGAACATCTTTTGGTCTATCTCTTAAAAGTGTAGCCTGTAGCTCCTTAACAATGTTAGCTTCAGTTTCATCTGGCTTATGTAAGAAGGCTTTTATTACTAACTCAATAAGAAACCTTTCTCCTTCAGAAGTAAGTACTTCAGGTTCAGGTGCTGGTGGCTGCTCTGCTGCATCAGTAGCATCTACAGGTTCTTGCTCATCTTGCTCGATGAGTGCCTTCATATATTTTTCGAATAATTGTTCAGTTTTCATAGTGCTGCTTTTGTTAATGCTTGTTCAAGTTCTTTTGTGGCTTTCTGAAAAACAGGTATAGCCTTCTTGTTTACCTTCTCTCTATCTTTTAACGCTTTTTTTGCCTTTTGCGCACTAGTACCGAAAAATTTTCCAGCTAAACCACCTGCACCACTTTTAGCTTTAGCAGCTAGCCTACCAACTGCACTATCTACACTAGTCTTACTAACTTCTGATGCCATTTCATTATCTTCTGACTCCCCTGTCATTTTTTCTTTAAACGTTTGAAAATTATCAAAAGCATAATCACCGCCGGTAATAGTAAACTGGTTTTCTACTCTACCGGATGGGTCTGTTAAGGTCACAGTATATTCACCATGTTCCCCCGGATGGTTCTCTGCAATAACCTTAAGAAATTTCTTGTCCATGTATTTATTTATGGTAGAAGTGATAGTTTTATATTGATATTCTTCATAAGTTCAGCTTCAAGTTGCTGCAACTCATATCTTTTCAAAAAATTACGAAATTTACGGAAACTAACCGCTGATGCATCAACATTTGCGAAGGTTAAGTAATCTCTCTCACTCAAAAACGATTTAAAAGTATCACTTCCATACGTTATATTAGTGGGAAGCGCGTTAAATATACGCCTAACAAGGGTATTCTCTATTTTTTCATTGATTTGATAGTAGAACCACTTCTTCTTACGGTCTTTTGAGCAAATATTAATAAGCTTCTTTGTAATAAAGTGTATACCAAGCTTATTCTTGTCTTTTCTACTAAGTTTTAGTTCATTCTCCGTAATATACCACGTATATTCATTGTAAGAAGCCTCTAACAGTCGATTTAAGTTAATAAAAACATAACCTCTGACGTTATCTTCTTCTTTTTCCAATTCGAACGTTGATAATTCCATTGTAATACTCATCTTTCAGTAAAACCTCACGTTCTACCTGTAGCTTCATCTCATTATATGAGAGTTCCCATTTACTATCACAACTTATTAGTATTTCGAACTTAAATTTATCCTTTCCTAGCTCAATTATGTCTTTATTTAACTCGTTTGAGGAAGAAGTATAAGTTCTCCAGTCAGTTTCAACGATTTGATGTCGTTTATTCTTTTTACCCTTGAGAGGTGGGCGTTTACGTACCGATTGACACTGCTTCTTTCCAATATACTTACGATTATTAGTGAGATTTGTTATCTCATATATAAAACCGTACGGGATGGTGTCTTCTGTAAGCAATCCCTGCCAATGTCCTAGATCAGCCATTGTTGATCTCGTAACAATTACAATGCTCACAATCTGGACCACACTTACACTCTTTTATCGGCATTCCACAACAAGCATCTGGACACATCCCCTCTTCGTCTTCTTCACCGGTTAAGAATACTCCATCTATACCCTTCTTTTTATCTTTCTTTTTCTTAGATGCAGAACCACTTCTGGTTTGAACACCACCTAACATTTTTGGTTTTCTTGCATCACCAGGCGCGTAAGTGTCTCCGGAGTTTATATTTGTAGCTGGGTTAAATATATCACTACTAGCAGCTGCTGCCCCAAGAGCACCACTACCAGTAGACATGTCCTCAGCCAGTAACTTGAAGAACCTCTCTTCAAATTTACCTCTTGATTCTTGCATATTTATATTTATACTAAGTTTGTGGAATTGCTTAAAAAATTTATTGAAGATGTCGGTAAGGATCTGGTACTTGATGATTTCAATCTTAAGGAAGCTCAAATGAGACTACCTGCACGTAAGCATTTTTGGGTTGCTAGGTTGATGGAGACTAAGATAAAGAGAGGTGAGCTTTCTAAAAAGAAAGCCCAGCTTAAGAAAAATATAACTAAAGAGGTTATAGCAACTTCTCCAGTTAAGATAAGTCAATCATCTGCTGAACAGGCCGCAGAACGTCATGAAAGTTTGCAGAGCATAACATCAAAGATATATGAATGTAATATGATCATTGAATATCTAGAAAAAGTAGAGAAGGTTATGGGTCAAATGGGATTTGATATAAAGAACATAATAGATGTTCAGAAGATGGAGCAGTTATAATATGATACACTTTGATTATATAAAGTCATCCGGAAAACTTCATATTAAATGCGATGATTCGTCGTTATACGATCGAATACGTGAGCATTTTAGTGTGGAAAATGATGGCGCTAGGTTCGCTAGAAGGTTTAATAGGTTCGCTCCACGTCGTAAATATGTAATTAGTAACTTAGGTTCGTGTGAGCTCGGGTTATACTGGGATATCCGCCAGTATCTTATTAAGAATCAGCTTAATATACAGGTTAACATTACACCAGCACTGCAGAAAGCTATAGACGTTGGGTTAGAAAAGCCTATGCATAAAGATTTTGCTTTTGACTTGCGTGAGTATCAAGAAGAAGTTATAGGTAAGGCTATGAGACTTGGTAGAGGTACGTGTGTCCTTGGTACTGGTGCTGGTAAGACATTTACAACAGCGGCATTAATAGAAAATTACTTTAGATATAGTCCAGATAGAGATACATTTAAGTGTATTGTGCTTGTACCTGATCTAGGATTGGTTAAGCAGACTTATGATGAGTTTATAAGCTGTGGATCCACATACAAACTAACTAAATGGACTGGAAAAACGAAGCCAGACTTTACTGCGAATGTAATTATTGCTAATATAGGTATTATACAGAGTAGATTTGAAGATAATGATTGGATAAAGCATATAGATTTACTAATTGTAGACGAGTGTCACAAGATAACATCAGGTAATAAAATATCTAAGATAGTAAAGAAGATCAAAACACCTAACAAATACGGATTCACAGGTACATTACCCGAGAAACAGATAGATAAGTGGTCTATTATTGGTAAACTAGGCCCTGTTATCTATGAAAAGTCGAGTTATGAGCTTAGAATGGAGGATTACCTAGCTAATGTTAACGTTAAGGTACTTAATCTTAACTATAAAGACAAAATTCGTTATGAAACACAGGATAGATATAGAGAAGAGCTCAACTTTATATATGAATCCTTTGATCGTAACACTTTCTTAAGTAAATTAGTAGGTAAGTTACCAAATAACACACTTATACTAGTTAATCACATTAAACATGGTGAGGCTTTAATGAATTACCTTAGTACCCTAGAAGGTAAACAGGTTTACTTCATTAGAGGTGAGGTAGATGTAGAAGAGCGTGATAAAATTAAAGGTATAATGGAAAAGGAACATAATGTTATATGTGTTGCTATTAGTGCTATCTTTTCTACGGGTGTTAACATTAAAAATCTGCATAACATTGTATTTGCTGCTGGAGGTAAGTCGTTTGTACGTACAGTTCAGTCAATTGGTCGTGGATTACGTAAGCATCATAGTAAAAACAAGCTAGTCATTATTGATATATGCGATAATCTACCATATGGTATAAGACACAACGAAAAGCGTAAGGAAATCTATGAATCCGAAAAGATACGCTATACAGAATCAACTGTAAATTTATCTTGACTTATAAAATATATACTTTATAATTAATAAAATGTCCAAAGAGAAAAAAGCCGAATACTACATTGAACCTAAAGTCTTTAAAGCAAGTTTAAGGAAATATTATGACTCTGATATCTTGACGGATGATCTCGCCGAAAATATTAAAAAGATTGCGTATGGGTTAAGTTATAACTCGTCATTTATTAATTATTCCTATAAAGATGATATGATTGGTGATGCATTGATTAAGATGTATTCGGCTCTCAAATATAAGAAGTATAAATTTGAGAATAACTCTAATCCATTCTCATATTTTACTACAATAGCGTATCATGCCTTTATTAATCGAATTAAGAAGGAAAAAAAGCATCATGAAGCTATTAAATCTTATAAAGAGCAAATTTATGAAGACTATATGTCTGATCCTAATAATACCCATGGTCATGTTTATGTAAAACCTGTTGATGGTGATGATGATCCCGACGCTTAGAAAGCCTAAAGTAGCTATCATATCTGACCTACACTTAGGTGTTCATTCTAATAGTACTGAGTGGCATAATTATGCCTTAGAATGGGCTAACTGGTTTAGAGAAGAGTGTGTTCGTAATAAAATCGAAGATATTATATTTTGTGGTGACTGGCATCACAATAGAAGTGAGATATCAGTTAACACGTTACAAGTATCCGCCGATATATTGGACATCTTATCGGAGTTTAACGTTATCGCTATAACTGGTAATCATGATATTTACTACAAGCATAGAACAGATGTAAATTCACTTTCTATATTTAAGAATAGAAAAAATGTAACTGTTTTAGAGCAGTACCAGACATTAGAGGCATACGATCGCATGCTATCATTCTGTCCGTGGAATACAAACGTTAAAAATATCGAAGAAAGTGATATTATATTCGGTCATTTTGAGATTGAGACGTTTAAAATGAACACATACAAAGTATGTGAAGAGGGTGTAAAGGTAAAGGATCTTTTAAAGAAGTCTAGCTTAATTATATCAGGACACTTTCATACTAGACATGAAAAGACCTTCGGAGCTGGTACCATTTTATACGTTGGTAATCCTTTCCAAATGGATTTCGGTGACGCAGGTAATCAGAAAGGTTACCATATATTGGATCTAGATACTTTAGAGTATGAGTTTAAGCCTAATCATATATCTCCCTGTTATCAAAAGATAGCTTTAAGTGAATTAGTTGAAGAAGGTGAAATTACCCCACATATAGTAAAAAGCGTTACTAATAATATTGTTAAGCTTAAAATTGATATGAATATTTCGCAAGAAGATTTAGATACTCTTCTTGGTGTACTTACAAGACTTAAACCAGAGGGGTTAACGGTTGATTATGATATTAATTTTAATCGCTTATTAGAGAATACAGAAGATAAAGAGGACTTATCGGGTATTGATGTTGAGCAAGCTATTGAAGAGTTTGTAAACATGCTTGATATTGATAATAAAAAAGATATAATTGATTATACTCTCGGTCTATATGAAAGAAGTAAACTTTAAAAAGGTAAGTATAATAAATTTTCTATCTGTTGGAGAAGATCCTGTAACAATAGAGTTTACAAAAGGTTTGCATGTTATAACAGGTGCAAATCGCGATAAACCAGACCGTAGAAACGCTATTGGTAAGAGTACAGTAGCTGATTCTATTTATTTTGCTATATTTGGTGATACGTTACGTGAGCTTAAGAAAGATCTTATACCTAATAACATCACCGGTGGTAGAACTCATGTAGAGTTAGATTTCGAGCTTAAATCTACTAAAGGTGTTAGTAATTATAAGATAGTTAGACATCTTAACCCCTCAAAAGTGTTTGTATTTAAGGACGGTGTTGATAAGACGCGTGATAGTATATCTAATACAAACAAATACATAAGTCAAGTAACAAGCGCAACACCTTCAATCTTTCAGAACTGTGTTATTATGACAGTTAACAATGCGATCCCATTTATGGCGAAAAATAAAATCGAGAAGCGTAAGTTTATCGAAGATATTTTTGGTATGGAAGTATTTGGTCAGATGTTATCGCATCTTAGAAGTGAATATAACGATATAAAACGAGAACATGATACAGAATTTACCCGTTTAGAGGAGGTAAGTAAGAGCTGTAACAATTATAAAGATCAACGTACAAAAATTCTAGATCGTCGTAAAGAAAAGCATGCATTATATCTCGAACGTAAAGAGTCAAATGAAACGGAACTAAGCAATCTTAAGACTCAAACAGTTTCTGTAGATAAAAATAATATAAATAATGTAAAAGAGAGTATAAAAGAGTACGAAGGTAAACTAAATATTTGTGATGAAAAGATAAGTGATCTTATTGAAAATATAAGCACTAAAAAGGCAGAAGTAACTCATACAAAAACATCATATGCAAAGATTGGTACATCAGATGAAAAGTGTCCTGTTTGTCTTCGGAATATTGAAGATCATGATACGGAACATATTGAAATCGAAAGAAAGGCCCTCAAAGAAGAGATTGAGGCGATGGTTGGAGATATAAAGATTGTACAAGAAAAGTTATCTAAAGCTAAAAATATAAAGTTACGCGTTAATCAAGCTATTACTAGCAGTAACAAAGATCTATCACAGATTAAGTTAGACTTACAAGCTCAAGAAAATATTAATTTACGCATCGATCAGCTTAATAAGTGGCAAGCTGAGTTAGGTGAGGATATAAAGTCGGTAAACATTACTGAGACTGACATAGATGTAATAATAGAAAGTACGAATAAAGATTTGGAGTCTTTACAAGTTAAAGTAAAGGAACTACGTGAGCGATTAGCAACGCTAGATATCGTAAAGTATGTTGTATCAGAGGAGGGTGTTAAGTCATATATCGTTAATAAATTGTTAGAGTTACTTAACAATAAACTGCTGCAATATTTACGTAGATTAGATTCAAACTCTATCTGTATTTTTAACGAGTACTTTGAAGAAGAGATTCTTAATGAAAAAAATAAAGTTTGCTCTTACTTTAACTTCTCCGGAGCAGAAAGAAAGTCTATCGATCTAGCATGCTTGTTTACTTTTGCAGATATTAGACGGATGCAGGGCGGTGTTAAGTACAATATTGCTATATATGATGAGTTGTTTGATTCATCTTTTGATGAAAAGGGTATTGAGCTTATTACACAAATATTGCAAGACAGAGTTGAAGAGCTTGACGAATGCTCGATAGTTATATCACATAGAAAAGAATCCATTAAAGCGGTTACAGGTGAAGTCATCTGGCTTGAAAAAGAAAATGGTATTACTCACCGTATTGATTATACAGAAATTTAACCTAATTATATAAGAATGTTTAATCCATCCCCATTCCCACAATCACCATTTGTGTCGCCATTTCCACAATCACCACAAGTAAAGATAGAGAAGCCTCAACCAAGAGAAGCAGGCATGCCGAGATATCTTAATTATCTTGCAGATCTATCTGGCTGTGGGCATTGGCGTATTTTATGGCCGGAACAAGTTATAAACGCTACCGGGATTGGTATATCTCACTCTTTAACAGCTATGGTATCTGACCCTCGTTTTTATAAAGGACTCAAAGCAGTTAAATTACAGAGACAGGCTTCATCTTCACAGCTACAATTCTTAAAGTTCCTTAAGCAAATACAACAAGAGGCTGGATTTAAAATTATATATGAAGTGGACGATGTAGTATTTAAAGAAGATATACCCGACTATAATAAGTTTAAGTTCGCCTTCGATACAGAAGAGATAAGGTCTAATTGTGTGGAGATGATCAATATGGTTGATGAGGTTACGGTTACTTGTCCTTATATGCGAGACTTATATAAGAAGCGCACAGGTCAAGAAAAAATAAGTGTTGTGCCCAACTTTGTACCAGACTTTTGGATGGGTAATAAGTTTAATGGTCGTAAGGTTGTAGATTCTTTTGATAAAAATAAAAAGAAACCGCGTATATTGTATACTGGTTCTGGCGCTCATTATGATGTTGATAATAAGGTTGGTGGTAAAGATGATTTTGAGGGTGTAAGAGATTATGTACGTGCAACTGTTGATAAGTATCAATGGGTTTTTGTAGGTGCTTACCCACCGCAACTAGCTGATTTAGTAACTAGTGGAAAGATTGAATTTTATAGATGGCAAAACTTATTACAGTACCCTCAATTCATTGCTAATCTTAATGCGCAGCTAATGGTAGCACCTTTACAGAATAATAGCTTTAATAAAGCTAAATCGGATATTAAATTTATTGAAGCGTGCACCTTAGGTATACCTTGTTTGTGTCAAGATATGGAAACATATTATACCGCACCAGACAGCTTGAAGTTTAGTTCTGTACAAGAGCTTTCAGATAAAGTCGACTCAATTCTCGATTGGAAGAACCGTACAAAGTATTACAAGAACGTTTATAAATTACGAGAGATTGGTGCAAAGCGTATTCTAGAATTAGAGCCGAATATTGGCTCACATCTTGAAGCGTTAAATACGGAATTTGGGGATCCAAAAAGAAAATATATTCCGTTGTGGCAATAAGGAACTATGCTATAATAATGACGTAGATGTCATATAGAAACGTAATATACAATAACCGTGAGAGTGTAATTACTCTTTTTA
>Ga0315322_10003903_pt1 | contig 11484 bp, 9 predicted proteins | sample M110021515metaG_FD_203461 | JGI IMG/M metagenome (GOLD analysis project Ga0315322, IMG submission 203461) | Ammonia-oxidizing marine archaeal communities from Monterey Bay, California, United States - M1 100m 21515 | ecosystem: Environmental > Aquatic > Marine > Intertidal zone | place: USA... | reverse complement strand
GGAAATTCTCAAACAATTCGCCCTACCCTATATCGTGCCTGTGATATTTCCGGCTGCGCCCGATTTGCCAGAGGAGCAGGACTGGGATCAAGTATCACTCGATCAACTGCGCGCTTGGGATTGGGCACCGGAAGTGCCGGCTTTGCTGGCTAAAAACAAACGGCCCTTTTCGTTCACTCTGCATGGATTGGGCGATCACAAATCGTTTCGAAAAAACATCCAGAAAGCCATTCAGCGTGGCTTAAGTGCCGATATTGCGCTGGCTGCATTGACCACGGAGCCGGCGGCGTTATTAGGCGCGGAGGCTGATTTGGGCACTATCGAAAAAGGGCGTCTGGCGAATCTTACTATCGTGGACGGCGATAGTTGGTTTAATCCAGAACAACCGGTTTCCAGCGTGTGGATCGAAGGCCGCCATTATGTAAACGATTCCCAGAAAAAGAAAATCGAGGATTCAGACAAGGTTGAGGTCCCTGCCGAGCCCGCGTCGCGAGCGGCGAAGATACCGGGAAATTACCGAGGCGCGCTGAAGGAGCCGGCAAGTGTCTTAATCCTTAACGCCACTGTTTGGACCTGTGGGCCATCAGGAGTAATCACCAATGCGTCCATCCGAATTACTGAAGGCCGGATTGCGGCCATTGGTCCGGAGATTGGTGCGCCGATTCCCTTTGATGGCATCATCATCGACGCCAAAGGTAAGCATGTGACGCCCGGTCTGATTGATTGCCATAGTCATAGCATGATTTTGGGTGGCGTGAATGAAGCCACTCTTCCCTCAACTGCCATGGTGCGGATTGCTGATGTGGTAAATTCCGAGACCGAAAACATCTACCGCCAATTGGCCGGCGGTCTCACCACGGCAAATTTGCTGCACGGTTCAGCAAACCCAATTGGCGGACAGAACGCCGTGATTAAGCTGCGATATGGCGCTATGCCTGATGAGATGATTTTCTCCAAAGCGCCGGCGGGAATTAAGTTTGCGTTGGGCGAAAACGTGAAGCAATCCAACTGGGGGGATAAGAAGACCACGCGCTTTCCGCAGACGCGCATGGGGGTGAAAACTTTCTTCATCAATCGCTTCACGACAGCCCGTCAATATCTTACCGAACAGCGCGCCAACCGTGTTGCAGGTCCGCCGGTGCGCAGGAATTTAGAACTGGATGCGCTTGGGGAAATCCTCAATGGCGAACGACTGATCCACTGCCATTCTTATCGTCAGGATGAAATGCTAGTTTTTCTCCGGACCATGGAGCGGTTTGGGGTTCGTGTGGGGAGCCTGCAGCATGTGCTTGAGGGGTATAAAATTGCCGACGAGATCGCCGCGCATGGCGCCGGGGCCTCTAGTTTTGCGGATTGGTGGGCCTACAAGTTTGAAGTGTACGATGCGATTCCCTATAACGGCACCCTGCTCCATGAACGAGGCGCGGTGGTTAGCTTTAATTCAGATTCATCCGATTTGGCACGACGCCTCAATCTCGAGGCTGCTAAGGCGGTCAAATACGGAGGGGTGCCGGAGGCAGAGGCGTTGAAGTTCGTCACCTTGAATCCCGCCAAACAATTGGGCATCGACCGCTGGGTTGGATCACTTGAAGTCGGTAAAGATGCGGACTTTGTGATTTGGAACGGTCATCCGTTGAATACTCAAACGCTCTGTGATGAAACTTGGATCGAAGGCAGGCAGTATTACGATCGTGCCAAGGCTGGCGCTCGTTTTGATGCGATGGCCGAGGAACGCGCTGCCCTGTTGACCAAGGCCCTAAAAAAGGAGCCCAATGAAAATGCGGGTTCCGCTGCACGGGCCGCCTTCTTCCGGCGAGCACTGGAAAAGGCTCACATACTCAATAATTGCTACGAATGCCGAAAGGCTAAACCATGAAATTGTTAATCATATATCTTGCCGCCAGTGTCGCTGTGGTCGCTGAAACTGCCCTCTACCAAGCGGCCGCCATTCACACTGCTGATCGGGGGACGATCGAGAATGGGCAGTTGCTTGTGCAGGCCGGTCGCATAGTGGCCGTCGGCAAGCAGGTGCAAGCGCCCCCGAACACGAAGACTGTTAATCTGGGGGCGCTACAACTATATCCCGGATTGATTGCCGCCACCACGTCATTGGGACTTACTGAGATTAATGCCGTGCGTGCCACACAAGACACCACGGAAGTGGGTGAATTCACGCCGGACGTAGAGTCGTGGATTTCCGTTAACCCCGATTCGGAGTTGATTCCAGTGGCCCGAGCCAATGGATATACTCATGCGCTGGTTGCCCCACTCGGTGGTGTGGTGACCGGTACTTCCGGCCTCATTAAAACTGAGGGTTGGGGGGTGGAAGATATGACAGTAAAACCCCGCGCCGCCTTGCACATTATGTGGCCCGTACTGTCCATCAACGCCACACCCAAATCCGCTTTACGTAACCCGGACGATTTCAAGTCGCCCAAAGATCAGGCCAAGGAACGCGAAAGGAAGCTGCGCGCCATTGATCAGTTTTTTAATCAAGCCGAGGCTTACGCCAAGGCGCGGGAGGCTCATGTCGATCAGGAGGATTTCAAAACTATTCCCTCTTGGGAAGGCACTTTGGAGGCAATTTCCAGTCGGCAACCAATCATGGTGCACGCGAATCATGAACGTCAAATTACCAGCGCCGTGGCTTGGGCTAAACGACGCGGGTACCGCATCATCATTGCGGCTGGGTTGGATGCCTGGCGGGTGGCGGATTTGTTGGCCAAAGAAAAAGTGCCTGTCGTGCTCGATAATGTGTTTCGCTTGCCTCAGCGCGACACCGATTCCCATGAAGTCAATTTCCGCGCCGCCAACGTGCTGCACCAAGCGGGTGTCAAGGTGGCTCATAGCGTGCGAATGGGAAACTGGGGCGCGACGGAAGTTCGTAATATTACCTATGCCGCTGCGCGCTCCATGGCCTATGGTTTGCCACGCGAAATAGCCCTCAAGAGCATCACCTTGCATCCCGCTGAAATGCTCGGGGTTGGCAACCAACTCGGCTCACTCACTGTAGGCAAGGAGGCGACATTTATTGCGGTGGATGGGGATTTGTTTGATATTCGATCAAACGTGAAACATATGTGGATTGCCGGAAATCCGGTGAGCCTTGAGAGCCGTCATACACGGTTGTATGATAAATATAAGAACCGACCGAAGCCGAAAGCGGTTCAGCGCTAATGCAAACAATTGCCCGGGATCAGGCCAAGAAGTACGCCTTTGATTGGCGTGACGAGCCGCTTTTGCGGGTGCGTGAAGGGGAAACTATCGCAATTGAAACGTGGGATGCGAGCACGGGTTTTTTCAAAACGCCGGAAGATAAGGCGATTCCAGCGAAACGGCCGGGGTTTGATCGTTCCCCGCCGATGGCTAACCCAATTGCCGGGCCTGTTTTTATTGAGGGCGCGGAACGAGGCGATGTGTTGGTGGCCTGCATTGAGGAGGTTGAGGTAGCGGATTATTCGTGGGTGGCGGTGGGGCCGAAACGCGGTCCACTTGGGGAATCCACGCGTTGGCCGGAATTATCCGCCGAATATACCACCAAGATTTTCCCGCACACGCCGGGGCCCAGCGGTACGATGCAAGACGGCAATTTGCAATTTAGCGATTCGATCTCCTGGCCGATTACACCGTTTATCGGCACGCTCGGCACAGCTCCGGATCGTGAGGTGCGCACAAGCATTGATGGTCAGGGCGCGTGGGGCGGCAACTTGGACATGCGCGATGCGGCGGCGGGTAATCGGATTTTGATGCCGGTGTATCATGACGGCGCTTTGTTCTATTTAGGTGACCTTCATGCTAGCCAGGGAGACACGGAATACACCGGCACCGCGGCGGAAACTTGCGGCACCGTGAGGTTGCACTTCGAACTCATCAAACAGAAGAAGCTGCCGTTTCTCAGGATTGAAAAGCCGAACACACTAATCGCCGTTCAATCGGCCCGACCGCTGGAGGTGGCGGTGGACACAGCAACTCAACATCTGATGGCGTGGTTGGTTGAGGAATATGAATTCACGCCGACGGACGCCTATTGCCTAGTGAGCACCTGCCCGGATTTTCGAATTAACGTCTATCAGATGTGTAATATCGCGCAATTGAGTTACGTGGCCGGTGCGGAGATTCCCCGGAAGTATTTGCCATAAAAAACGGGCAGGTTGCCCTGCCCGCTTCAAGTTAGTTAGATGTAAGCCGGTTTACGCTTTGGCGGCGGCGTAGTTCGCAGCCACGGCGTCCCAGTTCACCACGCTCCAGAAAGCTTTGAGGTAATCCGGACGGCGGTTTTGGTACTTCAGATAATAGGCGTGTTCCCAAACATCGCAGCCAAGGATCGGCGTACGGCCTTCCATGAGTGGCGTGTCTTGGTTCGGTGTACTGCACACGCACAGGCTACCGTCGTCATGGACGCACAGCCAAGCCCAGCCACTGCCGAAGCGCGTGGCACCGGCGGCTTCAAAGTCTTCCTTAAATTTATCCAAGCCACCTAACTCGGACTCGATGGCCTGAGCCAAATCACCGGTCGGTTCACCGCCGCCGCCGGGGGCCATGGTGGTCCAGAACAGTGAATGGTTCGCGTGACCGCCGCCGTTATTGCGTACAGCGCCACGAACGGCCTCGGGTAAGGCGTCCAGATCGCTGACTAACTCTTCAATGCTTTTGCCGGCGAGATCATCGTGGCCCTCGAGCGCGGCGTTGAGCTTGGCGATGTAAGTGGCGTGATGCTTGCCGTGGTGGATTTCCATTGTTTGCGCATCAATATGCGGCTCCAGCGCATCATGAGCGTAGGGGAGTTCAGGTAGTTCGTATGCCATAATCAATAATGGTTGAGAGGTCACCGTAGCAACGCGAGACACGGCGGGCAAGCCCCGCTAGATTAGATTCACAAAGTTTGTTAGCAGTTGAAGTCCGGTTTTCTGGCTTTTTTCGGGATGAAACTGCGTGGCAAACACATTTTCGCGCCATATCGCCGAGGTGAAGTTCACACCATATTCGGTGCGGGTGGTCACGATGGATTCATCTTTTGGTTGTGGATAATAACTGTGCACGAAATAAAAGTGGCTTCCGGATTCGATGCCCTTCAGGATCGGGCAATCGGGTTGGGTAAAGTTCACTTCGTTCCAGCCAATCTGCGGCACTTTTACATCGGCGTCAGGAAAACGCACCACGCTGCCTTCAAAAATGCCGAGGCCAGCCGTGCTGGAATTGAACTCCTCGCTGTTTTCGAAGAGCGCCTGATAACCTACACAGATACCGAGGAAGGGTTTGCCGGTGGAAATAAATTCATGTGCGGCTCCAAAGAGCTCCAGCCGCTGCATGGCGTTAATACAATCATCAAACGCGCCTACTCCCGGCAAGACAACGGCATCCGCTTGCATCACCAACTCAGGGCTGGGCACCAACTGCACGTCGCCGCCAGCCGCGATGAGGGCCTTTTGCACGCTACGGACATTGCCCGCGCCATAATCAAGCAGTGCGATCATCAGGCGTCTTGTAGCTTACGTAGCATCTCCGGCCAATTCCTTTTCGGTGCGCAACCGCAGTTGACCGCAGGCCGCATCAATATCATGCCCCTTTTCGCGGCGAAGCGTTACCGGGGTGTCAAGGGATTTCAGGCCGTCGAAAAACACATCCTGAGCCTCGGTGCTGGGCCTGTTCCACTCCAAGCCGTCCACTTGATTGTATGGAATGAGGTTTACCTTGGCGCGCAGTTGAGAGGCCAATTTCGCCAACGGCGGGATTTGGTCCGGATGATCATTAACACCTTCAATGAGAATGTATTCCAGCGTGATCATGCCGTTTTTCACAGATTGATATTCGCTGGCCGCAGCGGCAAGCTCCTTGAGCGGGTAACGGCGGTTGATCGGCATGATCTTTTCCCGCACTGTATCGGTGGCGCCGTGTAGGCTGATGGCTAATCGATACTGTTTGGGCTGGTGCGCCAGATCGCGAATGCGCGGAACCAGACCGCTGGTGGAGATGGTGATTTTTCGCGCGCCTATCCCGGCGCCCCATTCTGCGTTCAGAATTTCCAATGCCTCCAGAAGATTCTCGTAATTGGCCATCGGCTCGCCCATGCCCATGATCACGAGGTTGGTGATCAGGCGTTCGCGGGCACTGGCGGCATCGCGACGGATCCTTTCCACGGCAAGGACTTGGTCCACGATTTCAGCCGGCGTCAGGTTTCGTTTAAATCCTTCCAAACCGCTGGCGCAAAACCGGCAGCCGTACGCACAACCGACTTGTGTGGAAACACACAGCGTGTGGCGGTCACTGGATTCGCCGTACAACGCTGGGTTGGCAGGGATAAGGACGCTCTCGACAAATTGACCGTCGCTTAGTTTCCAGAGGAATTTTAGGGTGGTATCAAGGCTCCCTTGCTCTTTGGCGGGTTCAATGCTGGAAAACAGAAATGCTTCTGCCAACTGATTGCACAATGTGTCTGGCAGATTGCTCATGGCAGACCAATCCGTGGCGCCCTTTTGGTGGACCCATTGCAGGATTTGGTCCGCGCGGTAGGCGGGCTCATTGCGTTGCGCGAGCCAGTCCTTCAGGTTCTCGGGCGATTGGGTTGAGATCGGCGGGAGCACGCGCTAGACTTGGTAGTATTTGCGGGAATAATCCTGGACCATTCGCCATGTGTTATACTGCGGCGCAACGGTCACCATGGCGTGGCGCATTTTGTGAATCCACTTGCGCGGCAACCCGGCCTGATCGCGATCGTAAAAGGTGGGGATGACCTCCTCGGATAACGCGCGGTACAGGTTCTCGCTGTCGAGTCGATCCTGTTCCTCAATGTTATCCGGGTGTTCGTCTCCGCCGATAGAAAACCCGTTCTCGCCATCAAATACTTCCCGCCACCAGCCGTCCATAATGCTACAGTTTAGCCCGCCATGCGCGGCGGTTTTCATACCGCTTGTGCCACTGGCTTCCAGTGGGCGTCGGGGGTTATTGAGCCACACATCACAGCCGCCCACCAGCATTCGGCCAATCTGGATATCGTAGTTTTCGATGAACACCAGATGCCCGGCCAATTCGCTGTGCTTGGATAGGTGGGCGATTTTCTGAATGAACCGCTTGCCTTCTTCATCAGCCGGATGTGCCTTGCCGGCATAGATGAATTGCACCGGCCGATCGGCGGACTTGGCGAGCTTGGCGACTTTCTCGAAGTGATCAAATATCAGTGGCGCCCGTTTGTAGGTGGCAAAACGGCGGGCAAACCCGATGGTCAAGGTGTCAGCATCGAGCAGATGATCGAGTGTGATAAAATCTCCTTCGCGCGCTTTAGGATCGTCGATCAAGCGGCTGCGGGTGAAGTCAATTAATTCGCGGCGCAGTCGATAGCGGAGGGCCCAAAGTTCCTCGTCTGAGATGAACTCAGGATCGTTCACGCGGGCCCAGAAGTCCGGGCAATTGATTTTTTCATGGAACAATTCGCCCGCATCAACGCGTTTCTGCCAGAAATCACGGGCCGGTTTGCTCATCCAGCCGAGCAGGTGAATCCCATTGGTCACATGGCCGATTGGCACGTCATCAACAGGGAGATTGTATTTGCCCTGCCACATTTCCCGACTTACCGCGCCGTGCAATTCGCTGACTCCATTGGCGGCGCGAGCGGCGTTGAGCGCGAGCACGGTCATGCAAAACGTTTCGTTTTCATCCTCTGCATTGAGCCGGCCAAGTGCCATGAGATCCTTGTGGGAGAGACTCAGGTGTTGCTCATATCGATTGAGCGCATAACTCATGAGGCTGGGGTGGAAGCGATCATGCCCGGCAGGGACCGGCGTGTGCGTGGTAAAGATGCATTCTTCACGTGTGGCGTTCAAGGCAGCGTCAAAGTCATCGCCGGCCGCCATGCGTTCCCGGATTAATTCCAGCGCGAGAAAGGCGGCGTGACCTTCGTTCATATGGAAAACCGAAGGCGATTCATCCAAGGCTCTTAGTAGTTTGACACCGCCGATGCCGAGGAGGATTTCCTGCTGAATGCGCGTGGTGCTGTCGCCGCCATAAACCCGCAGAGTGAGATCGCGGTAGTGCGGCGGGTTTTCCGGGAGATTGGTATCCAGTAGATAGAGGGGGCATCGGCCGACATTGATTCGCCAGGATCGGAAGTGGACGGTGTCGGTTGCGATATCGACCGAGCAAATGAGCGGCTCCCCCTCGGCATCCATCACTGGATCCATGGGCAGATTGCGGGGGGTGAGCTGGTTGTAATATTCAGTCTGCCAGTTGTCCTGATTAATGGTCTGTTGAAAATATCCTTCTCGATAAAACAAGGTGATGCCGCAGAAATTGAGACCAAGATCGCTGGCACTTTTGATATGGTCGCCAGCTAAAACGCCCAGACCTCCAGCGGCAATCGGCAATGTTTCGTGCAAGCCAAATTCCGCGGAAAAATAAGCGATCCTCCGCTCGGAAAGATCAGTTACTTCACGTGTGACCCAAGTATCCTTACTGCTCAGGTACGCATCAAATTCGGCCAGTACATCGGCCACGCGCTTGGCGTAATCGGGTTCCATCAGCCGCGTGCGGAGTTCGGTGTCCGACACTTCGTGCAGAATGGCGACGGGATTGTGGTAGACATTCTGCCAAGTGCGCGGTGAAAGCTCACCGAAGATCCCTCGCGCATCCTGATTCCAAGTCCACCATATATTCCGAGCCAGACGGTTGAGGGCCTGAATCGTCTCAGAAATGTCCATGGCCCAATCTGCGCCCTTCTCCCCCTAAAGGCCAAGCGGTTTTTTGTGGCAAACCCATGAAGAACATTGCAGAATTTTGGAGTTAACCATGAAATTCCTTCAATTCATCGTGCTCAGTACCTGTGTGGGCCTTTCGCTTAACGCCCAGCCCAAAGATATTTTCGGATCTGAACCGCCTAAAAAACCCGACATCACCGAAACTGCTCCCGGTGTATTTCAGGTGGGCACCGTCAAGCTCGTGAAGGCGAAAAACGAAATCTCCTTTCCTGCCATTGTGAATATGAATGAGGGCCCAATGGAATATCTGGTAGTGACCGGCAAAGGCAAAACTCACGAGAGCCTGATGGTGACCAGCGCAGAGCCCTTCCATTTGCAGGTGGCCATGCTGTTGCTGAATTGCAAAGGTAGCGATGGCAGGCTGATCCCGGAAAATGACACCAAACCCGTTCCCGGCGAAAAGGTGGTGATCGAGTTCCATTGGAAAGACGACAAAATGCCCAAGAAAGCACCGATTGAGAAATTTGTGCAGCGAGTGGATAAAAAGCCTATGGGGAATGATCCGTTCGTCTTTAATGGCTCACGCATGTTTGAAGGCTCCTTTCTAGCGCAACGCGACGGCTCCATTGTGTCGCTCATCACTGACAATGCAGCACAGTTTAACAATGCCCGCCAAGGCCGTGCTGATGACGACCTCTGGCGACCGCAACCTAAGGGATTGCCAGCTCTGGATAGCAACGGCACGTTGGTGATTCGCGTGCTGCAAAATGTTAAAAAAAGTAAAGACACTCGCTAAACCCACTTTTTGATGGCAAATTTTTCAAAAATCACATGAAAAAATTCATCTGTACCTGCGCATTGGCCGGTTTGATCGTTGGCTGTACCCCGGCTGAAAATGCTGAACAAGTCGATCCACCTTCGACCACAGACAACGATAACAAAACTGTCGAAGTGCAACCGCCTTACGAAAACGGTAAAGAGGAAGAGGCGGTTACCAAGATGATGTACATGGAGAGGCGAGATGCAGATGGAAACATTGTCGGCCTCCTCGATGAGGGCCTTTGGTTTAAGCAGGGCGATGAAGCTCCCTACACCGGTTTGGTGGTGGGCATGAACAAGCCGAAAGACGGCAAGCCGCCAGCGTTTCCCTACAATTACAAACGCGAATTTAAGGACGGCGTTCAGGCGGGCGTGGAAACCGGCTGGTACACCACCGGTAAAAAACGTATTGAACTCATTTATGAAAACGGCGAAGTGGTGTCCATGCGTCAATGGGATGCCGACGGTAACGAATTGAAACAAGACTAACCCAATTTAGGAAACGAACATGAAACAATTAATCGCATCATTGACCGCCCTGTTTGTCTTCGCCATGACCGGCGTTGCGCAGGTCGACATTTCCTTCCAAAACGAACTCCAACGCTCCATTGATCGGGGTCTTGATTCTCTGGAAAAAAGCCAGCAGCAAGGTGGGTTTTGGACCAACGAAGATCACCCGGCCGTGTCAGCCATTGTGCTTGTGGCTTATCACGGAAATCCCAATAAGCCCAAAGAAACACCGGCATGGATCGCCAAGGGGCATGATCACCTGATGAAGTTTACCCAGCCCAACGGCAGTATCTATGTGCCGGGCAAAGGTTTGGCGAATTACAATACCGCGTTGAGCATGATGGCTATGTTGGCGTCCGGTGATGAGAAATACAATCCTACCATCATCAAAGCCCGCCAATTTCTAGTGCGCCAGCAATGGGATTTGGGCGTTAAGGGAAAAACCGATCATCCGTTGGACGGGGGCGTGGGATACGGCAATTCGTATCCGCACGGCGATTTGAACAACACCCTGACCGCTCTAGAGGCGATATATTATAGCCGACATCTGGTGAAGGACACGCGGGAGGCTAAGAATGATCTCAATTGGAAGGCGGCCATTTCGTTCATTCAAAACTGCCAAAATCTCAGCTCGCATAACAAACAACCTTGGGTGAGCGATGATCCCGAGAATAAGGGGGGCATGATTTATTTCCCGGGTAAAAGCATGGCCGGTCGCGCCAAGGGTAGCGAATCTGGTCGCACGGCTTTGCGTAGCTACGGGAGCATCAGCTACGCCGGCATGCTCAGTTACGCCTACGCGGAATTGGCTAAGGACGATCCTCGCGTGACATCGGTCCAAAAATGGCTCGCCGACAACTATACGCTGAAGGAAAATCCCGGCATGGGAGCGCAGGGGTTGTTTTACTATTACTATCTCATGACCAAAGCGCTAACCTTTTACGGTACGGACAACCTGAAATTGGCCAATGGCAAGGAAATCGATTGGCGCAAGGAAGTGGGTCTGAAGCTCATGGGACAACAGGATCAGGATGGCTCCTGGATCAATAAAAACGCTTCGCGTTGGTGGGAGAATGAAAAGCCGTTGGTCACCGCTTACAGCATTATCGCGCTGAGTTACCTGCATCGCGGTCAGTAAATCGGTCAGTAAATTCATGAAAACTGAAACCGCGGCTCGGGATCGGTGCGCGGCGGCAGCTGAGGCCATAGAAGAGGCCTTGTGTTGAACCGTGAGTTACGATCCATGACGGTGGAAGCCGTCAAACAAGCCGCGTCCCCCGCTCTGCCCGCCAGCTGCGAGTATTAATCTCAAGCGAGCTTCTGAGGCCACAAAGGATTGCGGCGGCGGTTTGGGAAAGTGAATAGCGAGCCTCCAAAAGGACTGGACGGTTGAGGGCGGTGGGGTATGGATTAAATTCGGGATTCCATTTTTTTCGCTAAAAGCCGAACATGCTGCCCAAGCGTAGTG
>Ga0315322_10003901_pt1 | contig 11492 bp, 9 predicted proteins | sample M110021515metaG_FD_203461 | JGI IMG/M metagenome (GOLD analysis project Ga0315322, IMG submission 203461) | Ammonia-oxidizing marine archaeal communities from Monterey Bay, California, United States - M1 100m 21515 | ecosystem: Environmental > Aquatic > Marine > Intertidal zone | place: USA... | reverse complement strand
GCAGCGCGTCGATCTCGGGAATCCAGCTCGCCCAGCCAATGGCGTCGCGGACGTCTCCTTCTGGAGCAACCGTCTTGGCGAGCGCTGCCGCTGCAATTTCACGCTCCCAGGGGTCCACGATGGGCAGTCCTGCCTCGAGAATGGCTTGCTGCACGCTCGCTTTGTGGAACTTCCACAGCCCGGTTGACACTCGGAAGGCGCGGTCCGACAAGAAGAGTGTCTGTGGACCGGTGCGCGTCAAGCGACGGCGGGAAGGGGTGTCGACGACCACGAGCTGTGGGGCTCCCGGACCCTGCCACACATCGAGGACAGCCTCGGTGAGACGCTCTTGGCGTTTTCGGCGTTGCGGACCGCGCTCCACTAGGGTGACGTTGCCAACGTCGAGGTCGAGCTTGGTGGCCCGTCCCCCGGGAATGACAGCGAGCGACAGTCGGTCGGCGTCGCCCACCCAGGTCAACGTACCCTCGCCCACAGTGCCATTGAGCACGCCTATTGTGCCCTCAGGAAGGTCAATTTCAACGATCCAGTGCACCACCGCCAGCTTGCCGCCCTCCATGGGCTGGGGATGCCACAGCCCGTTGGCGAAGAGGCCGCGTCCCGGCACCATCCCGCTGGCGTCGTAGCGGCGGGGCATCACGACATTGAAGGACGCGATGCTGTCGATGGCCGAGCCCAGATGCGCGAGGCCGTGCTGGGGGGCTTGGGGGAAGGTGCGCCGAAGCAGCACGTCGTCTTCTGGGACTGGCAGCTCGGGCAGGGGCATGGCCAGGTGGACTTCGTCGCCACGCACGACAACCTGACCGTGGACAGCCTGGAGGTTGTCGGACACCGTGGCCCGAACACCCACTGTCGTCGATGCAACTGCAACCGCGGGAAAGAGCGTGAGAGCAAGCAATCCGCCACCCCCAGATCTGTAGAGGCAACCGGACAGCGTCTCAGTCAACGGGCTCAGTAGAGGTAGCCAATGCCCACATTGACTGTGGACATGGCGCGGTCCTTGGTGGTGACCAAGGTGTGGCTCAGCAGCATCTGCACGTCGCCGCTGCGAAGGCGGGCCCCCGCGCTGATGGTGGCAGGCGCGAAGCCGTCCACGTAGCTGTCTTTGCCCTTGAAGCCTGAGACGGGGCGGATGCCCAGTTCTTGCTGTGTCTCAGAGTCAAGCAGGGGCGCGGCATTGATGCGCATGAAGCCGCCGCTCACCCAAGGCGCGATGCTTGAGGTGCGGTAGGTCGGATTGCGGCCAAACGGGAATTCGTAGCCGAGGGTCCAGCTCATGTCCATGACACCGAGCTCAAGCTCGTCGTTGCCGAGGTAGCCCGCGTAGCCGACCTGCATGGTGAGGTCGGGGAACTGACGGTAGCCTTCGACGATCCCCCAGCGGCCGTAGGCGCCGAAGGTGGACTGCTGCGAAAACGCGAGGTAGCCAGCGTTTGCACCCACCTCAAGGCTCATGGGGAGGCCTTTGCGGACGCTGATACCAGGGACCCAGGCGACGTGAGCAGGGTCGGCGTCGGCGTGGGTGCGCTCCCAGGGAGCTGGGTCGCTGTCGTCGTCACCGTTGGCATCGATGAAGCCGACGGTGGACGTGAGCGCCACGTCAAAGCCCGCAATCCCGGAAGTGCCGGCAGGGGAGCTCGCCTTGTTGGCGATGACGGCGCCCAGCTCGCGCACCACCTGTTCATAGGCTGCGCGGTTGGCGGCCACGTTGGTGAAATTCTCACCTTCGAACGACTGGAGCTGGCTGAGCTGCACGTCGTCGGGCCAACCGGCGTGGGCTGAGGTGCTGAGGACCATCAAGGGGGCCGACATCAGCGCAGCCGATGCGACGAAGCCCGAACGGGCGACCAGAAGAGCGTTGCAGCGGGGCAAGGGCATGGGCCGGGGCTCCAGCGACGGGCGCGGCGATGGTATCCGGTCCGCTGCGGGAAGTACAGCGGGCGGGGGTCAGCTGTCGCTGGCAGCCTTGGACTGCTCAGCGCGCATCCGGGCGATGGCATCAGCGTTGAACTTGCCGTCGTCATCGGCCGAAATCCAGCTGTAGTCGACTTGTTTGCCGTCGACTAAGGCGAACTTCGGGCGCCACTCGGGAGTGCGGGTCCACAGGAAGGCGCCGCCCCAGAGGGTGGCCGCTTCGGCAGCAATGAATCCGAGCGCCCCGGAGAGGACCGCCTGCGCCACACCACCGAGCTGTTCGGTGAGGAGCAGGGCCTGAAGGGCTTCGCGGGCGCCTTCGCCAGCGATTGTGGGGCTGAAGAGTGTGCCCAGGATCTGAATCGTGGAGCCGAATGTGATCGGCCAGAACTCTGCTGTGGTGACCCCAATCGCCAGCGCTGTGAAGAAGTAGACAGCAGCGGTGGTGAAGTGAGTGATGAACTTGGCGGTCAGCGCAGTGAACAGCAGAGTCAGCTTGCCGCGGTAGGCTCCGACGGCCTCGCGGAACTGCCGAAGCAAGCCGAGAACCTTCTGGCTGATCTTCTTCAGCGGGCCGATGTTGAGGATGCGGCTGGCCACCCACTCCACGGCAAGCATGATGTACTCGATGAGCGTGGGCCACACGAGACCCAGGACAACCACGCCGGAGATGCTGCCTGCGATTCCAGCGATGGCGCCAGCAAGCATCGGCGCAGCGTCCGGTCGCCCGGCCGTTGTGACGACGTCGACGATGACCTGGTAGCCGAACGGCAGTGTGAGCAGCATGCCGAGGAAGAGGCCGGTGACACCGATGAACTTCTCAAGCGACTTGGCTGTGATGACGCGCGGCCACTGGTTGGAGTAGCGACCAGCCTCGTAGAGCGTGTAGCCGTCGAGTCCGAGGGTGCTGGGCAGGAAGGTGCCGATGAACCGCCCGATGAGGAAGGCGGTCATGATCTTCTGCCAGAACGGGTAGCGGATGCCCTGGCCAACCAGAAGCAGGTGCCACGCGTAGGCCGAAGCGATGACGCCCACGAACTTCACGGCCATCGCCACGCAGGCGAAGAGGATGAAGGTGTTGGTGTCGACCTTGTCGATGTACTCCGCGATGGCGGCGTAGACGGGCAGCGAGCCCTGACCCTCAACATGGATGGGGTGACGAAGGAGGGCCATCATGCCGACAATGGTGAACAGCACCTTGGCGATGGTGTCCGGAGCGCGTCGCTGGGCGGCTGGCAGCTTGGAGCGACCGGCAAAATAGAGCACGCTTGAGGCGAGCAAGAGACCGATGGCCGCAAAGCCGAGCTTGCCGCCCCACGCCATCATCGACAGCCCGGCGAACGCCGCCCCACCCACCAGAATCAACATCCACGCCATCCGCGCCTCCACCAGTCCGTGACGCGCAACGCGCACCTCCGAGGGCGGAGCGCTGCCGTCTGGCCAGCCGCCCTAACCCCAGTGATTCCGCTGCGGCTACCCGCCAATCGCGGTCATCACACCCTCGAAGTTGGTGCCGCCGTCCAGCAGGGCTTCGTGTCCGTCGGGCTTGGCGTAGACCATGTCTCGGATGGCCTGCTCCAGGGCGTCGTCGGACGCGCCTTCTCGAACAAGGTTGCGCAGAGACGGGGTGTCATCGTGGGCGAGGCAGGTGCGAAGGTGTCCGTCGCACATGAGTCGCAGGCGATTGCATGTGGCGCAGAAGTGTTCGGTGAGGGGACTGATGAAGCCGATCTTCAAGTCGTTTTCGAGGAGCTTCCAGCCCTGCGATGGGCCGTCTTGGCCAGTGCGGCGCTGGGACCGCTCGACCGTGAAGCGGGTGGCCAAGCGCTTTCGTAGCTCGGCACTTGGAATGGACTGGTGCCAGCGGCCCCCAAACGGCATGTACTCGATAAAGCGGAGCTCCATCGCATCGGGCCACTGCGCGAAGTAGTCCACGAGATCAAAGAGCTCGTCCTCGTTTTCGTTGCGCAGTAGCACGGCGTTGAGCTTGATGGGCGTGAGCCCCGCCTCGCGGGCGGCTTCTAGGCCATCCAAAACACGCGCCAAGTTCCCGCCTCGGGTGAGGCGCTTGAACTGCTCGGGCTTGAGGGTGTCCACCGATACATTGACCCGTGTGAGGCCCGCCTTGGCTAGTCGGGGGGCCAGTCGGGCGAGGGTGTGGCCGTTGGTGGTCATGGCGAGGTCGACGATGCCGTCGCAGCTTGCGATCTCGGCGATGAGCGCCTGGATGTCGGCCCGCACAGTGGGCTCACCACCAGTGAGCCGTACCTTGCGAATGCCCATCTGCGCGAAAACCCTCACCAGACGGCCTATCTCCTCGAAGGTGAGGAGGTCGGCGCGGGGCCGCCAGCTCAGGCCTTCGGGCGGCATGCAGTACACGCACCTGTAGTTGCAGCGGTCGGTGACGCTGATGCGCAGGTACGTGTGGGTCCGACCGAGTCGGTCGATGAGAGGCTCGCGGCGCACTGGTGTGTCCGGTCAGAGGGAGAGCTTGATGGCGACCGAGCGGGCCACCTGCATCAGAGCGTCTGCGGCTGCCCCTTCTCCCAACACCACGGGACGACCTTCATCGCCACCTTCTCGCACAGCGCCTTCAAGTGGCAGCTGCGCGAGGAGGGGCACGGCGTAGCGCTCGGCAGTCTTTTGTCCACCGCCCTGACCGAAGGGCCGCATCTTCTGGCCGCCGGGTAGGTCGATCCAGCTCATATTTTCGACGACTCCCAGCACGGGCACGTCGAGCTTGCGGAACATCTCGACCCCCCGGATGGCATCGAGTACCGCGACGTCCTGCGGGGTGGTCACGATCACGCTGCCGGAGAGCTGAACGGCCTGAATCATGGTGAGCTGAGCGTCGCCGGTGCCGGGTGGAAGATCGATGACCAGCACGTCGAGCGGGGCCCAGGCGACGTCCTGAAGAAACTGTCGCACTACGCCCATGACCATTGGGCCGCGCCAGATGATGGGCTGGTCCTGCTCGACCAGAAAGCCGATGGACATGCACTTCACGTTGTACGACTCAAGCGGCAGGATCAGCCGGTCTTCGTTGGCAAAGGGCTTGCCGTTGACCTTCATCATTGTGGGGAGGCTGGGACCGTAGATGTCGGCGTCCATCAGGCCGACCTTGTGACCCAGCTTCGCGAGACCGACCGCCAGGTTGGTGGCTACGGTGGACTTGCCCACGCCGCCTTTGCCAGACGCGACCGCAACGATGTGACGCACACCCTTGAGCGGCTTCTTCTGCACCGGGCCGCCGTGGGCCTGCATCCCTGGGCCGCTCATTCCGGGGATGGGGTCCTTCGTGGGGGTCGCCTTGGCATGATCGTGGCTGTGGCCGTGATCATGAGAGCGCTTCGGAGCCTCGCTCGCCGGCGCACCGATGGCCTGGTCGATGACGACCTTGCCCTGCCAGCCCACCGCCGCCAGCTGACGCTCCAGGTTGGCCGTCATGTTGTCGCGGTCGGCCTGGGAGTGCTCGCGCGTGGTGCGAAGTGTGAAGCGCAGGGTGTCGTCGTCGAGCAACCTCTCTTCGGAAATGAGGCCAGCCAGCCAAACACTTCGGCCACTCCGGGGGTCGCGAACTCGGGTGGCGGCAGGCTCGAGGATGGCGTGAGCGGGGTTGTCGGGGCCAGACATCAGCGTTCCGGGGTCGGGGGCTGCGGAGCTAACCCACTCACCCGACGATGCGTGGGTGAGTGGATGGGCGAGCCTCAGCGCTGCGACCACCGGAGCACCAAGGTGGCCAGCGCCTGGGAAGCTGTGCCTTGGGGCTCGACCCGATTGCCGTTCCAGCCGACGACCCGCTTGCCTCTCAAGAGGTAGACTGTGCGGCCGTCCACGGCGAAGAGGTCTCCCCCCTCCGGCGGGGCGCGGCCGGCACGAGCCTCGCACACCGGGCCGGCCATGAGGTCCGCTGCTGGGGTCCACGCGCCCAGAGTGGTACAGGTGCCGGTAGCGGAGGGGTGGCGGTGGAGTGCGAAAACCTCCAAGATGTCGTCGCCATCTATGTTCTGGCTGACTCCGATGCTGAGAACCTTCGCTTCGGGCCGACGTAGGTCAGGAAATCCGCAGATGAGACGCTCACGGCCGTCTGCTGCCCGTGCCACCCTGCGCTCTCCGGCGGATTCCACCACTTGTTGCACCGGCGCGTAGCGGCCGAGAAGCGGGGGCAGGTCGCCCCAACGGGTGTCGTCGAGGGTCCAGCCGAGCGCGTCGAGAGCGGCTTGCCACGGACCGCGCCGCTCGCTGGGAGGGGCCACGGAGGCCGGTGTATCGGCGGCGAGGCCGACGGCGCCCACCGTGCGAAGGGGAGGGGACTCGCTGGGTTCGTCTATGACGGCCTCAGAGGACACCGGGGGAAGCCGCTCGAGCACGGGCACCGACAGACGGGACGCGCCGGAGACCTCCGCCAGCACGCCCAGAGCAGCGTCTCGGACCGCGGCATCATCGGGCGCGACCACGACCAAGCAGTCTCCCTCCATCGCACCCTCGATGGCGATGAGGGCAGCGCTTGGGTGGCCCTGTTCACGGAGGCGAAGTCGGATGGCCTCGCCAATCCCTGGGCGATGGCGGGGAAGGTCGCGCACCCAAGAGCGCCACTGTGCAGGCGGACAGAATCCATCTCCGCCGATAGCGAGGACAGCAGTCTGCTGGGCGTCCCGGACGGCTTCCTCGAGTGAGTCAGCGTCGGGTGGACAGGTGCGCAGGGGGCCGAGGCCGGACTCCTCGGTAGCGTAGAGGACGAGGATGGACTGGTGCATTGGGGCTCCACCGGGGGACTGGGGGTGCATGCTACCGCTCGCGTCGGGTCTGCTGGGACCACGCCGCCACATCTGCACGACTGTCGAGGTCGTGTGCGGCGTCGACATCGATCGCGATCCGCTGGACTGGAGCTGGCGCGGTAGACCAGAGATGGCGCACCGAGCGACCCTGCTGCGCGATCTGCTCCACCCGCTGGCTCCAGCCGATGGGCACGTGGGCGAGGAGAGGCTGGATTTGCTCGACGGTCTCACCGACAGCGGGTGCGGGTGCATCGAGGAGCCGGCCAATTGTGAGCGGGTCGAGGTCAGGCAGGTCGCACGGGGCAATCACTACCGAAGGCGCCCCCATCGCCCGGGCCCTGCGGAGTGCAGCGACGACCCCCCAGAGCGGGTGGTGGTCGACGCCATCCGGGTCAGGGACGACTGGGACGCCGAGCGAGTGAAGGACGTCTTGTCGTCCAACGATGAACACCTCAGAGCAGCCACCCGCAGCGAGCACTGACGCAACCTGTGCCGCCATTGGTAAAGAGCGACCTTTGAGCTGGAGGACCGCCTTGTCTTGCCCCATCCGGCGACTGAGTCCACCGGCGAGCACGAAGCCTGGAATGCCCAAGACGCCGTCTACTTACGGATCTTGAGCTTCTGACCTGGGTAGATCTTCGACGAGCTGAGGTTGTTCCAGCTCCGAAGCTCACTCACTGAGCAGCTGTTGCGCTTGGCGATAAGCCCGAGGTTGTCGCCCTTGCGCACGGTGTAGGTCGCCCAGGCGATGGACTTGTCGTAGATGGTGAGCTTCTGGCCCACGTAGACCTTGTTGGCGTTTTTGATGCCGTTCCAGCGCATCACATCGGCCGTCTTCACCCCGTAGCGAGACGCGATTGTGCTGAGCGCCTCGCCCTTGCGCACCACGTGAGTGACCTTGCGGGAATTGGGCTTGGGCTTGGCGGCGCCTTTCGACGAGGCGAGTGCCTTCGGCTTTGCGGACGACTTCGAAGCCACCGCCGATGCCGGCATCCCACTGTGGGACGGGATGACGAGCTCCATCCCCACGTAGATGCGGTTGGGGTTCTTGATGTGATTGACGCGCTGGACGTCATTTACACTGACTCCATAGCGGTTCGCTATGGTGCCGAGGGTCTCTCCCTTGCTCACGCGATGCTGGGCGTAGCTCAGACGTTTGGAGGCCGGCACCTTGTCGAGTGCGGCGAGGAACTTGCGGCTGCTGTCCTTGGGAACCCGCAGGGTGTGGCTCTTCCCGTCAGGGGGGACTGCAAAGCGCAGCAGGTGGGGGTTGAGCGCCTGGAACTCCTCGACGGAGATGTTGGCGCACTTGGCCAGCACATCGACGCCGACGGACGGACCCACCTCGACAGTGTCGTACTCAAGGGGCTCCTGGAACTCGATGTCAGTGAAGCCGTAGCGCTCCGGGTAGTGGCCGATGATGGCGGCAGCCACCAGCTTGGGCACGTAGTTGTCGGTCTCGGCGGGGAATGCGTTCTTCTCGACGAGCTTGTAGAAGTCCTTGGTGCCGTGGTTGCGCAGCGCGCGGGCCACACGGCTGGGGCCGCCGTTGTAGGCAGCCCAGGCCAGATACCAGTGGCCGAACTTCTTGTTGAGGTAGTTGAGGAACTTGATGGCGGTGTCGGTGGCCATCTCGGGGTCGCGACGCTCATCGACCCACCAGTCCACGCGCAGGCCCCACTCACGGGCGGTGGGGGTGATGAACTGCCACAAGCCGACTGCGGCGGCGCGGGAGTAGGCGTGGGTCGCGTAGCCACTCTCGATCATGCTGAGGTACACGAGATCGCGGGGAAGGCCCGCAGCATCGAGTTTGTCGTACATCATCGGGCGGTATTTTGTACTCCGGCCCATCCAGCGGGCGTAGTACTTGCGTCCTCGGCCGGTGAAGTACTTCATCCATCGAATGACGTCGTCGTTGACCACGATTGGAATGTCGAAGTCGTTGGGGTCGATTTCGTCGAGGTGGAGGGGGTCGACGGACAGCACGCCGACGGGGTCGGAGTAGAAGCGTGGCGGCGGCGCTTGGGCGTTGGCGAGGGCCTCAAGGAAGCGTGCCTCGGCCTGACGCTCGGCTTCCAGCTCCTCACTCGCGGGTACGGCGTCCCCTGTGGGAACCGCGCCTTCAATGCTCTCGATGTAGTCCCACAGCGAGCCTTCAGGCGGCACGATGGCGGGCGCTGCACCGGGGGCCACGCGACCTTCGGCGTCGGGAGTGCGCTGGCGGGCTGCCTCGGAGACGCTCGGGGCACCCAGCGAGGGGAGAACGACGGCGAGGAGGAGGGGGATCAGAGGGCGCATGGCGGCTCCGAGTGGGCCGTGGAAGGGGGGACCATGAGGGAACCACGTCTGTCGGTAGGAGACACGGAAGTCTTGACGCTCCAAGGTCCGACATTGGAATAGCATGAAAGGTAGGCTGTCGGCCAGCCCGTGGAACATCCAATTGACCAATTGACCCCGAGAGAGGCTGCTCGGCTTCATCGAAGCAGGCGGCGCGCTCGTTCCCGGGGATCCGTGTGTCGAAAGATGTCGGAGATGACCGCCCAGCTGTGGGTTCCCGTCGCCTTGACCGCGCCGATGTTGTGCTGTCCGATCCCACCAATGGCCACCACTGGCACCGTCGCATTGTGGACCACGGCGGCCAATAGTGCCACGCCACGCGGGCCCCCAGCGCCCTGCTTGGTGGCGGTTGAGTAGACCGGACCGAAGCCGATGTAGTCGACTTCTGGTTCCAGCTGATCGACCTGGGCGAGTGAGTGGGTGCTGCGTCCGAGCAGCGCGCGGGGGCCAAGACGCTTTCGAGCAGGGGCAAGTGGACCGTCATGCTGGCCGAGGTGCAGTCCCCCTGCGCCCGACCAGGCGGCCGCTTCAAGGTCGTCGTTCATCACTAAGCAGGCGCGGTCCCCCAACTGTTCCACGAGCGTTCGCGCGCAGTCGGCCCGCTGAGCGGTGGTCCATGTCTTCGCTCTGAGCTGGATCACGCGACATCCAGCATCGACCAGCCAAGCTGCGAGCTCGCGCGGAGGACCAAAGCTGGTGTCTGCGATGCCGTAGAGGCCGCGGGGGAGCGAATTGCGTTGGTCAACGGGCACGGGTGGCTCTCTGGATGGCCTGGTGGAGACTGCGGCCTTTTGCGAGGGTCTCCGCCCACTCAGCCGATGGAATGGAGTCGGCGACAATGCCTGCACCAAGGTGAAAGCGGGCCTGCGAGGGGGTGGAGGTGATGGTGCGGATGGCCACGTTGAAGTGGGCGTCTCCCGATGCGGTGAGCCAGCCGATGGCCCCGGTGTAGACGCCGCGTGGCACGGGCTCCAGGTCTCGGATGAGCGACATGGCCCGTACTTTGGGCGCTCCGGTGACGCTGCCGGGGGGAAAGCTGGCGGCGATGACATCGAGAGCGTCGAGCTCCGGGAGCACTCTGGCTCGTACCCGTTGCTCTGCGTGGAGGAGGTCGCCACACTCGCGCAGGTAGCGCTCGCCGGTCTCGACCTCGCCCCACCGAGCGACCCGTCCGAGATCGTTGCGTACCAAGTCGACAATCATCGCGAGCTCGGCGCGTTCCTTTTCGCTGTGGAGGAGGTGGGCGCGTCCCTGAGGGCCGGCGGCCAGAGGCACGGTTCCCTTGATGGGCCGCGCCTCCGCCCAGGTGCCCGAGTCCGAGCCCACGACATCGACAAAGGTCTCGGGGCTGTTGCTCAAGATGGCGTGTCGATCGTCAATGGTGATGAATGCGCCTCGTCGGGCAGGGTTGGCGGATCGCAGGTCGAGCCATGTGTCGAGCGGGTGGGTGAGGGCCAAGGCGGAAGCCTCCCAGGACAGGTTGACCTGGTAGACTTCCCCATCACGGATGGCGTCGAGCGCGTGCTCCACGGCCGACTCGTAGTGTCGATGGGGACCGGTCAGCTCGGGTGCGCCTGCTGCGGACGGGGAGCTCTTGCGGGACTGCTCCGCTTCAATGGCATGCCACTCGGTGCGGAATCGGGGGGTGCCATGGACGGTCCAGCGGCCCGTGGCGTGGTCAAGTCGTGCGTGGCCTTGGGTCGGGCGGAGCCAGATGTCGGGGAGCGGGCGCTGTGAGATCGGCGGCGGCATTCGCTCGCACCATCGGCCCGCTTCATAGCCGAAGTAGCCGGCTAGCAGTCCTCCGTCGGGAAGTGCGCGCAGCGCTGCGCGGCTGGTGGCTTGCCAGTCGTCGGTGGGTGTGAGAGCGGGGACGTCACCCCACGTGACCCAGGTGTGTCCGGTCCCGCCGGCCGGCGTGCGCCCCACATCCTGGTCGAACACCATGAGGCCTGGCACGATTCGGTGCGCACCTCGGAGCAGGCTGGGCAGGTCTGGGGAAGGCGAACGGGGCATCAGCAGGGGCTCTGCGGTCGGCGGGGTGGGCTCTTATCCTGTGACACCGAGGTTCCGGAAGGCGCCTTCCGCGTAGACAGCCCGGGAATCGTGCGGTAAGCGTCCGGCTTATGCGCGTCCTTGTCGTCGATTCAGATACCAAGCTTCTCGGTCATGTTCGTCGTGGCCTGGAGGTCGCTGGACATCAGGTGCGGGTCGCGTCGTCCCCCGAGGCTTTCGAGGTGGCGTTGAGTGCGGGGGGCATCGAGCTGGCGCTAGTCGACTTCGATCTGGCGGCACGGGCAAAGCCAGCGTGTGAGCAGCTGAAAGCCAGCGGAGTCCTCGTGATTCTGGTCGCCTCTCGCAGCGATGGCAACGAGGACGTCAAGCGGATGCGCTCCTGGTTCGGGAATGTTGGGTTTCTCCGCAAGCCCTTCTCGGTGCTCGACCTGCCTGATCTGTTGCGCGACG
>Ga0315322_10003895_pt1 | contig 11500 bp, 8 predicted proteins | sample M110021515metaG_FD_203461 | JGI IMG/M metagenome (GOLD analysis project Ga0315322, IMG submission 203461) | Ammonia-oxidizing marine archaeal communities from Monterey Bay, California, United States - M1 100m 21515 | ecosystem: Environmental > Aquatic > Marine > Intertidal zone | place: USA... | reverse complement strand
CGTGATGGCGATTGGGTCCTGGTTGATACCAAGAGCGGATACGTTTCTCGTCGGGATAAGAACTGGGAGAAGAAGCACGGCTACCCCGAAAAGGAAAATGCGGAAGCGAAGCTCTTTAATTTGAAGGAGGACATTGGGCAGCGAAACGATCTCGCTGCGAGACATCCCGACAAGGTGAAGAAGATGCAGGCGCTTTTGAAAAAAATCCGCGAACAAGGCCACTCCGCACCGAGGTTGGCGAAGTAGATGTAGCCTCAGCGCCATTATGGAAAATCTGGAAAGGGGACTCTCCCCTCCGGTTGGGCTGGAAGCGCTGAGCTCCTTACTGGGTTGTTAGGATTGTCCTGAGGTTTTTATCCAAGAATTGAGTCGATTCGTTTGCGGTAGTCTGACGGGGAACAGTGCATGATGCGCTGGAAGCTGCGGCTGAAGTGGGCGTGGTCGTGAAAGCCGCAGTCAAGGGCGATGGTAGAGACGGTTTCATTGCTTTCCTGTAGCTTCCGGATTGCTGCGTCGACCCGGATTTGCAAGAGGTATTGTCGGGCGCTTGTTCCAAAGGCCTGACGGAAGCGGCGGTTGAACTGGCTCTCGGAAATGCCGGCCATGCGGGCTAGGGCCGGGGTGGCAATGGGTTCGCCGTAGTGATTATGCAGATGGGAGACCACCTTCGCAAAGCGGCCGATCATGCCGGAGTGGTCCCGGAACTCCTCGACGCGGCGGGAGAATCCAGCCACGCCGATCACGTTTCCTTTGGCGTCACGCACGGGGATTTTACTGGTGATGACGAGACGGGGAGAGCGGATGGATTCGGGCAGGGCTTCGATGCGATTAAACACGGGTTCTCCCGATGTCATGACAGCGTAATCGTCTTCCTGATAGGCCTTCGCCCGGTCCGGCTGGAAGAAGTCGTAGTCCGTTTTGCCAATGGCCCCGGATTCGTTCGAGACTCCGCAGAATTCGCATCCCCGACGGTTCAAAGCGATGAATTGTCCCTGGGTGTTCTTGAGGAAGAAAGAGGCATTGGGAACGAGATCGAAAAGCATTAACAACTGCTCCCGGGGAAGTTCCTTCAGAAAAGTGGTTCGGAGTTTGTTTGTATGATTCATGCGCGAATTTTACACAAACAAGATTCTGCAATGCAAGACGATAGCGGCCTTTAGTGGCACACTGTCCCCATGTTGAGAGTCAGCCTCTTCTTTTTAAGCTCATTTGGAATCGCGATTGATTCTGGTCAGGCGGCAGTGGATTTTAATCGCGACATTCGTCCGATTCTTTCGGCGAACTGTTTCGCCTGTCATGGACCGGACAAGGAGTCCCGCGAGGGCGGGCTTCGGCTCGATACAGCCAAGGGTGCAAAGGAGGCCCTCGGGCCGGTCGAAAACAGTGAATTAATTTATCGGATTGAAACGGATGATGAAGAGGACCTCATGCCTCCGGAGGACACGGGTCATGTTCTCACCGAGGCTCAAAAAAAACTGCTGCGGACCTGGGTCGCTTCAGGTGGAGAATACGACACGCACTGGTCCTTTGAGCCCCCCGTCAAAGCTGCCGTGCCGGAGGGCAGGCATCCCGTCGATTATTTTGTCGGTGAGCAACTTAAGAAAACGACTGGGCTTGCGCCTGCAGACGAGGCGGATCGTTACGCGTTGATCCGCCGGGTGTCGCTCGACCTCACTGGGCTACCGCCGTCGATTGAGGACGCGGATGCCTTCGTTAAATCAGGCGACTTTGAAGCAGTGGTTGATCGATTGTTGGAGGCTGAGGATTTCGGTGAACATTGGGCACGGATGTGGCTCGACTTGGCGCGCTTTGCGGACACGAAAGGTTACGAGAAAGACCGTCACCGCGACATGTGGCGCTACCGCGATTGGGTGATCGAGGCGCTGAACCGCGATCTACCCTACGACCAGTTCACCATCGAACAACTCGCTGGCGACCTCTTGCCCAAGCCCAGGACTGAACAAATTCTGGCAACCGCTTTTCATCGCAACACGATGGAAAACGACGAGGGAGGCACGGACGATGAGGAGTTTCGCGTTGCCGCTGTCAAGGACCGGGCAGACACCACGATGCAGATTTGGATGGGGCTCACGATGGGATGCGCGAAGTGTCACACGCACAAGTATGATCCAATCACGATCGAAGAATATTACTCATTCTACAGCTTCTTCAACCAAACCGAAGACGCCGATCGGGTCACGCCTGTGATGCCCACTCCCACGGCCGAGCAAAGCAAACAAGTCGCGAAGTTCGAAGCGGAAATTGCGGCCCTTGATCAACAGCTAAAAGCAAACCCAGCGGGTTACGCGAAGGCTTTTTCCAAGTGGAAAGCGCCCTTTGAAAAGACACCGCTCTGGCAACCGTTGAAGCTTGCCGGGATGGAGTCCAAGCAGGATGTGACGCTGGAGCAGGCGGCCGACGGGGCGCTCAAAGTCAGCTCGGAAAATCCGGAGAAGGACACTTGGACCCTGACGCTTAATCTGCCGACGGGGGAAGACTTAACCGCCTTGCGTATCGATGCGTTGCCCAAAAAAGCGGGCGGCAAGTGGCAGGATAAGAACGTGGCCTTGCGTGAGCTCACCGCGGAGTTTCTTGTCCCGGGTGCTAAACCCAAGAAGCTCAAACTCGTCAACCCGCGCGCTGATTTTTCGCAACGCGGTTGGGATGTCGCCAGGGCGATTGACGGCAAGCCGGAAGTTGGCTGGGCGTTTTCCCCCAAGGCCTCCGAGCCACACGCTGCGGTCTTCGATTTTGCCAAGCCAATCTCCGGCGGGCAACTGCGCCTAACTTTGGACATGGAATACGGCCAAGGGCTGATTTTCGAATCCTTCCGCTTGTCAGCAAGTACACATTCAGTGAAATGGCTAACGGCGAATATTAACCCGGTCGCGGGTCTGGAAAAAATGTTTTCCGAACAGGTCCACGGACCGACGCGCGAACTGCACGCGAAATTGGCAGCAACACAGAAAGCCCTCAAGGGCGTGCAATCGAAAATTTCCAAGACCGCGATCATGCGAGAGCTCGTTGGGGCGAAGCGTCGTAAGACTCGCGTTCACAACCGCGGCAATTTTCTCGATCAAGGCGACGCGGTCGAAGCGGGCGTTCCAGAGGTCTTCGGCAAGTTGCCCGGCGAGTCGCAAGCGAATAGATTGGGCGTTGCCCAGTGGCTGATGCAGCCAGAGAACCCACTCACTGCACGAGTCATGGTGAACCGGGTGTGGGCGCGGCTTTTCGGCATCGGTATCGTCGAGACCGAGGAAGATTTCGGCTCGCAGGGAGCGGTGCCGTCGCATCCCGAATTACTCGATTGGCTGGCGGTTGATTACCGCGAGAAGGGTTGGTCACTCAAACAGCTACTGAAGACTATCGTGATGTCCGGAACCTACCGGCAGGGCGCGGTGGTGACGCCCGAAAGACTTGCGGCTGACCCCCGCAACCGGCTGCTTAGCCGAGGGGCGCGCTTTCGTCTTTCCGCGGAAATGGTGCGCGATCAATCACTCGCCGCTTCCGGCTTGCTAACGCGAAAACTCGGCGGCCCATCAGTAATGCCGCCGCAGCCGGATGGCGTTTGGAAGTCAACCTACAGCGGGGAACGGTGGAAAAATGCAACCGGACCGGACCGCTACCGGCGCGGGCTTTACACCTACGCCAAGCGCACCAGTCCCCATCCAGCAATGACCTCTTTTGATGCAGGCAGCGGTGAAGTCTGCCAAATCCGACGGGTTCGCACCAACACGCCACTGCAAGCACTGGTGACCTTAAACGACACGGCCTTCGTCGAAGCAGCCGGTGCCTTGGCAAAGCGGATGACCGACATCGAACACGGCTTCCGGCTTGTCCTAACACGCCCACCCACCGCGGAAGAAGCGAAGCGACTGAATGCGCTCTATGAGACGATGAAAGCCGACTTCGCGTCGAAACCTGAAGAGGCTCAGGCACTGCTTCAGTCCGCCGGACTCAAAGAAGGCGACGCGGCCCGGGTGTGCGTGGCGAGCGTCATTCTCAATCTTGATGAAACTCTGATGAAACCATGAACCTCAAACTCGAGCAACTTCGCGCCAATACGCGGCGCCACTTCTTCAAGCAATCCGGTCTCGGCTTCGGTGCGATCGCCCTGCAGCAATTGTTGTCGGCTGAAACAACAGCAGCCGCGAAGCCGCGGTTCCGTATTCCGGCCAAGGCCAAGTCGATCATCTACTTGCATATGGCGGGGTCGCCATCACAGATTGATCTGTTTGAGAACAAACCCGCTCTGGCCAAGTATCACGGCAAGGTCTGCCCCGACGAATATCTCGAAGGAAAACGCTTCGCCTTCATCAAGGGGAAACCAAAGATGATGGGGCCGGTTTTCGACTACGCCCAGCATGGCGAGAGTGGCCAGTGGATTAGCAGTCTCCTTCCCGGTCTCAGTTCTGTGATCGATGATGTCTGCGTTATCCGCTCAATGCATACCGAGCAGTTCAACCACTCGCCCGCGCAGCTTCTTTTGCAGACCGGAAGCCAACTCCTTGGTTCGCCATCGATGGGGTCGTGGGTGACCTACGGACTGGGTAGCGAGAACCAGAACCTGCCCGGTTTTGTGGTGCTTGCCTCAGGCGGTAAAACTCCGAGTGCCGGCAAATCCTTGTGGGGTTCGGGATTCCTACCGACCGTTTACCAGGGCGTGCAGTGCCGCACCGACGGTGGTGATCCGATCCTTTATCTTTCGGATCCGAAAGGTATGAGTCGCCAAATGCGTCGGAAGACCCTTGATGCTCTCAACGACCTAAACGAGCTCCAGCACAAGCAGATCGGCGATCCGGAAACCCTCACCCGCATCTCGCAGTATGAGTTGGCTTTCCGCATGCAAATGTCGGTCCCGGAGGTGATGGACATCAGCAAGGAGCCAAAGCACATCCTGGATCTTTATGGTGCGCAACCGGGCCACGTTTCTGCCGCCGAGACCGCCGCCGACCCACGCCAGATATACAAGGGCGACGATCCGACCTTCGCCAACAACTGCCTCCTGGCACGGCGACTGGTCGAAAACGGAGTGCGCTTCGTGCAGCTCTACGATTGGGGTTGGGATCACCACGGTTCGTCGCTGGGCGAATCAATCGATGAGACTTTGCCGATTAAATGCCAGCAGATTGACAAGGCCATCGCAGGCCTCATCAAAGATCTAAAACAACGTGGGCTGTTCGAAGAAACCCTCATCGTCTGGGGCGGCGAGTTTGGACGCACCCCGATGATGCAGAATAACGTGCGCAACGAATTGAAAAAAGGCTTCTACGGCCGCGACCACCACCCGCACGCCTTCACGATGTGGATGGCGGGAGCCGGGGTAAAGCCAGGTGCCTACGGCTCGACAGACGACATTGGTTACTACATCGCGGAAGACAAAGTGGGTATCCGTGATTTACAATCCACGATCCTGCACCAGCTCGGACTTGATCCGCATCGCTTCAGCTTTCCCTATCAGGGACTTGACCAACGCCTCATTGGACCAACCAACGACGGTAAAGTGATCAGCGATATCCTTACCTAAGCTTGGTCCCTCTACTGCCCTGACTCGATCACCGCTTCAGCGAAGGCAGTTCCTGTTTTCTCAGAGCCTTTCTTGATGATGAGTTCGGCCCTGAGAAGAGGGTTAAGGATATTCATCAGGTTTTTATTTTCCGGGTTTCCACCAAACGTCGAGGGACTTTCTGAGGGCCGTGATTTTTTCGGGGTGTTTGTCGGCGAGGTTGGTTTTTTCGTGGGGGTCTTTGGCGAGGTTGTAAAGCTCGGCTTTGCCAGCCTCATTGCCGGGGCGGCCGGTGTAGCGTCCGTTGTATCTCTTTACGAAGGAGGTGTCGTTGAGGTGATCAATAAGTTTCCAGTCGCCTTGGACAATGTAGCGGGATTCGCAGTTGGAAGTGGTATTGTTGATGTCCTGCATGTCGTGGTTGCCGTCGTAGCCGAAGATCACGTTACGTTTGGCGAGGGCGGAGGTGTCGCGGAGGTCGAGGCCGGTCATGGCTTTGGGTACTGCAAGGCCGCAGGCTTTTAAGATGGTGGGCGCGATGTCGATGGAGGAAACGAGGGTTTTCTGATCCATGACGGCAGGGACTTTGTCGGGCCACTTGACCATGATGGGAGTTCGGATGCCGCCTTCGTGTGGTTCCTGTTTGGACTGCGGGGCATATTTCCCGGAGTCGCCGGATTGGATCCAGCCGTTGTCGCATACGTAGACGATGATGGTGTTTTTGCCGAGGCCGCGGGAGTCGAGTTCGTCGAAAAGTTCGCCGCAGGTCTGGTCGAACCATTCGACCATGGCGTAGTAGCGGGCGATGAATTTGTTGGGCTCGAGCTTGAGGTATTTGTCGTAGAGTTCCTTGGGCGGATTGTGCGGGGTGTGAGGAAGGAAGGGGGCGTGCCAGATGAAGAAGGGCTTTTCCTCTTTCTTGGCTTCATCGAGGAAGGACTTGATGGGGGCAATGCCGGTGCGGGAGATCTTCAAGCCGAGGTCACCGTGGCGGCCACCTTTTTTGGGGTCGGCGTGCGTCATGGCACTGGAGAATCCGTGGCGTTGTGGTTTTCCTTCCCAGAATTTTCCGGTCTGTAAGGAGAGGTATCCGGCATCTCCAAGGAGGCGGGCAAGGTTGGCTTGCTTTTGGAATCCGGCGTAAATTTGTTCGTGGAAGGGAGCCGTTTTGGGAGCTGAGCGGGAGGAGCGACCCTTGACTCCTTCGACGAGAAGATCGTTTCCGGTGATGCCGTGCACGGGGGTATGGAGTCCGGTGAAGATGGAGGCGAGGGAAGGTCGGCAAAGCGGAGAGGTGACGTAGCCGCGGGTGTAGGTGAGGGACTCGGAGGCGAACTTGTCGATCCGCGGAGTTTTGATGATTTTGTGGCCGGTGAATCCATAGTCGGTCCAGGATTGGTCATCGGAGAGGATGAGGACGACATTGGGTTTTTCTGCGAGACCGAGTTTGGTCAGGCCGATCGTGAGGATGACTAGGATGTGTTTCATGAGTGGATTCAAGTGAGACTTTGAGAGAGGAGGAGATCGTCTGAAAAGCTTTCCGGGCGGAAAAATACGATACGGTTCTTGTGAAGTTTTCAAAAATGGGCGTTCGATGGGGAATTTATCCTATCGGTCGAGGGAAATGGCCTCGGCGTAGGCGAGTTCCCCGGTGCGTCCGTCGTAGTATTGGAAGATGACCTGCGGGTGCGGGTAGGCCACGAGTCGTTTGTCGCCGAGCTTCTTGGGCATGTTGAAGACGTTGTTGACCTGAACGACGCAGAAGTGCGGGTAGAGGCGCTCTAGGCGCGGTAGGTCGGGGAGAATGTAGGAACTCCAGCGGATGTCGCATTTGCGTGGACCCCAGTCGAAGATGCCGGTGGCTGGGCGATCCATCTCGTCGTTTTTGGGAACGTGGTTCACGCTGTTGTGCGGGCCGCAGCAAAATTCCCAGACGTTGTCGGTGATCTTGATGGCGAAGCTGTTGTGAAGGTCGCCGGTGAGGACAAAGACTTTCTTTCCGAGCTTGTCCCATTCGTCGATGAGCTCTTCGCGTTCGTGGAAAAACCCGGTCCAGGCTTCCTCTTTGTTGCCGGCGGCTTCGAATCCACCCGCGCCGCTGTGGGGGATCATGAAGGGGACCGAGGAAGTGAGGAAAAAGAAATCGGCGTCGCTTTCTTTCATTGATTTGAGAAGCCACTCGCGCTGGGATTTCCCGATCATGGAAATGCCTTCCTTTCCGCGGTCGGTGACGTCGTGCATGTCGCGTGAGCTGCGGGTATCGAGGAGGAAGAACTCGCAATTTGCGACGCGAAAATTTCCGTAGGAACGTCGGGCGATGGAGTAGCTCACGGTGTCGCTGACCTTGGCGGGCATGTGGAGCTGCAAGGTGTGTTTATCGACGACCTTGGCGATGTCGTAGACGTAAGAATTTTTGTGTCCCTCGTCGTTGTCGAATTTGAGGTCGTTGACCCCGGCTTCGGGCGTGCCCCAGTGGACGTGGAGGTTGCCCATTTCATCGAGCGGGAGTTTGGTGAAGTCGGTGTTGGGGTCGATGAGGAGGTCGCTGTCTTTTTTCATTTGGCCGCGGCCAATGTGGACTTCGTTGGAGTGAGCGACGGGATTAGCCCAGCCGAGATAGTCGTAAAAGGCACGCGTTCCGATATCGCGGAAGACGGTGCGACGGTGGCGCTTGCCGGTTTCGGCTGAGCCCCAGATGTCGTTGACGAGTTCGTGGTCATCGAAGGTGAAGTAGCTCGGGACGTTGCGATGCCATTTGGCACGTTCGACACCGCGGCTCATGTAGAGTTTGTAGTTTTCCCAAACTCCGACGATGGATGGAGCATTTTTGACGACGGGCGGGAGGGCATTGACACCCTGGGTGAGGCGCCAGGCTTCGGCGGGATAGGTGCGGAGCTCTTCGTAAAGCCAATCCCCGTTCATGATGTGAAAGTGAGTTTTGTCGGCCCAGTCCTGATTGAGGTTTTCGTAGACGGGTGCTCGGTGGCCGATGCCGTGGATCGGGTTTTGGTTGGCGCAGGAACCGACTTCGAACCGGAAATTGAAGAGGCCCTCGGGATTGTGTTCGGGGTGGATGCTGTCTTTCTTGGAGGGAAGAGTGAGGAAGGATCCGGGGAGGCCGTGAGGGTTTCCCTCGACGAAGATTTGGTAATGGTATCGGGTGTCGCCCTTGAGTCCGGAGAGCTGGGTGAAGCCGGTGAGGTCATGTCCGATCTTGGTGGTGGCCGGCTGGCTGGTTTGATCGAGGGCGTTTTCGGCGAAGCCGTATTTGACGATGAATTCGCCTTCCTCGGAAGTTCGGCCCCAGACGAGGACGGAGTCGGTGGTGGGCTTTCCGAGCATCGGCCCGTGGGTCAGGCGGATGGGATCGCGGTGGACTTGCGCCGAGACGGACAGAGAGAGGCAGAAAAGGAGAACTACTGTAGGCCTGAACATTTTGCTATTCTGAATAGCTTGCCGAAGAATGCACTGTCATTTTTCAGGAGTTGAATTTGGGGTAGGAATCTGGAGCGACAAAGTAAGGGGCTGGGTCGACGCCAGCATGGATCATAAGGCAGCGATCGATTGGTTCATTGGGCTGCCAAGATTCGAGGGGGATGTCGGTGAGAAGATTAAATGGCATGGGCCAGAGGTGTTTTGGGATGAGATGGAATTGAGTCTCTTTGGGGAAATAGGAAGAGAGTTCATATTGGTGGAGCCAGCGGCCCCGTCGGCAGGTGGGGGAAATGAACTCGGGGTTCGCCAATTGGTCGGAGTGTATGTGATCGAAGAGGCAGCCGTAGATGAGTTGCTTCGTCTCGATGGCTTCGCTGCGATAAGTCTCCGGGAGATAATCCGGGAAGCGTGAAGGAAGAGTGAGTTGGTGATCGCGGAGTCGGGTAAGTTTGCGGTGGTAGTTGTCGCGGGCATCGGGGCCGGGGAGGGTGAGACCGTCCGGGGTGTCGACGGCGAGGTAGAACTTGGTGGCGAGTTCGAGGTGGATGAGATTGCCGGTGGATTTTTCGCGGAGGAGGAAATCCAGCTCGCCGACGGTAGTGTGAATGTCTTTGCGGATTTGGAGGTTTTCTTCGAGGAGATCGAGGGTGGATGATTCCCGCAGGAGGGTGTTAAGGACGTCTTCGTAGAGGTGACCGAGTTTCTGATGAAGATTGAGAGCTGGGATTGTGTTGGGGAGGGCGAGATGAGAGCGGGAAAGGGAAGGCGCTTCGGGGAGGTCGTCGATGAGGAGCGAGCTCTCGAGGAGTGATCGCAGTAGGGCATTCGCGATGGGTTCGGAGTCGGTCGTCATCGGGAAGAGGATCCGCTAATCTTCGTAAATTGTCGCCCATCTATTTTAATTCGTTTTTATGAAAATGGAGCGGGGTCGATTGTCGTGACTTTTCACCTAAGGTGAGGTAATGACCTCCCTATGGTGATTCGATTGATGCTTTGTTTAACTTTATTGCTTCCTGCCGCATTCGCCGACGAGCGGATCAAGGAATTGAATACCTATTGGGCGGAGGTTTCGCGGGCGGTGAAGGCGGGGGATTTTGAGGGATATAAAGCGACTTGTCATCCGGACGGGGTCTTGATTTCAGGGAAGAAAAAGACGAGCTACTTGTTGGCGAAGGCGCTTGAGATCTGGAAGCCGGGGATCAATGCGACCAAGGCCGGGAAGGTGAAGGCGGCGGTGGAATTTCGTTTTTCGAAAAGATGGGGCGATGCCAGGACGGCGCATGAAATTGGGATGTTTCGCTATCAACACGTCGATGAGAAAGGCGTGGCGAAGACGGAATACATTCACCTCGAGGCTTTGTTGGTGAAGAAGGATCGCTGGCTCATTTTGATGGAAAATCAGAAGAGCAGCGGGACTAAGGAGGAGTGGGAGAGCTTAAAAAAATAGGCGGGAGATCTTTGTCTGTCTTTTGAATGGTAGGAAGCAGCGGCCTGTGTTTGCTTCCTTTTCATGAATCGACGCTCATTTCTCAGGACCTCGGCCGCTACTTCTATTTTTGCGGGAACTGCTAACACCCTCAGCGCACTCGCCGTGGATAATAAATACCGAGCGAACATCGGGATTCAGCTCTATACCATGCGCGATGCCATGAAGAAGGATACCGCTGGCACGATCAAGGCGATTGCCGAGGCGGGTTACAAGCAGGGTGAAATGTATGGCTTTCCGAATTGCGATGACATGATCAAGGCCTCGCAGGATCACGGACTGGCGATGAATTCGACTCACTTCGAATGGGAGACCGCCGTGAATCCCTCGGACGAGGGCTTTTCTGATTTCAAGAAGATCGTCGAGAAGGCCAATAAGATTAAACTGACTCATCTCGTGGTGCCTTACCTCCATGGCAAGGACCGCAAGAACCTCGATGGCTACAAGCGGGTTGCCGGGAATTTGAATAAGGCCGCCGTGATCGCGAAGAAGGCCGGGATTCAGTTGGCCTACCACAATCATTCGTTCGAATACCAGCCGATGGGTGGTTCAAATGGCTTTGAAGTGTTCATCAAGGAATTCACTCCGGAGATGAAATTCGAGCTCGATGTCTTCTGGGTGAAGGCAGGAGGTGTGGATCCGGTGGGTTTGATTAAAAAATTGAGCGGGCGGGTTTCCCAACTGCATCTGAAGGATCTCAAGGCGGGGGTGAAGCTTCCGATTTACGGAGGGATGCCGAAGGAAGCCTTCAAGGAACTGGGCAATGGCATGATTCCGATGGAGCCCATCATTGAGGCCGGCAAGGCTGCCGGAGTGGCGCATTGCCACGTGGAGCAGGATCATTCACCCAATCCGCTCGCGAGCATCAAGGAGAGTGTCGCATATTTGAAGGGCCTGTAGAGGTGAAATAGAGAACTCGGGCATTCGAAATCCCTGGATCATGGTTTCATAGTTTGCCCTCTTCCGAAGGCAAACCGGTGAGCTTCGGAAGCTACTCCACGATTTTTAGCGGAAGAGGAAATCGGGAGGTGAATTTCAGAACTCGTCAGAAGTAAGAGGGCGCGGTAGAACCC
>Ga0315322_10003893_pt1 | contig 11504 bp, 6 predicted proteins | sample M110021515metaG_FD_203461 | JGI IMG/M metagenome (GOLD analysis project Ga0315322, IMG submission 203461) | Ammonia-oxidizing marine archaeal communities from Monterey Bay, California, United States - M1 100m 21515 | ecosystem: Environmental > Aquatic > Marine > Intertidal zone | place: USA... | reverse complement strand
GCTGCTGCACCGCTTGGCCGGCATGCACCATCTGGCCGGTCGACAGGGTGTGGTCGAAGAGGATGCCGGCGCAGCGTGCGCGTGCGCGCGGGCTGGCTTCGGGATCGTGTGCGCCTGTGCGCCAAGCCTCAAGAGCGGGCTCAGCCAAGCCGGACCGCATGTGCGTGAGTCCTCGCGCGGCGTGAAGCTCGGCCTTTTCGGCGCGGGTGCGCGCCCTTCGCTCGGCTTGTTGCAGCAGCTCCGGACGTGTGTTGGCGTTGGCGTCGACATGCGCGATCTCTGCCCGCACGCGCGCGAGAGTGGGGCGAAGATCCTGGTAGTCGGGATTGTCGCGGTCTCGTGGCAGTCGCTCGGTGACATGAAGCCATCGTCGGGCGGCGCCGGGCTGGTCGTCGTCCCATGCGGTGATTGCGGCCCGAGCGGCAGCGGTTCTGCTGGGCTTTGCCGTGAACAGGCGGACTCTCGCCACCAGGATCGCTGGGGCCCGAACCTGTTCCAGCACATCGGCCAGGCGTTGAGCGAGCTTGTCCCGGCGATGCAGGCCACGCCGTCCCAGCTCCACCACGCCTTCGTGGGCTGCGGTCAGCCATCCCGGTCGGTGGGCCACGGCGATGCCCCGCTTCACGAGCTTGTGGGGGTCGAAGCCGAGACGCTCCAGCGCGGCGGCCGGCAGCTCCGGCGCCAGCGCAAACACCGTGGCTCCGACATCGGGGGGGGGCTCTCGCTCGCCACGCCAATGCGCCAACACGCTGTGGGCTTGTTCGGTGACGCGGGCGGGAGATACGGACGGCCCGGAGTCTCGGAGATCGGGGCGCTCGGTGTCCGGTAGCGCCCGGGTGAGCAGCTCGGTGATGAGAAAGGCGGACCGCGCCGAGATGTCGCGCAGGCCAATGGCTCGCACCGATGCATGGTCAGCTAGGCGGGTGCGCAGGCGGGCGAGCTCATCGGTCTGCCACCGGTCGTCGTAGACGCCGATAATCTCCAGGTCAGCGTCTTGGACCTCCGCCAAGCGCCGCAGCCATCGAAGGCTCAGCGGGTCAGCGTCTTCGAGGTCTTCCATCAGCCAGAGGGCTGGGCGGTCGTCACATGCCCGGGTGGCCACGGTGGTGGCGGCGTCGAGCACCTGGTTCACGTCTTGGTGGCCTGTTCGACGAGACTCGCTGGGCACGAGCTCAGGCCAGAGCGTCCCCAGTGGTCCTGCGACTCCCCGGAGCAGACGCTGGCGTCTGGCGGCGTGTTGGTCGGGCCCTACGAGTCTTTGCAGTGTGCCGACGATGATCGAGCCCACCTCATCCCGTTGCGCGGAGATGCGCAGGGTGGGGCGGCCGTCGCGGAGTCGGGCGCGGCCCAAGGTGTCTGCCAGGCGCCGTCGCCCCGAGCCAGTGGGACCATGCAGCAGGAGCATGCGGGCGCCTTTCCCGCGCAGGTGGGTGAGAGCAGATTCATAGACGTCGGCCTGGCCAATACGGGCGGGGCATGGGGGCAGCGGCGCAGGCTCGGTGGTGATTCCAGGATCGGCAAGGTGGCGGGCCATCTCGGCGGCGCTCGGCCGGTCGGTGGGGTCCAGCAATTGCGTCTGGGCAAGCAGGCGGCAGAGACGGCGGGGCACTTCGCGTACCCGGATGGCCAGGCCGGGAAGGGCCTCTCGCGCAGTGCTCCCCCAGGGCAGGGTGTGGTCGGTGCTGTCACTGGGAGTCGGCGCGAGTGCGGCGTAGAGCATGGCCCCCGCCCCGAGCACGTCCGTCGCGGCTCGGGCGGCCCAGCCGGCCATCTCCTCGGGGGAGCGGGGGGGCAGCTGACCGGGCGTGTTGGCTGCTCTCGGGAGCAAGCGCCGAACTGAGCTGCCCAGATCGGTCAGCACCACGTTATCATCGGGGGTCGCCCACACGTTTCCGCTGCGCAGGTGGCCATGCACCAAGCCTTCGCGATGCAATGCAGCGAGCCGCTCAAACAGCAGGGCTCCCAGGTGCAACGTGCGCTCGACCCGTCGTTCGATGGGCGTCTCTCGGAGTGCATCCAGCAGCGCCACACCGTCCACCCAGTCGCGCACCATCCACCGCGGTTCGCCATCGAGATGAAGCTCCAGTGGCCCTGCCACACCGTCGACTCGCAAGCCGTGGGTTCGACGAAATGACCTCTGGAGGGTGCGAATTAGTCCGCGGTCTGGTTCGGTGAGAACCTTCACCACTACTTGGGAACCATCCGTTCGAAACCCCCGCCAAGTGGCCAGATCACCGCTGGCCTGGAGCAAGGTCTCGAGGGTCACGTCGCCGAGACGGTGGCCGGGGGCAAGGAGAGTGGTCATCCTCCGCAGCTTACCGCACCTCAGGGTATCCCTCGGTCTGCCGGGGCGGACCGGTCTCCAAGACGACGAAGACCGCCCGAAGGCGGCCTTGTGTGGCGAGGTCACCCGAAGGTGACGTCACCAAGAGAGCTTCTCTCAGGCTCAGCCCTTGAGGCCCTTGATGAGCTCGATGTTTGCCATGGCTGCGTCGAGGGTGCCCTTGGCGGCAGCGGGGATGCCACCGACAGCCTTCACGTTGCCACCGACAGCCTTGAGCTTGCCGGGGATCTCGGTGGGCTTGAGGCCTGCTTCCTTGAGGGCTGCTGGAGCGGTTGAAGGCACGGCCTTGGCGGCAGCGATGACTGCCTTGGCCTGGTCGGGGATGGCCTTGAGGGTCTTGATGGCATCGACCATGGCCTGGCCACCGTCGTTGATGGCGGCAACAGCAGCCTTGACGTCGTCGCCTGCGTCGTCAGCGACACCGACCATGGGCTTGAGGTCCTTGATTTCGACCTTGAACTTGCCGGCAGCCTTTTCCTTCATCAAAGCGATGGCGTCAGCGATGGAGCTGTCTTCGCCGAGGCCCATGGCCTTGACGATGTTGGCGTTCACGCTGTTGAGCGACTCGGTGGCGCTGTTGAGGCCGTCGAGGATGTCCTTGGCGGGGCTGAAGACGTCGTCGATTGCGGAGACGCCGATCTCAACGATCTCGGCAGGGGCCTTGTCGCCCTTGTCCTTCTTCTTCTTGTCCTTCTTCTTCTTGGCGAGTGCGTCGGTGCCGGTGGTGGACAGCGCGATGAGAGCAGCGCCGCAAAGGATGGAAATGGAGCGGGAGAAGGTCGCGTTCATGGTGATTCCTCACGAAAGTACAGTGCTGTTCGATGGCCGGACCGTGCCGACAGGTCGGCTTTGGACGGCGCTGGCTAACAAAAATGGGCCAGTCGTCAACATGATTTGTGCAGCTGCACCACGAGCACGGTGCTCTCGGCAGGCCATGTTCTCGCCGGAGCAGGCATTCGGGAATTGCCGTCCAGACGGGACCTTACAGCTCCCTGACACCGTTTACCGGAGCCCAATCAGGGTCAAGAACCTGTGTGCTTTTTCTTCTTCCGAGGCAGGTCGGGGGGGGCGATCGCGTCGGCATCAATCGGCGGTTCTAAGATCCCTTCCAAGAGTCTAAGTACGGCTCGGTAGCTGCCAAAGGGTGGGTAGACGTACACACCCCGAATCCTGGGGTGGGCCTTGCACGCGAGCAGCGCTTCCCGTGCGACCTGTATGCCCACGGCGCGCTGAGCGTCGCGCGAGCCAGCCGCCCGCATGGCCGCCATGACGGTGTCCGGAATCTGCATTCCCGGGACCTCGTTGTGGAGGAACTCCGCGTTGCGCACCGACACCAACGGCATGATGCCCACGAAGAACGGCACGTCCGAGGCCGTCTCGGTGCGGGTGAGGAAGCGCTGGAGCAAGACCTCGTCGAACACCGGCTGGCTGAAGAAGAACTCCGCGCCGGCATCGACCTTGCGCAGGAAGCGGTCCGACTCAAGCCCCAAGTCGACGGCGCCCGGGTTGCAGCCTGCGCCCACAAACAGCGCGGTCTTGCCGCCGATGGGCTGCCCAGAGAAGTCCAGGCCGCGGTTGAGCAGCTGGATGAAGGAGATGAGCCCGATGGAGTCGATGTCGAAGACCGCGGTGGCGTCTGGATAGGTGCCCATCTTTGGAGGGTCGCCGGTGACCGCAAGGATGTTGCGCAAGCCGAGCGCGTGGGCGCCGAGGAGGTCCATCTGCATGCCGAGCAGATTGCGGTCGCGGCAGCAGTAGTGCACCACCGTCTCCATTGGCGGCACGCGTGCACGCACCAGCTGGGACAGCGCAGTTGGGCCCATTCGAGCTATTGCCCGCGGTCCGTCCGCGATGTTCACGACGTCCACACCCGCCCGGTAGAGCAAGGCAGCGCCCTCGACCGCGTGGTGCGGGTTGATGCCCCTCGGGGGGTCGAGCTCCACCGACACCACGAATTTGCCCGAGGCGATGCGCCTGGCGAACTCGCTGCGCTCTTCTGCCGGTACCGGAACCTCACCGGTGTCGGCCTCGTCGGCCTTTTCGCGGGCCACTGGAGCGCTGACGGGGCCCTGGTGGGCGGGCGAGATGGATCGCAGGAAGACTCGCATCTCCTTGATCATGGCCGGCGTGGTGCCGCAGCAGCCCCCCACGCCACGGGCGCCCTTGAGCGCTAAACGCCGCGCATACTCGGCCATGTACTCGGAGCCGGTGAGGAAGATGGTGCGGCCGTCGACCACCTGCGGGTAGCCGGCGTTGGGCTGGGCGATGATGGGCAGGTCCACCAGCGGCACCAACGCATCCACGACGTCGAGAATGCCACGCGGACCGAGCGCACAGTTCACGCCCAGCGCTTGGATGTCCCAGGCCGACAACCGGTCCGCGACATCGGCGGGGCTCAGTCCCCCCACCTTGGCGTGGGCCAGGCCTTCGCTCCGAAAGGTCACGCTGGCGACGATGGGCAGCTTGGTGGCCGCTCGGACTCCCCGCACCGCCTGCCACAGCTCTCCGAGCTGGTCGAAGGTCTCGATAATGATGAAGTCGACGCCATTGTCCGCGAGGATGCTGGCTTGATCGCGGAATGCCTTGAAGGCCTCTCCTGGACTGATCTTTCCGACTGGCGCGAGGGGGGCACCGATTGGACCGACCGAACCGGCCACCCACGCGCTGTCCCCAGCGGCTTCGCGAGCCAGCTTCGCAGCCGCCACGTTGAGCTCGGCCATCTTCTCGGCAAGGCCGAATGCCCCCAGCCGGAGCCGGTTCGCCCCGAACGTGTTGGTGGTGATGACCTCAGCGCCGGCTTGCAGGTAGGCAGTGTGGATATCGCGCACCATGTCGGGGTTGGCGAGCGACACCTCGTCGTAGCAGCGGTTGATGAACACGCCGCGGTTGTAGATCTCGGTGCCCATTGCGCCGTCGAAGAGCACGACACGCTGTTTGAGGGCTTCGAGGAAGGGCTGCATCAGGGCTCCGCCGGGGGATGGTGGGGACGTTCGCGGGCGCTAACTGGCTCGCGACGACTGACGAGGCTCGATGGGGAGGTGGATGACTGCACGGTCTTTCATCCCGCGTCAGCTTCGGCGATGTCGGGCCAGTAAAACTGTGGTGTTGTCGCCGCCCCCGCCCTTGTTGGCAGCGTGTACCAGCGCGCGTGCCGCCTCGGTGAGATCGGTCATTTCTGCTGCGCTGTCGACAACCGCGGCGAGGTCGGCAGTGCCCCGCGCCGCGTAGTCACTGAAGCCATCGGTGCCCAGCACGATGGTCTCGCCTGGAAGCAACGACAGTGCGCGGTGGGCCACGGGCAGCAGCTCAGGAAGACCAGCGGGGTCGAAGTGTCCCAGGTAGCCGGTGAGCACTCCGCCATCGCCGATTGGGTCCTCCGGACGCTGGGTCTGCCAGCTGCGCAGCCACTCCAGGCGCAGGTTCTGGTCGCCTGTGAGCTGTGCGGTCCCCAGAGTCGTCACCAGCCATGCCCGTGAGTCGCCCATGCTCGCAAGGTGGAGCCGGTCGCCCATCACCAGGGCCAGGACCGCGGTGGTGCCCATGGGAATTTGGCGCTCGAGGTCGCCATCGGCAGCCCGACGCGCGGACTTGCAGATGTTGCGATTGGCGGTGTTGAGGGTGGCCTCAAGGAATTCTCGGGCTTCGACCTCGGTGGCATGGGGGTCCTGCAGCCGGTCGCACCACGCCTCCCAGGTGCGCGCACAGCTGTGCATCAGGAGTGCGGCGGCTTGGTCGCCAGATCCTGCTGTGGCGACACTGATGCCGTCGGCCATTGCGAGAAAAGCGATGTGCCCTTCACTCTGCCACCAGCAGGCATCTTGGTTCGTCTGGCTGTTTCGCGCCTTCATCGCGCCGATGTGGGTGTCCAGCCCGACCTCGATGGTGAGACGCTGGCGAATCGGCGCGCTCTTGCGCACGTCCTCGTTGGCGTTGGCCTGCGCCAAGAGTGCCCACAGCGCGGTGCCATCGGGGGGGCGTCGCGCGGGGTCCGTGGCCAGACAGCGGGCGAGAAGGGCACACCACGAGGGCGGCAGGTCACGCACCAGGCTGGGCAAGAGCGCAAGGAGATCGGAGTCACTCACCCGTCCGTCTCGGGGGAGGTTGGATAGGGTGAGCTCGGCAACTCGGCGCATCGCAGCGCGGACATCATCTGCGGGACTGCTGGCCTCAGGAGCCCCCAGCCGGACTTCGTCGGGACTGCGCCAGCGTGCGCCTTCGAGGCCACCTGATTGCCCCTCGGCGTGGCGTCGGGAGAGTGCGCGTGCGACCGCGAGAGAGACCTTGAACACGCGCTCGATGGGGATGGGCGCCAGTCTGACCAGCAGGGGGTCCGACAGCCGCATCGGTCGCTCCATGGTCGACTCAGCCAGCCGCTCCTCCAGCCATCCCGACAGCGCCCGGCGTCGTCCCTCGTTGGGCACGAGCGAGTCGAGTCGGCGCAGGACAGGCACAGTACCCGCAGGCAGGAGGTCCACAAGGAACAGGGCGGCGGGCTCATCGTCGGCCACTGTGTCGGCCAGGAGGCGCACGGCCAAGCGCTCTTGCAGCACCACGGGCACGTAGTCGAACACCCGTCGAATCAGCGGTCGGTGCTTGCGCTGCCCGGCGCCTTTCGCCAGTACAGCCTCCACGCCCGAGTTGGGTGCCCACATGGCGAGAGCAGCCCCCAGTCGGGCATCTCCCTGGGCTACACGCTCCCGCACCGCCTCCGCCAGCGCTTCAGGAATTGGGCTGTTGCTCAGGCGGACGACCGTGGCCGCAGCTGTGCCATCCGCCGTTGCGAGAACTTCTGTCAGCAGCTCGCCTCGCTCAACGGTGCCCAGCGCTTGCCACAGCGCATGGCGGCGTTCGGGCAGGGCGCGAGAAAACCGCGCGGCGTGGGTGCCTCCGGGCTGCTCCTGAACCTGCAGAGACAAAGCGTGGCCGTCCCAGGCCAGCGGTGGCTGTGCGCCCTGCTCCAACATCCGCACCAGCGCCGACCACCACGTGTCGGCCTCTTTGGGGCTGCACACACATGCGCTCGCCAGCATGCGGCAGAGGTCTGCGCCGGTCGCGGGGCGGTCCAAGCTGTCGAGAAGCAGCTCAGCCACTACTTTCGGGCGCCGTCGGAGGTCTTGCTCGAGCGCCTCGCTTTCCACCGCTGCCCGGTAGCGAAAAGAGCCGGGCAGGGCGAGGGCATGGCGGTCGAGGTCGGCGGCGTGCAGGCGAGTGGGACGGTCCGTGGCCCGCAGCCAAGCCAGCTCGCTGTGTTTGTAGGCGCACTCCACGACAATGGCGATGGCGCCGCTGCTGTGAGAGACGACATCTCCCACTCTGAGCTGGCTGAGCGCTTCGATCCTGGGCATGCAGACTCCCGAGGCACGTCCTCAGTGGCCCGCGCTCGCCTCGCTCGGATGGCAGACCGCGGCGTCCGACCCGTACCCTGAACCATGGGCGGGGCCGTGCCCCCGGCATAGCACGCGGCTGAGAGGTCCCATGCAGCCGCCCGCCCCACCTGCCAACGAGATCCGCGACCCGGTCCACGGCGCCGTCCCTATCGATCCACACGAAAAGTGTGTGGTCACCCACCGTGCCGTCCAGAGGCTGCGCGGAATCCGACAGCTCGGCTTCTCGCATCATCCCTTCCCGGGCGCCACCCACACGCGCTTCATCCACTCTCTTGGCGCGATGCACCTCGCGGGGCAGGCATTCGACCAGTGCTTCCGCGACCAGCCGTTTTCGTCGGGCTCTCGTCGGCGAGCATTTCGTCATTGCGTGCGTCTGGCAGCCCTTTGCCACGACCTTGGCCACGCCCCCTACAGCCATGCCGCCGAGTTTGCGATGCCGCCGCTGCGCGACCTCAGCATTGCTGCCTACAACCCGGATGCCGTTGCGGGAAGACTGGACCAGCGCGCCCATCACGAGGACTACACCATCGGTGTGCTCACGGGCACCGATCTCTCGGACACCATCCGGCGCAGCTTCCCGTTCGGTCCCGAGCACGTCGCGGCCCTCATCAGTCACGATGTGCAGAACAACGACGACTTCTTTATCGACAACGGCTTCGACATCCGGCCGCTGCTGTCTCAGCTCATCAGCTCCGACCTCGACATCGACCGCCTCGACTACCTCGTGCGCGACTCCTACTACACGGGGGCCCGCTACGGCCAGATCGACGTCCACTGGCTCATTTCCAGCCTCACCCGTCACGTCGATGAGCAAGGCCGGGTCTGCCTCGCGCTCGACTCTCGCGCGCTCTACGCCTTCGACGACTACCTCGTGGCCCGCTTCCACATGTTCCTGATGGTCTACTTCCACCAGAAGTCTGTGGCCTACGAGGAAATGCTTCGCCGATATGTCGAAGATGGCGTGTCAGCCGATGGTTTTCGCCTGCCGGGCGATCTCGATGCCTACCTGTCCACGGACGACGCCTGGATGTGGGGGCGACTCGCTGCTGACCCCGCCCCCTTCGCGCGCCGAATCCGCGACAACGACCCCTACAGAGTCGCCTTTGAGTCTCACCTGCCGCCGGAGGACTGTGCCTTGCGCCAGCGCGCTGACATTCTGCGCACCGCCGGCATCGACGTCATCACCACAACTCTGCGTGGGCGGATGCTCATGGCCGCTGACGCCACCAAGCCTGCGCTCTACCTCGTCGAGCGCGGCCAGTCGGTCACCCGTCGGCTCGCCGAGGCTTCTCGTGCGCTGCATGGGGGCGAAGATGGCGTCACTATCAGCCGTCTCTATGTGGACCCCGTGCACTTGGGCTCCAGTCAAGAACGCCTGCGGGATGTCTGGCGGCCGCGCAGCTTCCTGTAGGGCCGCTCAGAGGCTCATTCCGAGGATGGGTCCTGCCCTGGGCGCCTCGGCGTCCCCAGATCGCCCCGTGGCGTTTCTACATCGGGAGGGGATCGACGTTCTCCACGCGCTCGACCTCGGGAATTTCCTCGACCAAGAGGCGCTCGATGCCCATCTTCAGGGTGGTCACCGATGATGGGCAGGTGCCACACGCGCCCACGAGACGCAGGTAGACCACACCGTCCTCGAAGCCTTCGAAGGTCACATCGCCGCCGTCCTGGGCGATCGCTGGGCGAATTTCCTCGTCGAGCAGCTCCAGAATCTTCAGCTCGACCTCGGTGCGCTCGGGCGCGGGCTGGGTGGCCTCCGGGGCCTCGAACACAGCCATCTCACCCGATGCCAAAAACTCGATCAGGGTCTTCTCGACGTTGTCTTCGAGCGCGGTCCACCGGCTGTCGGAGTGCTTGCGCACGGTCACGAAGCGGGGAGCCACGAGAATGAGCTCGATGTCTTCAAACGACAGTAGTGCGCGAGCAAGGGGAGCATCCGCGGTGTCGTCACCGCGCTTGTACTCGTAGGTGCCCATGGGCACGAGCACTTCCTGCACGCGGAACATCAAAGCGTCTGGGTTGGGGGTGGGGACGATGGTGACGGTTGACGACATGGGGGCTCCAAGGACCAGCCAAATAACGCTGTCAATCCGAGTGGCGAGCGCTGCGTGACCGCGTCCGGTCAGGGCGCTATTGCGGCTGTCCCATCGCTTCGCCGCCCTTCCGACCCGAGGCCGACCATGTCCGTGTCCTTTCAGCTCTCCGATGAACAGCAGGCTCTCCGCGAGCTCGCGCACGAGTTTGCAGTCAACGAGATTCGCCCGGCCGCGCCCCACCACGACGAGACCGGCGAGTTCCCCTGGAAAATCCTCGAAAAGGCTCATGAGATTGGCCTCATGAACACTCACGTCGAGGCGGACCATGGCGGCCTGGAGCTGTCGGCCTTCGACGGCATCTTGCTGGCCGAAGAGCTGGCCTGGGGCTGCACGGGTATTGGCACCGCGATGGAAGCCAACGGCTTGGCCCAGCAACCCGTCATTCTCGGTGCCAGCGACGCCCTCAAGCACAAGTATCTGGCGCCCATGACTGAAGAACTCCAGTTGTGCGCCTACGGGGTCACCGAGCCTGGTGCCGGCTCCGATGTGCAGGGTATGCGCTCCACCGCGGTGAAGAGGGGCGACAAGTACATCCTCAACGGCTCCAAGATGTGGATCACCAACGCCGGCGTGGCGAAGTGGTTCTTCGTGGTGGCCCTCACCGACCCCGACAAAAAGGCGCGGGGCGGCATGAGCGCATTCATCGTCGAGGCCGACTGGGACGGCGTCGAGGTGGGCCCCAAGGAAAAGAACCTCGGACAGCGTGCCAGCGACACTCGCGGCATCACCTTTGAAAACGTCGAGGTCCCCGCCGCCAACCTTGTGGGCCGCGAAGGCGATGGCTGGAAGCTGGCCATGGCCGCTTTCGACTACACCCGCCCCTCTGTCGCTGTCGCATCGGTCGGTCTTGCCCGCGCCGCCATGGACTACAGCATGGAGTACGCCATGCAGCGGCGAGCCTTTGGCAAGCCCATCGCGATGCACCAGGCGGTGAGCTTCATGATTGCCGAGATGGCCATGAATATCGACGCCGGCCGCCTGCTGTGCTGGCGGGCCGCCCAGCTCAAGGACGCGGGGGTGCGCAACACCATGCAGTCTTCGATGGCCAAGGCGTTCTGCGCCGACATGGCCATGAAGGTGGCCGTCGACGCCGTTCAGGTCTATGGCGGCTACGGCTACAGCCAGGAGTACCCTGTCGAGAAGCTCATGCGCGACGCCAAGATCTTCCAGATCTACGAGGGCACCAGCCAGATCCAGCGCATGATCATCGGCAAGGAGCTCTTTGTGCGGGGGCGATAGCTCGTGAAAGTCCTCGTCACGGGTGCCACAGGCTTCATTGGGGCCAACCTCGTGCGCCTCCTGCTCAAGCGGGGCGACGAGGTGCACTGCATTATCCGCAAGCCGAAGCCCACCATAGAAGGGCTCGATCTACGCCTCCACCAGGCTGCTCTGGGCGACTCGCCGGCGGATGTGGAGGCGCTGGCGCGCGCGATGGACGGCTGCGAGGCCGTCTACCATGTCGCCGGGCTGTTCGACCCCAGTCCTGGTGGCATCGACCGCATGCGGCAGGTGCATGTCTTCGGCACGCGTGGGCTGCTGCGCGCGGCCGACAAGGTGGGCATCCGACGCATTGTGGTGTGTAGCTCCAGCATTACAGTCGGCTTTGGTCCGCGAGATGCACCCGGTAACGAAGAGACCCCGCTCGACGCCGGTCTCGTCTACGGGCCGCCGGGCTCT
>Ga0315322_10003891_pt1 | contig 11511 bp, 12 predicted proteins | sample M110021515metaG_FD_203461 | JGI IMG/M metagenome (GOLD analysis project Ga0315322, IMG submission 203461) | Ammonia-oxidizing marine archaeal communities from Monterey Bay, California, United States - M1 100m 21515 | ecosystem: Environmental > Aquatic > Marine > Intertidal zone | place: USA... | reverse complement strand
TGATGATAATAGTTACCAACTTACTGGTGACCAGGCAACTTATATTAAGAATTTAACCCAAGTGTTCGGTTCGTGTGTTTTTCAAAATGTTCAAAACAATGGCCAATGTGGTACTACTGTAGATTCAGCAAATTCTGACTATGCTTATAACTGTAATGGTAATAGAAATGCTTGTTCTTATTACATTGGAACTAAAAAATATATTAAAATGCCGTATGCCAAAAATTTTAATCAACCTGCCGTCAGTTACGGTCAATATATTAATAGTGGTGGTGTAGCAAAGAAAAAATGTTTACCCACACCTTCTTCCAGTCAACCTTTCCCAGGGAGAGTTAATAATTCATCATCCTCGCTCGGAAACAATATTATCTCGTCAGGAAAAGCAGGTGCGGGATGTAATATTAATCCTCTTACTTGGCAAGAAGCTCAACAGTGGGGATTCCTTCCTCAAACATGGTATCCTGGTAATCCTGCTGAAGGAACAACTGTTAATTATCCTAATTATGATAATTTAGTACAAAGAAGTTCCAATTATCGTGTTAATCCTCCTTCTGGTTATCCACAAGTAATTCCCAATACATAAATCTCAATAAATATATAATTATTTTTAAATATATATTTTTTATTTCCATATTGTATAATGTCTGGACAAACATATTTTTATACTTCTGGGACCACTGAACCAAATGATGCCGATCTGAATTTTGGTTATACTAACGAATCAACAATATCAGTTAACAATTTTCTCTCAAACGCAGAAGGCACTGTAATGGGTGCTGTCTACAGCGGAAGCCCACAAATTGATGGCACTTTTGAAAACTTGATTACTCCTGAATCTTATGATATATCGCTTGTATTCCAGTCACCAAGCCCTATAAAAGAGATTTACAACAAGACATTTAATAATTGTCCTGGACTTAGATTTGTTACTTTACCTCATAGTTTAACTAGTATTGGTCCAGTAGCTTTTGCTTTACCCGACGGCGTTTCAGTTCCCGCAAACCAGGGTTTATTGGATCTATCCTTTACCGATATATCTAATTCAGAATTACAGTCTATTGGAACTCAAGCATTTGCAAATCAAGCTAATTTATCATCCATCACACTTCCGGCGAGCGTGAAAAGTATTGGACAAATGGCTTTCAATGGCTGCGGTGGTCTTACAAGTTTACTCTTTCATAATATATCTAATTCTGAATTACAGCTTATTGATACACAAGCTTTTCAATATACAGCTCTAACATCCGTTATTCTTCCTGCTAGTCTAGAAACTATTGGCCCTGGCGCTTTTAGTCAGGTGGCAACCACTTTAACGAGTGTAACATTTTACGATATAGCTCTTTCACGTCTAGAAACAATTTATTTCGATGCCTTTGCTGGCGCAAATATTGGAACAATAACGATTCCTAATCATATAACATCAATTGGTACTAATGCTTTTTTGGGTAGTGATGGGATGACAGTATACATAAATAGTAAAGCTGCAGGGGCTTTGAACCCACCAGTCTCCTACTCCGACACAACCTTTTTTGGAGCAACAGGTGTAACAATAAGTCCGGATCCTAATACATTTGAGTATACTCCTGGGACAACTGATCCATCAACTTATAATAATGAACTAACAATCTTAGTTAATAATTCTCCTGGGAAAACTATTCCTGCGAGTGCTTTTGAGGGTTTAATTAATGTTGCTTCTACAGCGCTTGTATTTGCGAATAATAGCACTACACAGTCAATTGGTGATGACGCATTTAAAAATTGTACTGGACTTAGAGATACTACAATTCCTGATTCTATAACAGCCATCGGTACTAATGCTTTTACAGGTAGTGGTTTACAAAAAGTATATATATCTAGAACAACTGCTGCTGTACTTAAAGTCTCCTTCTCAGACACAACCTTTTTTGGAGCAACAGGTGTAACAATAGTGGAATATCCTGTAGTAACAACACCACCTCCTGTCATTATATTTCCATATCCAAAAAATGAAAAAAATAAACGATTATTAGGAGTCAACCAAAAAATTTCTAGTGGTTTAGCTAGACCCAATTTTAAATTCCAAACGAATCAATTTAGTGCTGGACGCTCTAGAACAGCACAATCGAAACAAAAGGCAAATGGTCCAGTTACTGTTATTTTTCCTATTCGCTAATTAATTCTCTAGGTTTCATTCCTCGATTGATAAAACGATTTCCTTGACTAATATGATTTGTAGTATAATCTCTAACCTTACATTTAGTTAGAGATCCAATATTATTACTATAAATGATGTATTTTATATTTAATTTTTTCATAAAATCAGCACATCGAACACAGGGTGCTGAATCTTTATACTCACCCTCCCCCTTTTGCTGATGTCCCTTGTTTTTTCTTACAACGTACAAACTGACCTTCTCGTAAAAAGCACGGCCGCTTATTTCGTGCCGACGACAAACTCTTCTTCCTCAATATCCTGTCCAATCGCCTCATTACATCTATTTCAGCATGACACGAACAAGTATTAAGTAGAAATCCATCGCTAGAATAACATCTATCAGAATTAAATCCTTTGGCTACAACTCTTCCTCCCATTACAGCTACACAACCATGATTTTGCTGCATAGTTGATTTATCGGCTTCCCTCAAAGCGATTTGGGCAAACTTCTCGTCACGGTTATTACAGTTATATCTCGTCATTTTAGTATTTGTTAATCGGTTCCTCAAAGTGGTGCAAATCAATTTTATTTTTAATAAAATAAAATAAAATTGAATCTATTTAAAAGATTATTATTATTATTACTATTATAATGATTCCTACCAGCGATTTCGTAACACTCCGTATTTATGTTTCCCAAGACAATGAAAGTCTAAGGAACTTTTATAGAAACCGAATTGATGACCATAACCAAAAGGTTTTTAATGATAAGTATGCTGATTCTGGTTTTGATTTGGGACTCCCCCAAGATTTTCTTGTAGATAAACCAATTGGATTTAAGGTCCCTTTAGCAGTACATTGTTCAATGTATAAGGAAGATGGAACTCCACAAGGATTTTCCCTATTGCCTCGTTCTAGTATTGTCAAGACCCCTCTTAGACTATCCAATTCAGTCGGGGTAATTGATAGAGGTTATCGCGGTCAAGTAACAGCAGTTGTTGATAATCTTAAATATAATTCAGAATCTAGATTACAATTAAATTCATTGGAGAGATATTTCCAAATTGTTCATCCTTCATATAATCCATTTAAGGTTGTTTTAGTAGATAATAAGGATGATCTTGGTTCGACATCAAGAGATGAAGGTGGTTTTGGTTCATCTGGTCGTTAAATAATCGATTTCATAAATAATTTAAAAATTTTTTATTTTAGTAATTTCTCTCTATACTATATAATGGCCTATACAAGAAGTATGCGTAAAAGAAGTCTTTCTAAAAGAAGATCTTATGCTCGTCGCGTAAGAAAATCTCCTTGCCGCGGTAAGGGTCCTGCTGCTTGCCGCGGACGTGCTGGTTGTAAATACACCAAGGGTAAAAAGAGAACTTTCTGCCGTAAAAGCAGAAACCATAAAAAGGGAATGAGAGGTGGAACCACCCATTACAATGGAAGATCTACCATGAATCCTAATACTCCTATTAACCGAGCTCTTGATGCCTAATAAATATTTAGCATTATATGATAACATCTAATTATTATATAATGAAAACAACATTTGATATTTTAAACAGACACGTTAAATTGACTAATTAATATAGTTGCTATAATTATAATGAATATTCTATCAAGTTTTTTTTACAAAGAAGAAGTAAACAACAATAATAGTGATAATGATAATGATAATGATATAGAAGCAGCAACTAATAATGATGAGAGTTCTAATAGTATAGATGATGATGATATGGGTATTGTTTATAGAGATTTAAAGCCAGAAAATAGAAATAGTAGTGATTCTGGCTCTGAAATTGATTCTTGTCAAGGAACGATGGATAGATTAAGGTTAGAGACACAGGCATACCGAACATTTAATACAAAAGGAAAATTAGTTAATTTAACACAAGATTTTTTTGATACAGAATGTGATGGTTCAGATTTGGAAGAAACAAAGAGAGAAAATAGAGTAAATAGAGCTACATATAATAATTATAATGAATTTCACAATAGTGGTAAATATAATAGATATGTTGAATCTGAATCTGATTCAGGAAATGAACAATATAAGAATGTTCCTTTATTAAAAACTACTTCTAGACATAATCACCATAATCAGAATGAACCTGTTAATATTACATTATCTAGATTAAAAGCTATATTATCTGAACTTACATGGAAAAAACATACTCTCGAGGATATTAAATTATTTGTTGATAATAATTTTACTACTAATATGGTATCATTATCATCGACACATTTAGATATTATTGGAAGTTATTTAAATAGTCAAAAATTGATATATCTAGAATCAAGTCATTATACATCCAAATGGTTAAATATGTTAATGATTCCAACTATTATTATTTCTGCTGGAGCTTCAGTTATTAGCGGGACAGATGATATGATTCCAAACTCATCTCTTATTATATCGTCTATTACAGCTTTTAGTGCTTTTTTATTAGCTATTATTAATTATTTGAAGTTAGATGCTGCTTCTGAAGCACATAGAATATCTGCTCATCAATATGATAAATTACAAAATCATATTATGTTTTATTCTGGCAAAACATTATTATTCAGTAAATCTAGTTTTAATTATCATACACGAAATGACAGGCTTCAAAAAAAACAATTGGAAGCACAAACACAAGTTCTTGCCGACTTAGATAAGGCCAATGTTAAAGCTACTGAAAAATTTAAAAGTGATAAACAACTTATTAAAGATGAATCCGCAAAACTTCAAAAGGATGTTGAAGATAAGCTTATTCAGAATAAACAAAGTTATATCAAACAATATGATGATATTAATACCGAACCTCCAGTATCTATAGAGGAATTAGAACATAATGCCATAGCGGAAAAAGAGAGAATACATATAAGAAAAGTTGAGAGAATTAGCCATCGAAGGAAAAGATATGAAAACAATAAAAAAGCGATTATAGATTCTCAACAGACGAGTATTTCTAGAAAAAATGACGAATTAAAACTTGCTCTTACTGAAGCAGAAAGTTCAGATTATTGTACATTATTTGATAAATGTTCAAAAGAAATTGATTTTGTTCAGGAGAAGATAAAAGAAATTAAAGAAACAAATCAATTTGAGGTTCCGAGAGAAATTAGATATCGATATCCATATAGTTATAATGCTAATGTGTTTACTATTATTAAAATGTTAGATGAATTTAAAATAGTTCTTACTATTAAATTGTTTAATGTTAAAAATGGTATTCGTTTTTCTACATGTTGTATTAAAGAATGTAAGAGAATATTAGAAGAGAATAACATTACGAGAGAAACTTATAAAATGATTGAAGATGAAATTGATAGATTATTTGAATATAAAAAACGCTCTATTAAAAAAACTCAATTGATTTATGAAACATTGATTACATTATCTACCGCATATATTGAAGTTGACAAAGTTTTTGCTGATGAAATGACAAATGCTGAAACCAGAAAAAAATGGTTTCTATGTCTTACATTCTTTCCTTGTATCTCATCATTTGTCCCCAAACTTAAAAAGGCTAAAAATAGTTTACTAGGTAAAATTGTTCTTTCTATGACCAATTCAAAAAATATACAAGAAATTGAAAAGGCAGATGAATATGATGAAAGACTAGATGGACTTATTGTATAAAATAATATCAAACAATAATTTGATATTATTCTTCTCGGTTACCGGATTCGAACCAGTGACATTTCGATTACTACATAACAACAACTACTACAGTCAAATGCTCTACCAACTGAGCTAAACCGAGAGAAAATAGAATATTATTAATTCTATTATATTAATTCTATTTTTGTGTTTAAGTTATTTAATGAAAAAATATTTCATTTATTAATTAATTTAAAATACTAGGCTAATAATCTATCTTCAATTTCTCTCTTCTCTTGTTGAATAAATTCAGAATACATCTCAATGTTCTTCGTTCTTAACTCATCATCAAAGCTCCCCATTACAAATCTAAATACACTTACCTCTTTCTTTTGTCCTAGTCTATGACATCTGGCTATAGCTTGCTCTTCTACTTTGGGATTCCAATTTGGGGTCACAAAGTAGACTTCACTATATTCTTGAAGATTTAGCCCTTCATTACCTGTCTTGATTTGTAATATCAAAACATCTAACTCCTTAGATAGAATAGCAGCTCGTTTTCCTTTACTCACTCTTCCATCTATAAAGTCGGTTCGTAGCCCCTGAGCGGTTAATTTCTCAACCAAATAATCGATTTCTCCTTTAAAATTAGTGAATAAGATTTTTCGATGACCGTTATTCTTTCGTTTCACAATAACATCTACTACATTGTCCATCTTGCTATTATAACTAACACCTGATGTGCTATCATTACTCACATAGCCCATTCCCTCTAACTTGTCCATATGCCTTTTCACTAATCCAGGATAGACACAAACCATACGAGCATATGTCATCATAGCTAATCTCATTCCTCTTTCGATTGGCTTTTGTCTTAGCAAACTGAATGACAACTTATCGTGAATTTCTTCAGACAGATTCTTTTCGCAAGGACTTTTCCATGGTGTGTTTATTCGTTGTATAGTCAACTCTGGTAATTTCAAACCAACCTCTTTTTTTGTTCTTTTTAAAACTATCTTCTTCATAATATCTTTCAGATACTCCGTTTTCATAAACACCTTATTCGATATCTTGAGCACCTCAAATAGCGAATATAGATCATTAATGTGATTCTGAATTGGAGTCCCACTGATTAACCAAGTAATTTCTGTTTTCAGATTGCTTATTGCCTTAGTTACTTTCGCCTTGCGATTTCTTAAGTGATGTGCTTCATCGCAAATCACCCTCGACCAAGGCACCTCGCTCAGAACATTATATTTCTGAGCATCGCTAAGAACTGTTCCATAAGTTGTCAATATCACTGGGATTCCAGCTAACATCTCTTTTGTTAAAATTTTTTTTATTTGGCCATGATAAACCAATACACTATGACCAGTTGTTTTCAAAATCTGTTCTCGCCATTGTTCTACAAGAAATACTGGAAGAACAATCAAAGACGGCATCTTGAAGTTCTTCATCATAGTGCCTATCATCATAATCGTTTTTCCTAATCCCATCTCATCGGCTATAATACCTCCTCTACAATACTCCTTACTATTCTCTCGCTCTATACACCATTCCACTCCCTTACCTTGATACTCCTTATAGTCAAGATTGCTATGTTTTACGAAATCTTTGAATTCCATTTTAAATTTCTTTTGATATCAATACCTTTGTTTGACAAAATACACTTCAACTTTTTTACGAGTCGCAAAGTTCCGTTATACTTTTAGTTCCGTTAAATTAAGTCAATTTTTATTGATCCTTATTTTTCTATACTACATTATGATTTAACCTAAATTTATTTCAATTTTATATTTTTTTAATTTTTTGTCATTGTATTTACTATTTTTTTTTTAAATTCTTCTGGTAGCAAACCATATGGATGTGGCGTGTGAACAAAATCTTGTATTATTGTTGTTAGAGACAATACACCAAACACAAATAAGAAAAATTTTGTATGTCCATCAACACAAACTGTCTTGTTATTGTCTCCTGAGAATAATATAATTAACAATATTCCCATACACAAATGCCAAATATTATGAAATATTTCTTCATACTGGGCATATTTATTTTCTTCATACTTATTTCCTTTTCTAGATTCCAGAATTTTCATAAATAAGCAGTATACGAATATTATCTTGATAATCAGAATAAAATATAAAAATCCCTCAAATAGTAGAGAATTATGAAAACTTTTATTCATTATATTATTTAACTAGATTAAAAACTTATTAAATATTGTTAATAATCATTTAAAGCCATATCTTGAGTATATATTGTGTAGCGATGAGGGGGTAGTCGTCGTTACAATTTTATGTGTTCACAGCAATAACTATATTTAAATTGAATAAAGCACATAGCATTGTTTCCGGAGTATTTAAAATAAAATAAAATAAGGTAAGTATTTCTTATCCCCCTCTTTAATTATTAATCAACTAATTATTTAACTAACTAACTTTTCTCTTTTTGAGCCTGTAAAGGCTCTTGTTCCTGTAGCTCAGTTGGTTAGAGCATCGGTCTTATGAGCCGAAGGTCTGCGGTTCGAGCCCGCACCTGAACAATGGATTTATTTATTGTTCCATAAACAATTCTTCTTCTTATGCTCAGATGGCCGAGTGGTCTAAGGCGGCAGACTTAAGATCTGCTATCTTCGGATGCGTGGGTTCGAACCCCACTCTGAGCAATAAACTGGCTTTGTATGATTGTGCCGGACCAAAACAACATTCATTCCTACTTACAGCAAAATATTTAAATTATAATGAGAATAATTAATTTTATTCATAAAATGACTACATACAGCAATTCAAATTCAAACCTAATTATTTTAAAATTAAATGAATCGTAGTCAGCATCAGTAGGAAGCATTTCGCTCTTATAGTGTAGTGGTTATCACTCAGGACTTTGAATCCTGAAACCTGGGTTCGAATCCCGGTAGGAGCTCATATAAACCCGGTTAGCTCAGTTGGTAGAGCGCACGCCTTTTAAGCGTGTGGCCGTGGGTTCAAGCCCCACATCGGGTAAGGGGTAGGACGACCCCTTCGCCTAGAGCGAGAAGTCCAAGGGAAATGGGGAGACGATACCTCTAAAACAAACGGCGTCTCACAGTCTTAAGCGGGAAAAGGGGAGAAGGGGGCTTAAGACACGGGTAGATAGGAACTGGGTAGATAGGAACTGGGTAGATAGGAACTGGGTGGTAGAATTTGCGTGGAAATGGAGGAACATATTCCCAAGCCCGGTTAAGTGCTAGATGGGTGCCGATTATTTAACAAAATTAAACCTCTGAGCAGTGTACAAGTTTTGAGTTAAATGACGGAAGTGTAGTGTTTCACAGTCTTAAGCGAGGCGTGGGGCTTAAGACATAATAAATTTTATAATAAATCAAAGTGGCGCAGAGGCAGCGTGTTGGGCCCATAACCCAAAGGTCAGAGGATCGAGACCTCTCTTTGATAATTGACTGGAATATGTCATTTGACCGGAATATGTCATTAAACTATTCAAAGCTCTCATAGCTCAGTTGGTTAGAGCATACGACTGTTAATCGTGAGGTCAAAGGTTCGATCCCTTTTGAGAGCGGCTAAAAACTTTATAAATTATAAACATTTTAAATACTTATATATTTTATATGACTAGTCCTAATATATTCATTATGTCCATTATTTCAACTATAATATTTGGATTAATAGATGCTTCTTTTTTTTTGATAGGCGAAGAAACTTTTCAAAAAATACTAATAAATAAATATAATTTTGATTTACCAATGGCTGAATTAGCTACAGGTGGTTTTGCTGCTAGTTTATCTATATTTGTCGCTAGTTTTATTTCTAATCATCTTCATAGTAAATATACTATTATAGATAGTCCTATTATTGATGCTATAGGGATAATTTTAGGAACCTTAATTATTCTATTAATATATATTCATTTCTTAAAAAATAAAAAATAAAAAATATGGTTTATATGTAAGCCCGACTGGCTCAATTGGATAGAGCATCAGACTTCTAATCTGGGGGTTGCAGGTTCGAGTCCTGCGTCGGGTGCGTTACAATAGTGCGTTACCAAATTAATTATAATGCTTATTGCTTTATAATTAATCTAACAGATTTAAAGTTATACCTATTATTATATTAATAATAATACGATATGATTGCTGTAAATAAAAAAAATGAATATTCTGCTTTTCTTAAAGAAAAACTCATTGATAAAGGATGGCAATTTATTGAATCTAAAGAAAATAATATTGTTCTCAATAAAAAATATTCAGAACTTGAAGAAATCAATATTCTTATTGATAACAAAACAAATGACTCATATGTATTTCATCTAACATTACCTCTTAAAAACTCCATATTTAGTTTTTATAAGAAGATTTATGACGAAGAAACATTTTCTCAATATCTTGAACAATATATTGATTATATTAGTTTGTAACTTTTTTTTAATATATATCTATCAATTATAATGAACGATTCCCACTCCATATCTGTAGACTCAAATGCTACTACCGAACATAGTAATCCTAATGATAGTGTCAACACTATTGCTCCTGAACAAGTCGCTCTTATTGATTTAGCGAGAGATACTATTTTATTAGAAATTAAAGATCAACTTTTACAAGAATTTAAGGACCAAACTCTTGATAAACCTCTTCTTATGAAATTACTCATTAGAGGTATGGAAATTGTGGAAACTACTGATTTCAAAGGTAGTGACCAAAAAGATTTAGTCATTGATATTCTTATTAAATTATTGGAAACTGATGGTCTCAATGCTCCTCATAAAAATCAACTTGTTACATTTTTAAAAGATGATGCCACCAATGTCATTGATGTTATTGTAGATGCTTCTAGAGGAAAAATTAATATTAATAAACTAGAACCATTAGTTAATCGATTAGTAACCTGTTTATTCTCATGTTTAAAGAAAAAACAACAAAATAAAGTATAAAAATATATTATGACTTCAAATTCTAAATTACAACTTGAACAAATTTTAAATTTTTGTGAATCTAAATTAAAATTAATATCTAATGACTCTAAGTTTAATGGTTTTATTGTATTTTTAATTCATTTACTTATTCAATTGGTCAGTTTCTATTTTTTAATTCTACATCCAATCGATTTTATGTTCTATTTCATAGTTGCTGTTTGGACACTTATATTAATATCTAATTTTTACTTTCATGGATGTATATTAACCAAACTTGAGAGAAAATTATGGAATACCAAAGAATGGTATGGACCTTATTTTTTGTATTGTGAATATTTCAATCTCTCTACAAACTTTCTAGACAACTTGTTCATTTGTAAAATCATACTCATTGCTACATTAGTTTTTTTAAGAATATTATTCAAATATTAATAATAAATTCAATTATCTTTTATTATTAATTTTAAACACTTAAGCACGCTTGGCGGCTCTGGCAGCACCGGCGGCGGCACCAGCAGCGGCACCAGCAGCACGGCCCATAGCAGCAGCACGACCGGCAGCCTTGGCGGCACCAGCAGCGGCACCAGCAGCCTTGGCAGCGGAAGCACCCTTGGCAGCCTTAGCGGCTCTGGAAGCAGCCTTGGAAGCAGCCTTGGCAGCAGAAGCAGCAGCCTTGGCAGCCTTAGCGGCACCCTTGGCAGCAGCCTTTTTCATTGATTTAGCGCGGGCAGCAGAGCGACCGGCAGCCTTGGAAGCAGCGCGACCACCAGCACGTCCTCTGGAAGCAGATCTTGAAGCTTTACGAGTATAAGAAGCCATTATATATAATATAAACAAAAAAATATAAACTTACTCCTTTTCTAAATAATTATTATTT
>Ga0315322_10003888_pt1 | contig 11517 bp, 9 predicted proteins | sample M110021515metaG_FD_203461 | JGI IMG/M metagenome (GOLD analysis project Ga0315322, IMG submission 203461) | Ammonia-oxidizing marine archaeal communities from Monterey Bay, California, United States - M1 100m 21515 | ecosystem: Environmental > Aquatic > Marine > Intertidal zone | place: USA... | reverse complement strand
CCGCTGCCGAAGACTGCGCCCGCTTTTGAAACGAAAGGCCTCCGTGGCGGAATTGGTAGACGCTGTGGATTTAAAATCCATTGACCCTAGGTCGTGCCGGTTCGATCCCGGCCGGAGGTACTTCGTGCGCGAGGTCATTGTTTAAAGCAATGCGTATTTCGATTTTATCGATGGGCAGTTTTTGGTGGGTGAGATTTAATGGCTGCGATGCGTATTATTCTTTGTCTGCTGCCTTTACTGTTTCTGAACTCTGCGTGCACCCATACTTCGGGATATCGCCAGACACCGGAGTTGACTCTTGAAAAGCTCGATCCAAAGGTTTCTCTCGGACATGTTGAGATCGATGATCAGGGTGAATTGATTAGCTTTGATCAATTAAAGCGGGTGACAGCCAAGATTGAGGCTGAGTCAACCGAGCCTCTGTTGATGGTCGTTTACATTCACGGCTGGAATCATAATGCTTCGGAGCGTTTGATCACGGGGGCTGGTGACCTCTATGATTTTCGGGAGATGCTCAAGGATCTGGGGAAAGCTAGTGGGAGAAAGGTGATGGGAGTTTTTGTGAGTTGGCGGGGGAGATCTTTGGCGACTTTTCCAATTGGAGTTGATTATTTCCACCGGCATGCGGCAGCACGAAGAGTCGGTGGAGTTTCAGGAACTGAGGTGCTTCACGAGTTGGGTGCAGCGGCGCGCGGAGCTAATTCGAAGAATCGAATTGTGATGATTGGCCACTCTTTGGGTGGTGCTATTTTGGAGAGTGCGATGGCGGAGTCAATTTCAGCCCGAGTCGCGATGGATTCTGCGCGGGGACGGAAGCTGAAGCGGAAGGACTTTCCGGCGGACTTGATGGTTTCGATCAACTCCGCCGAGTCTGCAATTTATGCTCGTCAGCTTCTCTCGACTTTTAAAAATCGTGGTATCAAGGATATTGAAGGAGGACCTCTTATAGTTTCGCTAACTAGTCAGCGCGATTTTATTACGAGTGTCTTTTGGCCCATGGGAAACATCATGGGAAGATGGGTTCCTGGGCTTAATTTTTTCAACACGGGAGTTGCCGGGATGTATCGTAGGGATCCCAAGAGTGATAAATTGCGAGGCACACAGGCGGCAGCTCACAGATCGACAGTGGGACATTTTGAACCCCTTTTCAGTCATCAGTTTGAAAAATTAAAGGATCAAAAAAGGTCTCTTGAGGAACTTTACCGGGACAATGGAGATGCGCGTGAGTTAGATGGATTTCTTGTTCGGGGTGAAAAAGAGGTGTATCGATTTTCGAGGCAGGGGAAATCCTGTTATAATGACACGCCTTACTGGATTGTTCCCATTCCTGGCACTTTTATAAGGAGTCATCATGATCAGTGGAATCTTAACTTTGTGGGCCTGCTGGCCGCAATGATGTCGCTGACCCGTTAGGGTTCCGGAAACTATTTCCGAAGGCCTAATTCACCTTCGATATCCAGTTTGCGAAGTTGTTCTTCGGTGAAGGTTTCGCGGAGTTTTTTTTGGATGGCTTCATTTCTAAGAAGTGCTCCGAAATTGCGGCGGTCGTATGCTTTTTGAATTGCGGGATCGACTGGGATGGCATCCGGGATGAATTCGATCCCTTGTTGTGAGGTCATCGTGGTAAACTTCTCGAGGTTCTCTTCTTTGACGATCGCCAACTTAGCAGCATTGGCCTCGACAGGGTCGTTCAGAAAATCAATTTTCTGGTGCCATTGTCCAATTTGACTGCTGTCGATCCATAGTTTCAATTTGGCAAAGGTAGGCTCTTTGCTGGAGGCGTCGATTTTACCGCTGACATATTTGGTCAAGCGGTCGAGCTCGGAGACCGTGCCTGCGTAACGCACGCCGGTGAGCATGAAGTAAGTAAACCCAGCACCGAGAAAGAGCCCCAAAATTCCTCCGGACATTCTGAATCCGCCAGAACGTGCCTGATTGTCGGCATCATTTTTGCCGGCGAGAAAGGCGATGATTTTCCGGAAGGCAACAATAGTGAGTATGAAGGTCGAGATTCCAATGGCCGTCGACATCCACGGCTGTGGCTTATCGACGGCCTTTTGCGCGATTTCAAATCCGTTATTATAAGCCCACAATCCGGCGATAGCTCCGAGGGACAGGGCAACGAGATTAAAAAAGAAGGAGACAAATCTCTTCAAAAATCCGAGAATGGTGAAGAGTGCAATGACGCCTCCAATCAAGGTTAAGGGTGAGAGTTGGTCCATGGAATTGGTTTAGACGAGATCTTCCATCAATCGGTTCATGGCGTGCCCGTATTCGACATAGGAATCGTAACACTGTTGCCAATCAGGCTCTCCACCTTCGGTTGAGTGGAAAACAGTGGCAACATGTGGCTCAATGGCAAGGCCGCCGTTGTAACCATCGTGTTTGAGTGCTCTAAGAATCTCACGGACCTTCGCCTGACCTTCGCCAGGCAGAGTGTATTGGGCGGGTTCGGCCTCGCCTGCGGGGGGATTAGTGCAATCCTTGATGTGGACGTGAACGACGTGCTCCTTGACCTTATGGTAAAATTCAAGGGGGTCCTGCCAAGGGAAGGGCTCGGGCTTGGAGCGGTCGAGCTGGAAAACTGGATTGGCGGTGTCGAAGATGAGTTTTAGGCCAGGAACTTCTTCCACGAGGCGAAGGGTGTGGTCGGGAGAAAAACCTCCCCAGTTCATACAGTTTTCGTGGACAGCCTGGAGTCCGGCATCCGCAAATCGAGCGTGGATCTCGCGGAGGCGTCGAAAGCGTTCTCTTTCTTGCTGGTCGATTCCCCAAGGTTCTTGGGCATATGACATAATACGGATTAATTTGGTGCCGAGACGCTGCATACGGGGAATGGCCCGCTCAATTTCAGCAAGGGTGATGTCGAAGTTGGAGCTAATGTTCTTTCCCCAATTGCCAATCAAGGAGCCGAATTCAGGGATCGTGATGCCGGAATCGTCAAGTTGGCCGGCGACCTTATCAAACTCATCGTGAGGAAGTTCGTGGAGATTTGCCCCGTTCACTCCCCGTGCGGAGATGCGGGTCCAACCAATTTCCTTCGTTGCTTTGATCTGAGTGGCGAGGTCCTGAGCTGCTTCATCTGCGAATCCGGTCAAATACATGAGGGGTGATTAACCCGAAAATCGAGAAAGGCCAAAGCTGATTCTTAATGAAAAGAGGGCGGTTTTTTGGTTGTTGGGTGAATTGTTCTACAGCAAAAGGTTGCTATTGGGATTGAGTCTCAATAACAACAGGCATTCAAAAGAAGCTCATCCATCGTCAGTCCGGGAGTCTGGACTTTGAAATTTGGCATCTTACCGGGAATCCCGGTGAGGCCGGTTCGTGGGCTGATGTCGTGAAAAGATCGTCGCTTCACCTCGTCTTAAATCAAAAAGGGGAAGGCCTTATGATGGATGCGGGGACTCGGCTTACGCTGCTTCCCGCGACGGCGGCCCTTTTCACGACTAGAAGTAAGGAGGGACTGATGTCAGCGACTCGATTTGCCTCTGAGGCTGGACACGATTTTGTGATTCTAGTGATCGCGATCGAATCGGTGGATCGGGTCTTTGGGCCCGTTGGGCTGATTATGAAAAAAAATTTGGGGATTCTTCGCCGCTGGTCAGAGCGTGAATCGGGTTTCCTGGGCGATCTGCTCAGTCCTCCCATCCAATCTGCAGTCGAGAAGGCTTGGTATTTGGCCAAGACTTTAGAGATTTTGTCATTGCACTTGTTCCGTCAGCCCAAGGAAGAACCCAGGTTCTTTTGCTCGATGATTAAATCAAATGCCCACCGACATGTTCGCGAAGCTTTAATACTGTTGGAGGGAAGGATTGAGCAGGCCCTTGATTTAAAAAAGCTGGCTCGTGATGTGGGATGTGCTCCTCCGTACTTGAGCCGATTAGTGAAACAGGAAACAGGGAAAACGCTTCTTTTGCATCTAAGATCATTACGAATTTCCAAAGCGGCCGAAATGCTTTCGGAGAATCGGCTCAATGTGACCGAAGTTGCATTAGAAGTCGGATATCAATCGCTGTCTCACTTTTCAAAAGCATTCTCGTTGGAGAAGGGAATGACACCGTCCCAGTTTCTCAAGAGGAGATCTTAGCGGCTGGTTGCGTTTTTAAAAACAAGTGGCGCTAATTCCATTACTTTGACAATCCAGAGTCAGGGGATCACCCGCTTCGACGGCCCTTGCTTTGCTGGGTGCTCTATTCGTCCTTCGGCGTAAGCGATCATGAGTTACTTTTTTGAGCTGATGGGTTGGGTTCACTTCTTTTGGCTCAATGATCCTCACCCCGGCAGAGGCTTTTATGCTACTTCTTACGGGGTGTTTTATCAAAATTAATAGTCTCGGCGGTTTTTCCTGTGGCCCGTGGGATAGATCTCAGAAGGACCCTGCTAGCCTGCCAAGAAGCTTTCGATTTGACCGCCTTGGGCGCTTGCGAGGCAAGTGCGACCCAAATCGGCGATCACGATCTGACCTTGATGTTTTTCGCTCATTCGGACGGTGAGACCATCAAAGTCAATAAACCTAGGAGTGATTGTTGGCGAGTTTAGGAGTTACTTGTAAGGTGTTACAATGGTTTTTCGCATTTACCGCTAAATGATATCAATTCTCTCGCTTTACGCAGGCGATCGGTTGTCATTCTCTGTTCCCCAAACGACATCTTCTAGTGAAGTGACTTTGAAGAATTTTTGATGCATCTGGTAGGGCTGCCTGGAGCTGGTCGGGAATAAAATGATTTGAATCACTGAGATTGTTACCTTGCCATCAGAGTGCAGACATTTGAGAGTTCTCCCGAGCATGAAATTACTCCAAGCGGAAGATCGGTCGATCTTCCAGATGATGAAGAGCTGCCTCGGCAGAATCGCGATTACCTCAACAGTACTACTGCTTGCTAGTTGTGGAGATAAAGAAAAAGCAGTCACGCAGGGCGAGCAAACGAATGCTCTTGTGATTACCGCGATTCCTGATGAGAAGGTTTCGGACCAAGAAGTGAATTATAAAGCCTTACAAGAGTATCTGGCCAAAGAGCTGGATATTGAGGTGATTTTTTCGATTTCATCGAGCTACGATGCCGCAGTTGAGCGCTTTAAGAATGGCGAGGTTCATCTTGCTTGGTTTGGAGGCTACACCGGAGTGCAGGCTCGTGCGGCGGTGCCGGGCGCACGTGCCATTGCACAGGGAGATGTGGATCCAAAATACAAGAGTTACATGATCGCAAACAAGAGCACGGGACTCACCAAGTCGGATGATTTTCCGAGTGGAATTAAAGATCTAGTTTTTAGCTTTGGTTCAAAAAGTTCTACGTCCGGTCGACTCATGCCGACATATTTCATCCTCAAGGAAACTGGCATGGTGCCTGAGAAGTTCTTCACAAAGCCCGTTCAGTTTCAAACAGTCGGTGGTCACGACGCCACGGCTCGCGCGGTTGCTGGTGGGTCGGTGGATGTGGGCGTGTTGAGCTACAAGAAGTATGATTCGATGGTAGCATCCGGAGAGATCAAGGCGGAGGATGCGCCCATTATCTGGGTGACTCCGGATTATGCCGACTACAACCTCACCGTCCACCCCGCGCTCGAGGAGATGTTTGGTAAAGGTTTCATCGACAAGTTGCAAAAGGTGTTGGTGGACTGCCCTGATAAGGGTGTTCTAAAGGCATTTAATCGTGATGATCTTATCCCGGCCTCGAATGATGATTTTGGAGGCATTGCCGAAGTTGCCAAGGAGTTGGGAATGATGCGCTAATAATTCGATAAACTTTTAAATTTGATCAGGGCGGTGTTCTTGTCGAAAGACCCACCCTCTTTTTTGATGTTAGAACTTCAGTCAGCGACTTTGGCCTACGATTCAGTTTTTGCGGTCGATTCCATCGGCCTCGAGATCAGATCGGGTGAGCAGGTGTGCCTGATTGGACCAAGCGGCGGTGGAAAGACCAGCTTGCTCGGATTGATGAACGGGCGATTGGCGTCTTCGTCGGGAGAAGTCATATTGAACGGTAAAGAGTTGAAGAGTCTTTCCGGGAAGGCGCTTAAAACAGCGAGATCGAAGATTGCTTGGATTCCGCAGGATCTTGGGTTGGTTTCGAACTTACGGGTGAACCAAAATATCGCTTGTGGACGGGCCTCCGAAAAAGGCTTTTTTGGGCTCATGAGGAGCCTGCTTTTGATGGGAAGTCGGGAGAAGAAAGAGGTTGCAGATTTGTTGAAGCGGGTAGGTATTGAAGAGAAAATTTTTCATCGGGTGGATCATCTCTCTGGCGGTCAAAAGCAGCGTGTAGCGATTGCACGGGCCCTTTATCAGCGACCGGAGATGATTCTGGCTGATGAGCCGGTAAGCTCGGTCGATCCCGAGCGTGCTAAGAGTTTGGTGGAACTACTGACGGGGCTTGCTAGGGAGGAGGGGCAGACTCTTGTGATGAGTCTTCACGATATTGACCTAGCGAAGCGCTACTTTGACCGAGTGATTGGTCTTCGGGAGGGGCGAGTGGTGATGGACGGAGCTCCTGATGAGCTTGATCTGACGAAACTTTACGATCTTTCGTGATGAGAAGACGGTGGTTCTTTTTTGTAGGAGTGCTCCTGTTTTTTTCTGGGCTTTGGGTTGTTGGAGCTAGGCCGGGTGAATTGCTTCCCAATGAAGGAGGACGCGAAACTGCGTCGGAATTTCTGGGAGCTGCGCTCAGGCCGGCGTTAGATTTTGAAGATCCTGAAATGCGGGGAAGCGAGCGGGACTTTATTCATAAGCTGGGCAGGGCGCTTTGGTTGACTCTGCGATATGCAGTTGCCGCGATGAGTCTCGCATTGTTGATCGGCCTCATCTGGGGTGTTCTCGGGTCACGCGCGTGGTGGTCACGGTCCACTCTTTTTTTGCAGACGATTCGAATTGGTTCCCGATTGCTGGCGACTGCGGTGCGCTCGGTTCATGAACTGATGTGGGCTTTGCTCTTTTTGTCAGCATTTGGAACATCTCCGCTCGCGGCTGTTTTGGCGATGGCTCTGCCTTACGGGGGCACTTTGGCTAAGGTCTTTTCTGAATTATTGGATGAGAGTGAAAGCTCTGCTGCTGGGGTGATTCGAATGAGTGGTGGTGGAGGTCTAGCTGCCTTCAGTGTGGGAGTGGTGACAAGGGCTCTGCCTGATTTGGCAACTTATGCCCTCTACCGTCTAGAGTGCGCTATTCGCTCTTCGGCGGTGCTGGGTTTTGTCGGGGTTCCGACGCTAGGTTACGAAATCAAGACGGCATACGAAGATGGCCATTACCGAGAGATTTGGACCTATCTTTACACCCTACTTGCCGTTGTGATTTTCTTTGAGTGGTGGGGTGCCAAAGTGCGAAGTTTACTGACGAAGGGAGTTTCTTCAAAAAAACCTGATGTAAGACAGCCCGATGTCGCTCAGCTCTGGAAGTTGCGCGGAAGCTCTTTGTTCCTGAGGAGTTCCTTACTAGTTGTTTTGATTGGAGGATCGATGAGTTGGTTGCTTGAAGATCGCTGGGGCGCGGGAATTAGTTGGGAGCAGAGAATGCGAAACCTGGATCGATTTACAGGTGAAATTGTTCCTTATCCAGTGCGTGAAGCTGATGGCGATTGGGGGGAGTTTGGACCTTGGCTTGGAGAGAAGATGTCGGAAGGAGGAAGCGAAGCCGTATGGCAAACCTTCCACCTTGGAACCGCTTCCATCTTACTGGCAGGTGTCCTCGCTTTAATAGGGACACGGTTCGCTGCTCGCTCACTGGCTTCGTCTGTGCCTCGTGAGGTTAGGGATGGAAGCCCGGCTTGGCGGGCTATTCTTGGATCTGTCTTGCGAGGGGCGGCGATGCTGGGACGGGCTATGCCGGAGTTCATTCTGGCTTTTTTGCTTCTCCGAATCTTTGGCCCGACCGTCTGGGCTTTGATTATTGCTTTGGCGATTCATAATGGTGGAATTTTGCTCCGACTTGGGGCGGAGGTCATCGACAATGCTCCGTGTCGGGCCAGTTCGGTGATTTTAGCTCAAGGAGGTTCCCGAACTTCGGTCTATGTCGGAGCGTTGGTTCCGGCAGGGTTCAGTCGTTTGGTCCTCTTTTTGTTTTATCGTTGGGAATCGTGCATTCGTGAAGCCACGGTGCTTGGAATGTTGGGAGTAGCTTCACTGGGCTTCTTAATCTCCGATGCCAGGGTATCCTTTTTCTACGATGAAATGGTTCTATGGGTCGCCCTGGGCGCCGCACTCGTGTTTTTTGGGGATCTCACTTCGGACTTCGTGAGATACAAGCTGCGCGGTAAAAACAACTGATAAGACTATCTGCTTTTCAAGGTATTACCTTGCCACTGATGAAACGATTACTGTCATTCTTAAGCTTCGCTATGTGCCATTTTGGCTTCTCCGACGAACGTCCCAATGTGGTGCTTATTCTTTCGGATGACCAGTCGTGGACGGATTACTCTTTTATGGGGCACAAGATGATTGAAACGCCGGTCCTAGATAAGTTCGCTAAGGAATCGCTGACTTATACCCGCGGCTATGTGACCTCGCCGCTTTGTCGGCCATCGCTGGCCTCGATCTTTTCCGGACTTCACACTCCAGCTCATGGGATTACTGGAAATGACATAAGGAAGAAGGGAAAGGCCAAAGGGAAGTTTAATCGGAATCACCCGGTAGAGGGGAAAATCCATGAGCAGATCTATGTGGATTATGAAAAGCGGGATGGCTTGGCGCGTCTTCTTGGCAAGGCGGGTTATCTCAGTTTGCAGACCGGGAAATGGTGGGAGGGCAAGCCCCAACGCCACGGCTTCACCTATGCCATGACCCACGCCGATCCAGCCAAAGGTGGTCGCCATGGTGACGCCGGCTTGAAAATTTCACGCGACGGCATCAAGCCAATTCAGGGATTTCTTGATGAAGCAGCGAAGGAGAAGAAGCCCTTCTTCATCTGGCATGCCCCTTTCCTTCCTCATACTCCTCACAATCCTCCCAAGGACCTCTTTGATAAGTATCTCAAGAAGGGAGAGAGCAAATTTGTGGCACGCTATTACGCGATGGTCGAGTGGTTCGATCGAACTTGTGGAGAGCTTTTTGAAGAACTCGACCAACGTGGTCTGTCCAAGAATACCATTGTGATTTACGTAACCGATAACGGCTGGATTCAGTCGGCTGATTCTGGTCGCTACGCACCGCTTTCAAAGCAGGCTCCCTATGAGATGGGGATCCGCACCCCAATCATGATCAAGTGGCCGGGGAAAGTGGAGTCAAAGATGGATAAGAAGACTTTGGTTTCTTCGATCGATATTGCACCAACCATTTTAAAAGTGGCTGGAGTTGATGTTCCCAAGGCAATGACTGGAGTTGATCTTAGGGATACGGTTGCGCTTAAAAAACGTGATGTCGTTTTTGGATTCGATGGCAACCACGATATGTTTGATATTAATGATCGGACCGCAAACATGGAGTCGCGCTATGTGGTGCAGGGCGATTGGAAGTTACTTTTACATGACCCCGAGAACTATGGATTACCTTATGCTGGAGAATCAGCGGCGCATCCTGATAACGTGGAAGGAAAGCCAGAACTTTACAATGTGAAGGCAGATCCTCACGAGAAGAATAATCTTGCGGAGGCCAATCCGGAGAAGGTGGCGGAGATGACCAAGGTTCTCGATGCTTGGTGGAAGCCTTAATCTATTTTGGAATTTTGGAGCAAAGCTCCAACTTCACAGATCGATAGATTTCTTGGACTCAAGAAAAGCGGAAGCTCCGCGTAGCCCACCTCAAAATAGATCCTAGCCAATGAGTTGTCTAATCACCTCGCCGCCGAATTGTGAGAGCTGCTTATGGCGCCCTGCGTGGTAGTAGGTGAGCTTATTGTCATCTAGGCCGAGGAGGTGGAGAATGGTGCAGTGAACGTCGCGAATGTGGTGGACACAGTCGATGGCTTCTGCGCCGATGTCGTCGGTGGCGCCGATCGTGTGTCCGGCTTTGGTTCCACCGCCAGCAAACCACATGGCCATAGCGTTGGCGTTGTGATCGCGGCCATAGCTTAATCCGCCCCGCATTCCGTTGTCGGGCGTGCGGCCAAATTCTCCGCACCAAACGACAAGAGTGTCCTCTAGCATGCCGCGTTGTTTGAGGTCCTTAAGTAAGGCGGCGATGGGTTTGTCGACGGAACGGATGAGGGAGCCGTGGGCACGTGCAATGTAGTCATGACTGTCCCAATTTCCGGCGTAGGCCTGAACGAACCGAACTCCTTTTTCTACGAGTCGGCGGGCTAGGAGGCACTTTCGCCCGAATGCGTCGGTGTCTTTCTGGCCAACGCCGTATTCTTCGAGAGTGGATTCCTGCTCGCCTTTGAGATCAAGGAGCTCTGGAACCTCGGTCTGCATACGATAAGATAATTCGTAGGATGCCATACGAGCGCTGAGTTCGCTTCGATCGTGATGTCTTGTAAGGTGGTCTTGGTTGAGTTTAGCGAGGAGATCAAGGTTTTGCCGTTGGCGTTGACGTGACGTCCCTGTGGGAGGGTTGAGATCGAGAATAGGGCTGCCTTTGGGACGGAGTGGAGTCCCTTGAAAGTCCGCGGGGAGGAAGCCATTCGACCAATTACCGGCCCCTCCTTGTGGGTAAGAGGTACGCGGAAGCACAACAAACCCAGGAAGATTTTGATTTTCACTCCCGAGGCCATAAGTGACCCACGAGCCAATCCCTGGATCACCGCCAAAGCGATTACCAGTATTGAGCTGGTAGCATGCGGTTGGGTGGTTCACTGAGTCTACTTTTGCTCCGCGATAGAAGCAGATGTCATCGACTTGGTTTTTAAGATGCACCCACTCCGAAGAAATATCGGCTCCGCTTTGCCCGGCTTTTTCGAATTCAAAGGGACTTTTGACAAAGTATCGTTGTCCGGAAGACATCGCGCTTTCTCTCTCGCCTTGGCGGTTGAATTTTTGGAGGTGATGTCTGGTGAGTTCGGGTTTGGGATCGAAAGTGTCGATGTGTGAAGGACCTCCTTCCATCATGAGAAAGATACAGCGCTTCGCCCTGGCTGGATGATGGATCGTCTTTGCTCCAGCGCCCTGAAGCAGGGAGGAAAAGGCAATCGAACCAAGTCCGGCTCCAAGGCCATATAGAGCCTCCCGCCGGGTTGGGTTCGCATGAAAGTGATGACTCATAGCTTTAGTCGAGGTAGGCAAATTCGTTTGAGTTAAAAATGACCAAACAGAGGTGGGAAAGTCCCCGAATACGAGCGTTGCATTGGCTACGATCGAGATCGGCTTTATATAATTTAGAAACTGGAAGGAATTCTTTGAAGGTGTAAAATTCTCCTGTTTTTTCTGCGCGGACAGTCCGCATGATGGAGTTGGGAGGTAGGGATTTTTTTGGAGAGAGCGGTGACTCATCCGAGGTGGCTGTTCGCCATGCCTCGAGGAAGATTAAAGTTTCCTTGGGAGTAGGTGCACGGCCAAGAGCGAGTTGAAAGGCACGCTTGATAACTTGTTTGTCGTCTTGAGTTTCCTTTGAAAGGCGATGAGCGAAAGCGAGGGCTCGATCGTGCATTTCTTG
>Ga0315322_10003887_pt1 | contig 11517 bp, 11 predicted proteins | sample M110021515metaG_FD_203461 | JGI IMG/M metagenome (GOLD analysis project Ga0315322, IMG submission 203461) | Ammonia-oxidizing marine archaeal communities from Monterey Bay, California, United States - M1 100m 21515 | ecosystem: Environmental > Aquatic > Marine > Intertidal zone | place: USA... | reverse complement strand
CGCCCGTCTACCAGGATTACCGGGAGATGTTGGAGAAGGAAGGGGACAAGATCGATGCGGTCACGATCGGCATACCCGATCACATGCATGCCATCGCGACTCTCGACGCCTTGCGGCGCAAAAAACATGTCTTTTGTCAGAAGCCCTTGACCCATACGGTTTGGGAGGCGAGGCAGGTCCGTTTGCAGGCGGAAAAATCGGGCGTGATCACCCGCATGGGCAACCAGATCCATTCCCACGGCTTTTACCGAACGGCGGTGCAACTCGTGCAATCGGGAGCGATTGGGAAAGTCAGGCGGGTTCATTCCTGGATCAATGCGACGGGGCATGGGAAGTCCGGACAAATCGGGCGCATCTCCCCTTCCCCTCCACCGAAGGGGTTGGCGTGGGATCTTTGGTTGGGGGTGGCTCCTTCCAGACCCTACGTGAAAGGGAAGGTCTACCACCCTTGGGGATGGAGGGATTGGCAGGATTTCGGGAACGGGGCACTGGGAGACTTTGGTTGCCACGTTCTGGATCCGGTTTTCTCGGCCCTCCAGATCGAGCAAGCGCCGACCAAAATCAAGTGCTCGATGCACTCCGGAATGAACGAAGAGGTCTGGCCCGCCCAGAGCACGATAGAATACGATTTTCCGGGCACGCCTTTTTCGGAAAAGTCGCTCCCCATTACTTGGAACGACGGGGGAAGAAAACCACGGGATCTCGGTCCCCATTTCAACCGGAGGCATGCCCTGCCGGGCGGGGGGTCGATTTTCATTGGGGAAACAGGATCGCTTGTGCTCCCGCACGTCGGGTCGCCCAAGCTTTATCCGGAAGAAAAATTCAAGGGCTTTGCCTACGACCGGATGGAAAACCTAAACCATTTTCACGGATGGCTGGACGGGATCGTCGAGAACCGGCAACCCAGCGACGGCTTTTCCTACGCCGGTCCGTTGACCGAAGCCGTCCTTCTCGGGACGGCGTCCATGCGGGCGCTCGGGGAGCACCTGAGCTGGGATGCGAAAAAGATGAAACTCACCTCCTCGGCGGGCGACCGCTCGGATCTGTTGACCAAGGAATATCGCAAGGGATGGGAAATCAAGCCCGTCTAGTCGGCATCTTTTTTTCGGAGAGGGAGCGAAAGTACTTCCGGGCGGATTGGTTAACCTTGGGCGCGAGCAGGATGGTGGAAAGGATGGTGGGGATGGCCATCAGGCCAAAGGCGATGTCGAGAAAGTTGATCACGTCACTCATTTTGACCACTGCCGAGACCACGATCATCAGGAGGTAAAAACCGAGGAGAGGCAAACGTGCCGCTTGGCCGAAAAGAAAGCATCCGCACTTCACGACATAATAGGAAAAACCGAGCATGGAAGAAAAACTCAGGCAAAGTACGCCTGCCAAGAGAAGGTAAGGGCCGAACCCGGGCAGAGCGGTCTCGAAGGCTTGGGTGGTGAGCAGGACGCCGTTTTCTCCACCCGATTCCCAAACCCCCGTGACAAGAAGAACGAGCCCGGTCAGGGTACACATGAAGAGGGTGTCGATGACGGGGCCCCACATCGCGACCAGGCCCTCGCGGATTGGTTCCTTGGTCTTGGCCGCCCCGTGAGCCATGGCTTCCGTACCCATTCCGGCCTCGTTGGAAAAGGCGGCCCGGCGCACGCCGGTCACGATAACGGTACCAAGGACTCCACCGGCGACTGCTTCCCCGGTGAATGCGTCGGTAAAAACGAGGGAAAAGGCGGGCCAAACGGCATCGGCATAAAGAAAGAGAATGACGAGCGAGGTTCCCCCATAGAGGAGGACCATGCCGGGGACAAGCCGGGAGGCGACTGCCCCGATACGCTTGATGCCACCCACCACGACCAGGCCGACCAAGATGGCAAGCAAGAGCCCGAAGAGGCCATTCCCGATTTGCACGGCGCTTTCGCTTTCCGTAAACCAGCCTTGCGGGTCGAAGAACATGGAACGGACGATTTGGGTCAGCTGGTTGGATTGGAGGAGCGGAAGGCAACCGAATAGTCCGCAGGCGGCAAAGAAGATAGCCAAGGGTTTCCATTTTTCGCCGAGACCTTCCCGGATGAAATACATGGGGCCACCCTGCTCCACCCCGTCCGCATCCTTGCCCCGGTACATGACGGCGAGCGAACAGGTGTAAAACTTGGTCGCCATGCCAAGCAAGGCACAAACCCACATCCAGAACAAGGCCCCTGGGCCACCCTCCGTGATGGCCACGGCAACACCCGCTACGTTACCCATGCCCACCGTCCCCGAAAGGGCGCTGCAAAGAGCCCGGAAGTGGCTGACCTCCCCGGGAGCGTCCTCCTCTTTGTCCTTTCCCATAAGCAGGCTTAGGCCATGCCCGAGGTAACGGAAGGGCGAGAACCTGGAAAAAAGCGCAAAAAAGGCCCCGCCCCCCAACAAGAGGTACAGCAGGTTGCCCCAGAGCCAACCGGAAAATTCGGAGAGAAATTCGCCCATCAAACGCACAACCCTGCGCCTTTTGACGACCAGGTCACGCAAGAAATCGTTTTTCTTGCTTGTGCTCGATTGGCTGGGCAGTTGAATAAACGCCATGATCGCACCAATTGAAAACGATAGCCCGAAAAACGTCCTCGGGGAACCTCTCCAACCTTGTTGCACGAGGCTGAACACGGGCTGGTTTCGCAACGGTTCCTGCGAGACGGCTTCGGCAGATGCTGGACGGCACGTCGTGTGCACCGTGATGACGGACGAATTTCTCGCCTTCAGTCAGGCGATGGGGAACGACCTTTCGACCCCGATGCCCGATTATGACTTTCCCGGGTTAAAGGAAGGTGATTGCTGGTGCCTGTGCGCCGCCCGTTGGCAAGAAGCGCTGGAGGCGGGAATCGCACCCAAGGTCAAGTTGGCCGCCTGCGAGCAGTCCGCCCTCGAAATCATTGCCCTGGAGGACTTGAAAGCTCATCAGACGGAAGATTGATGAGAAACAGAAGAAGGTTTCTTCTCCAGTCCATCGCCCTGTCGAGTGCTCCGTTCGTTGTGCGGGGTGAGCGCAAAAAAGCCTACAAGGTCGGAGTGATCGGGCATACCGGACGGGGAAACTTCGGGCACGGGTTGGATTCGGTCTGGAAGCTTCACCCGCAAACCACAATCTCCGGGATTGCGGATGCCGAGCCGAACGGATTGAAACGGGCCCAAGCGAAGCTCAAGGAAGGAAAGGCTTATTCCGAGTACCACGAAATGTTGGACAAGGAACGACCCGATTTCGTAGCGGTTTGCCCGAGGCACGTCGATCAGCGGGCATCCATGATCAAGGCAGCCTGCGAGTTCGGAGCCAAGGGCATCTATGTCGAGAAACCCTTTGCCCGGAGCTTGGAGGAATGCGATTTGATCAAGGAAGCGTGCGCAAAATCCGGAACGAAATTGGCGGTTGCCCATCGCAACCGTTACCACCCGGCCCTGAGCATCGCGAAGAAATTGATTGCGGAGGGCCTGCTCGGAAAAGTCGTCGCCCTGCGGGGGCGGGGAAAGGAGGACCATCGAGGGGGTGCCGAAGACTTGTGGGTTTTGGGCACGCATGTCTTCGACTTGTTCCATGCCTTGGCCGGGAAACCCCTGATCTGTTCCGCGGAAATCCGAAAGGAAGGCAGTCTGGTTGGCAAGAAGGACGTCGTCCAGGGGAACGAGGGGCTCGGTCCCCTCGCAGGTGACGAAGTGCATGCGAGGTGGCGGATGGAAAACGGATGGACGGCGACCTTTGACAGTATCAAGGGGCATGGTACGCGAGCGGCCGGGTTCGGGCTTCAAGTCATCGGGAACGGGGGGATTCTGGACGTTCGCTGTGACAAGGAACCTCTTTTTTATTTTCTCAAGGGATCGCCCTGGGACCCACGGGCAAAGCGTGAAGACTGGATCCCCTTGACCTCGGGCGGACTAGGGAAAACCGAAACGCAAGACGTCAAGGGAACGGTGCACAACCACCTCTCCGCCATCCGTGACCTGGTTGATTGCGTGGAACGGGATGGAAGGCCAAAATGCGGACTGGAAGAAGGTACGGGAACCGTTTCCTTCGTCTCCTCGGTCTTTGAATCCCATCGTTTGGGCGGTAGTTTGGTTCGTCTTCCCCTTGAGACGAGGAGCAACCCCCTTTCGCTCCTCTAGAGTTTGTCCAGTGATGGACTCTCGCTCCTTCAGGGGACAAGGTTCGCGGAGAGCCGGAGGCATGTTATTTTTCATGTTTTGAAAAAATCAATTGCGATGAATCCGCTTAAAAGTCAGTAATCTATCTTTGGGAAATCAACGACAGGCATGCCGAGAATAGAAAATGAGATCTGGTCACGGATCAAGGAGGGCGATTCCGCAGCATTTGGGGAATTGTACGATGGCTTTGCGTCCGCCATGTTTTCGCTATCCCTGCAAATTCTCAACGACCGATGGGAGGCAGAGGAGGTCATTCAAGATGTATTCGCGTATCTTTGGAGAAAGCCCGATGCCTTTTCGCCGGAGAAGGGAAAGTTCAGTAGTTGGCTTCTCGTCCTGACAAGAAACCGGAGTATCGACCGATACCGTTCGAGAAAGCGACGGACGGACAAGGCTGAGAACGATGAAATCCTTGGCTCACGGAGTGATCCTTCTCAAAAAGACGCTTCCGCTGAAGCGACGGCAAGCGATGAGCGTGCTCACTTGTGCGAAGCATTTTCAGAACTGCCCGAGGAGCAAAGAAGAGTTCTCGAGCTATCTTATTTTAAGGGAATGAACCACATGGAAATTGCCGAACTGCTCGATCTCTCACTCGGAACGGTAAAATCAAGAATCAGGCTGGGGGTGGAAAAACTGAGGTATGCCTTGTCCTCTTTGCGAATATGAAGATTTACCAGGAAACAGCCCGATCTCCACTACCTGCCGGCAGGCAAAAATGCACGCAAGGTTTGCAAATGCACCTTCCTCGCATAAACATAAAAACTTAAGATTCGTGGATTCTCTCAAACAACAAGCCCAAGATTACGCCCTCGGCACCCTGCCTAAAGAAGATGCCATTCTTTTCGAGGCTTTGTTGGAAAAAGACGAAGATGCCCGTAATTATCTGATCGAGGCACAGGAAGATTGTGCCAACCTATCCATGACCGTTCCGTCTTCCGATGCGGGCGATGACTTGAGATCCAGAGTCATGGAGAGTTGTCGCCCAAAAAAGGATTTCAACCCCTTTTTGGATACCGCCGAGATCAACCGGTTGCAAGAGAACTACCTGACACCTGACCAAAGGTATTTGGGTGGAGGTGCGTCCGTAGACATGGGTGACGTTGGGGAGCAGAAGATTCAGGACGATCTTTTTCAAGTTTACGAAAGCTTAATCGAGTTATTTCCCTTGGTATCAGGTGATTCAACTGCAGCCTCCGGAGATTTTGGGAGCTTGGGGAATTGGATTGGAAACGGAGTTGGAAACGGGAGTTTACTCAGCTCTCACATGAAGGAAGCACTTTCCCATTCTCTCTCGAATGATGAGAAGGATCCTGGTTCACGGTCCACCCAAAGATCCTTGCTCGCCGCCCTTCCCTCCCTCACTTTCTTTATCAACCGGGTCCGAGAGAATTCCGCTACCCTCGCCGACATCAGGCGCATTTTTTATCTTTGCCGGGACCAATTGAAAATCATGCGTGCGTCTTTCGGAGATTTGGATCCGTCCCGCTTGGCGGATGACGAAAAGCTCAGGCTTCACGGAGCGGGTCTTCTTCGCACCAAGTGGTGGGGAGCCGAGCATTCTTACTTTTCTGGAAATGGAAATGTACGATGCGGTCATTTCTTCGACGGGCCCGTAACCGAACGGTGCGTGGAGTTTGCCGAATACGATTCCAATCTATACTGCCTGGCCAACCTGCTCTCCTCGAGAACCGGAAACGGAGAATTTCACATTGAACTCCTCAAGGATGCAATCCCCGGTGGAGTACTGGCCGTAGCTATGGCGGAAACCCCTCTGGAAAGCCACGACGAGATCAACAGCATCGTGGAGGGCTCGCAAGCAAATGGGAAAATTCCTCTCCGGGATTTTGCGTTATGGAAGTTGATCGAAGACTCAATGCTTCGCGGGCACCAAGACACCGGAACCGATTCCATGCGGGACAACCCGCTGCACGGTTGTCAGAGATTTGAAAACGGGACTTACCTGTGGTTTGCTTGGCCCAACGTTCCGAATGCCCAAGACGGAGCTGAAGCCGAGACTGGAAAACCTTTGCAATAATGCGCAACTACCGGAGGTATGTCCGGTTCCTTCATTCCCCATGCATTGAACAACCCGCCTTTATAGTGCGCTCCTTCGACCAAGTGCGCGTCATAAGGTCGGTGATGAACCGAGGCGGAAGAAGACCGGTCGGTCAACTTGCGACGGGCCCAAAAACGGTAGCGCTCCAATAAAAACCGATCGAGTGGGGATTTAGCATGTGGCAGATCTTTGCCTCCCCTCGGAAACTTCGCCCCGAGGGATGCCCGGGGGCTTCCCCAAAATCGTCTTCTCTCCGATCGGAAGCCAACGGCTTCCTTGGTTTTTTCCATCTCGATGGCGGAATGGAAGTAAGACAACCCATACAGAGTCCGTGCTCCGAGGACGGCAGGCAAGTCGGATGAGTCAAGTGAGTGAAACCATACTCCACGGCGACCCTCGCGGTCCCGGACGTAAGTCCTGAGGTTGACCTCCAGAAAGTCGCTCCACGGAAGAACTTGCAATCCGGAGATGCGAAGATTGGTCAACCGGAATCCGACTACGCTGGCCCAGGCCTGCCCATCGAAAAGGTCAAGGCTGAGGTCCGTTGGAATGGTCGGGGACAACTCGTCTTGGGAAACCGGCCAATGGAGGAGCAAAAGGTCCTCCCAATTTTGAGTCATGAAAGACTTCAGAAACGGGGCAATCACGAATAGGATCTAGCTAGAGGGAAAAAGCTCGTTCAATTTCTGTCTGCGGTAATCGAAAATCCTGCGCAAGGTCCGGCGGACAAAAAGCAAATGAGCGATTGAGCCAAGAAACCCAAGGGGCAACTGATAACGGATTTCATCGGTCATTTTCGTTCCTTTATCCACTTCTTCAAGCCGATGCGTATGCAACCACAGTTTGTAGGGCCCGACCCTTTGCTCGTCCATGAAGGAAACGCCTTCCTCGACGTATTTGATCTCGGTCAACCAGGGGGTCCATCCCATGAAAGGAATCTTGACCCGGTATTCCAGAAGTAGGCCGGCATAGGCTCGTTCAGGGTGATCACCTACTATTTCGAAAGCCATGTCTGGGGGTGTGATCTCGTTTAAGTTTTGAGGGACGGAGACAAAGTCCCAAAGGACGGGTTGTTCGACCGGAAGGGTTTGGGTTTGCAATAGCTTGTGCACGACTTCCAGTCTATTTGCAGAACAAAAAAAGTCCAACCTCACCTTGACGAAAGGGTGATAAAGCAATAGCACGAGTTCATGAAGTTTTTCGCAATTTCCCTTTGCTCTGTGTTTCTGACTTTTTCTTTTGCCTCCGGGCAGGATTTCATTTCTGACGCTGCCGCCGTTCGCCTTTCCTACTCAAACACCCCCGACCGAAAGATCGAGGGCACGAGTACGCAAGTCGGCTTAAGCCAATGGGCGATCATGAGTCCGATCTTTTTCCATAAGGCGGAGAGCTGGGCTTTTGGAGCCGGTTTTCGCTACGAGTCCACGAATCTTGATTTTTCCGACGCATCGGTTTTCGACGAAGACAACCTTCATTCCATCGACCTGCCTTTGTTTTTCAGCAAAACTCAATCCGATACGCTCGATTGGATGCTTCTCTTCAATCCGACCGTGGCGGGTGATTTCGAGCACGTGAGCGGCGACTCGTTCAACTTTCTTGCCCTTGGAGGAGCAAGGTGGAAAAGAAGCGAAACTTTCGAGTGGTTTTTCGGAGCGGTATACACCACCGGTTTCGATGACGATCTTTTCCTCCCTGCGATCGGATTCAAGTGGACTCCGTCCGATCGGTCCGATCTCTTCTTCGCCGGACCCTTTATCAGGTACCGTTATTCGCTGAACGATTCCTTCGACGTAATTTTGGGAGGCCAAATGTCGGGTGACCGTTGGAACACGGAGGCAAGTTACGGAGAAAGAGACTTGCGACTTCGGTCTTACCGACTATCTCTGACCGGTCAATGGAACATAGCCGAAAAACATGCGGTTTTCGCTTCCGTGGGAGCCGAATTGGGCAGGGAGACGGAAATCAAAAACGCGCAGGGTACGACCCTTCTCGAAAAAGACCTCGACGAAGCACCGAATTTCGAGATCGGATACCGCTTCAGGTTCTGATCAGGGGTTGCGAACAATTCTTTCTGCGGCCTCCCAGCCTGAAAGAAACGCACTCTCTATTCTCTCCCCGCCGAAGCCATCACCGGCTAGCGTCACCGATTGTTCGGCAGAGTGAAAGTAATCGGCACCGAAAGTTACCAAAGGCTTGGCGAAACCCCACCTGTGGCAATTCCAATCGGTAACCTTCGTTCCTAATGTTTCTTCGGCAACTTTCTTAAGAAAAGGGCCCCTCACGTCATCCGGAGAATCCCAATGTTTTTGGGAAAACTCGTCGGAAGCATGAACCGTGCAGGCAGGCTGTTCCGATATTCCCTTGATTTGGTTGTCCGATACCCAATCGACTTCAGCGACCGGGTGAGTCACCGTGCCGGGAGATTCGAGCAAGGATGGCCCGGCAAGCAAACCGAGCAGGGCTATGCATCGGGTGTAACGGATCGCTTTCAAGCGGTCCATGGCTTCGGCATCAAGTGAGAAGTCGCTTCGGTCGAAAAGATCGACTACCTGCGGGCCGGGAAAGGTCACGACCAGGTGATCGGCTTCCAGCACCCGGTTTTGTCCCATCCGCTCGACTACGGACCATTGGTCGGACCGAACTACTTTTTCTACAAAAAAACTCTTCTCCACATTGAATGATCGAGCAAGAAATTTGGCGGGCGAAGTCATACCTTCGGATCCTCTGTATCGAGTGCCTGCGGGAACGTCTGGCCGACCGGCGATCGAATCATACCATGGGCTGACGATTCCTTCTTTTTTCCAATCTGAAATAAAGCTTTTCAGCCTGGGATCTCGGGCGGTGAAAAACTGAGCTCCATGATCGATCCTGGCATCACCCATGCGTCGGCTCGCCATCCGTCCCCCCACTCCTCTTCCTTTCTCGACAAGGGTAACCGAATATCCGGAATGGACCAACTGGTAAGCACAGACACAACCACTGATTCCTCCCCCCAAAACAATTACATCCGTCATTAAAAATATAATTTAAAATAAAAATTTATGGACAAAACGCAGCTAGATCAAATAAAACTGAACTAACAACCCTATTCCCTTTCCAAGACTTTGCAAAACAAGCATGCCCAAGCCAGACACAGAATATGAAATTATCGTAAGTTCCCTGAAGGGGAATTTGCCAAGTATTCCCGTTGTCATGAACGAATTGATGACGGTCATATCCGATCATGACGCAGCACTCTACGCCCTGCGGGATCTTTTGAAAATGGATCATTCCATTTACGCCCAGTTGCTCAAGGTCGCCAACACCCACGAGAACAGGCAGGGTCGGGCAAACAGAATTACGGGAATGGACGAGGCTGTTCAAATCTTGGGTCTGGAAAAAGTCAAGCGCATCGCTTTGAATACTACTATCCTGACCCTTTACGAGGGCGTTGCCCTCCCCATTGAATTCAGCTTGGAAGCACTCTGGAAGCACAGCGTGGGGGTGGCCATGGCAAGTGCAACATTGGCCGAACAATTGAATTTCGGCATGGAGGATCAAGCCTATACTTGCGGACTTCTCCACGACATAGGGAAAGTAGCCAAGTGCAAATTTGACCAAATGCGATTTTCAAAGGATCTCAAGTCGACTTGGGACAAGAAGGTAGATTGCCATCAATGGGAAACCGAGGGGAAACACATCAGGCACGACTTGCTTGGCAGTTACCTCGCCCGTTCGTGGGGAATATCATCCATGGTAGAAACGGTCACGAAATGGCACCATGAGGAAGACCGAACCAAACGTTACGAAATCGAAGATGCAGACATACAGAAACTTGTGGACATCGTCTACCTTGCCAACGGAACGATTCACCGCCTTGGGTTTGGAAATAGCGGGCACAAGGTGAGCAAACCTCCTTCCAAGCTGATCTTGCGAAGGTTGCGCATGGAGGATGAAGATTTTGAAAGTTTTGAGGAAAAGCTTTCTCAAAACTTGGAGAAGGAAGCCGAAAACCTCGCCCTTTTTCAAACTGCCTGACTTTAAGAGACTCGTTCCCCATTAAAGAGGGGAGTTCCGGTCGCATCAATATTACACGGACAAGCTTGGAAGAAGCCATCCTCTTCGCTAGACTATAGTCGTGAACATTCGAAAACGACCAAGCGAAGAACGGGGCAACGCCGAACATGGATGGCTTCACGCCCGGTTCACTTTTTCCTTCGCCGACTATTACAACGAAGACCACAACGGCTTTCATTCGCTCATCGTGATGAACAACGACATCATCAAACCGGGCGGTGGCTTTGCCACTCATGCCCACGATAACGCTGAGATTTTCACCTATGTGATAAGTGGAAGCCTGGAACACAAGGACAGCATGGGAAACGGTTCGATCATTCAGGCGGGTGACCTCCAGTACATGAGCGCAGGCAGCGGGGTACGGCATAGCGAATTCAACCCATCGGCCCATGAAAAGACCGAACTGTATCAAATTTGGATGGAACCAAAAGAGCGCGGAGGAAACCCTCTTTACGCTGAGAAAAAACTCGGACAAGGGACGGTTGCCAATGAGCTGGAACTGCTTTTTTCAGGCGATGGCAGGGAAAACTCGACCGAGATCCGACAAGATGCCGAGTTTTGGTTCGGCCAAATCGATCAAGATCGCACTATTGTCCTTCATCCCGAAGCAACCCTACCCCATGTTTGGATACAGGTAGTTTCCGGAAAAATGCAAGTGGGACGGACTCATCTCGAGCAAGCCGATGGGTTGGCGATTGAGGAAATGGATCAGAAGGTGGAAATACGGTCAGACGAGAAGTCCTCGTTTTTCGTCTTCCGTCTCCCGGATGAAAAAGAATGATGCCAACGCAAGATGGATTGTTTCCCAAGACCGAACAAGCTTTCGATTTGCCCGACGCCCACGTAGAATACTTTCCTCGGGCGTTTGACCAAGGCAACGCCACTCGCCTGCTTGAGCAGCTGCTCGAAAAAGTTCAATGGGTACAGAACACCATACATTTCTATGGTAAGGAAAGCCCGGTCCCCAGGCTCGAATCTTGGTACGGGAACCCAGGGAAATCTTACGCCTACTCCGGTATTCGGATGGACCCAAATCCCTGGATTGATGAATTGCTTGAAATCAAGAAGGCCATCGAACCGATTGCCGGAACCCGCTTCAATTCAGTCCTCATCAATTATTACCGGGATGGCCGGGATCGGGTGGCTTGGCACAGCGACGACGAGAAAGAACTTGGACAAAACCCGGTAATTGGTTCCGTTAGCCTGGGTGCCGAACGGAGATTCAAGCTCCGCCACAAGAACTA
>Ga0315322_10003879_pt1 | contig 11529 bp, 5 predicted proteins | sample M110021515metaG_FD_203461 | JGI IMG/M metagenome (GOLD analysis project Ga0315322, IMG submission 203461) | Ammonia-oxidizing marine archaeal communities from Monterey Bay, California, United States - M1 100m 21515 | ecosystem: Environmental > Aquatic > Marine > Intertidal zone | place: USA... | reverse complement strand
CGGTCACTTCCCTCCAATTTGGAGCCCGCTATGATGACGGCTTTGCGATTTACATTAATGGGAGTCCGATTCTGGCATCGACGTTTGAGCCCAATGATGGGGTTTGGAATTTCAATGCACGGGCGAGCGGCAATCATAACGACACCGAGGCTACCGCTTTGGAGTCTTTCACGATTGATTTGAGTCAGGTGAATTTGGTGGCTGGGGAAAATATTTTAGCGGTGCACGGTCTAAATAGCTCCCTCACAAGTTCCGATTTCCTCTTCGACTGCGAACTCACGGCACAGGTTAGGGGTGATAGTTCGAGGAGGTTGATTTATATGCCAACTCCATCTCCCGGAATTAAAAACGGAGGAGGAGTGGCCGATCTCGGCCCAGTGATTCGGAAGGTGACAAAGAACCCAGAGCGACCGAACCTTGCCATCCAGGATTCCTTGACCATTACGGCGGAGGTTTCGGCAAGCGGAGAGGCGGTCGCGCAGGTGAATTTGATTTATCGTCGTGGGTTCCTCGCGGAAAGCGCCCTTGAAATGTTCGATAACGGAATTGGTCCAGATGAATTTGCGGGGGACGGAGTGTATTCGGCTGACCTTTCATTGGCGGGATTGCAGACTGGCGAGATGATTCGTTGGCGTGTGGAGTCTCGAGACGTCAATGGGATCACTTCTGCGAATCCTCTCTTTTTTGATGAACTTAATTCTCCCGAGTATTACGGGACAGTTGCCCTTGATCCCGCTCTTGAATCAGATCTCCCGGTGTTAGAGTGGTTTTTGCAAAACCCTAACGCGGCCAATAATCGAACTGGGACGAGAGTCTCCGTAATGCACTTGGGTGAGTTCTACGACAATGTTTACTGCCGGATCCGGGGTGGTTCATCAGCGGGTCTTTCGAAGAAGAGCTACAAATTTGACTTTAATACTGGGCATCATTTTCGAACCGTCGAGCAACTTGGCGGAGTTCGGGCTGAGGAGTTCAATCTCAATACAACCTGGACGGATAAGGCTTATATCAGGCAGCCACTCAGCTATGAAATTTACGACATGGCTGGCTCTCCGGGTTCCGAATGCGTTCTTATGCGTGTTGAACAAAATGGCCAGTTCTTCAGCGTGGCTGCTTACACCGAGCAAGTGGACAAACGCCTGCTTCGCCGTGAAGGCCGTCTCGATGATGACGGAGCACTCTACAAAATGTTTAACGCAGGCACGAGTGGAACGTCGGGAGTGGAGAAGAAGAACCGTCGATTCGAATCGAATGCCGATCTTTCGACCTTCGTGAGCGGGATGAGTACGAGCGGTGCTACGCTTGAGAATTTTATTTTCGACAATGTTGATCTCCCTCGTCAGCTCAACTACCTCGCTGCTACGGTCCTAAGTCAAAATAACGATAATATGTCGAAGAACTATTATCTTTATCGAGATACCGAAGGGAGTGGCGAATGGACGCAGTTGCCTTGGGATACTGACCTGACGTGGGGGAGCCACTATATGACGAATGATAATATCTCTCACGATGGGATTTGGGCCACAGCGGATTATGTGTTGGGCGGTAGAAATGCAAACAGCCCAATCTCTCCGAGTCATCCGTTTGTGGGAGTCCGTGAGCTGCAGGGCAATCGTAGCTGGAATCGCTTAATCGACAAACTACTTGAGAATGATCGGGTGAAAAATATGTTTCGGCGGCGTTTACAGACTCTCGTGGATGAAATCCTGATGAGTAGAGTGGTGGATGATCGGCTCGATGCAATGGAGCTTATGCTTAAGGATGATGCTGTGCTCGACCGCGCGAAATGGGGGCAGTTTGGTCGATCGCAATCACTGACTCAAGCTATCGCCGTTCTCGAGGACGATTACTTGATACCCCGAAGAACTCATCTCTCGGTAACTCACTTGGTGACCAATTCGGCCAGCTATCCAACGGCTCAGACGAGTTCGGCATTATTGCCGGGGGCGGCAGGCGTCGTGACCTCGGTGTCGCTTGGCGTAATCGAAGCGAATCCTAGTTCCCTTAATCAGGATGAAGAATATATTGAGATTGAAAATGCCGCCGATGAGGCGATCGATTTAAGCGGCTGGAGCGTGACTGGAGGTGTTGATTTTGAGTTTTTACCTGGGACTATTCTTGAGGCTAGAGGCAGTGTCTATTTAAGTCCGGATGTTTCGAGGTTTCGAAATCGTGCGGCTAGCCCAACCGGAGGGGAGGGGCTGAATGTGGAGGGGAACTACTCGGGTCAGGTTTCGGCGCGTGGAGAAATCATTAAGCTGACCAATTCTAAAGGGATTGTTGTTGATCAACGACTCACGCCCTCGGAAGAAAGCGATTCTCAAAAGTATCTCAGGATCACTGAAATCCATTTTGCTCCTCTGGAAGGAAAGGAGTTTGAATTCATTGAGTTGACCAATATTGGTCCCGATCCACTGGACTTGTCCGGGATTCGTTTTACCGACGGAGTGGAAGCGGAGCTCACGGGTTCACTTGCTCCGGGGGAATTTGGATTGGTGGTTTCTAACCCCTCTCATTTTCCTGGACTTAAGATTGTGGGAATTTTTTCGGGGGCTCTGAACAATGGAGGTGAGCAACTCACCTTGCGTGATGCCGCTGGAGAAAATGTTCTCTCATTTGACTATGCAGAGGAATGGTTCACAGCGGTGGGGAATTTCGGGTATAGTTTGGCTCTTCGAGATAAAGCGGCCGATTGGTCTACTTGGGACGATCGCTTAAGCTGGGCAACTAGCAGCGAAGTGGGAGGGTCGCCAGGGGTTGATAATCCTGTTCTATACAGCAATGATTATGAATCTTGGATTCAGTCGTTTTTTACAGAGAGTGAGCTTGAAGATCCGTTCGTCAGCGGTCCCATGGCGGATGCCAATGGGGATGGGTTTAGTAATCTCATGCACTACGCTTTTGGGATCGATCCAGAGATTCTCTTGTCTGGATCATTCGCAAACGTCGTGATAAAAGAAGAAGTTATTTCACTTCAATTTGACAGGCTGATGAAAACTCCCGATCTAAATCTGACTGTGCAGATCTCCACTGATCTAAAGGATTGGTCGTCTTTGGCGACTCTCACGGATTCTGAAACACACGTGAATGGTCGTGAGACAGTCACTTATAGTAGCCCAATTTCTCTTTCGCTGGGATCCCAGCAGTATCTCCGAATTCGGGTTGCCCGTAATCCTTAAAACACAAAAAGAAAAATGCAAAACATACCCATAAAACTTGCAGCTCTGGCTACTCTATTAATCGGTCCCACGGCTCTAGCTGATTATCCAGCCACTGTCCTTGCTTCAAATCCGTTGGCTTATTATCGCTTCGAGGAGGCGCCGGGAGCGACGACCCTGGTCGATTCCAGCGGTAACGGTTTGGATATTGACAATAGTTTTCCGGCTGGGACTACGGTAATTGGTTCGGATGGAGCGGTTGGTTCGGCAGTGACTTTTAATGGTGATGGATATTTGATTTCACCGTTGAATTTGGACACATCAGTGGGGGACTTTACGATTGAGGCGATTATTAAAAGAACAGCTGGCGCTCCAGAAGGCGTGGTGATTGCTAATCAAGACGGTGACCTTGGGCCTGGGCGAAGCAATTTGGTTGTCAACGGAGGAGGATTCGTTACGACTTTTTCGGGAGGGTCGACGACCAATTCAGGTGTCATAAATACGGGAGAAGCTTTTGATCATGTTATTTTGACCTTTGATCAAAGTGCAGTTGCAGAGGGTGTGGACCCCACTTTTCGTTTCTTTATCAATGGCGCGGAGGCCGGGACTGGGACTGCAATTCCCGAGGCCGCAAATGGGAGTTGGGTTATTGGTGCCAATAAGGTTCTGACGACACAGTTTTTCAACGGAGTCGTCGATGATGTCGCAATCTACGGGAGTCGCCTTGACGATCCAGATGGTGACGGTGATTTTTCTGATTCAAAGATTGGGGAACACTATAAAGGGTTTCTTTCCGATTCAATCACGGTAGGATCCTTTAGTTCTAGTATAAGCTATCTCGATTCAGGGCAGAGTGCGGAACTTAACTGGGTGGTTTCTCCTGAACTAAGCTCGCTGAAGCTTGATGACGGAACCGGACCGATTGATGTGCTGGCGCAGACAACTGATTGCGAAGGTTCAATAATGGTCTCGCCGACTGCGACGACCACTTACACCCTGATCGGTGTAGGCGCTCTTGGGAGTGAGTCGTTGGATGTTAAAATAACGGTCGATGAGGCGGCTGTTATTAATTCGTTTGTTTCGAGCGTCGATGAAGCGAGTCCGGGATCAAGCGTTACCCTTTTCTGGGATGTGACCAATGGGTCGAGTGTTACGATCGATAATGGAATTGGCGCGGTAAATCCTGTTTCAGGGAGTCTTATTGTTCCCGTAAATGAGGAAACGAGGTTTACTCTGACAGCTACCAATTCCCAAGGCCCCGTTACCGAGTCGGTCACGATTGCCTTGGCGGATGCTTCACTTCCAGTGGCCCATTGGAGAGTAGGAGAAGCCGCAGGAGAAAAAAATGGCTCAATTTTGATTGGTGAAGGCGGCTCTCTTTTTGACGGTCTCTTTGTTGGAACTCCATCTTTTGATACCGACGATCCTGCTCCGGTGCCCGGAGGATCCACGGCATCGATTGCGTTTGATGGTGCTGGGAGTTGGATTGATGTGAGTGGTTACGATGGTGTCGGAGGTGATTCAGCCCGCACTCTTGCTTTTTGGTTTAAAGGAGATTTGGACCAGCCTAATCTGAATGCTACTTTGCTTTCTTGGGGTACTGGCGCGACTGGTGCTAGGTTTGATACTCGGATCAATACAGCAGGTGTAAATCAGCTGAGGACAGAGGTTGCTGGTTCTGGCTCTAATGCCACTACTTCGATTGTCACTGGAGAGTGGCATCATTGCACAGTCGTGTTTGACCCTGTTCTGGGAACTACGATTGGAGATGCTCTATTCTATGTTGATGGAAACCTAGAAGCTTTGACCGCTTCGGGCGGAACAACCGTCAATACCAACGCCAGCAATGGAGTAAGAATCGGAAGTGCTCGGACCTTTCCAGGCCGGGCTGTTGCGGGGAAGATGGATGATATCAGAATCTATGACCGTGCTTTGAGTGAAGATGAAATTTTGTCTCTTATTACTCCGGGAAATGGACAGGAACTAAAGATCATCGCAATTCGTCAGCTCGAAAATGGAAATGTTGAGGTCGATTGGAAGGGAGCTCCAGGTGACTACTTCTTTGAATATTCTTTCGATCTAACTCCGGATAGTTGGTTGGAAATTAGTGATAGTGAGTTAATTCTCCAAGGCGAGAGTATGGCTACTTCAGTTGATGACTTTATCGCGCCAAACGCTGAAAATCGTAAGGTTTTCTATCGTCTAAGACCGGTTGATTAATCGTCTATTGAGAAAGATTCAATTTTGTAAGCCTTGGTGGATACGATCTAGCGGGGCTTTTTTTGATGGGTTTTTGAAATGATTAGTTCCTTTGCATAACAGACCAAGATCGGGTAAAGTACCCGATAGGATGTCACGATCGGGAAAAATTCATTGCGGAGTTCTTAGTGTGTTAATCATTTACACGTTCATTGCGTGGGCGGGTGTGAAGCGTGATGAAGATAGTCTAAGAGAGGCAAAAAAAGAGGCTTCTGAAAATGGTCAGTCTGATCCTTGGTCCGAGGTGAAGTTTGGTGAGAATCGACAGGGTGCTGTTGAGGGAATGGTAAAGGTAGGTATTCCACTTTTGGTGACGGTGATTTATGGGGGGATTCTGACGATCTTGTATGTTTTGCCGGTTTTGGTTGATAAGGTAAGCGAGGAAATGATGGGTTCGACGGCCGAGGTAGATGATGACCCCCTAGATGAAGCGCGTGCGGCGGTTGCGGAAGGAGAGTATGCCGATGCTATTGCGGTGTATCGCAGATACTTGCTTGAAAATCCTGAGAGCCGACACTCTTTGGTAGAGATTGCAAAGATTCAGCGGGATCATCTGAATAGTCCTGCCGGGGCAATAAGCACGCTTGAGCAGGGTCTAGATGAATATGAGTGGTCGGAGGATGATGCAGCTTTTTTGATGTTCCGGATTGCTGAAATTTCTGAGGAAGATCTTGCTGATAAAAATCAGGTGATTGCGGTGATGAAGCGTGTGATTAGGGAGTTGCAAGGAACTCGACATGCGGGTAACGCAGCTCACAAGTTACGCGAATTGGAAGAAGGTTAAATTGTGGAATGGGTGCGCAAAAAATGGAGACATTTACTGGCAGTTGCACCTCTTGTTCCGCTAGCTTTAGCGTGTTTGGCAGGAGCGACTTTTGGTAAGTCTCCTGCTTGTGCAGTGTTTTTTATGGCGTTTGCTTTGGCGCTGGCTCGAATGGCCTTTGTTTGGTGGTTTGGGATTGTTGTGATGGTGGTGACGGTGGCGTGGAGATCTGAGGTGTTAGAATCTCCTGTCAAAGAAAGTCTTGCATCACCTTCCAGTGAATTCGTTGGAGGTGTTCTTGCGGTGGGAAGAAAAATCAGTCCAACTCAAACGAAGCGGTTTGGTGTATTAGACGAAGGAGGAGTGAAACGTCGAGTTGTAATCTTTGAAGCGGAAGATTTCCAACCGGGCGAAATCAGGAGAATCAAGGGGAGATTTTTCGTTCCATCCCGTGAGCGTAATCCAGGTCTTTTTTCACAGACTGAGCTTTGGGAACGGCAGGGGGTCTTCGGCGGTCTCTGGGTTAAGGAGAGTGAATTAGAGTCCGTGAATTGGGCTTTGGCTCCTTATCGGTGGGCCGAAAAGCTTCGTGAAGAATTGTCGATTTTAATCACCCGTGGATTACCGGCCGGTAGTTCTGGACGTGATGTGATTATGGCAATGGTCCTGGGTGAAAAACCTCCCCGTGATTCCGAAATTAGTAGGGCATTTCGTCAGAGTGGAGCCATGCATGTTTTTGCGGTGAGTGGGCTTCACGTCACCCTAGTGGGTGCGATCTTCTGGATGGTTCTGATGCATCTGCCGATTCCTCGCAGAGTGGGTGTCTTTTTTGTGATTTTGACCATGCTGATTTATGCGCTCGTTACCGGACTAAGGCCTCCGGCAGTTCGAGCTACGTTGATGGCAGTCTGTTTTTTAGGAGCCTTTTTCTTTCGGCGAAGGCCATCAGTTTTTAACGCGCTCGCTCTTAGTTTTTTGTTAGTTGTTTTGTGGAGGCCCTCCCAAGTTTTTGATGTGGGATTCCAGCTTTCGTATGGGGTGTTGCTTGCGATTGGAGTGGGGGTAGGAGTCGCACTAAAGTTGACAGGAAGGATTGCGGAGTTGGACCCGTTTTTTCCTTCGCGCCTTTTGAGCGACGGTCAGCGGAAAATTCTCAAAGTCCGAACCTATTTTGCCCATCTTGGAGCTAGTTCGCTGGCGGCTTGGTTGGGATCAATGCCTATCATGATTTGGCACTTCGGATTTGTCACTCCGATTGCCGTTTTAACAAGCTTACTATTGATTCCTGTAACCATGGTGATTTTAGCTCTCGCTTTTTTTTCAGCAATCGTGGGCTCTCTAGAGGATCGCTTGGGGATCGGTGTCAATCGAATCAATGAGGGGGTCGCCACAAGTGCGTTCTATGTCGCTAAAGGGTTCTCAAAGGTGCCGCTTGGTCACTGGCGATCAAGGCGTCTGACTCCAGGCGATTGGGTGGTGTTTGATACTCATGACGGGGGTGCAGCATCATTTCTTGATGTTAAAGATGGTGCGATGATTGATGTGGGAAGTGAGAAATTTTTCACGCGTGAATTGCGCTCTATTCTAGGCCATTGGGAAGTAGAGCCAGCTGTCGCTTTCCTAACTCATCCTGATGGTGATCACGTCGGAGCTCTCCCGCAAATGCTAGATGAGGGCTTTTTAACACAGGTTGTTTTTCCAGTGGATAACGCCCTTAGTCCCAAGTATCGCGAGTTTTTTTCGCAAGTGAAAGGCTCTGATTGTGAGGTGCGCTTGGGAAAATCCGGAGAGCGGATTGAATTAGCGGAAGAAGTTTGGATCGAGATTTTAAACGCGGGGGAGAAGGGGATTCGTAATATTGCCGATAATAGAAATATGGTGATAAAAGTTCATTGGAAGGGCTGGAAAATTCTCGTGACTGGTGATCTGGGAATGGTGGCTGAACTTGATTTAATCGCTAAGGGGGTCGACTTGAGTGCTGATATTGTTTTGATGGGACACCACGAATGGGGTTTCTCTGGCCAACATCAGTTTTTTGAGGCGATTGGGGCTAAGGTGATTATTTCGAGCGGTGCCAGCTATCCTCGGTATGAAATACCTCGGGAAAGTTGGATTGAGCATTTAAACAAGGAGGGGTATCATTTTTTTAATCAACAAGAAACTGGAGCCGTCATCATGGAATTTTCAGTAGATGAAGTTTCGATTCAATCATATCTCGATGACGAAAGACGGTTGCTGCTTCAACGGTAGATCCGGCTCACTCTCGGTGTGATTTGAGTAAGAATTTCCCAGGGGATTGTGCCTGCTTTTTTTGCTAGATCTGAAACGAGGAGATTGGGGCCGAAGAGCTCGGCTTCATCGCCGGGCTGGCATGTGTCGAGTTCGGTGACGTCAACTATGATTTGATCCATCGTGACCCGGCCGATAAGGGGGCAGGCCGACTTGTTGAGGAGAACGTTAGCTCCCTTTCCTGATAGCGACCTGGGATACCCGTCGCCATAACCAATCCCTACAACAGCAGTTTTGGTGTCGCGTTGAAGGATGGTCCGGCCGTAGGAAACACCATGCCCTTTGGGGAGATGATTGATGACCGAGACTCTAGATTTGAAGGTCATGACCGGTTTTAAGAATTCCTGATGAGCTGGAAGGGGAGAGATCCCGTAAATAAGGAGTCCGGGGCGAACGAGATTGGTAGTGCGACTATGGTAATCGAGAAGGCCCGCCGAGTTGCTGAGGTGAACATGGAATTTTTCATCACGTCCTGGTATGCTCTCAACCATTGAGTCGAAGAGTTCGAATTGCTTCTGAGTAAACACCGCATCTTCATCCGCAACAGGAAGGTGTGAACCCACTCCGGTTAGCTTTATTCCCGAAGCTTGCCTCAGTTTTTGTAAAGCCTCACCAAGTTGATTAGGCAAAAATCCTCCACGACCCATTCCAGTGTCGAGTGCTAGGTGAGCTTCGATCGGCGAGTCTTTTCCGAGCTGGTTGAAGTGCTCTATTTCTTCGAAGGAGCAAAGGCAGGGAGTCCAGCCGCAGGCTGTGATCTCTTCGCGCTCGGACTGAAGGGTCGCTCCAAGTATATAGGGTCGGGTCTTAATTCCCTCTTTGAAAAGGGATCGAGCTTCTCCGGTATTAGCAACACCTAAAAAGGGAAGGGTTTGTTTATCTAGTTCCTTAGCAATCTCGATAAGGCCGTGGCCGTAGGCTCCTCCTTTAATCACGGCCATGATAGCCTTGCCAGAATGGCGGCGAGCAAGCTGAAGATTATGATGGAGCGCAGAGCAATCAATTTCGGCCCAAGCACGTGGAGGAGATTCGGTCACGGAGAGAGAATAATTAGAAATTCATAATTAGAAATTCCCAAATTATTGACTAAAGATGAGATTTCATAAATCGGTGGAGGAATTGGTAAGGCTAGGACTAGTTTTATTTTGGAGAGGAGGTCGACATCTGAGCCAGGAAATTAGATGACGATCTTGTCCCTTATTCTATTCAAAGGCGTTGATTATTCATCACACATTTTGTAAAATGACAGGGTCACCGCGCGTTCTGCCGAAAAGCTAAACTATTTATCACAGGGTATTTTGAGAGGTTTGTTGGAAAGGATGAAATTGACTATTAGTTGGCCCAGTGGATAGAGAGCGTAGATCAAACCATCGAATCCTGCCACATGAAGAAAATAACCTGCTGAGTGAACGATGAAGCTTGAAGATTTAAAGTTAACGACCGAGGAAGAAGTCATGTTCTTCGACACGGATTGTGGTGGTGTAGTCCATAATATTGCGTATCTCCGTATGATCGAAATCTGTCGGACTAAACTGGCGGGCCTCATGGGTATGGATTTGCAAAGAATGGCCGAAACTCGGCTATTTCCCGTGGTGTTTCGGACTGAAATCGATTATAGGAAACCCGCTAAGCTTGGCGATATTCTTAAAATTCATGGTCATGTGAGCGAGATCGGTAAAGTTAGATTTTGGTGTAATTTCACCGTGGTTCGGAAGGGGGAGGAGCAGCCATTAATCACTTGTCGTCAAGGTCTGGCTATGGTGCAAATGCCGCAGGGCCGGCCACAGCGCTTGCTTCTAGATTGGACCTGAGTTTTCCCCGTTTTCTCTTTAAGGATTGATGGTAAGACCTTAACACGGGGGCGTAATGACTCACAAACCTGTCGTTCTTATTATCCGTGACGGCTGGGGGCTTAACCCTGGTGGAAAAGAAACCGCTGAACAAGATGGTAACGCTGTCGAATTGGCAGAAACCCCCTTTCACGATGAAATGGAGAATCTTTACCCCAAAGGTTGCGTTTCTGCTTCTGGTATGGACGTAGGGCTGCCGGGTGGTCAGATGGGGAATTCTGAGGTGGGTCACCTCAATCTTGGAGCTGGGCGCATTGTCTATCAGGATCTTACGAGGATAAACAAGACGATTTCCGAAGACACGTTAAAGGACAATGCGATTCTCAAGCAAGCTTTTGAAAAAGCAAAGGGGCGACGTCTTCATTTCATTGGTCTCGTTTCCGATGGCGGAGTCCATAGTCATCAGAATCAGCTTATTGCTTTGGCCAAAGCTGCTCATGAGTCTGGCTGTGGAGAGATTATGGTCCATGCGATTACTGATGGGCGTGATACTTCCCCGACGGGTGGAAAAGGATATCTTAACTACGTTGAGGATGAGCTGGCTAAGTTTGATGCGCGAATTGGCACGGTAATTGGTCGTTATTACGCGATGGATCGTGATAAGCGTTGGGAGCGAACTAAGTTGGCATGGGACGCCATCGTTCACGGACAGGGAGCTGAGACTGAAGTGCTCGCAAGCGAAGCAATCGCCGAGCAATACGCCAAGGACAAGACTGATGAGTTTATTTCTCCTATGATCTTCTTCGATCACGAAGCCCAACGGGTTAATGATGGTGATGTAGTAATCTTTTTTAACTTCCGTGCGGACCGTGCCCGTCAACTCTCAGAAGTGTTTCTCCGCGGTGACGAATTCGATGGTTTCGAAACAGGTGTGATTCCCAAAGTTGAGTATTTCACGCTCACGGAATATGACGAAACTTATGATTGTCCTGCTATCTTTCCTCCAGAAAAAATAAAAATGACGCTTGGCGAAGCGGTTGCAAAGGCAGGTCAGAAGCAGCTTCGAATCGCCGAAACTGAAAAATACCCTCACGTCTCCTACTTTTTCAATGGAGGAGAAGAAACCCCTTATCCAAACGAAGATCGTAAGGTCATCCCTTCTCCGAAGGATGTCGCGACTTATGATCTGAAGCCTGAAATGAGCTCGGAAGAGGTTGAAGAATTTGTCCTAGGACACCTAAAAGATTACGATCTTGTGATCATCAACTTT
>Ga0315322_10003875_pt1 | contig 11533 bp, 7 predicted proteins | sample M110021515metaG_FD_203461 | JGI IMG/M metagenome (GOLD analysis project Ga0315322, IMG submission 203461) | Ammonia-oxidizing marine archaeal communities from Monterey Bay, California, United States - M1 100m 21515 | ecosystem: Environmental > Aquatic > Marine > Intertidal zone | place: USA... | reverse complement strand
TGGGCCCTGCTACCTACGATATGCGGTATCAAGTTGGTGATCGTGTCTCACTTTTGAGTGATGGGTATTTCGATTTCTTCGAGGGAGGTCTCCGATCGATCAGTGCCGGCGTCCGTAGTACCCGCCCCGGCATGGGGGATGTTTACTTTGGTTTGTTGTCACTGGAAGGACCCATCAGCAGCACGGTATTCAGAAGCAACCTTGATTACCGGTTGAATGAAAAGTGGATCATTTCCAATGGTCTGAGTTATGATTTTAGCAGTACTGGAAATGTTTCGCAGTCAGCTGGTCTGACTCGAATCGGCGAGTCGCTCCTGTTTCGACTTGGTATGACGTATGACAAGGGCCGTGATAATGTGGGCATCGGTTTTTCAATCGAACCTCGGTTCTGGCCCAAGCCAAAGCTGGGGCGTGTAGGAGGGCAGTTGATCCCACCACCAGGTGTCGAAGGGTTTGAATAGAACCTCACGACCAGGGTGCAGACTAAGCAAGTGAGTTAAGAGGGCCCCAGCAAATTTCGCTGGAACAGCCTGCCTTGAGGGTTGGGGACGCCATGGCGTTTGTGGTTCAAAATGCTCTCTCTTCCTGGCACCCAAAAGCGTGCAGGAATTTTCTGGTTAACGAGTGTGTTGGATCACCCATTTCAGATAACCCTCAGTGGTGTCGGTCACAGGTAACATGAGGATCTCAGGTTGTTCGTAGGGATGCAGTGCCGCCAGTTGTCTCTTGAGATCTTGCCAGCATGCGTTGCCGGTTTTTATCGTCATTCGGAATTCAGTTGATGATTGAACAAGACCATCCCACTTGTAGTGACTGGTGATAGGGCCTTCGATTTGAACACAGGCTGCCAAATTGGAGTCAATGAGTTGCCGGGCAAGGTGCTCGGCTTCCTCGTGGGATGCGACGGTGGTGACCACAATCACGAGTTGATGAGATGAATGCATTTCTGGAAAAGGGTGAAAAGAGGAGACTGCGGGTCGAGGTTGGCGATGACTTAAAAATTTGGAATGCGGCCAGTTGGTAATTTAGCAGGCAACTGGTAAGCATAGGGGGGTTGGCTGGCGAGGCGGCTTGTTTCAAGCGATGGGATGCGGAAAAGCAGTGCTACTTCTTTCACTGCGTAATTTCCGTGAAAAACTGCTCACGGCTCGCATCACAGAATTTATCAGCGCAGAACCGGCGAAACGTTGTACTTGTTGGAGAGACACAGAAATGGCTGATTTGCACGGGCCAAGTAAAATGACAGCTTTCACGATGTCGCGTTTGATTCGCGCTAGCATGAAGTATTCGTGGCGGGTTTCCGGATCGGTTGCGTTGGGCGTTGCGACTGCGACTGCGGTCATTGTAGGTGCCTTGCTGGTCGGCGATTCAATGCGTGGTAGTTTGCGTGGGCTTACCATTGAGCGGCTTGGAAATACGGAGAACGCAATTTTTCCTGGAGGGTTCTTTGAGGTCGATGGCTTGACCAACACGAATCTGAACCCCATTGCTTTGATGTTATTCGAGAATGGCATCGTTGAGTTTCGTCGTGACGATGATGCGATTCGTAGAGCTGGGTCAGTGCAAATCATTGGTTGCGACAATGATTTTTGGCAACTCGATGTCTCGGGGATGCAAAAATTACGAGCACTCGATGACGAGAGTGTCATCGTGAACGAGTCGATGGCTTCCGAGTTGGGTGTGCAAGTTGGTGATCTGCTGACTTTGCGTTTGCCAGTGGAGCAAGCGGTGCCTGCCGACAGTCCGCTGGGAAAGCGGGACGCCGAAAGCGAGGGTCTGCCCCGCATGCGAATCACCGGGATTGTGCCAGATCGTGGATTAGGGATATTTTCTGTTTCCCCAAGTCAAGCAGCTCCTCGCAACATCTTTGTCAATCGTGCGACGTTGGGTGAAGTTCTCGATAGGGAAGGGCAGGCCAATGCGATTTTGCTTGATCAGCCTGCAACACTTCAGGACTTCAATATCAACTTGGCTGATCTTGGGCTTACCTTGCAACGCATTGAGCGTCGCTTTGAACCAGAGTCCGGTGATCCAACGACCATTTATGATTACTACTGGTTGACCAGCGAACGCTTGTTGCTTCCCGCGATTGCGGTTGATCGCATCAAAGAAGCTTTTCCTGCGGCGCAATTGACTGAGACAACGACCTACCTCGCTAATGCAATTGAGCGTTTGAATCAGGAAGGTGAAGTTGTGGCTACCGTGCCCTACAGCACCATCTCCGCCGTTGATAGCAGTCCCCAGTTACCATTGAATTATGATCTTCCAGAGAGTTTGGTTGATGTTCAATCGCCTGAGGCAGACAGCACAACTGAAGTCATTCCGTTAGTGTTAAATCAGTGGGCAGCTGACCAATTAGGAGCAACACAGGGGACGAGATTACGAGTTGCCTACTATGAACCAGAAGTCGAGAACGGCAAAGAAATTGAACGCTTCTTTGCAGCGGTCGTGACCGAGGTGGTACCGATCACTCGGCCAGCGACGCCGTACCGGCGTCGCCGCGAAGCCACTTTTGACCAGCCACCAACGGTCTATAACGATCCTGATCTGACGCCGTCGGTGCCCGGAGTCACCGATCAGGATTCGATTAGTGATTGGGATTTACCTTTCCCACTGGAACGGGAAATCAGCAAGCAGGATGATGCTTATTGGAATGAATACCGTTTGACGCCGAAAGCATTTTTGCCCCTTGACCAAGGGCAGCGACTCTTCGGAAGCCGTTTCGGCGAAACCACTGGTATTCGTATCTCGACATCGGCAGCAGCGGATGAGCGTCAACTGAGCCAGCGTTTCTTGGAGATTCTAAAGCCATCCTATTCCGAGTTGGGCTGGTCGATCATATCGATCCGCGAGCAACAACTGGCCGCGTCCAGTGGAACCACCCCCTTTGATGGGCTTTTTCTGTCGTTGAGTTTCTTCGTGATTTTTGCAGCGGTCATGTTGATCGCCATGTTGTTTCGTTTGGGTTTGACACAACGCATGACCCAATTCGGAACTTTGTTGGCGGTCGGATGGACCCCGAGACGTGTAGCAGGCTTGGTGCTCCGAGAGGGATTGTTGGTTGCGGCGGCAGGTGTCTTGCTGGGAATGGTTGGTGGTTTCCTTTATGCATGGATCGTGCTTTGGGCGTTACGATCCTTATGGGTGGGAGCCGTGACAGTACCATTTCTGACTTTTCACTGGACAACTCAGAGTTTGTTGATTGGGGCTTTTGCAGGATGGTCGGTCGCAGCAATAACGTTGTGGAGGACGGCTCGTTGGTTGACGCATCTTGACGCTCAGGATCTGCTGTCACAGCGTGATACCGATAAAATGGTCAGTAGAACCTCTGGTCGAGGAAGGCTGCCTCTGGTTGCCGGTGGACTCGGCCTTTTAGCAGTTGGGGTGGGTGCCTTTGGTGCAACAGCAGCTGGTCAAATTGCAGCAGGAGCTTTCGTTGGCGGCGGGATGTTGCTGCTGATTGCTGCATTGCTGTTCATCTACGCTTGTTTGCGGAGTCCAAGTCGTCTTGCCGCCGAGACCCGTCAAGATTCATTCTCTTTTCGTCAGCTCATCAGCCGCAACGCTTCGCGGCATCCCCTGCGGAGTACGATGACAATTGGTTTGATGGCGACCGCAGCTTTTTTAATCATGGCGATATCGGCATTTCGTCTGCAGCCCGGTACGGAGGGGACAGGCGGGTTTACCTTGATTGGACAATCTTCGCAAACACTGTCCAGAGATCTCAGGCAGACGCAAGTCCGCTCGGAAATGCTTGGACCAGACGCTCGCCTATTCACAGAAACAATAATTGCTCCTTTGCGTTTGCGATTGGGGCAGGATGCAAGTTGCAACAACCTTTACAAAGCAACTCGGCCTACCGTGGTTGGAATTCCTGAATCGTTCAGCAAACTGTTCGATACTACGTCGACAGGGTTGCCGGGTTTTCAATGGGCAGCGGAAGGCGACGTGCCTGTTGGGGAATCACCTTGGGATGCGCTTGATGTTGATGCCAAGGGAACCGAAAACGATCCTATACCAGTGATCATCGATCAGAACACAGCGATGTGGAGTCTGCAGATGATGAAAGGTATCGGTGAAGTGCGTGCCTTTGAATATGAACCTGGAAAACTGACGTATTTTCGTGTCGTGGGGTTGCTTGCCAATTCCATGTTGCAAGGCAAATTGATGATCGGCGAAAATAATTTTAAACTGGTGTTCCCCAATATCAGCGGTTATCAGTATTTCCTCATTGCGTCAGGCGACTCTCGCAGTGATGAGGTGGCTAGGGTTTTGGAAAATCGGCTTGGCGATATTGGGATGGATGTCACCGATGCGAATCGGGTCCTGTCCACGATGCTGGCAGTTCAGAATACCTATTTGCGAACGTTTCAGAGTCTGGGTGCACTTGGGCTTTTACTGGGAACGATCGGACTGGCAGTGGCGCAGATGCGAAGTGTTCTTGAGAGGCGTCAAGAGTTGGCGGTCATGCGAGCCATTGGGTTTAGTCGACAACGTTTGATTTCGGTGGTTATGGGGGAAACAGCAACTTTATTGCTGTTTGGGATTGGATGTGGAGCGGTTTGTGCTGTTGTAGCTGTGTTGCCACATGCTCTGATCAATGGCTTGGAACCTCCAGTGGTGGAACCGTTGCTCCTGTTGCTGGGAATTACGCTTTTTGGATTGTGTGCTGGATTGGCAGCAGTGCGACGTGTGAGCACGATGCCTCTTTTGGAATCGCTGCGTTCCAACTAAAAGAAGGACGAATATGTTTCAGATGTTGGATGATTTGACTGATCCAGCTGATCATCTGGCACTGGATGAGGCTGTTCTCATGAGAGAAGCAGCCGAATTGGACAGGTTGCAGCCGTGGGAAATATTGCGGGTCTGGGAATTCTCTCAGCCCGTGGTAATTGCGGGTCGGTCTAGTCGTATTCGGGAGGAAATCGATGTCGACTATTGTCAGGCAATGAAGGTGCCGATTCTTAGACGCTGCACCGGTGGGGCCTCAGTAGTTGCTGGACCCGGTTGTTTGATCTACAGCGTTGTTCTCGATCACGCCGTTCATGAGGGGTTGAGAAAAATTGATGCAGCGCACAAGTATGTGATGTCCCGCGTGTTGGCTGCCGTGCAGCAGCAGGTTCCGTCAGCAACCCTGCAGGGAATTTGCGACCTGACATGGCAGAACCGTAAGTGCTCGGGTAATAGCCTCCGAGTGACTCGGGATCGAATTTTGTATCACGGTACAATTCTGCACGACTTTGATTTGACTATGCTGTCACGCTGCTTGCTCACAGCACCGCGTCAGCCTGATTATCGGGTGGGTCGAGATCATGCGAGTTTTGTGACCAATGTGCCATTGAATTCCACAAAGCTTGCAGAGCATTTGGTCGACAAGTTTGCAGTAAGTGAGCGTGTGGATGCCGCATCCTTGCAAAGCGAGGTTTTGAAGTTGAGAAAGCAGCGATACGATTTGCAGAAATGGCACTTTCGGATTGAATGATTGCTCCCGGTGCAGCAGCTTGTAGCCCCAATTCGTTTGCGAATCACATAAGTCAGAAACAATCGAAATCGAGTGAAACGTTGACAGATAATCCCCTGAGTCCTGATGAGTTAAAGCAAACGTTGGCACTGTATGGTCAACAGCATGTCTTGCAGCACTGGTCGCAGCTGACTTGTGAGCAACAAGCAAATCTCACAGCACAACTGAGCGGCGTTGATTTGGCCGAATTAGCGAATCTGGTCAGTGGACAGAATGAAGAGACAGATTTCGGTGCACTGGCTAGCCGAGCAAGTTCCCCACCAGCTGTGCGGGCTGATGGCAGTGGTGCTGCCTGGTCGCCTTCTCAGGCGCGAGAGCGTGGTGAGGAAGCACTGAGGAACGGTGAACTCGGAGCCGTGATTGTTGCTGGCGGACAGGGGACGCGATTGGGGTTTGACCAACCCAAGGGCATGTTTCCAATCGGCCCCGTTTCAGGCCGGACTCTGTTTCAGTTCTTCGCTGATCGTCTCCTGGCAGTGAATCATAAATATGGATGTCGTATCCCTTTGTACATCATGACCAGTGATGCAACTGATCAGGAAACTCGAGAATACTTTGCAGCAAATGAAAATCTGGGTATTCCTGCAGAAGATTTGTACATCTTTAAACAAGGTGTAATGCCGGCTGTCGATGCGTCAACCGGCAAGTTGCTCATGCAGAGCACAAGCTCACTTGCTTTGAGTCCGGACGGGCATGGCGGGACAGTTTCAGCTTTGGATCGTTGTGGTTGCTTGGCTGATGCAGCGAAACGAGGCGTCCAACACCTCGCTTACATTCAGGTCGATAACCCGTTGGCACATCTTTGTGAGCCTGAGCTGATCGGGCATCATTTGATGGCAGCCAGCGAAATGACAACTCAGGTGGTTCAAAAACGCTATCCAATGGAAAAAGTTGGAAATGTTGTCCTTGTCGATGGGCAGGTTCAGATCATTGAATACAGTGATTTGCCCGAGTCAGCGGCAGAAGCCGTTAACGAAGATGGATCACTCAAGCTCTGGGCAGGAAATATTGCTGTCCATATGTTCAACCTTAAGTTCCTGCAGCGGGTTGCTGGGCAGGTCGATTCCCTGCCATTCCATCGAGCGTTAAAAAAAGTGCCTCATTGCAACGAACATGGGCAACTAGTCAATTCGGATCAGCCGAATGCGACCAAGTTCGAGAGGTTCATTTTTGATTTGCTGCCAATCGCCAGAAATGCCTTTGTCGTAGAGTCCCGTGCCAGTGAAGCATTTGCACCTGTGAAAAATGCCGATGGTGCTGAGACTGACACACCGAATGCTGCGAAAATTGCGATCGTCGATTTGCACCGCAGCTGGTTGCACGAAGCGGGCGTTTGTGTGGATGAGGGGGTTCTGGTCGAGATTAACCCCAAGTTGGCCCTGACAGTCGGCGATTTGCAAGAAAAGATCGCTGCAAATCTACGGATAGATGCAGATCGCTACTTTGACACCTGGCTAGAATCACAAGAATAGTAGGAACTCTGACCACGGCAGATTCCTTCACTTTCCTTCGCGTTCATGCCGACTGACATTGCGTTGCACGAAACCTCGCCATTGGCGGGGTGTTGAATCAGACTCGGTCCCACGACGACCTTCCCACCTAACACTTTGGCATTATGAATAAACCATTGCCCCACCATCAACGGCAAGGCAACGCCTTGGTCGGTCTCATCATTTGTCTGTGTTTCATTGCTGTCATTGGAGGAGCAGGCTACGTCGTGCTGAATAAGAGTGGCACGGCGGTAGATGTGGATGCGCTCATCACTCAGATAGCCAAACGTGGCCCCTTTGACCATATCGTGTTGGAGCAAGGAGAAGTAGAGAGCAGTAGCAACACCGAAATCGTGTGTGAGGTCAAATCCCGCGGTAGTGGAGGCACTGCGATCCTTTGGGTGATCGAGGAGGGAGCCAAGGTCAAGAAAGGTGAAAAACTCATTGAGCTGGATTCAGCCGAATTGGAACTGAACCTCAAGGAACAGAAGATTCAGGTGATCACGGCCGAGTCGCGACTGGCAACGGCCGAGGCGAATCTCGAGCAGGCAAAAATCTCTCGACAAGAATATTTGGAGGGCGTGTACAAGACAGAAGAGAAGAAGATCCTGAGTGAGAAAGCTGTTGCAGAGCAGGATCTCCGGAAAGCAAGGCTACAAAGCCAGAGTAGTGAGCGATTGGTTGCCAAAGGTTTGTTGAACGCCCTCACCTTGGAAGCAAACCAGTTTGCAGTAGCAGATGCGCAAAACAAGCTGGATGTTGCTGACAGTAAGCTGAGGGTCCTGCAGAACCTGACAAAGCAAAAGATGCTTGTTCAGTTTGATAGTGATATCGAAGCTGCTGAAGCTGCTTTATCCGCGGCTCAAAGTGAACTGATGGAAGAGACAACCGACTTGGCTGACATCAACGAGCAGATTGGCAAGTGCATCATGCACGCTCCATCAGATGGTGTCGTTGTGCATGCCAATCGGTACAGCAGTCGGGGAGGAAATGCGGAATTCGTCGTGGAAGCTGGTGCGACGGTTCGCGAGCGTCAGGAGATCATTCGTCTGCCCGACCCGTCGTTGATGCAAGTGAAGTGCAAAGTAAATGAATCAAGGATTACGTTGATCAGAGAGGGGATGGCTGCCAGGATCGAGATTGATGCGATCCCTGGAATGAAACTCACCGGCCGCGTCATCAAGGTTAATCGATACGCCGAACCAGGGAGCTATTTCAGTTCATCGATTAAGGAGTACGCGACGATCATCGAGATCATTAATCCGCCAGAGAATATACGTACGGGGATGACCGCTGAGGTACAGATCTTTGTTGAGCAATTGGATGATGCTCTTCAGATTCCGATCGAGGGTCTCTACGAGCACGGCACTGACATGTTCACCCTAGTGATGAAAGGTCCTGAGCAATTCGAGACCGCGAAGGTGGATATTCAGGCCACCAACGACACGATGGCTAGTATCGGTAACGGTTTGAAAGACAAAGATGTCGTTGTTCTGAATCTCCGTGATCATCTTGATCTGATGCAGCTCCCGAAGATCGTACGAGAGGACAATAGTGGCATGCGTGATCTGGCAACCGCACCCAAAGCGGGCAGCGGGGCAGAGGGTGGCCGACCAGGAGGTGCCGGTGGCCGACCAGGAGGTGCCGGTGGCCGACCAGGAGGTGCCGGTGGCCGACCAGGAGGTGCCGGTGGCCGACCAGGAGGTGCCGGTGGAGCTCCTATCGCTAAAATCGTCGAAGCGACGATGTCAAGCAACGACAAGAACGGGGATGGTTCTCTCTCACCCGACGAAATTAAGGCTATCGATAGTAGATTCCAAAGTATGGTTAGCGCTGCTGATGCCGATTCAGATGGCAGTGTCACAAAGGCAGAGCTTACGAAAGCAATGACGAAGCGAATGGGTGGGGGTTGATCAGATGAGCAGTAACGATCCAGTTGGTACATCTGATCTTGCGGGCGCGGGATCAGCAATCGAGTCGCCTCGAATGGCGACTTCCATCCGAGATTTAACAAAAGAATATGTATTAAAGAGCGAGACCGTTCGCGCTCTTCGGGGTGTATCGTTTGATGTACCTGAGGGGGACTACGTCGCCATCATGGGTCCATCGGGCAGCGGAAAAAGTACCTTGTTGAACCTTTTGGGTTGCTTGGACAAGCCCACAGATGGAAGTCTTTATCTTGGTCAGGATGACATTGCTGAGATGACTGATGATGAGCTTGCGGAGATCAGGAGTACGCGAATCGGTTTTGTTTTCCAGTCCTACAATCTGATACAGCAGTTGAGTGTTGTGGAGAACATACAGGTGCCGCTGTACTACCAAGGGCGGCTTGGGTCAGGTGAAAAGAGAAGGGCAATGGAGTTGGCTGAGCGTGTCGGTTTGGGTGATCGGCTCGACCACCGTCCTGCTCAATTGTCGGGTGGTCAGCAGCAGCGTGTGGCAATCGCGCGTAGCCTCGTCAACGATCCCTTCTTTGTGCTGGCGGATGAGCCCACAGGTAACTTGGATTCGGTCACCACCGATGAAATCCTGGCGATCTTTGATCAGCTTAACGATGAAGGTCGGACAATTATTCTCGTCACTCATGAAGATGATGTAGCTGATCGCGCAAAACGTATAGTGCGTTTGAAGGACGGAATGTTGCACACGGACGAGATGGTCAGTGATGAACGACGTTTTGCCGCTAGAGCGGCGCAGCGGGAAGCGGTTGCAGAGTTGTTGGCTCGCGAGTAGTTGTGGCGTCGGGAATAAATTGACATGATTTGGTTGCGTACTTGGAAACTCGGTATCAAGAGCCTCGCGCTGCATCCGTTGCGGACTGCGTTGACCATGATTGGTATCATGATCGGTGTCACTGCTGTCATCGTTTTGACGGCCATCAGCCAAGGCGCGAGTGATCAAGTGCAACGCCAAATCGAATCGCTTGGTTCGACTACGATTATCGTTCGCAGTCAGAAGCCACCTGACGATAAGCTTGCAGGTATGCGGGCAACGCAGTACGGCCTGCTCCGCAGCGATTTGGAACGGATTATCGAAAACGTTCCGACGATCGAAACGGCAATACCTATTCGTGAAATACGAAGGCAATTCACGTATCGTGACCGATCAATTGATGGACGGCTTGTCGGTTGTACCCCAGCCTATGCAGACGTGAATAGTCTCAAGATACGGGAGAATGGTGGTCGGTTCATCGGCGATGCCGATGATTTGAATGCCGACACAGTCTGCGTTGTTTCCGCTGGAGTGGCCGAGGTCCTGTTTCCCTATGAGGAACCTTTGGGGAAGCGTATCAATGTCCCTGAGCACACAGATAAGTACAGGATTGTTGGGGTCCTGGAGCATCGAAATCCTTCGGCGGCAATCGGTGGGTCTTTAGATTCCCAGGATTTCTCAGCGGATGTTTACATCCCGATACGAACGTTACGGAAAAGAATTGGTGACACAATCGTTACCAGGCGTAGTGGTCAGTTCCAGATGGAAATCATGGAACTCAATCAGATCACGCTTCAGGCGACGTCGCCGGAAAAAGTTCGACCGTCAGCCGCACTGATCAAAAGCCTGCTGGCGTCAAAGCACAGCGAAATGAATGATACGGCGGTGGTGGTCCCGCTTGAGTTGCTGGAGCAAGCCCGCAATATGAAGCTCCTGTTTCTCGGAATCGCTATTTTGATTGCCTGCATTTCACTGCTTGTTGGTGGCATTGGCATCATGAATATTATGCTGGCCAGTGTGACGGAGCGAACGAGAGAAATTGGCATTCGTCGCGCTCTGGGGGCCAAGCAGGGAGACATTGTCAAGCAATTTCTCGTTGAAACCATCGTGCTCAGTTTTGTCGGGGCGTTCCTTGGCATTTTGCTCGGATTACTCAGTTTGCCAGTGTACGGCGGTTTGATATGGGTGTTTGAGCAAGGTTTTCCCGAGCAATTTTCAAGCTTGCCTCAGCCCATCCGCGAGGCGACTCCTTCGATTGTTCTGTGGACGATTCCTCTGGCAGTAGCGATTGCGGTTGGTGTGGGTCTCGTCAGTGGGTTGTATCCTGCTGTGCGTGCAGCGAAAATGAATCCGATCGAGGCGCTTCGCCACGAGTAAGATTTCGTATCTTTTTCTTTCGGATTGTCCTGATGTCCACTTCCCGAGCGTTGTATTGTGGGTTCTGTGTGCACAGGTTGAGTTTGGTTGCCTTGGCGTGGGTCGCTTTGTGCCCTGCTTCGGTCACCAAGGGTTGGGCAGTAGAGACGCCGGCGACTGATTCAGCGGACACGTTCAAGCTGATGACTTTTAACATCCGGTACAACAACGTTCACGACGGAAAAGATGCATGGGCTAACCGTGCTGATGCTGTGGTGAATTTGCTTTCCAAACAGGATCTCATCGGCTTGCAGGAGGTCACCGCAGGGCAACTGAAAACGCTGGTGGCAAGGCTTCCGGAACTCGATTTTTATGGTGTCGGTCGAGATGACGGCCGCAGTCGTGGTGAGCACGCACCCATTGGTATCAGAAGGACTCGCTTCGCAGTCTTGGA
>Ga0315322_10003872_pt1 | contig 11538 bp, 9 predicted proteins | sample M110021515metaG_FD_203461 | JGI IMG/M metagenome (GOLD analysis project Ga0315322, IMG submission 203461) | Ammonia-oxidizing marine archaeal communities from Monterey Bay, California, United States - M1 100m 21515 | ecosystem: Environmental > Aquatic > Marine > Intertidal zone | place: USA... | reverse complement strand
CAGTGGCTTGTGCTTGTTTCGAAGATGGTGAAAAATCTTCATCAACTTTCCTCATTGCATTAATAGCTGCAGTGACTGGATTTGAATCAACTTCCCAAGTGGGATTTCCTGCGTCCCATTCACCTGGGCCGCGACAGCCATGTTCCTTAAGAAAAGATTTAAAACCTTCCAAGAATTCCGGAGAAGTTTCTTCAAGGCGACTGAGTTCCCACATATCTTCTGTCATTGGAACAGAGTCAATTCCATCAAGACCAGAAATAAGACGTCCAGATAAACTCGGGTCTATTTCAGCGCAGATTTGTCCAAGCAATCCTGGTCCTACTGCTGATGCAGTTCCATAAACGTAGTAAGGCTCGAAAAACTCACGAATATATGAAGTGATAGAGCGAGCTCTATCCAGTAAATTTTTGTTTGAAATTGCGTTTAGATCTGGTCTGCCATCACGAAGATCAAGAACTTTTTTTCTATCCTCCATAAGTTCCTTAGGTTCTTCAGTTACCGTCATAATCCAACCCATTGTGGCCTCTATCTTTTCTTCCAATTCGGGTCGATCATCATCAGGATGAGGAGTATGAGGAATCACATCAGGATGAGAACCTAACAAGATGTCATCCATTTGTTGAGCAGACAATCCAGGACTACGTTCCCCTACTAGTCGAATCAATGACATATTGAGATATACGTAACCGCCGAAACACCCAATGAAATCAGGTTTATCATGGTTTATTTCATCAGACGCAGAAGATCCCCACCTAAAATGACCATCCATCCAACCGAAAGCAACACCAGTTCCCCAAACTAGATCCCACCCAAGCGGACTACATGGGTTGGGCATAATTTCACCAACATTTGACCTCGTATACATAGGGAAACGTTTACTTGGTATCCAATCTGTTATCCATCGTTCATTCATAGTTGCCTTTCATTCATCGTGCACTACAAAACGTATTCTTTTGAATCCTTTTCCTTTTGATTCAGTTTTTACAACTTCCATCCTCCCCACTTGCGAGGTAGATGAAACATGAGTGCCGCCATCGGCTTGTTTGTCTAGACCAACAATATCGACAATTCTTATTTCTTTAACAGACTCGGGGACCAGATTGACTTTTGTTCTAATCAGATCACGATCGAGTACAGCATCTTCTCGAGCTAAAAAAGAAACTTCAATATGTCTATCCGCAGCGATTTCTTTATTGCATAAATATTCGATCTCTGTTCCAAAATCTGTTGACATTTCATCCATTTCGAAATCCATTCTCCCAGATAATGCGTCCATGTTTCCCCCAGTTACAACACGTTTCCATTTTTTCCACATGACACCGCAGAGTATGTGCATTGCAGTATGAGTTCGCATCATTTGGCGTCTTCTTTCTTCATCAACTTCACCTGAAATGCGTGTCCCTTTTATAGGTATTGGTCCAGCTAAGGTATGCCAGATTTGGTGGCCGACGGTTCTTACATCAATGACGGAAGCTGCGCCATGTTCCCATAATAAATGACCAGTGTCATGAGGTTGACCTCCACTAGTTGCATAAAAAGCTGTTTGGTCTAGTTCAATTCTCGAATCATCTACATCTGTCACGACTGCCTCAAAAGATCTGAGTTCCGCATCATTTAAATAAAGCTTTTTTGTCATATTAGTTATTCTTTTTTTCTGTATTTATTACTACTCTTAATTCCCCTTGAACAACTTGCCATGTAAGTTGTTCAAGGCCAGTACCATCCGGAGGGAATTTATTTTTTGAATTACATAAATTAAAAAAGTTGGAATTATCGGAATCCCATTGCGCTATGCAAGAGTCAGCTTGTTCAGGTACTTGAGCTAGAAATGCAAACCAATCTGTTTGTGGATTGTTGCCAGCGTGAGTGATCCAAATAGGTCTATTACGACCTACTAGGTCAGGGAAAAGAACAGGACCGTTCGAAGAGATTTCATTAGCAAGATTAGTCGCATTAATTCCGCGAAAATCATCGTCACCTAAACGAATTTCTATTGAATCTGAAGATTTTGAAATTGAAAGAAGGATAAATAAGCATGCTAGAGCAACAACAATTCCAGCAACACCTACAACAGTTGCCTTTACGACGTTTACACGGACTCCGTGAGCTCTTGCCAATTTTTCCTTCTCTGGTTTGGGTCTTCTCGTTACTTTGCCTAGTATCGCGGCCGTTTGCTATTGCACTAAATAATAATGAATTAACTACTTTTGGAAATATACAGGAGCTTAAATAAATGGATCTTTTTGAGTATCAAGGCAAAGAATTTTTTGCCGAATACGGAATGCCTGTTTCACCAGGTGAATTAGCACTTACGACTGAAGAGGCAGTAACAGCAGCTGAGAACTTGGGATGTCCAGTAATGGTAAAAGCTCAAGTTCATACCGGAGGAAGGGGTAAAGCAGGCGGGGTTAAATTTGCAGCAAGCATTGATGAAGTGTCAGAGCATGCTGCAAATATTCTCGGGCTTGATATTAACGGGCACATAGTTGAACGTCTTTGGATAGAAAAGGCTTCAGATATAGCAGAAGAGTACTATGCCTCATTTACTTTAGATCGATCTGCAAAAAAGCATCTGGGAATGCTTTCAGCCGAAGGGGGCGTGGAAATAGAAACGGTTGCTGAAGAAAACCCTGAAGCAATAGCCAGAATCTGGGTGGATCCTGTAGAAGGACTTTCTGAAGGAAATTGCAGGAATTGGGTGAAAGAAGCGGTTTTACCTGAACAAGCGATTGAGGGCGCAGTAGAGATCCTTTTAAAACTTTATGAGGCTTATGTAGATGGAGATGCAGATCTGGTTGAAATCAATCCGTTGATTCTGACAGAAGATGGAAAGGTGCATGTCCTAGACGCGAAGGTGACTTTAGATAGTAATTCAGTTTTTAGACATGAAAATTATGTAGATTTTGATCAAACGCAAACCAGAGATGAGCGTGAAATGGCGGCTCACTCAAAGGGTTTGCAGTACGTCGGATTAGAAGGAGAAGTTGGTGTCATTGCTAACGGTGCAGGTTTAGCAATGTCCACTGTTGATGTTGTTAACCAAGTAGGTGGTCGTCCAGCAAATTTCTTAGATATTGGCGGAGGCGCAAACGCTGATGTGATGACCGCAGCCTTAGAAGTAATCAATAATGATCCAGACGTCAGATCTATTTTCATTAATATTTTTGGTGGTATCACTAGAGGTGAAGAAATAGCCAATGGAATAATCGATGCATTAGACAGAGTAGAAATGCGTTCCCCGATTGTAATCAGACTCGATGGGACAAATGCAGATGAAGGTCGGGCAATTCTTGAACCACACTTATCACAAACACTGCAAGTAGCACCCACAATGCTAGATGGAGCTGAACAGGCAGTTGCTTTAGCGAAAGGAATGAATAATTAATGAGTATTTTTGTAAATTCAGAAACAAAAGTTATTTATCAGGGTCTAACAGGAAGTCAGGGCAAATATTACGGATTATTAAACAGGGACTATGGAACAAAAGTTGTAGCTGGCACAAATCCAAAAAAAGCTGGGACAGATGTTGAAGGAATTCCAATCTTTGCAAGTGTGGCTGAAGCCGTTGGAGAAACAGGCGCAACAGCATCATGTATTTTCATTCCTGCTCCAGGAGTAAGAAGTGCTGTACTCGAAGCCGCCCAAGGTGGAGTCGATTTCATTGTTGCAATAACGGAAGGAGTCCCAGCACACGACGAGGCTCTCTTCTATAACCAACTTCGTAAAGACTTCCCTAATGTTCAACTGTTGGGTCCTAATTGCCCAGGGATCATATCGCCAGGAGAATGCAACATTGGTATCACCGCAGGTCATATAGCTCTTCCTGGTGGGCCTGTAGGGATTGTAAGTAGATCTGGGACACTTACATATCAGGCTTTACATGAACTGAAAGAGAAAGGTATAGGTTGCACAACTTGTGTTGGAATCGGTGGTGACCCAGTTCCAGGAACTTCATTTATCGACTGCTTAGCCGCTTTCGAAGCTGACCCAGAGACCAAAGCAGTCATGATGATAGGCGAGATTGGAGGAAGTGCCGAAGAAGAAGCTGCAGAATTTATTTCTAATAACATGACTAAACCTATTTCTGCTTATATAGCGGGAGTAACAGCACCACCGGGTAAAAAAATGGGACATGCAGGAGCGATAGTTTCAGGAGGTAAGGGCACCGCTAAAGCGAAAATGGAAGCCCTTGAAGAAGCCGGTGTTAAAGTTGGAAACAACCCAACTGAAGCAGGTGACTTAATGGCAGAGATTGTTTCCCAGTTTTAAAGATTCAAATGGTACGGTCGTTCTATGCGTTTGGCTGTTTTAGTCTCCGGAACAGGGAGCATCCTCGAAGCCATCTCTCATTCAGGTATAGAGATTTCTTTGGTAGTTGCCGATAGAGAATGTGAAGCGATACAACGGGCATTAGACAGAGGTCTAAATGTAGAACTCATTGAACGTTCAGACTTTGGTGAAAAATTTGATCGAGTCTCATATACGAATCAATTAGTTAGGAAATTAGAAGTAGCCGAAATTGAATTAATAGCAATGGCTGGGTTCGGAACAATTCTTGAAAAACCGATTTATGACGCTTATGCAGGAAAAGTACTAAATACACACCCTTCGTTGCTTCCTGCTTTTCCGGGTTGGAACGCAGTGGAAGAAGCGATCATTGCAGGAGTTGAAGAAACAGGGTGCACCATTCACCAAGCAACACTCGAAGTTGATTCAGGTCCTATTTTGGCCCAAGAAACTGTGCCTATTCTTGAAGGAGATAATACGGCTAGTTTGCATGAGAGAATAAAAATAGTAGAACGCAAATTGTATGTGAGTGTAATTAAAAGAATTATGAATGAACCAGATTGGTTCGCTGGCATAAAGGAGAAAACTTGAGTCCGTCCCGTGCTTTGTTGTCTGTCTATGACAAGACTGGAATAGTTGATTTTGCGAGAAACCTAGTTGATCTTGGATGGGAAATAATTTCATCTGGTGGAACAGCAAGTCACTTGCTTGAATCTGGATTGAATGTAACTGAAGTTTCAGATGTCACAGGAGCACAAGAAATGCTTGATGGCCGTGTGAAAACTCTTCATCCAAAGATTCATGGTGGAATTTTGGCAGACCGTTCAAATCAAGAGCATCTTAACGAACTAGAAAATAGAGGAATCAAACCCATCGATTTGGTGGTCGTAAATCTTTATCCATTTACAAAAGACCCGGGGATTGAACTAATAGATATAGGCGGTCCAACAATGGTCAGAGCAGCGGCGAAAAACTTTGACTCAGTTGGGGTGGTTGTAGATCCTTCAAAATATGAATACGTAATTGATGAAATACGACAAGAAGGAAGCCTCACAGCAAAAACCCGACGAGATTTAGCCAGAGATGCTTTTGCTCACACTGCAGGATACGACTCAGAGATAGTTTCATGGTTTGACGACGGACAAGAAGAATTACCTAAGAGTTTCCATTTATCAATTGAAAAAACAGGAGAACTCAGATACGGAGAAAACCCTCATCAAATTGGAGCCAGGTACCGCTTCACAAATGCATCAAGTTGGTGGGACGAGGCGATTATTCATAGTGGAAAACCAATGTCATACTTAAACATTTTTGATACTGAAGCAGCTTGGAGGATGGTTGACCAATTCGGTGATGAGCCATCTGCAGTAGTTGTAAAACATGCTAATCCTTGTGGAGTCGCTAGTGCGAAAACAATCGAAGAAGCATACAAAGCAGCACATGAATGTGATCCAGTATCAGCATTTGGTGGAATAGTTGCTTTCAATCGCCCAGTAACTACTGAAGTCAGCAAGCAGCTAAGTGAGATTTTTACCGAAGTGGTGATAGCCCCATCGTATGAAGACGAAGCGGTTAAAAAGCTTAAAGAAAATGCGAATTTGAGAATCATAGAAGCTAGATCGCCTACGAGTTACAAATTTGATTATCGAAATGTTGATGGTGGTTTATTAGTGCAAACCTCTGATACTCATTTGGGTGATCCTTCTGAATGGGAAGTTGTAACTGAAAGGCAGCCAAATGAATCTGAATGGATTGATCTTGAATTTGCATGGAAAGTAGTTGCCAGTATTTCATCAAATGGAATAGTTCTGTCGAAAAACAGACAAGCAGTTGGAATCGGGGTTGGTCAACCTAATAGAAGAGACGCTGCGAGAATAGCAACTGAAAAAGCAGCAGGTAGGGCTGCAGGTGGTGCATGCGCTAGTGATGCTTTTTTCCCTTTTAGAGATGGTTTAGATGCGGCGATTGATGCTTTAGCTAGTGCAGTTATACAACCAGGTGGGTCAGTAAGAGATGACGAGGTAATAGAGGCAGCAAATGAAGCGAACCTCACAATGGTATTTACTGGTATTCGACATTTCCGGCACTAGGAGGGTTGCTTTTAATCAGGTATCGTTCACCAAATGGCAGCACAATTATTAGCAGGAGCACCTGTTGCGGATTCAGTTTTAGATGACGTAAAAATACGTACTCGTTCACTAATAGAAAAAGGAATTAAACCTGGATTAGGAACAATACTTGTTGGTGAAGATTCTGCAAGTGCAGGTTATGTAAGGAAAAAACACGAAACCTGTGAAGAGGTCGGTCTCGCATCACAAAACATAGAGATTTCTAGTAATGCTTCTCCGACTGCCCTGCTTGAAGCTGTAGATAATTTCAACAACGACCCAGAAGTTCACGCTTACATCATTCAACATCCAGTTGCAGACGGATTTGATTTCAATACTGCCTTATCATTAATGAATCCTGAGAAGGATGCTGATGGTCTTCATCCGGTTAACTTAGGTAAATTAGTACTTCAAGAAGAAGGTCCAGTTCCATGTACGCCAGCCGGTATACAGGCAATACTTGTTCACTATGGGATTCAGACGGCTGGAAAACATGTAGTAGTAGTTGGAAGAGGACCTACGCTTGGTCGTCCAATGGCTTTGTTGATGTCTTCAAAAGAGGAAGGTGCTAACGCTGCAGTAACCGTTGTCCATTCAGCAGTTCCTAATCTTTCAGAAATTACGAGTAAAGCAGATATTGTTATTGCTGCAGTAGGAATTCCTTCTTTCGTTACTCCTGAAATGGTTAGACCTGGTTCTGTTGTCATCAGTGGAGGAATCTCATGGGAAGGTAAAAAATTGCTTCCTGATGTAGATGAGTCTGTTGGGGAAGTAGCATCTTGGATAACTCCACGACTTGGCGGTGTGGGACCAACTACAGTTGCCATGTTGCTTCGTAACACAGTAGAAGCGGCAGAACGAAAAATTCTCTAATTTTTTTTTATTTACAACTCTTTAGATTCCAAAGAAGCCGTCGACCTCGATAAGGTCAATGTATGGCTGAAAAAATAAAGATGGGTTCAAATGGAACCCTAGAAGTACCAGATGAACCAATTATCCCTTTTATCGAAGGTGACGGAACCGGAGTTGATATCTGGCCGGCTGCAAGGCATGTGTTGGATGCAGCAGCTGCTAGGCATGGGCGAAAAGTTGAATGGATGGAGGTTCTTGCTGGGCAAAAAGCTTATGACGAAACAGGTGAATGGCTTCCTCAAGAGACGATTGATGTCTTTAATGAATATCTAATTGGTATAAAAGGACCATTAACCACCCCTATTGGAGGTGGTTTCAGAAGTTTGAACGTAGCTTTGCGACAAATCCTTGATTTGTATGTTTGTTTAAGACCAGTTAGATGGTTCCCAGGTGTGCCTTCACCAGTTAAAGCGCCTCATTTGGTAGACATGGTTATTTTTAGAGAAAACACTGAGGATATTTATGCAGGTCTTGAAGTTGAAGCATTCTCCCCAGAAGCTAAAAGGTTAAGAGAGTTGTTGTCTGAGAATTTCGGTTGGGAAATTAGGGAAGATTCCGGGATTGGAATAAAACCAGTATCTAAGACAGGTTCACAACGACTTCAAAGAGCAGCGCTTCAGTATGCGGTAGATAGAGGACGAAATAGAGTCCACTGGGTTCATAAAGGAAACATTATGAAATTCACAGAAGGTGCTTTTCAAAAATGGGGTTATGAACTTGTCAAAGAAGAATTTAGTGATCAAGCAGTTGCTTGGGAAGATTGTGGTGGGGACTCTGGAGATAAAATTCTTGTTCAAGATGCAATCGCAGACATTGCCTTGCAACAAGTACTTACACGACCCGATGAATTTGATGTCATAGCTACAATGAATCTCAATGGCGACTATCTGTCCGATGCTTTAGCAGCACAGGTAGGTGGAATTGGTATAGCTCCCGGAGCTAATGCAAATTATGTAACAGGCCATGGAATTTTTGAAGCAACTCATGGAACAGCTCCGAAATATGCTGGCCAAGACAAAGTCAATCCCTCTTCTGTTCTTCTTTCGGGAGTTCTAATGTTTGAACACATTGGTTGGAGAGATGTAGCAGATGACATAGTTAAAGCTCTTGAAGCAACAATTGCTGACAAAGTTGTTACTTATGATTTTGCACGTCAAATGGAAGGTGCAACAGAAGTTAAGTGTTCAGAATTCGCGCAAGCAATTGTCGACAGATTCTGAATCAGAACGTACAACCATAAAAGTTGGAGAAGGTTCCAACGAAAATGGGGTTGCGAAACGTTGGTTTAGATTAGTTTTTCGTTCTATAAAAGCACATCCGATACCACACATCATAGGAATTTCAGCAGGCAACCTCTTCTCTTTAGTCGTTGTAAGTTTCACAATTGTTTTAGGTCGTGTCACTGACAAGGTGATCATCCCAGGTTTAGATGGGGATGGCGTAGAAGGTCGAACAATTCTTGGTGGGTTCGTCGCAATAGTAATTGTTGGTCTTATAAGAGGTTTTTCGGTAATGCTGAGAAGGTTTTTCAACTTCACGGCAGTAGAGAAAACCAAACAAACTTGGAGACTTGGAATAATCGATAATCTTTTGGACGCTCCAAGAGCTCATTACTGGACAAGATCCACCGGAGAACTTTTAGCGAGAGTAGATACTGATGTAGAAACAGCAACTTCGGTATTAATGCCTTTAGCTTTTTCAGTATCTGTGATTTCACTAATTTTGGTTTCGTTGATAAGTCTTTTGATACTTCATCCTTTTTTCTTTGTTGTTGCGTTGTTGCTTTTTCCTGTACTTGCAGTACTGCAAAGGTTTTTTGTTCGCGCTGTTGAAGGTCCCGCAAGAAGAGCCCAAGCGCTTATAGGGGAACTTTCAGAAATAGCACATGAAAGTCTCGACGGAATAATGGTTGTTAAGACAATTGGGAGACAAAAACAAGAGTTGGATCGATTGATTAAAAGCTCAGAACGGTTACGTGAAGAACGGTTGAAAATTGGATGGCAGAGGTCGGTTTTCTCTCCGCTTTTATATCATCTCCCGAATTTCGGAATTCTGATTTTATTAATGGTTGGAGGTCTTTTAGTCGACAACGGTTCAGTAACTGTTGGCGAAACTGTTCAAGCAATGGCTTTATTCATGATTCTTACGCTTCCGGTACAAATACTTGGTTTCATGTTTCAAGAGATGCCTCGGTCAGTAGTCGCTATGGATCGAATAGATGAAATTTTTTCAATCGATAAAGTTCAATATTCTAAAGAAGGAAAAGTCGAAAAACCAGTAGATGTAATTTTTGACAAAGTTGGTTTTTCGTACCCTACTGTAAATGATGAACAGGTTAGACAAACTGTTTTAGAAGACTTTTCAGAAAAGATCAGCGAAGGTGAATCAGTGGCTCTCGTAGGCTCTACAGGGTCTGGCAAGAGCACACTTGTAATGCTCATGTCTGGTTTGATTGAACCGACATCAGGAAACATAACTTTAGGGAATGCAAATGTTGGCGAACTGGGTCCAGATTTTGTTTCTGATCACATTGCCCCTGTTTTCCAAGAGACATTTCTTTTTGCTTCAAGTCTCCGTGAGAATTTGATATTAAATGGAAACGTTTCAGATTCAGATATTCATTCAGCACTCCAAGTTGCATCAGCTCAAGGTTTTGTTTCTGAATTGCCTCAAGGAATTGAAACGATTATCGGGGAACGTGGTGTAACACTGTCAGGGGGGCAACGTCAGCGAATAGCTATCGCACGTGCTCTGTTGAGGAAACCTTCTGTATTGGTTTTAGATGACGCTACCTCAGCAGTGGATCCCAAAGTTGAAGCGGAAATTTTACAGAATATAAAAAAAGAAACTAATTGTTCTTTGGTTGTTATCGCCCACCGTCTAGCAACAATTCGACTAGCGGAGAGAGTAATCTTTATTGATGACGGAAGGGTTTCCGCTTCTGGTTCTCATGATGAATTATTAAAAATTGATGATTATGCCAATCTTGTAAGCGCATACGAGGATGTAACGCCATGACATTTTTAGACGGGCATGATGCTATAGGAAAAGATTTCGAAAATGAGATGCAAGGTTTGGAAGGAATCGAAGAGGTAGGCGCCCTAAATGTTCTTAAGAGAGGTTTAAAGGCTTCTCCGGAATTAAAAGCGGGTATTTCACTAACAGCTTTGATGGCACTAGCAGTAGCAGGTGGAAAGTTATTGGTACCACTAACAATCAAAGAAGTGCTTGATAGAGGAATTACAACTAGTGGCGTAAATGTGAATTCAGTTCTATTTTTTTCCTTAATAGCGATGTTTCTTTCAATTGCGGGAATGGCTCTCGGTAAAGCAACCTATTACCGTTTAGCTAAAACAGCAGAAAATGTTTTAATGGGTTTACGGATACGCACATTTGAACATCTACATAAATTAAGCATCGCTGATCACGTGCAAGCTAGAAAGGGTGCTTACACCGCAAGAGTAACAAGTGATGTTGAGACCCTTACACAATTTGCTCAATGGGGAGCGATAGCTTGGATAATTAATTCCATACAGATACTGGCAGTTTTAGTAATTATGGTTGTTTACTCTTGGCATCTTTCAATAGTCACCCTTTTAGTTCATGCTCCACTGTTCCCTGTTCTCAAGTGGATGCAACGAAGACAATTACGAGCTCATGATCGAGTTAGGAGCCGGGTATCAGACACACTTTCAGTAGTTTCAGAATCTATTCAAGGGGTCGATGTCGTTAGAGCTTATGGGTATCGTCGGAAAACCAGATCAAAACTACATCATGCCATTGATGATCAATACAAAGAGCAGATGGTTGCTCAAAAATATTTTTCATTTGTTTTGCCTATCACTGACATTATTGGAGTCGCTGCAATTGCAGCAGTAGTTGGTGCAGGTGTTTATTGGGGCCCAGACTGGGGAGTAACTTCAGGAGAATTGATCGCTTTCGTATTTTTGTCGAACCTTTTAGTAATGCCAATTTCGGAATTAGGTGAAGTGCTGAATCAAACTCAGACTGCGCTCGCGGGATGGTGGAAAGTTTTAGAAGTTCTAGATAAAGAAATTGAAGTTAAAGAACCTCATCAAGGTTTGACTTTGCCCAATAGTCCGCTTGACGTGAAAGTCGAAGAACTTGATTTTTCATATCGAACCGGAGGAGTGGTGCTCGACAACGTAGACATTTACATACCGGCCGGAATCTCAGTTGCTGTTGTTGGTGAAACAGGTTCAGGAAAGAC
>Ga0315322_10003870_pt1 | contig 11541 bp, 24 predicted proteins | sample M110021515metaG_FD_203461 | JGI IMG/M metagenome (GOLD analysis project Ga0315322, IMG submission 203461) | Ammonia-oxidizing marine archaeal communities from Monterey Bay, California, United States - M1 100m 21515 | ecosystem: Environmental > Aquatic > Marine > Intertidal zone | place: USA... | reverse complement strand
GAAATAGGCGGCACCGCCAGCGGTGGTGCGCCACTGATCGACGGCGCGGCTGTCGGGAGACATCTCGAAGTCGGGGTAGGCTTGGGCAGTGAGGGGTTCGTTGACGAGAGAGCGAACTTGGCGTCCGAAGTCCGTGGCGAGTTGGCTGTTGTAGGACGTGGACATGAGAAAGCGGCTGGGTTTGCGCGACATAAAGTATGAGGGGAAAATAACCGAGCCGTAGGTGGACTTGCCGTGCCTCGGGGGCATGGTGATCAGGATGTTGCGGACAGGAACGCAGTCTGTTTCGTCCTTTTGAGCGGGTGTGAGGTTGAAATGGCTGTCGAGGACGTTCTTCTCAAGGCGGTCAAGGGCGTCAATCATGGTGAGGTGGAAGGGGGGTAGCGCCCATTGGGGATAATGCAGGCGCACCCAGCCCAGAAAGCTGTCCTCTGCGGCCTTGAGGCGAAGTAAGTGGCGGGCGGCGTCTTGGGCAGTGAGGTTCATTCCGCGTCCTCCGTGGCAGATACGTCGATGATGTTATTCATGCCCGAGGCGATAGCCTCGAGTTGGGAACGTGAGAGCTTTTCGGGGTTTTCGGAGAGTGTGTGCTCGTGCTGAACAAACTGGGCGGTGAGATCGGGCATCACTTTGCCCAGCATGGCGCTGAATACGCGGGCTTGGGTGGGCGACCACTCCTTTTTGCCCATGACGACCTTGTGGGCGTCCTCGATCTGGTTCTCCACCTTTCTATATAGGCCCGCCCGCATGTTCGCGACTTGCAGTGGGGTGAGTTTATCGCCTGTTTGTGGGCCTATTCGGCCTTTTGGGTTGTTCGACATAACGCTGCTCCTGACGTTTTCAATTTTGCTCAGATTGCTCGTGGGGGTGGAAATGGGGATTGGCTGGGATCGGCTTCGCGGGGCGGGGGGTGGCCCCCCCTTCGGCGGTTTTTGGCGCTTTTCCGCGCGCATTGGGAATAGAGTGTTGATTTTGCTTGGTTTTTCCTCCCCTGCGAAGGGAATTGCGGGCGAGGCTCCTCTCTCGACGTTTCCAGTTCTGCTCGACGCGCCTGCATAAATTGCGCTCGCGAGCCATTTTCGCACCTTACACGCGCGTGTCGTCGCGGTCGTCCGCCCCTGTCCGACAAAGAGTTACGCTCTTTAGGATCAGATGTGGTGCCGCCTCTGATCGGAGGATGGCCCGTGCCCTGCGTTCTGCGGGGCGCGGATCACACTCGGGCGATTGACGCCCACACAAGGAGACTACCCATGAGCAAGAAACCAACCACACCCGCACCAGCCGCTCGCGCAACCCAACGCGAGTGCGCCGCCGCGTGGCTCCAAGCCAAAACCCAAGCAGGTCGCGCCAAGCACCTCGCAGACGCGCAGTCGCGCACGAAGCTGGGCTTCCTTCGCCTCGCCAAAGCGATGGAGGCGGGTGATCGCGCACTCGTCGAGGCGTGGGCGGTAGACGCGGACACGAAAAACGCGCTCAAAGCCGCTCGCCGCGCGAAAGCGGACGCGCCCGTCAAAGCGCCTGCGAAAGCCCCGACCAAAGGCAAAGCGAAATCTCGCAAAGCGAAAGCGGGTGCCAAAGCGCCTGCGAGCTACGCCGATGCCGAAACCGCCGCGTTGGCGTACGCCGCGCTCGTGAAAGCGGGTGCTGGCGACACTGCTGCTGCGGTTGACGCCCTCGCGTTCCTGACCCGCCGCTAAAGACCTCGAGCGTCCCACGCAAGTGGGGCGCTCGCATAGCCCATCGTTGAGCGCTCTCGTGAGCGTTCAATCGTGCGCTAATGCACTTGCCAGAGAGGAGACACACATGACGAAACCGACATGCCCGAGGGAGGCGTCCCTTGGGTGGGACTTCGCTGATCTGCACACAAGCGCGAAGGCGATCACCTTCCGCGATGCGTGGTGGGCAGAGAGCCGACCGTGGCGCGTGGTTTCACGCACCAGCGGAAAGTTCCTGCAAGGCCGAGCGAGCAAGGCTCGCCGCCAAGCAGGCCAAGCCACCATCCGCGAGGAACTACGCGACCTCGCATAAGACAACCCGCCTCACGCTACGGCGTGGGGCGTCTGACGACCGTGAAAAGCCCGCTCACTCGAGCGGGTTTTTTTGTGCCGTTAGCACACCAACCCACCCATGTAGGAGGAAACACACATGGCATCAAAGCAACTACACCCCGTCACGCATCTTCACGATGATCCCGTAGATAACTGGTGCGAGATCGGGGATTTCGTCCGATGCGCCGCGAAGCGTGTCGAAGCCCAGCGCGCTACCCAGCAGCGTGCCGAGGCCGAGTTTGCCGCAGGGCATGACGGCGACTTCGCGGATGAGGATTTTATCCTCTCGTACGTGAGGTTCGCATCATGCTGATGAGCGAGTTCGTGCTGACAATCATCGCGTTTGCGATGATTGCTGGCGGCTTCGTCCTGCTCTTCGCAGGGTGCGGTGAGATCAACCCGCTGCCTCACGCCTCGTGCCTCGGGATCGAGTTCCTCGAGAGCGAGGTGCCCCAATGAGCAATGGTATCGAGATCATTTGCTTGCCGCGTGGCAAGGTCAAGTCCGACGGATCGACGTGGTGCTACGAGGGCGATGACGTGCTCTCGTGGGATGTCCACGTATGGCAGAACCTCGAGGGGGCGATCTTCGGATGCAACACGCTGGATGAGGTGACGAACCTCCCGTGCGGACGAAGCATGGAGCTTATAGCTTCGTACTTCGCAGCCCGCTACGGCGTGACCGAATACGAAGTCGATTGGCGGTGCGACGAGGCCGCCTGATCCACCCACAAGAAACGTATCGATGGCAGCGCTTGCGAGAGCGCTGTCGCCCCATGCGTTTCGCATGACAACTCAGCAAAGGAGAATAGCATGAGTGGAAAAGCCTACCCAATCTGGAACATGGTGCAGGCGTGCATCTACAAAACCAGTAAATCGTGGGGCGCGAGAGCGGACTGCGTGGTCGATGTTCTTGTGGGCACGAGTTCCTCGAACTCGCACGAGTTCTTGACGCACACGACCACCCATCGTGTGCTTGAGAACGGCGACAAGTCGTTTCGCTTTTATGTGGATAGCGTTTGCGTAAGGCAAGCCACGCTCGCGAAGGGCAGCAAGGAACTTGTGGTGACGTACGCCGTCATCAAGCCAGTGCCCACCACCACGAAAGTGATGGATGCGGAGGACGCAGCATGAGTAAACGATGGATAATCAACCCAGCGCCAGTGCAAGTCACCGCCCACAACTCGAGCTTGGTTGAGGACAAGTTCAAGTTGCTCGATTGGTTTTCGAACTGCCAGAGCGTTGACGTGACGGTCGCCCGTTACGCAGCGGACAATGACCGCCTCATCATCACCGTCGAGGGCTTGGGCAGTGTCTCGCTCGAGTACGAGCGGGGCGATGTCCGAGTTCATTGCTACGCGGAGGACAAGGAGGAACCCGTGAGCGTGAGGTTCAACCACGATGATGTGGAGGTGGACACATGAGGCTAACCAAGGCGCAGCAGCGCTCGCTGCTCCGCAAGTGGCTGCAAGGTCAGCATGAGCACGGATCAACCCGTGACATCAGCTACCTCACGTTCCGTCGCAGTGTGCAGGAAGTATACTACGTGAACTACAACGTCGTGACCGTGAAGTGGTGCGGCATGTGGCTCGCCATCGAGAGCGATGGATACACCCACTCATAGCCGAAGTTGTGTAATAGTTGCGTAGACGCAACGTATATGTTACACCCTATGCACAGTTTTGCAGCCCCCACGGGGCTGCGATGCCGTGCCTAGTGCGCGATAACCCATGCAATAAGGAGATTTAGCATGACGAAAACAAAACTATCGGGCCACGAGTTCGGCAAAAACTGGACGGCGAGTGGTATCCACCACATCGCCATCCGCCCGTGGATGGGGCTTGGATCGACAGGCTTCGTACTCGAGGTGTGGCGTGACGAGACGCACTTCGATGAGGTGTACCTTGGCAAGATGGAGAGCGATGACCTCGCTCAAGCCATCACCGACATGGCCTTCGATTGTGAGCGTATCGAAGATGCGCTGCATATCGCGAGAACGAAGGACGCGGCATGAGATACCGTGTCTGTGTCGATCTAGGTTGGCACGAAGCGGCGAGCCCAGCGCAAGCTGTGCTCGCTGCGACCTCGCAGAAGTATCAGCCCGAGCAGATGGGCTACATCGCTGCGAGCGAGGACAAGATCGTCGAGCAGCAAGCAAAGCACATTCGCTGCACGAGTAGCGAGTGCATCGCCCACTCGAAGGAGGAGATGTGGTCGGCGCATGAGCAACTCGAGTGGTGGGAGCGATGGTGACACGCCATTGGACGCTGTTGGGCCACAGCCATATGTACGGTCACGAAGACTTCGATATGTGCCGCCACGACTTTCACGAAGTCAGGCTCTCGCGGAATAACGAGACGGGCGAATGGTACTCATCCACCCGCATATCACCTGTCAAGCATGGGACTGACGCACCTTTCGGTGAGCCTCGGGAACTGCCTGACGCAATCACAATCAAACTCAAGAAGCTAATGGAGGCACTCGAATGAAGAACTATGGGGGTAACTGGCCGGAATTTTTCGACATCGACGAAAGCAGCAGCAATGACACGTACTTGTACGTGGACATCGCCTCTCGCGGCATCAGCCTGCAAATCAAAATCGAAAAAGAAGGCGTCATCGTAGACGCCTTCCCCATACTTGACTGCACGGGCAGCGATAGCCTCGCAACTATGGCTGTCGAAACACTCACTGAGGAGGACGACGAATGAAGAACCTTGAAACCCCCAAGCAATCCGCTTGGACAATGGTGCTGAACGGGCTGCGTGACGATCACAATGACGCCAGCTTCCGCCCAGTGGTGGAGGATGAGTTGCCGTACATCAACGGCGTTCTCACCCCATCAGAACTGACCAAGATCGTTGAGCAACACCGCTTGGTTGTGAACCAAGTGATCAGGCTCGCAGGCAAGTACGCCGAGGCGGCGGGTGTGCATGAGTTTATCAACCCAAAGGAGGACGTGTGATGAGTTCTTTCGAGCCGTCAAGAGACGACGAGGCCGACAGAGCCAAGGCCGAGTTTGACTGTGCAATCGACACATTCAAACACAATGCGTTCACTGATCCCGATAAGATCAGTGACGCAGAGGCGTTGGGCGCCCTCATCTCACAGCATTTGGGATGGGACGGGCAAGCAATCTTTGAGGCAGCACGAGCCGCCTTCGAGGACGCAAACTTCCGCATGTTTAACAAGAGCTTCGAAAAAGCGTGGGCGCTTGAAAATGCGAGAGGAGGTGAGTGATGCCGTACGAAACAACGGTAGACGCCGATGGAAACTGGGCAATCATAATCAATGGAGGTGACGTAATTGCTGACCTTATGACACGAGAGATCGCAGAGAAGATTTGCGCCCTTCTCAACGCAATCACCTATCTGGAGGACGTGTGATGGGATTGATACACGCGCCCCGCACGTTTTGCCTCGACCTGAACGAGATGATGCTCTCGACATGGGGCTGGCCCGATCACGCCAAGGAGTATTGGGGTGGCGACGTGCAAGAGTTTGCCTTTGTTCGGGACAGCACATGGCGAGGCACTGGTTGCTACGACTACCACATCTGGCAACGCCCACATTGGTACAAGAAGCGAAGGGCTGCATCCGTGTCAGGGTGCAGCGCCCGTGATGCAGCGCAACGCTTCATCCAAATGAGCAGAGAATGCGAAAGGAGATACGCATGACATCGTTTGAACGTACTTGGTTTGCGCTGTGCTCGGACGGGGCGCTCGCAGTGCTCGGAGATCACGGCGATTACGAGGCGGCATCGGCGACAGCAGACGACCTCGGGATGGAGGTCGTGTGGCTCGTGTGTGGCGATGACGCAGCCCAATGGGCCGATGCAATCAACAGTCAGAGGTAGGTAGCAGGGCGGCGTGACCGCCCTGTCAACGTACGACTGACGTACGAATATGCAAAGGAGATACGCATGACACTACAAGAAATATTCGACAAGGCCGCTCGGCACTTGATGCACATGGATGGCCCATCAATGGACACCATCAATATGGCTTGTGCGTACCGTGGCGAGGATCACGGTGAGTTCAACGGCAAAATGTGTGCCGTTGGCGTGTTCATTGCCGACGAGTTCTACGATGAGGGCTTTGAGGGCAGGCAGATGAACAGTACAGATGTCGAGCTTCATACCGCTATCGCCAAGTCTATCGGGCAAGAGAAGCTGACACAAGATCAAGCTGAACTGCTTGCGGAATTGCAGGTCGCCCATGACGGCCCAAACGGCGAAAGTAATAGCTCACCTGACATTTGGATGGTCAGCGTGATCAAGACCTTGGATCAAATCGCTGTCGGTCATGGCTTTCCGTTCGACCCCGTTCACATCAACCCACACTACCTCGTCAGACATGCGGTACTCAAAGGAGATGCACTATGATTTTACCACCCACGAAGAAGAACAAGGCTTGGATCAAATCGCTGCACGAGGAAGGCCGTGTCAAGCGAGTGAACATGAAAGACTTGATGAGTTCAGACCCTCGCACCAGCGAGAAAGAGATGGAGCGCCTGCTCGGTAAGGCGTCCATCGAAAAGATCGAGAAGGTAATCGAGGCTGCGATTGACGGCAATGCTCCACCCGCAAAGAAGCGGCGGCGCACGAAGCGGCGCAGCACACGTAGCAACATAGGAGATACGCTATGAAGATTGCAGACAGACTGTATGTGGAGGTCGAGTTCCACGAGATACCCGCCACGTTGAAGTTCAGCATTAGCGGGTTCGATCTGGGCGTCCACGATGAGGATTGGGAGGACGAGGCTACGGTCGAGGACAAGCTGCTCTCGCTCGTTCAGAGAAGCACAATGGATGTCGTGACCTGCGACATCGAATGGGAAGACGAAGACGAAGAGGAGGACGACGAATGAGTATTACTGGACAGGAGATCACGTACGAGGCGCTGAAGGAAGAGACCTTTAACTTCGAGGGCCGCGACTTTGCACAGTGGATGATCGACAACATCCAGAATGACGTGCTGTGTCAGATGATGGTCGATTACATGCCCATCGAGAAATGCTGGGACGATGTAGTCGATTATGCCAACGTCGATATCACCGACATCCCAGACAACCCACGGTGGGGGTACGACACATGAGTGCGAAGATCAAACTCACCCGCACCATGCTCGACAAGTACATCATCGACGCGAATGTGTCGGTGGTGGCATGGGCTCGAGCGGAGTGGGGCGTCGAGTACGAGGCGCTGAGTGCTAACACCAAGCATGTCGTGGCGTGTGTCATTACCAACGGTGAGGAGAACATGGTCACAAAGGCCACATTCTACGTGACCAAGCGAGGCGACAAGCGATTGTCGATTGCAAAGATTGGATCGTTCGCGAAAGCGGATGATGAGATCGTACTAACCAAACCTAAATAGCTCGGGCCCGCCCGACAAGTAAGCCGAAGGCTTACTAGGATCAGAAGAGATTAGGCCGCTCAGTTTTCTGGGCGGTCTCTTTTGTTGTGCCCTCATGTTGTGGGCACGACTTGTTGACACAACGTAAGTTGTGGCTTATACGCAACGTCATTGTAGGAGCAATCACATGACAACCATTCAAGATATCATCAACCTTAACTCGAGCCGCGAGGCTCAGAAGGTAATGCGCGAGGTCATCAATACCGAGTGTACCGCAGGAGGGTACAACTGGGGTGACGTTATCGTCGCCGCTCGCAATTCCCTGCTCATTAACTCGTCTCACGAGCACAGCAAAAAGCTGTCGGCTATGCCTACACAGGCGCAGTTACTCGACCGCATGAGCGCCAAGGCTCTCGGCATCTTCATCGTGCAGATGGTGCATGACGAGGGAAATTGTGTCGAGACATTGCGGTCAGCGTTCGAGCAACCCGCTGACAACATGGAGGCGTGGCCTTATGGCGACAACATCTCAATGGATTTCGAGTGGATTTACGGTGAGTTTAACCACTTGGACATCAGCGAGTTGATTTCCGAGCGTGATCCATCGATGGCACCTACCAAGCCTAAGCCCTCGGCACAGTACGTCAAACTTGCGCCAACCTTTGACGAGGACGAGGACGATGCACCCGCACCGACCCCGATGCCTGTGTTCAACCCAGCACTTGTGACCGCTGCGAACAACGTGATCTCGGTGGCTACAGAGGGAGCCTACGATGATCTCGAGGGTATGATTGCACATCGCTTTCGTCAGGACGAGCGCATCATCGAGCTTGAGAAGGCGGCGAGTGCGGCACCTGTCGTGCAGCCTGTCGTGTCCGATGGCACGATCCCGAACGGCAAGCCCGTGCGCCGCAATGCACAGGAAGTGTTCGGGTTGACCGACCCCTTGCTCGACTTCGAGATCGATTGCTGGGAGTGGGATGATACTAATCCTCTCGTCCCTGCGCTTGATCCCGATTACGTGTTCGATGTCGGTGTTCTTGCTGACCTGTTGTGGGCTCGTGAGAACAACAAGAATGCGTGGCTTGTCGGGCACACTGGCACTGGCAAGACCACGCTTGTCGAGCAGATCATGGCTCGCACCATGTCGATGTTCGAGCGTGTGAATTTCGATAGTGCCATCACTCGTGTGGACTTCATCGGCAAGGTCGATGTGCGTGTCGTCAATGGTGCGAGCGAGACGTACTTCAAGGAAGGCATCTTGCCCCGTGCCATGCGGATGCCAGTGACCTTGTTGCTTGACGAGGCTGACGCCATTCGTGGCGACATTGCCTATGTGTTGCAGCCTGTGCTCGAGGGTCGGCCTTTGCGTCTGCTCGAGGATGCAGGTCGCATGGTCGAGCCGCACCCGCAGTTCCGCATCATGGCGGCTGCGAACTCGGGCGGTTCTGGCGATAGCTCTGGCTTGTACTCGGCTGCGGTCAAGGTGCAATCGAGGGCGGCGATGAACAGATATAATGTTTTCGTTCGGGTCAACTACATGGAAGCACCCGAAGAGATGGCGCTTGTGCGTAAGCATGTGCCTGACCTCTCGGATGCAGCGAGCGATATCATGCTCGCGTTCTTGACCAACTACCGCAAGGGCTTTGCGGATGGTGAGATCACCACGCCGATCAGCCCTCGCAATATGCTGACGCTCGGATCGTACGTTTCTGCGTTCGAGGGCAGGATTGGATATGCGTCTGCGCTCGAGCGTGGCCTTAATACCGTGATCTTCCAATCGATTGACGACAATGACGCGCCCGTTGTGCGCGGCATCGCTGACCGTGTGACCCCGTGATGGGGTCGCACACTTCAACCTTTCAATTTTCAGATGGAGTTACCAATGTTTAAGAACAATAAACCTGACGCGCTCAAGCGTGAGATGACGGGCCTGTGCAAGATACTTGGACGGCCTGACATTCGCACCACGTTCAGTGGCACTGGCGCGTACACAAACAACAAGGTGGTCAACCTGCCTGCGTTGTCTGACAGCAAGGTCATCCCGACCTCCGAGCAGATGATCATACGTGGAACACAAGTCCACGAGACAGGTCATGTAATCCACACCGATTGGGATTACTGCAAGCCCCTGATGAGGAGGATGAAGGGCAGTGAGCACTTCAACTTCAACGCTTGCGAAGATGTGATGAGCGAGCACCTGCCCATCAAGGCATATCAGGGCGCAAAGAAAAACCTCGACGCCATGAACGAGCGCACCCTGTCTCGGGAGAACCAGTTTTACAAGGATCACCCCGAGAAGCAGGCCGCTCGTGTCGAAACGTGGTGGCATGAAATCCCTTACGCTGCGTTGCAAACGTGTCGGGGTGAGATGGGCTACGAGAACGCTGCCCTTGCTGAGTATCTGGGCAGCTTGTGTCCAGAGTTGGTCAAGGCTGTGAAGAAGTACGTCAAGCCCTTGCTCGATGCAACCGACACTCGGGAGAACATGAGAATATCTCGTCGCATGAACAAGGAGATTGCCAAGCTGCAAGCGGAGTACGATGCGGCGAAAGAGGAAGAGGAGGAAGAGGAAGAGGAAGAGGATGACATCATGCCACCTCCGCCACCTCCACCATACGATGACGAGCCAGAAGACGAGGGCGATGATGGTCGTGACACCAACCCAGAGGACGGGGGCGATGACGACAACGACGACACAAACGAGGGAGACGATGATGGCGACGACGATGAAGGCGATGATGGCGATGACGATGGGAACGAGCGCGATGACGATGGAGGAGAGGATGACGATGGAGGAGAGGTTGAAGATGATCGAGGAGATGACGACGATGGAGAGGACGAAGGGGGCGGAGGAGATGAGCAAGATGATGGCGACGATGAGGACGACATCATTGGCGATGGATTTGATGAGGGCGACGATGACGACGACGAGGGCGACGATGACGACGACGATGGAGGAGAGGGTGATGATGGAGGAGGCGATGATGATGACGATGATGTCGGCGATGATGATGACGACATGGGATTGGTGCGCGACGATGAGGGAGATGACGGAGACGATGGAGGTGATGACGGAGATAATGGAGAAGAAGACGGAGATGATGAACAAGATGGCGATGCAGACACCCCAGACGTAGACGGAGACGACGGCGGCGGCTCGGGCGGTCACACGGCGAAGGACGCGGCTGAACGTGCCGAGCAGGCTATCAAAGATGTGTTCGACCAGTACGCTCCTAGCCACGACGAGATGAATGTTATTGTCGAGCCGTCCCTGACGTGGCCTGATCTGTCATCGTGGGTCAACAACTTCTATGATATCGCTCACTCCAAACCCGCAGGGTGGCAGGGTTGCGGCGGTGTCTTTAGGTCGATCAGTCGAGAAGCAAAGGAGACGATCAAGAGACGTGACAAAATGTCTGCCGACCTTAGTGCATGGCTGACGAGCGATCTCAGAGCGTACTCGGGCAGGCTCGCTCGCCTTCTCATGGCGCAGGAAGATCGGCGTCTGGTCGGTGGTCATCTCGAGGGACGCATTGATCCCCGAGCATTCGGGCAGTTGATTGCAGGTGTCGATAGCGTCTTCGCTCACGAGGAGGTCACTCGTACAGACGATGTGATTGTCACAGTAGCGGTCGATCATAGCGGCTCGATGGACTTCAAGCCTACGATGGAGGCGATGCTTGCTCTGTGCGATTGCTTGAACAGGGCGAATGTTTCCTTCGAGTTACTGAGTTGGGCAGGCATACTTGGTATCTTGCATGACCGTCTGCCGCATGAGGATTGGCACCTCATTCCTAACCTCAACTTCCTGATTGAGATGAAGAACGAGGGCGAGCGTTACAATAGCCCGAGAGTGCAAAGAGAGTTGAGGCGCTTCCTCTCGTTCGGTGGCGATACACCAACGCTTGCTGCTATCAAGGCTGTCTACGCTCGCATCAGCGCTCACTCGCAGGCGAGAAAGGTCGTGCTTTTCCTGACAGATGGCGACCCCAATGATCGTGGCCCAGAGAAACGCATGTGCCGCAAGAACATCGACGCGATATGGGATGACGGCATCGAGTTCTATGGTGTCGGCATAGGCATGGATGTCGATATGATGTTCGGCCCAGACCGCTCGGTCACTGCAATGTCAGGCGAT
>Ga0315322_10003868_pt1 | contig 11543 bp, 9 predicted proteins | sample M110021515metaG_FD_203461 | JGI IMG/M metagenome (GOLD analysis project Ga0315322, IMG submission 203461) | Ammonia-oxidizing marine archaeal communities from Monterey Bay, California, United States - M1 100m 21515 | ecosystem: Environmental > Aquatic > Marine > Intertidal zone | place: USA... | reverse complement strand
GTAAACGACTTCTTTGCCGTAGGTTCATCTGACACAGTATTGGTTTTAGGATCATTGTGCTTTAAATCAACAGTCGCTTTCTCGATGTTCGAAGCACTGAGCGTACGTAGGTAATAGGTAGTTTTGAGTCCCTGTCGCCAAGCAGCGCGATACATGTGTGAGAGAGTCTTCATTTCGGGTGACCCGAGAAAGAGATTCACGGACTGGGACTGATCTATCCACTTTTGGCGACGACCGGCGGCTGCAATTACGTATTCGTATGGGACGTCAAACGCAGTCAAATATTTCTGCTTAAGATCTGCAGGAATAGATTCAATATCTTTCACCTCTCCATCGAAGTACTTGAGATGGTCGCTCATCTCCTTGCCCCATAAGCCTTTAGCCTTAAGGTCACGGACTAGATACTGATTGAGAACCATGAAGTCGCCCGATAAGTTACTTTTGACAAACAGGTTTTTGTACGTGGGTTCGATACATGGTGATGACCCCATGATGTTGGAAATTGTCGCAGTCGGCGCAATGGCAATAACATTGCTGTTTCGCATGCCGTTTTTACTGATCTTTTCTCGCACAGGATCCCAATCCATACGACCACCTTTGGGAACTTCAATATCCTGCCCTCGTTCCTTTTCGAGCAAAGATACTGAATCCTGAGGAAGGATGCCACGATCCCATTTAGATCCCTTGAAACTAGCGTAAGAACCTCGTTCAGCAGCGAGATCGCTGGAAGCTTCATAAGTGTAATAGGCAATGGCTTCCATGAACTCGTCGTTGAACTCAACGGCTTGATCAGATGCAAATGCTATGCCTTTGGCATATAGAGCATTTTGCAAGCCCATGACCCCCAGACCGATGGGACGGTGCCGATTGTTTGAGGTCTTAGCCGCATCAGTGGGGTAAAAGTTTACGTCGATTACATTGTCGAGCGCCCTCACGGCGATTTGTATAGTCTCTCGCATCTTCTTGTGGTCGAGGGAACCATTGGGTTTGAGATGAGAATCCAGGACAATCGAACCAAGGTTGCACACGGCTGTTTCATCGTGACCCGTATTGAGAGTTATTTCCGTGCAAAGATTTGAGCTGTGAATCACCCCCACATGGTCCTGAGGACTGCGAACATTGCACGTGTCCTTGAAAGTGATCCATGGATGACCTGTCTCGAAAAGCACTTTTAGCATTTGCTTCCAAAGATCAATCGCCGGAATCTGCTCGCTCCAGATTTCACCACTTTCGGCTTTTTCTTCGTACTCGATGTACTTTTTCTCAAACTCCCGTCCGTAAATTTCGTGAAGATCCGGCACCTCATTGCTTCGAAACAGGGTCCACGATTCTCGAGACTCCATCCGCTTCATGAACAGATCGGGAATCCAATTGGCAGTGTTCATGTCGTGTGTTCGACGACGATCATCCCCGGTGTTTCGACGAAGTTCGAGAAACTCCAAGATGTCGTTGTGCCATGTTTCAAGATAGGCACACCCGGACCCCTTGCGCTTACCGCCTTGATTTACGGCACAAAGTTGGTCGTTGTGCAATTTGAGAAAGGGAATGACTCCCTGGCTATCCCCATTCGTGCCTTTGATATAACTGCCTGTACCGCGAACAGATGTCCAACTGCCACCCAATCCTCCGGCCCACTTTGAGAGAAATGCATTTTCCGCAATACCTCGATACATTATAGACTCAATCGTATCGTCGACCTTATAAAGGTAACAGGAAGAGAGCTGTGAATGAAGGGTTCCGGAATTAAAAAGAGTTGGTGTCGAAGAGCAGAAGCGACGACTTTTGTATAGGTTGTATAAATCGATGGCTTTTTGCTCAGCATGTTCTTCCTCGTGAGCAAAAATACCCATGGCCACGCGCATCCAGAAGAACTGAGGACTCTCTAGGCGACGAGGAGCGTCAGAGGTCTTGTCCACAATCAGGTAACGATCGTAAAGGGTTTGGATACCAAGATAATCAAAATCCAAATCGGCAGACGGGTCTAGGGCTGCTGATAATTGATCAAGGTCATAGTTGCGAAGTTTGGGATCAAGGCGATCGATCTCGATTCCTCGCTTCAAGTAGGCTTTGAATGCTCGCTGATGAAATGTCTTCAGTTGTTCATGGGTGTTATCCGCCACGTTCCAACCCAAGACTTCCTCGTAAACATAGCTGAGTAGAATTCGTGCAGCAAACTTGGCAAAATCAGCATCACGCTCGATAAGAACCTTCGAATTGAGGATAATCGTGGTCTTAAGGTCTTCCTCCTCGATTTCCGAGAAAACGGAACGACGAAGTTCTTCCTCAATCTGGTCGGGGGTCAGACAGAGACTTAGCCCAATAGAAGCAAATTCGATTCGTTTCTTTAGGTCGACTCCATCCCAGAAAAAAGTGCTGCCGTCGGTCTGTTGAACGACGATCATGGAATCCTGCTTGATCTCGGGAAAAGGATTCCGTGAATCTCTTTCAACGCGGCGACGAGCTCGATAGAGAATATATGCTTCCGCTACCTTGAAATGCCCCATCCGCATCAGTTCCTCTTGAACGAGATCCTGCACGTCCTCGATATTGATGTAGTTTTGTCCAGTGGACGAAGCCTTGCGAGTAACCTCCGCTGAAACCTTGACGGCAGATTCGGAATCAAAACGAAGTGAAAGGAAAGCCTTTCGAACGGCTACTTCAATCTTGCTGAGGTTCCACGGTACGACTTGACCATTACGGCGAATAAGGCGAAGCGCGGGTGCGGCGACACTTGAATCAGTTCCGCCGCTACCCGACTTGCTCCCCCCCGCATTGGAACGAGAAAAAACGAGGCTTTTAGCCACATCATAAGCATCGTTCTCCACAAGAACCTTCTCGATAAGTCGATACAGTTCCTCATAGGTCACACGATCCGAATCGTTATTCTCGTCATCTATTGTGCGCTCGACCAAACGATCAGCGACACTCCGGGTCGACTCCACCACGAGTTCCCGGTTCTTTTCGGTGTATATCTCTTCTTCTTCCCGTGAAATCATCAGGTCGGTCAACGCCTCCCCAATAACCTCAGCCACCTCTGCGATTTCGAAATCGCGATCACCCGCACCGTCATCAATTCTTACCTTTGGCACCTCGAAACGATTATCGCCTAAAGCACCGGCCCAATCGAAACTAGGCTTCTGCTCTCGAGGTGTTTCAGAAATTCTCTCCAAGACACGATCTTCTTCGAAGGTTAAATTACGCATAGACTCAGCTCTCCCAGTTTGTTGTATGTTTCTAGTCCGTGAGATTGTAATCGAGTCAAAGTTCATCGTCGGAAACTTCGCCCAACGATGATGCTTTCTGATAATCCGTTACCCTGCCCTCAAAGAAATTTTGCTCCTTCTTTACATCCATCATCTCCGCCAACCAAGGAAAGGGATTTTTAGCGGATGGATTCAGAGGTTCCAAACCGACCCCGTTCAGGCGACGGTCCGCTATGTAGTCGATGTAAATGCAAAACTCTTCCGCACTTAAACCGACTGAGTTCACCGGCAGGCAATCCTTGATGAAATCCTTTTCCAAGTCCACGGCTTCAATCATCAAGTCGGTCAATTCCTTCTGAAAATCAGGAGTCCAAATCTCTGGATTTTCATCAATCAAAGCCCGAAACAGGTTACGTAGATTTTCAATATGGTTGGATTCGTCCCGCAAAGTGTAACGAAACATTTGTCCAATCCCGGGAAACTTGTTCTGCCTGTAAAGGCTTAGAATCATACCAAAGAGCCCATAAAACTGTGTGCCTTCCATGCATTGGCCGAAAACAAATACATTTTTCGCAAATTCCTTTTTCTCAGAAACTTGCGTCAAATCCATATCCCTGCGCAAACCTTTGGAAACTTTGGTCACGAAATCGTTTTTTCGATGAATGGTTTCAACCTGCTCGAACATTGCCTCGCATTCGTGAGGATTGATACCCAGGGAACTGATCATGTACAGTAGGCTATCCGCATGGATGTTCTCCTCGTGAGCATGTCGCCCAAGCACGAGTTTGAGTTCAGGTGCGGTCACCAATTCGCGAATTACATGCTGGATATTGTCACCTACGATTCCTTCCGCCGCTGAGAAGTAACCAATGCCCATCATAATGATCCAACGTTCGCTTTCGCTAAGCTCAAACTGATTTTTCCATTGTTCGACATCCTTTTGCATAGGGATGTCCTCTGGTTCCCAATGGTTTGCCTTCATCTTGCGATAGAGGTCATAAGCCCACTGATACTTGAGCGGGAGCAAATTGAAAGCCATGGTATCGCGACCATTAATCACCTGCTTGCCTTCGTAGGCTGCAACGGCCTTCGATTCGTCTAAAACAAAAACTTTTTCCCCGATTTTATATGTCTTTTCCATGGCTTTATATCTCAATTTATTGGCGGAGATGACTACTCAATTCCACCATTCCAGTCATTTTTCACATTAATTCTAAGCAAATTGTGTTGAATGTCACACGATAGATTCGCAGACAATTCATTGTAAGGAAATTTCACCATGAGTGGGCAAGAAGGAAAAGAAAAGAAAAAAAATGAAAAAAAATGAAACCGAGGCAATGAGGCACAATATAAAGGTGCTTCAACTCACCCATAGCACTAGATGTAGGTACATGAATATTTTTTTGATGATCGGCCCAGAATAAAATGGTGCAAAAAAGGCTTGTTTTCAAGAAAGATTTATCAAGTCTTTTCGTTGCACCTTTCGCAAGTAAAAGTTGTTCAAAATTGTCCCCGCCTTCTCCCGGAGTTGTTCACAATAGGCTTACCGAGACACAAGTTTGACAAACAAGTGGCTAAGACCTGGAAAACTAACTGAAATAAGAAAGGCGAATTAGATCCAATCCTGTAAAGAAGCACCTGAGTCTTGGCAATTATTGCCCTCGATTGTTGCTAGAACTTCGCCGAGAAGATAAATTGACCCCGTAACAACGAACGGGATGTTACTCGCTTGCTCGGAAGATGAGGAATGGAATTCTCGTAAAACTGTAGAACGAATAACTTTTCCGGAAAAATCTGCTGGGATAGCGTCCTCTAGGGTCTCGTAGGAACAAGCCCGGGGCTGATTCGGTACAAGCAGGCGAATTTCTCGAGCATAACGAGAAACTACCTGCATCAAATCTCTCGCTCGATCTTCGCCTAAAGTGCCAGTCAAAACAACGGGCTTTTCATTCAAGCTCTGAAGATTTTCGTCAAGGCAAAGGCAACCCTCGGCATTGTGGGTGGCATCCAGAATAACCATCCTCCCATATATGTCGATTTCTTGCCAGCGCCCAGGCCATTTGACTTCGAGAAGAGCTTTGCGACATTTCGACATTTGTAAATCGAAACGATCGCTAAGCAATTGACAGGTAGCAATGGTCACGGCGCCATTTTTTCTTTGAAAAGATCCTGTTAGAGAAGTTTTGGGCAATTCCATACTCTGAAGGTGAGAGGTTCCTACTACTTGACATTCAAGATCTGCGGCGATTTCGCGCACAACGAGTTCCGCGTCCTCGGGTAACCAACCGAGAACGACTGGTTTACCCTTTTTGATAATACCGGCTTTTTCCCGAGCGATGGAAGCGATTTCATAACCTAGAAGATCGCAATGATCCAACCCTATCGAAGTAATTACCGACACGACTGGCTCCACGATATTCGTAGCGTCCAGTCTTCCCCCCAAACCTGTTTCCACAATGGCAACATCCACTTGATCACGCTCAAAGACATGAAAGGCCATTGCCGCGACAAACTCAAAAAAAGTGGGATATAATTCAGGAAAAGAAAGTAAACGCTGATCAGCAAGCGATCGCATCCATTCGACGCAACCAACGATGTCTTGATCAGAAATGGCTTGGCCGTCGACACGAATGCGTTCACCAAGTCGTACCAGGTGAGGAGATGTGAAAAGCCCTGTACTAAACCCGTTCGCTTGAAAACATGCTTCAAGCATAGCACATACGGAACCCTTGCCGTTTGTTCCTGCAACATGGATGACGGGGTACTGTCGTTCGGGATGCCCCAAGAGTCGGGCAAAGGCCTTCATCCGATCAATCCCAAAAGAAGACCCGCGATTTCGCAGGCCAAACAAAAAGCTTACGGCATCCTCGATCGAGGTAGACAATCTAGGAACCGGCTCGCCTGGTCCGCGATGGATTCTTGCCATTCTTAGAGGCAGAAACTTTGGCGGTGGACTTGGTTTTGGCGATCGAACGTTTCTTCGCTGCGGATTTGGGCTTAGCGGAAGACTTTTTAAGCGTGCCACAAAATAGATTCAGCAAATTGCCAATACGTCCGCGAAGTTCATGTCTTGGAACAATTTGGTCGATGAGACCTCGATCCAAGAGGAACTCTGCGGTCTGGAAGCCCTCCGGCAAATCTGCTTGAGTGGTTTCCTTGATTACTCGACGACCAGCAAAACCTACGAGAGCTCCGGGTTCGGAGATTATCACGTCTCCCAAAGAAGCGAAGCTGGCCATAACGCCGGCCATGGTGGGATTAGTAAGCACCGAGACATAAGGTAGCTTGGCTTCAGCAAGCTTAGCAAGCGCTGCACTAGTCTTAGCCATTTGCATGAGGCTAAGAATGCCCTCATACATACGAGCTCCGCCCGAAGCAGAAACAATAATCACAGGCATACCGCCCTCGAGTCCGCGTTCGATTGCGCGTGTAATTTTTTCCCCCACGACAGAACCCATGCTACCACCAAGAAAACGAAAGTCCATTACGGCCAGGCTCACCTCGCGACCGTTCATTTTACCCACGCCACAAAGTACGGCATCAGGCATGCCGGCTTTCTTCACGTTTGCTTCTAGTTTCTCTTTATAAGAAGCCGCCCCTTTGAAATTGAGGGGATCCTTGGAGGAAACGCCGGCGTCACACTCGACGAAAGTATCCTTGTCCAAAAGAGATTCCACCCGGTCTGGAGCGTGCAAAGGGAAATGGTAGCCACTGGCGGGAACGACCATTAGGTTCTTTTTCAGGTCCTTGACATAAACCATTTCTCCGGAGCCGGGACATTTGGTCCACATGCCCTTGGGAATGGTGTCCCTAGATCTAGCTTTTACCGTGGAATATTGAGGTTTTGAAAAAATCGCCATGATTCGAAGTTCGTTACTGGATTTTAACCGTGACCGAGGGCTGCAACGTCAACCTGCTCCAATCCAGCTTCGAGAAGGACTCCAGCGCAAGCGTCAAGAGTGGAACCTGTAGTGAAAACATCATCAACGACCACATATCTTGTCCTCTTATCCAAGCGCGTTCTTGGTTTAAGAGCAAAGGCATTTTTGACATTTGTCAGACGAGCCTCTCGACTGAGCCGAGTTTGAGTACGAGTATTACGGTTCCTCACAAGGATTTGCTCGACCCTTAGAGGTATATCAAAGCAAGCCGAAAAAGCTTCCGCAATCCAAACACTTTGATTGTAACCACGTTGGCACAAGCGTAGCCGATGCAAAGGTACAGGCACCAAGACCGCATTTTTCAAGTGATTGATAAACTCAGGACTGTGTAGCAACAGTGTCGGCAAATCACACAACAGCGAACGATCACCATGATATTTGACGTCATGAATGAAACTCCTACCCACTCCCGTCGAAAGAAACAGGGCTCGCCCCTTACCAAAAGAAGGTTGCAAGTCCCTGCAGTTCGGACAGTGGCGCGAGACCATGTCCGCACCCGTGGAAGGCAAACCGCAACGATCACAAAATGGACGACATATCCAGTCGATGTTTCCGGCGCATAATTCACAAACTCGTCGAAAAGGGCCGCCTTCGACAGGTTCCCCGCATCCGGGGCAATCCCCCGGCATCAGTATCTCGAGCAGGGCTTGGCCCGTCTGAAAAACAAACTTGGAGAAGCTCATACCTTGGGCCTTCGGTAGTACACTTTTTCCAAGCAAAGCCCTCGAGCGGGAGCGGTTTTTACGATTCGTGTTCGTTTACGGCTCGCAAGCAGGTCACGAATGTCATCCGGTTTAAGTTTACCCGTGCCAACATCTAACAGGGCTCCGGCAATGCTGCGGACCATCTTGTATAAAAAGCCACCCCCCAATGCCATGATTTTAATGTGCCTTCCTGAGCTGACGAGCTCCAGTCGCCATAATTCTTTGATTGGACTCTCTTCTTCCCCACGACCGCGAGAGGCTGCAAAGGAAGAAAAATCATGACGACCAACAAGATGAGCGGCACCTGCGCGCATGGATACAATGTCCAGCGATTGATTTTTTAACGAGTGAACATATCGCATTTCCATGGGCAAAGCATGTCCCTCCACTGCCCGATACACATAACACTTGCCTTTGGCGGAAGAAAGGGCGTGAAAGGTCGATGGAACCTCAACCAGTTCGAGAGGCTGAATATCCTTAGGCAGTCGAACTCGCAACGCCTCTAGAAGCTTATCCGAACCGTGTCGCCATTCCGCGTCGAAATGAAAAACTTGACCGAGTGCGTGCACACCTGCATCCGTTCGTCCCGCCCCTACTGTCTTTATCTTTACGTGGAAAGTCTTTTGCAGGGCTTGCTCGATGCTCCCTTGGACGGACTCCCCCTTGGGCTGTTTTTGCCAACCGAGGTAATTAGTTCCGTCGTAGGAGCAGAGACACCTCCATCGACTTGGTGTATCATTCGACTCCCTCAAGATTCAAACTCCGTGTAATCTTCAGGGTCGGGCAAAAGGAATGGATTCCGTTCCTCTAGAAAATCTCTCAATATCAAGGTAGCGGCGGCAGAATCCAGCTCACCTGATTCTTTTCCGGGCATTCGTTTTCGCAATAGCTTCAAGTCTTCCGAAGCGGCATGCGTGGTCAGTCGCTCGTCGACCTTCCGGATAGGTAACCCGAAACATTTCTCAAGTTCGACGACATAAGCATCGACCTCCCTAGCTCTGGTGCCCGAAGTGCCATCCATATTTAATGGATAACCAACAACGAGCTCGTCCGCCTGACGATTATTTACTACATTGCCAAGTTCCTCTAAACTGCCCTCCAACTCGACTCCAGGAATTGCGGAAATGGGCATGGCAACGCCAAGCTCATCGGCAAAAGCTAATCCGATCCGCTTACGGCCATAGTCGATTCCGAGATAATTGGGCATGGAGCAGTAAGTAGCAAAGCGAATTAAACGAGCGTTTCGCCATCTTTGGCTTCAACTACCTTTCGAGTAAGTTCCTTAATGCCTTGGGCCATGTCCTTTCGACAAACTAAAGTGGCATCGGGGGATTGCACCACGATAAGATCATCCACGCCAAGCAAAGCCACCATGTGTCCGTCCTCTGCATAGGCAACGTTGCCCTTTGACTCCAAGGCCAGACCTGCACCTCGAAAGACGTTTCCCATTTCATCAGCTGGGAAGTGACGCTCGATCGCGGGCCACTCGCCCACGTCATCCCAGTCGAAAGCCGATTCCAGCACCGCCACGTTCTCGGCCTTTTCCATAACGGCGAAATCCACGGATATCTTGATAAAGGTGGGATATACGGACTGCATGGCTTCATCTAGAGAAAACTCTTCCGTCCAAGCACCATCCAGTTCGTCAATACCTTTGGCAAGATCGGGAGCGTGGCTCGAAATTGCTTTCAAGATGACAGCGGGACGCCAGACGAACATTCCGGCATTCCAAAGATAATCGCCTGAGGCGACGTAACCCTCGGCAGTCTCGCGATCAGGCTTCTCAACGAAGCGAACGGCATTGTAGAGAGTTCGCCCGCCGGGTTGACCGCAAGGTTCGCCACGTTGGATATAGCCATAACCTGTGGCCGGTTCGGTCGGACGAATACCTATCGTCACAAGCAAGTCCTGAGTTTCGGCCGCCTCGAAAGCCGAATTGAGAATGGTTCGAAAACCTGCGGTGTCCTCGATCACGTGATCCGCGGGTAACATCGCAAAAGCGGCGGAGGGGTTCTCTCGCTGAACAAGCAGAGCCGAAAGAGCAACTGCTGCGGCGGTGTCTCTTCCCTCTGGTTCTCCAACGACCCGCTCGGGCAAAAGGTTCGGACAAGTTTCAAGAACTGCATCTCGTTGCTCGGAGTTCGTAACCACGAAAACGTTTTCGACTGGAACCAAGCCGGAAAGACGATTAACGGTTTGCACGAGCATGGGCTCCTCTCCAACGATAGGCAAGAGATGCTTTGGGCGACGCAAACGGCTTTGAGGCCAAAAACGTTCTCCGCGACCACCTGCCATAATAACTACATAACGGTTGTTCATTATTTATGAAGCAACGAATGAATTAACCCTTTGGCGAGAAAAAAGGCCAAATCGGGAAACTCGAGAAGACGATGACTGTCCTCGTCCGAAAAAATCAAATCCGGCATCGCGCTTGCCATGCCGCCGCGTTTCTACATGATACAAAAGCTTTTCCGTATTTAAGGAACTATGAAACGCACTCATCACTGCAACGAACTTCGCAAAGCCGACTCCGGATCCCACGCCGACATCGTCGGATGGATCGACTCCGTACGAGATCACGGAGGAATTCTGTTCATCGACCTCAGAGATCGCGAAGGCAAAACCCAACTCGTGCTTGATCCCGAGAACTCAGAACTGGCAAAGATTTTTGGCGAGCTTAAGCCGGAAAGCGTCATCCAAGCATCTGGTGAAGTCCGCGAACGAGATGGGGATACCGTTAACGTCAACCTCCCCACGGGAGAAGTGGAAATCCACGTCGCCGAGTTGATGATCCACAATCAGTCCAAGACGCCTCCTTTCCCGATGGACGACGAGGCAGACCGAGTAGGCGAAGAGTTGCGACTCGCCTATCGCTATTTGGATCTTCGAAGACCAAAAAACCTAGAGACCCTCAAACTTCGCCACAAGGCGAGCAAAGCCATTCGCGACTATTTCGACGACAATGGCTTTCTCGACGTGGAAACGCCCATGCTATTCAAGAGCACTCCGGAAGGAGCTCGTGAATTCCTCGCCCCCAGTCGCCTCAATCCGGGCAAGTTCTACGCCCTCCCTCAATCGCCTCAGCAATACAAGCAAATGCTAATGGTCGCGGGCGTGGAGCGCTACTACCAAATGGCGCGCTGCTTCCGCGACGAGGACCTTAGGGCAGACCGTCAACCCGAGTTCACTCAGGTGGACGTCGAGATGTCCTTCATCGATCGCGAAGACATGTACGCCCTGATTGAGGGCTTGTTGAAAAAAGTTTGGCAACAAACGCTGGGAACTGAAATTGAGACTCCCTTTCTTCGCATGCCCTTCGAAGACGCAATGAACCGCTTCGGTTCCGACAAGCCCGACATGCGTTTCGGCCTTGAAATAAAAGACTTTTCCGACACCTTTCGCGAATCTGATTTCAAAGTCTTCTCCGGTGCGATCGCAAACGGTGGCTCGGTAAAGGCATTCAATGCCAAAGGGTTGGCCGACCTAACTCAAGGAGAGCTTAAGCACCTTGAGGAAACCGCCAAGTCCCTTGGTGCCAAGGGCTTGGCCTTCATCAAATCTGAAAACGGCGAATGGAAATCGCCCATCCTCAAATTCCTCTCGCAGTCTGAGCAAGACAAGCTTCGAGAAGATCTCTCCGTAGAAGACGGGGACATAATTTTCTTTGCGGCAGGCGATTGGGAAAGCTCCTGCAA
>Ga0315322_10003861_pt1 | contig 11552 bp, 10 predicted proteins | sample M110021515metaG_FD_203461 | JGI IMG/M metagenome (GOLD analysis project Ga0315322, IMG submission 203461) | Ammonia-oxidizing marine archaeal communities from Monterey Bay, California, United States - M1 100m 21515 | ecosystem: Environmental > Aquatic > Marine > Intertidal zone | place: USA... | reverse complement strand
CAAGGGGGTGTCCCGCTTTGAGTTCCATCTCTACATCCATTAAGCTGACCTGGTCCCAAGAGATCTTGGGAACGATCGAGCCGTCGAGACTCACCAGGCTCGCTTGGCCGGTCTTGGCCGTCAGTTCAGCCCTGTCAAAGTAGGAGATTGTGATGCCGTACAGGTCGATAGACCCCTGTGCGTTAGTTTTGCTGTCCTGAACGTTGAGCTCTCCAATCGCCCGACCGCCTTCGGGGGGGAAGAACTCGGCGCGAATCTTCTTACTGATTTCCACACGTACCGACTGCTTGTTTGCCTCGGGCCCTGTTTTCGCGGTGGGGTCTAGAGCGATGTCGGCCTGTGGACTTTCCCAGTCCGCATCGGTTGGGATCGGGATCAGCTTTTCCGTGTCGACTGCTGGTTCGGGGCTTGTGCCCACCCAGTCAGCCGTTGGGCTAACACCACCCTGCAGCTTGAACAGGATTGCGAGCCCAGAGCCGAACAGGAGGATAAATAGCAGAAGCCGCTTCATGAAATCGTTGCTGAGAGGCGCTTAGGGTTCAAAACGAAGCAGCGCTTCTTCCCATGCGCCTTTCGCGCGCAAGATGGCGTCGCAAAAGTCGCGAACCGCGCCGCGCCCACCGCGGCTGTCGGCAACGAACTCGGCGCGCTGAGTGAGCTCTCCGTGCGCATCACTAGGGCAGGCGAGAATCTCGGCACCGCGAACAAGGGCCAAGTCGACGATGTCGTCTCCCATGGCGGCCGTTTCTTGTTTGCTGACCTGGAGCCTCTCCTGAATTCTAACGAGTAGGGGGTATTTGCCCCCACGCGCGTGCAGGTGAAGCTCTTCTATACCGAGCTCTTTTGCGCGCCTCTTTGTCGCTTCGCATCCACGCCCAGAAATCCACGCGACGGTCACGCCGGCACTTTGAAGCAAGTGAATGCCCAGGCCGTCGCGCGCATGAAACGCCTGTAGCTCGACGGTGCTTGTGGCGGAGCCGTCGCAGGACTCGGTGGCGTCGTAGTACACACGCCCGTCCGTAAGTACGCCGTCGACATCGAGGACGAGCAGTTTAATTTTAGCTAGGCGCTCATCGAGGGGTGTGGCGTTATCTGGTGCGAAACCCATGGGTTAAATCCTAACGTCCAGAAGGTCTTGAATGTCGAGCAGTCCGACGGGGCAATCGTTTGTGTCGACGACGGCAACCTGGTCGATGTGGTGATCGTGCAAGATTCGAACGGCGTCGTCGACGAGGTCGTGCTCAAAAATAGTCTTCGGGTCAGCGCCCATAGACTCATCGATCGGTGCGCCCAAGCGGTCGGTAACCGTATGTCCATCGGTTTCTAATAGTCGGCGCAGGTCGCCATCGGTAAAGATCCCGATTAGCCGACCCTCGCTGCTTGTGACCAGTCCAGCGCCGGGACGGCCAGGGGTCTTTGACATTTGAACGAGTGCGTCTCGAAGCACGGTGCCTGTGGCGATGAGCGGAAGTTCGGAGCCTTTGCGCATGACTTCGCCGGCGCGCATCAATCGGCGTCCTAGCGATCCCGCAGGGTGGAAGCGCGCGAAGTCCTCGCGGGAGAAGCCGCGCTCGGCCTGGATCACCATGGCGAAGGCGTCGCCAAGTGCGAGCATGGCCGAGGTGCTTGCGGTGGGGGCGAGTCCAAGCGGGCAGGCTTCGTCCATCGCGCCGATATCCAACACGCAGTTGGCGTGCTGGGCCAAGCTCGAGCTGCCGGCACCGGTCATCGCAATTACCGACGCCCCAATGCGGCGAACGGCCGGCAAGAGCGCGCGGATTTCAGCGGTTTCGCCCGAGTTAGAGAGCGCCAAGACTACGTCCTCGGCCCGGATCCTGCCCAGATCACCGTGAACAGCTTCAGCGGGGTGCAGGGTCAGGCTAGGAGTGCCGGTCGACGCGAGCGTGGCTGAAATTTTCGCACCAACAAGTCCAGCCTTTCCCATTCCCGTGACAACGACGCGGGCGGTCGGTGAATGGAGGACCAGGCTAACCGCCTGGTCAAAAGCCGCGAAATTATCGCTAAGCGCATTTGAAAGGCGCAGGATTGCCTCGGCCTCTTGGGATAAGACCTCCTGCGCAAGAGCTAACCGGGATCGGGTTCCTTCCTTATAGGTATTCACTTTTGTTCTCCAAGGTATGGCTGGCCCCCCGCGCGGTACCGCTGACGGGTCTAGCCAAGCAGATTGTATCTACTGAAGGGCCATACCTCGAAGCAGGGCCCTCAAAGATGGCGACTCCGGGCGACTTCGTAGATAAACTGCCTACTTCGTGAGCATGAAAAACAAAGACAAGAGGCCAACCACTGTCCGCCGGGCCATCGCTAGGAACTTGCAACGCGGGAGCCAGGGTCGACTTCACCGTCGCTACTTGGCGCCAGCAATGGTCAGCCTGCCGTTCTTGGTGGTCCTAAACGGCGGTGGGATCGAACCCCCTCTGGGCCTCCTCGCCAGAGGGTTGGACACTTCTGGAGTGGTGCTCGTCGTTGCCCTTCTCGTAATCTGCCTAGGTATACACGAGGCCGCCCACGCCTGGGTTGCCGATCGCTGCGGCGACTCAACGGCGAAGGACTTGGGCCGAATCACAATAAACCCCGTGGTTCACATCGACCCGATGATGACCATTATCGTGCCCTTTTTCATGTACATGTCGGTTGGGTTTATTTTCGGAGGCGCGAAACCTGTCCCCGTTAACATCCACCGCCTGCGCAAGCCCTTGCGTGACATGATGCTCGTCGCTCTCGCTGGCCCCGTTTCGAACTTCGTGTTGGCGGTCCTGTTTGCGTTCGCCTATCGCATTTCATTCGAGTTCGGACTGTACTCTCCGGACCAGATGATGGGCACGATCCTCCAGCAGGCCGTGTTCTTCAACCTGCTACTAGCCGCCTTCAACATGATGCCGATCCCCCCCCTCGACGGGTCGAGGGTGTTGGCATGGCTACTTCCCGCGAACCTCCGCCCGGCTTACGTCAACCTCGAGCGGTATGGCATGCTGATCGTAATGGGCGTCCTGTTTCTTCCCCTCACGCGCCCGTACGTTCACGGCGCAATCTTCTCGGCCATAGGCGCGATGGGCGACGCGGTTAACTTCATCTTAGACCCCGCACTAACCGTCCTACACTCGGTTGCAGGTTAGCTCCCATGAAAGATGTAGAGAGCTATAAATACACAGACTCGAACTCGGCGGAAAGCACCGAATCCGAGGCGGACTTCGTCCTTCATCTCGACCGCGTCTTTCAGGGTCCCCTCGACCTCTTGCTGCACCTCGTTCGAGAGCAAGAGGTTGAGATTCACGAGATCGAGATCGGAAGTGTCATCGAGTCGTTTTTGGAGTACGTCAAAGCGCTCGAAAAGCTTGACCTTGAGTTCGCAGGCGACTTCGTTGTTATGGCAGCCACGCTGATGGCGATTAAGTCTCGCTCGCTGCTTCCGAGGGAGGAGGTCAGCCTGGAGGACGACCTCGATCCGCGTGATGAGTTGATCCAGCGCTTGATCGAGTACCGCAAATTTAAGGGTGCGTCTCAAGACCTGGAAGAGCGTGCCGCAGAACGCGAGCAACTCCAGGGGCGCGGCTGGAGGGGAGAGGTAAAGGCCTTTGAGAGCGAACCCGTGTTGGAGATGGGAGACCTGACCCCATGGGACTTGCTCGGATCTTTTTCGCGACTGATGCGCGAGGTCGACACGGGCCGAACCGAGAAGATATTCCGCGACCCGCGCCCGATGCGGTGGTATGTCGAAAATTTGGTCGATAACATTCGCAGCGCCGGGAGCATGGACCTACGCGCGGCGACCGAGAGCTTGGGTGATGGCCTAACGAAAGAGAGCTTGATCGGCACTTTCTGTGCGCTTCTCGAGCTCGTTCGCCTAGAGGTTGTTGAAGTTCAACAGGCCGAACAGACAGGCGATGTCACCCTCGTCTTGCGGGAATCCAGTGACGTTAAGGACGTGATGGCGTCGGTTGTATTTGACGACGACGACGGAGATGGTGGAGCTGCCAGGCAGGTCGAGTAACTCACGCTAGACACCCGAGCAGGGCGCCTATTCCAAACTTTCGACCGCTACTCTACACTCCGTTGCGGGCCGGCCATTTCTCCACACGATGGAGGAGTGCGCCCTAACGGGCCACCGTCTAAATGTTGATGGGGTGCGTGACCGGGTAGGCCAGAAACGGACTCACTCGCACAGCACGCCGCTGAGTCCGCCGCTGAAGGCGAGGCCAGCCGCCTGGTTGGGATCAAACAGGATGGCCTGTACGTATACGCCCAGCCCCGCGAGGTTCGCAGTTGACGGGACAGCGAGCGACGTCGAGCCATTCCCCGAGGCGTCTGTCGAGATAGGGAACAGCATCAGGCCGGCCAAATCGACGAGTAGCGTTCCTCCAGCAAGCGGAAGGGACGCCTGGTTGAAGCCAACCCCGAGCACTCCCGGTGTGACGGGGGTGAGCGGTCCGCCGGCAATCTCGAAGTTGTGATTCATTCCTAGCCCGGACGCGGTTGTGGCACTCAGCGTTAGAACGTTCGCTCCTCCAAGCGCGCCGCCATAGGCCGCGTAGTTGCATGGCGGATCGATCGCGTAATCCCAAATGCCGCGGCCGTACGTTCCGAAGCGAATCGCGTTTGTCGAGGGGATCGCCTCGGCACTCCAGTACAAGTTCGCAGGCGCGTCTGCACCGGTAATGTCGACCCATGCAGCGTCGGTTGGGCGGCGGCGATACGCGGAGGTTTCCGTTCCGCAGAACATTGTCCCGCTGCCATCCGGGGCTTCAGCCAGGCAGTACACAAGTGTGGAGGGGAGGCCCGCTGACCAATTTAAAAACGTCACACCTCCATCTGTGGAGCGCCAAACCGCGCCGTTCGAATAGCCACTTCCGCCGATGTAGACCGTGTCGCCATTTACAGCCGAAGCATGAATCGCCGTGCCGTGAAAATAATGCGGGCCAGGCACGCCCGTTGTCGATGCAGTCCACGTCAAGCCGTGATCGTTTGAATAGAAGAAGTCGCCCTTGTTGGTGACAGCATAAGCGCGCGTCACCTTCGCCGGCGCGAAGGTGACGCCCGTTAGGTACTCACCGGGCTGCGACTTGAAGTTAAAGTTGGACCACTTCGTTGGAGACCAACTGTTACCAGCGCCCTTTTCGTAGCGGTATAGGTACTCAGCGCAGAAGAAAAAGCGCCAGATGTGCCCCGGATCGGGCGAGAGCGAGGGCAACCAAGAGTAGTTCTCACCCGACGGAAAATCCGCCGTGTGGAGGCTCGGCGACGTTTCGCCATCCTGAATTAAGACGAAGCCGGGATAGACCGAGTAGACAAACTTATGGGTGCCATCACTAGAAACTGCATGCGCGTAGTCGCCGCTGATGATCTGGTCAAAGTCGACCAAGCTAGTGCCGCCAGCCGCCGGTAGTCCTGCCCATTGATAGCCCTGATCTTGCGCGCCCGCGGCAATGTGGTTGACGTCAGCTGTTGAAGTCAAAGTCGTGTAGTACTGGCTAATCCGCAGGCCGTCCAGCGATAAGTTCTGAACCGTTGCGAGGCCGTCGTACGACCCAAAAAGTCCGCCGTCGGTGCTCACATACCATGTCTCGCCGCCAGCACCGTTGGATACAACGTCGATTCCCGGAATGTCGGCGTGCAGCTTTGTTGCGGGCGCGGAGTAGTATTCCCCCCAGCCGTTGACCTTATTGAAGTTTCCGCCGCCGTCGGTCGAGCGCCAAGCCTCGACCCCACCCCAAACGACCAGATTGGGATTGACAATCGAAGCGTTTAGACTTCCCCAGTAGTCGCTAACGTCCTTCTTGTATGTCCAAGAGCTTCCGGCGTTATCTGAGCGGTACAGGCGCGTTCCACTGCTCTCGTGGCTAACGGCGTAGAAGCGGGGAGACCCCGCTTCCGAGGCACACAACTCAACGGCAGTTCCATGGATTGGAAGTTTAGCGAGTGTCGTCCAGCTTTGTCCGGCGTTGATCGATCGGACCAACCCAGCATTACCATATGCGAACAGCTCTGAGCCGCCCGCACGGTCGCACCAGGCATCACCTTGGTAGTTCCCCATTTTGTAGATCGAAGTGAAGACAGCACCTCCATCAACGGAACGCAGCAGGTCGGTTTTCGTAGCCCCACTTTTCGTGTAACTGGCAACTAAGTAGACGTTGTGCGTTCCGTCGGTGGCGGACAGTACTCGCCTCACTCCATTCAAGCTCCCCGGCAATCCCGACGGGACGAGCCAGGTCGCACCGTCATCTAGCGAGAAGTGCACGCTTCCACCATCGGTCGCCGCCAGCAACACATCGGGGTCTGCCGCAAAGGCGCCCGGCGAGACCGCAAGCCAGTGCGCACCGCCGTACAAGTTGTCCCCCAGGGGCTCCCAGTTTGTCCCATTCAAGTTGCCGCGCCAGATGCCCGCCTTGGAAGAGCCGACGTACAACATCGTTCCGTCAGGTGAGTGCGCTGCGGCGTGCACGCGCCCAGCCTGGTTGCGACTTCCGATCTCTGTCCAGCGCGAGGCGGATAGCGCCATACCCCCACGTTCCGCAGCCAACTGGTTGCGCTTCGCAATTTGCGCGGCCCCATTCTCTGCCTCGATCTGTTTCCAGTTGTCACCAGGGGCGGCCCAGTGCCGTTCGGCCATCCACGCTTTCCGCGCAACCTTGTTCTCTTTTTCGGCACCATCGCGAAGGATGTGCTCGGTTGGAGCCGGCATGTGGGGCCCGTCTCCATCCAGAACGGGGCCGGATGTGACGCAGGCGCACAGGAAAAGGGCAAGGCAGGGGCTCTTCTTGAATCGCATGTGGGGTCGCATATACGGGGGTGTGTGGGGGGTCTAGACGGGCCCGGAGAGTCCGAAGTTCCCCAAGGCATTGCCTCGGCGCGGATCGATCTTACAAGGAATGCACCATGAGAACGCCGAATCCTGCGCCCCGCACCTTTACCTGCACCGCTCTCTGGTCCATGATACTCGCGCCCGAAATGGAACTTGGTCCCATTTCCCAAACAGAAACTTCCACAGACAATAGCCAAATGAGTCAAGCCGCCGACGTCACTGATGCCCAATGGGACAGTGTCGTACTAAAGAGCGATGTTCCCGTCCTGGTCGACTTTTGGGCCGATTGGTGCGCTCCGTGCAAAGCAATGGGGCCCTACGTGGATCGCCTCGCCGCTGAGTACGAGGGACGCCTCAAGGTCCTGAAGCTCAACACTCAAGACAATCCCGATGTGCCCGCCAACTATGGCATCATGTCGATCCCCACCTTCCTAATCGTGCAAAACGGCGAAGTCGTCAAGCAGATCATTGGAAGCCAGCCCTACGATCAGCTGAAAGCTGCGGTCGACCCGTACCTGTAAGCTAAAACTACCCAGTAGCTCTCCGGCGACCCCACCTCTTGCGCGTTCTCTTTCTAGGATCCCCCCCCTTTGCAACGCCAGTATTAGCTGCGCTGCTTGAAAGTCGGTTTCGTCCGATTGCCGTCGTGACGCCGCCAGATCGTCCACGGGGTCGAGGGCGCCGCAAAGAGCCCTCACCGGTCGCGTCCCTTGCGGACGAGGCCGGTGTTCTTTTAATCCAGCCCGTGTCCGCAAAGGGCGAGGATTTTCAACAGACCATCCGTGAGCTTCGTCCCGAAGTGATGGTGGTCGCCAGCTACGGTGAAATTTTAAATCAGTCGTTTCTAGACATCGCACCGGCGCTCAACGTACACGGCTCGCTGCTTCCAAGGCATCGCGGCGCCTCTCCGATTCAGACCGCAATTTTGGATGGCGATACCGAGACCGGTGTCTCTATTCAGCGCATCGTTTTGGCGCTCGACGCGGGCGATATTTTGCACGAGAAGCGAACGGCGATCCGCGCTACCGAAACAGCCGGCGAGCTGTTCCAGAGACTCGAAATTCTGGGGGCGGAAGCCACCCTTGAAGCGCTCGCTTTGATTGAATCTGGCGATGCGAAGTACCTGCCGCAGGACGAATCGCAGATGACACACTGCGGTAAGATCAAGAAGGGAATGGGGGCTGTCGATTGGGCGCGCAGCTCAGTTGAGCTCGACTGCCATGTGCGCGGAATGAACCCGTGGCCTTCCGCGCAGACGGCGCTGGAGGACGGGAGGGCTCTCAAGATTCACCGCGCGACTCCTCTGATGGGAGACGAACTGCAGGAGACCGTGCAGCTCAAGGGCTCCCTTGCCGACCCAGGAACGGTGATTGAGGTCAACAGGCGGCTTCTTGTCGCCACCGGTGACGGCGTTCTTGAGCTGCACGACGTCCAGCTCGCTGGCAAGCGTGTGATGCCAGCTGCCGACCTGTTGCGGGGGCTCAACCTGGCCGTCGGCAGCAAGCTTGGCTAGCGATCTAAGCGATCGCGGGGCCACATATACGTATCGACCGTCCATTCGCAAGCCTTCGCGGATTAGAATCTTGGGCCAATTGGGAAAGATGGACGCGCGGGACAACCCCGCGAGTCGTATTGAGCTTCCTCTTCCACATTTCGTGGCGATCCAAATATGGTCAGACAACTAGCTTGGGAAGTGCTGCGCTCTGGCAGCGCGACCCCTTTGCGCGAGGTTAACTTCGCAGCAGAGCAGGTAGGCCTTGCGCCCCGCGACCGCGCGCTTCTTCGCCGTATCGTGGGCACCGAGGTGCGCCACCGCGCTTCCCTTCGCGCGATCGTGAATAAGTTCGCGCGCGGCAATCCCAAAGCCGACATACGCATGCACTTGCACGTCGCGCTCGCGCAGATCTTTTTCATGAACCGCGTGCCGCACCGCGCCGCCGTTTCAGAAGCCGGCAACGCGACACGCCGCACGCTAGGGCCGTCGAAGGTGCCTTACGTTAACGCGATTTTGCGCACTGCGATTCGCGAGCGCCGGCCCGGTTCGATGGGTGACCCAATGTGTGACGTGTACGGCACCGATTGGCACTTTGAAGAGGCCCTGTTCGCGGACCCCGAGAAGCACCCATTGCTGTGGATAGAAGAGGCGCTTTCGATCCCTTCCGCCTTGGCAAAACGCTGGGTTAAACACCACGGCATGGAGCGCGCAATCGAGCTGGCGAAGTACTTCTCAGCCGAGCCTAGCCTGTCCTTGCGCGTGAAGGGCGACCGCGATGCCGCGCGCGACGAACTCACCGCGTACCTCGCCGAACAGGAAGGCGTGTCGCAGGACGCGCCGCAGGCCGCGGCCGACGAGCGCAGTGCGCCGACGCGCTTTCTCGATGGGAAGCACGAGCAGTTCTTGTTGGTGGATGGCGGCAGTTACGGCAACCTATTTCACGCGCCGGCCTTTACCGAAGGACGGGTGACCGTCCAGGGCGAGTCCGCATTTCGGGCCGCAGAGTTGATAGAGGCGCAATCGGGCGAAGAGCTACTCGACCTGTGCGCGGCACCCGGCGGCAAGACGTCGGTAATGGCGGCAGCGGGCGCGAAAGTGGTTGCCTGTGACATTTCAGAGCACAAGTTGCGTCGCCTGGGCGAGACCGTCGAGCGCCTTGGTTTTGGCGAACTCGTCGAGCTTGTCGAGCTAGACGCAAAAGCTGACCAAAGCGACGCGGCACTGGGGGAGCGCGACTTCGACGGCGTCTTTATCGATGCTCCGTGCAGTAACACCGGCGTGCTCGGTGCGCGCCCGGGCGCGCGTTGGCGATTCGGAAAAGCGAATCAGGTCAGCTTGCGGCAGCTGCAAGCAAAGCTCTTCCGACAGGGCGCCGCACGCGTCCGCTCCGGCGGCCGCTTGGTTTGGTCGACCTGTAGTCTAGAGACCGACGAGAACGTGCAGCAAGTGCACGCCTTCCTTGGAGAGAACCCGACGTGGTCGCTCGAAGCTGAGCACGAGGCGCTTCCGAAGTGGGCTAGTCACGGCGGCCCGATCGATGGCGGCTACGCCGCACGCCTACGACGCGGCAACTAGTGTAACTTAGGGCTGTAAGCCAGAGAGGGCATCGCTCTCTAGGATCCACCCACTGAACCAATAGAACTCGAAGGCCGCGCTCGGCACTCTCTAAACATATGGCAAGAAACACAGAACAGAGTCGTCCCCAGAAGAAGTCTGGCGCCGGCGCCGCGATCGCCGGGTTGGGTGTTGTTGTCATCCTTGGCGCGATTGTGGTGCTTGGGATCATGGCTTCGAAGAACAGCAAGAAGGATACGCGCAAGGTGGATGTCGTTGAGAAGCGCGACCCCTTTGAGGGGCTTGAGCGCGATGAGGTAGTCCTACGCAAAGCTCCAAAGGCAACCGGCTTTAGCGGTAAGTCGTTCGAGTCGGAAGCGCTCGAGTGGGCCGCCGCGCGCGACATTCAGGCCGAGGCTGCTGAACTCCACGCAAAGTCGGCAACGCTGCGCGAAGCTGGAGAGAGCGAGTGGCGCGAAGTGGGGCGCGAGGCCAAGGGCCTGTACGAGCAAGCGATGGAAAAAGGGCGCGCCTACCGCAAGGTTTACGCGGGTGAGTTCGGAGAGGCCGCCGCCGAGACCAAGCGCTTGGACAAGACGCTGGACATCTGGAATCGTGCGTTGACGGGTCTACACAAGACCGTCGGAGCCTAGCGCGTGCGCCGCGCTCTCGTTACCGGCGCGTCGTCCGGAATCGGCGAGGCAACAGCCAAGCTGCTCGCATCCGAGGGGTATTCGGTTGCGCTACTCGCGCGCAGGCGAGAACCCCTGGACGCGGTTCTTGAAGTGCTTGCCAGCTCGACACGTTCAAGCTCTCCCGCTGCCGAGTGTGCGGGGTCACCGGAAGCTAGCCATTATGTCGTCACTTGCGACATGACAGACTCGGCCTCGATAGCTGCAGCCGCTAAGAGCTTAGCCGAGAACTTCGGCACAATCGACTTGGTCGTCTGCAACGCAGGCGTTGGCTACCGCGCGAAGATCGAAGAGTTGGACGACGATCTTCTAGATCGGGTCTTCGCGACAAACGCGCTCGGCCCAATGCGACTAGCACGTGAACTGTTGCCAACCCTGCGCAAGAGCGACCGCCCCGTGTGGATTAACGTCTCGTCCGTTGTCGGTCGCCGCGGGATTCCAGGCCAGGCGGCCTACAGCGCGACGAAGGCCGCTTTGGGCTCGTTCGGCGAAGCGCTGCGCCTAGAGTGGGCGAGCGAGGGCAAGAGCGGAATTGCTGTCTGCACCTTGAACCCCGCGCTCACCGCAACGGGCTTCTTCGAGGCCCAGCCCAATCCCGGCGACCTGCCCAAGCCCGACATGGCTGGAGCGGCGGGCCCTATGGATGTCGCGAGCGAAATCCTAGCGCTAGACAGACAGCCCGAACCCGAACGCAGCCTGCGCTGGAAATGGTGGCTTTTAGGCGCGCTCACCCCAATTTTTCCGAGACTGAGCGACCGCATGCTCGCAAAGAAGTTGGGCGGCGGCTGGAAGGCGCCTCGGTAGACCGCAACTCAGTGATTTACTCGCCGAAAGCGGCCACGAGCCAAGTTCGTGGTCGATTTGGGGGCAGCGTGGACTTTACGAAGCCAGGACTTCCAAATGCCTGACCCTTAGAAGGGTTGCCATCGTTGTTCAGAAGGGGCATCCTGCTAGGACTCCGTCGGCCAGCGGCTCCCTGCTGGCCCACCCCATT
>Ga0315322_10003857_pt1 | contig 11556 bp, 7 predicted proteins | sample M110021515metaG_FD_203461 | JGI IMG/M metagenome (GOLD analysis project Ga0315322, IMG submission 203461) | Ammonia-oxidizing marine archaeal communities from Monterey Bay, California, United States - M1 100m 21515 | ecosystem: Environmental > Aquatic > Marine > Intertidal zone | place: USA... | reverse complement strand
GCCTGATCTTAGCCCCTAATCGACTAGCCCCTGACGTTACTCGCCTCAGTCCAGCAAACTGGTGGAACCGTGTGAGTTCAGCGGAACATCAGGCTGAAACGATTGGCAGCCTACTTCGTTCCATAGGGTTGTTCACTTTAACGGCTTGCAGCCTTTGGTTTATGCGGGAGAAGATTGCTGCATTATCTCTTCTGCCAGCGCGACAAATTGTCACTGCCGCTGCCAGTATTCTCAGCCAAATCCTCATGCAACTTGGTATCGCATTATTTATCCTCGGGGTTCTGGACTATGCATGGCAAAAGCTCAAATGGGAACGCAGTTTAAGAATGACTCCCGAAGAATTGCGTAAGGAGCAAAAAGCACAGGCTCCCAACACTCATCGCTCCAACCCCAAGCCCCGCAAAGCCAACCGTGATTCCCGCGATCTGACTCAGGCCGCCGTTGTACTATATGCACTCAACGGTCCGATCGTGGCAATTGCGTACAATCGGGAGTCCATGGATATACCACGCATACAACAGATCTGGCACTCCGAGACCAATACGGCAAAGTCCTCCGAGGGAGTTCTCCGGATGGCGCGGGAACAGCGTATACACTGTCAGATGCACAGTCGATTAACCACTTTGATCGCCAATACCATGCGTCCTCGCCAATTAATTCCACCGCACATGTACCATGAAGTAATTAAGATCTTGCGGCAAGCGTAGAGTAATCCGAGAATTGCAGCTGTTTTTTTGTGTTGGTGATCACTCAAAAAATCGAAATAAATATATAGAGCCGAGATATACCTTCGTTCAAACCGCCTCCTGATTGTATTGAGCCGTGAGCAAAAAAGATAAACCGTTTTACAAGCAGTATCCAATTACCGCCCCGCGATTTTGGCACGGTTTGCGCTGCGGAGACTACCTCAGACTGCTTGCTAAAAACAAATTTGCCGTTCACCCGGCGCGCTGGTACGTTGCTTTTACAGTCTCTTACTTCTCCGTACTCAATAGTATTCTCGGCGGAATTCAATCACTGCTATACGGACGAAAGGTCGCCGAGCACGAACTTCCTTCACCACCGATTTTCATTGTCGGGCACTGGCGAAGCGGAACCACATTTCTACATGACCTGATTTCACTGGATGAGAAGTTCACTTACCCCAGCACACTCCAATGTTTCCTTCCAAATCAATTTCTAGTCACGGGCAAACTGTTACTAAAACTGGACAAATTGCTGATTCCGGAAAAACGACCTCAAGACAACGTCACCACAAGCTTCCACAAACCACAGGAAGATGAATTTGCTATTTTCAACATGGGCCACCACTCGCCATACCTGCGGATGGCGTTTCCCAACGGAGAACTGGTAGACAACGAATATCTCACACTTGAAAATCTCCCCGAAAATCGAATTCAGGAGTGGCAGTCAATTCTCGTGAAATTCGTCAAGATGGTGAGCTATCAGCAACCAACCAAACCTGTCGTCTTGAAATCACCGCCCCATATTGGTCGGGTAAAGTTTTTAGCCGAGGCATTTCCGGGGGCAAAGTTCATTCATATCAGCCGTGACCCGTATTCACTCATACCCTCAACAGTAAGACTTTGGCAATCGCTCGATTATATCCAGGGATTCAACCGACCACGCTACGATTTACCCTGGCTTTACAACTATATCGGCGACACATTTGAAACGCTTTACGAGGCCTTTGAACGGCAGAGAATGGAAATCGATGATGCCGATCTCATTGACGTGCGATACGAGGATTTGGTAGCAGACACCCCGGCTGTCATTCGCTCAATTTACGAACGCCTTGAACTCGGCGATTTTGACACTCGAATTGCCGAACCCCTGACGAAATACCTCGAGGCACAAAAAGACTACAAAGTCAACAAACATGAATTACCAGCCAAACTGAGAACAATGATCGAGCAGCGTTGCGTTCCGCATCTTGCCAAATACGGTTATCAGGTTCGTGACTAAGAGTCCCACGCCTCTGTCAAAACGGCAAGCAAGCCCCTATTAAAACCGACTTCCGGAGACTCTCTTCGCCGGACTGGCCTTGCCTCTACAGCCTCTATTGCTTAGGCTTCCCGCACGTATTTTTCTGCACCAAACCGATCCTGTCAGGTTCTGTTGCGAACAATTCTGCGAACCTAAGCATGAACAAAAACAATTGGTACGACCTGATCATTCCGGCAAGCATCATTGCATGCTTGTTAGTGCTACTGGTGCCCTTACCACCGTTTATGCTTGATATGTTGATGGCCGGTAATATCACGCTGGCAGTCGTCATTCTTTTAACCACTCTAAATATCAAAACTTCTCTTGAATTAAGCGTGTTTCCGACGGTCCTCTTGGCAGCCACGCTTGGCCGGCTGGTACTCAATGTAGCTTCCACTCGGCTAATTTTAACCGGTGCCTCAACCCAGGGGACGGAAGCAGCCGGTCGCGTGATTGAGTCCTTTGGAAACTTCGTCGCCGGTAACGATATCATTGTGGGAATTGTCATCTTTGCCATTTTGGTTGTTATTCAGTTTGTCGTTATTACTAAAGGCTCCACGCGTGTCAGTGAAGTGGCAGCAAGATTCATGCTGGACGGAATGCCAGGCCGCCAAATGGCCATCGATGCCGATTTAAATTCTGGCCTGATTACTCAACAGCAAGCACAGCGACAACGTAAAGACCTAACAAGTCAGGCCGATTTTTTCGGGGCGATGGATGGTGCAAGTAAGTTCGTGCGTGGCGATGCCATTGCGGCCACCATCATCACGGCAATCAATATCGTCGTCGGACTGGGCTACGGAGTTGTCAAGGCAGATATGGATTTAGCGAATGCCTCGGAAGTCTACACTAAACTCACCATCGGTGACGGCTTAGTAAGTCAAATCCCCGCCCTTCTGGTATCCCTAGCCACGGCTGTGCTCGTGACCCGCACCAGTCAGGACACTAAATTATCAAACCAACTCATTAGCCAGCTTTTCAACAAACCTCAAGTCCTGATCGTTACAGCAGCTTTCCTAACCGCCCTGACATTCACCCAACTCCCCAAAGCCCCAATGCTAACAATGGCAGCCGGTTGTGTCGGACTGGCATACATTCTGACCAAATCAGATGCCCGCAACACCTCAGAACCCGATACCACCAAGCCCTCGGAGAAGGCCTCTCCAGAAACACCGCTAAGTGACCTGCTTCGCGTTGATGCCATTGAAATCGGACTTGGGGTTCGCTTGCTACCACTGGCCAATCGGGATATCGAAGATAACATCCTACGTCGTATTCAATCTATCCGAAACAAACTGGCAACGGATCTGGGGATCGTTCTTCCGGAAATCAGAATTCGTGACAACCTTCAGTTGGCGGGGAATCAGTACGAAATATTAATCCAGGGCAACCCAATCACCAGTGGTCGATTATCCGTCAATCGATTGCTGGTCATTGACGACCACCCAGACTTGGATAGTGAGTTACCGGGAACCGTGCCCGGAGAGGGCGGGGTGGCCCATCGCGGTGCCCGCTGGATTTCCAAAAACCAGCGAAATAAAGCGTTGCAGTTAGGACTCCAGCCATTAACACCAGTTGAAGTACTTGCCATTCACCTCCAAGACACTGTTCGCGAACATGCTGATACCCTGCTGACACTTGACGCAACGCACCAATTAGTCGAGCAGTTACGTGAGTTTTCACCGACAGCGGTTGGAGAACTAATTCCGGAATTGCTGGGGCTTGGACAGGTACAACAAGTGCTTCGTAATCTGTTGAGTGAAAACATATCGGTTCGTCCTCTAGCGGAAATTCTAGAATCGCTTAGCGAAATCGCTCCCCGGCAAACACACCCGATCAAAATGACCGAATACGTCCGCACTCGTCTTGCAAGAAATATTTCAACCGCCGTCGCCAAAAAAGAGGGACTGCACTTGCTGACGTTGCGTCCGGAACTCGAAAAGCAGATTTCTGATTCAATGCGATTTACTGAACTCGATTTCGAATTTTCGCTTCCATACCAGATCCAAGAATCGCTTATACGGGAATTGCAAAACCAACGAAGGCAAACTCAAACAGAGCAGGGTACATTCGTATTGGTTGTTGGTGATTCCATTCGTCCCGCCATAGCCCGATTATCCAGAAACAAACTGTTGGAAATTGCTGTTTTGTCGGCAAATGAACTTGTTGCTGAAACTGAAATCTTATCGCATCACCAATTAAGTCTCGACGGTCAACGCACCACAACGAGTCCCCCTTCAACAGCTTCGTTTTCTTTTAACTCCGCCGGCCATCAACGCTATCGCTAGTTATTCACATGCACAAACAATCCTTTACAGCCTGTTCAATCCAAAAAGCATTAGATAAGGTTCGTCTTTCGCTTGGAACGGATGCTGTCATTTTATCGACAGAAACCCACCGTGAATTGTCTTCGGAAAACGTACTGCAACGGATGGTAACCGTACAGGCTTGTCGGCCTGAAGTACAGCAAGTTAACAAGCAGGATACTGTCGAAAGCCACTCACCCCCATTTGAAACAATGGAGCAACTTACTGCTGCCAAATCCTACATCGAACAGCTTTACCAGCAAGAACAACAAACGCTCGAGTCACAGCATCAACAACATTTAAACGATCGCCGAGAATGCCCGGAGAATTTCGCTCCGGAGGGCGTTGTTGAGTCCTTAATGAATTCAGGGATGTCACTACAACAAGTCCGTATCCTACTGCGCGCAATTCCGGAAGGTGTGCCGGAGAAGCAAGTCCCAACAGCGATTGAAAATCAACTCAAGCAATTGATTACCAGCACAACACTTGATTTTACTGCAACAGGCAGGAGTCGAACGAAACCGCTCATTGTTGTGTTTGCCGGTAGGAGCGGAGCAGGTAAATCAACGCTTGTTACCAAACTCGCCACACAATGCGAACTGCGTGAAGAATTGCCGGTTGCAGTCATTGAATTTACCGGGCCGAACCGCCAACAACACTTCTGGGTGCACTTACAGATGCAAAGCCTAGGAATACGAACCGCCCAGGTAGCTAATGCAACTGAACTGCAGGAATCCCTGCGGCAATTCAGCGACTGTGCAGCAGTTTTGATTGATACGCCTGCAATTTCTGCAAATCCTCAGCAGACTGCGCTGATCAATGCAGTAATACATGATATTCATGCTGACCACTGTATTTTGACTCACGATGTTCACACGCGTCCCCAGACAACCATTGCTTTAGCAAAGGGACTCAGCAAAAACTGTCCACTCATGTTGGCGTTAACCAAAACAGATCAAGAGAAGTCCTTGGGACACTTAGTATCTCTATTCCAACAAATCCAAATACCCGTTACTCTTTTGAGCCATAGTCCTGCCTTAGCTGACGGATTCACCCATGTTAGTAAACCGGTACACACCCGGCTAATTCAGCAAATCATGGGATTAAAACCTACTAGCCAGGGCACAGTCGAACCAGAAATTGAGTGTAATATCGAAGCCAACAAGAACCACGTTCAGGATTCCTTTACCTTAAACTTCAATCCAATGTAGTTGCAGGTGTTCAAGAACGGGAACGCATAACCGCCACCAGGCAAACAAAATCGTTCAGGGAGGAACGAAATGCCAACAACGAAAACAGAATCCACGACGGAAGTACATGAGTCGTTTATTGACGAGAATGGTATCCCACAGCAACGCAACGGAAGCGGACCTGTGGTCGACCTAGAAGTACTCCCCCAATGGCAGGCGTACAAAAGTAATCCTCAGGATGACCAACTGCGGAATCAATTGCTTGAAAATTATTTGCCTGTCGTAAAGATTCACGCCGAACGGCTTTGGCATCGTCTGCCAGACGGTGTCGAACTGGACGATTTGTTTTCAGCAGGTTGCTTCGGCATGTTGAATGCAATCGGCTCCTTTGACCTCTCGCGGGGTATCAAATTCGAAGCCTATTGTGTGACTCGGGTTCGTGGATCGATGCTCGATGAATTACGACATATGGACTGGGTACCCCGTATGGTACGAACTCAGGCTACAAAACTTTACAACGCCACCAATGAACTCGAAGCCAAACTCGGTCGCCACCCGACAGAAGAAGAACTGGCCGAACACATGAATCTTCCAATGCCTGAACTGGAAAAAATCATGGCCAACTCTTCCAGTATTAATCTGATCAGTCTCGATAAGAAAAAATGGAAGAACAGCGAGGGTAACAAGTCCATGACCGAGATGGATATCGTCGCTGATAAGCGATTTACCTCACCAAGTACTCGCATGTCGAAAAACGACGTCGTTCGATTAGTTACCAAAGGTTTAAGCAGATCAGAGCGTCTAATCATGATCCTTTATTACTTCGAAGAAATGACGATGAAGGAAATTGGAGCAACTCTGGATTTGAGTGAAAGTCGAGTCAGTCAAATGCACAGCAGCATTGTTCATCGCCTTAGTTCGCAATTAGACACCCGAAAAGGGGAGTTTAAGATCTAAAAACGTTCTCAATTCCAGGCAATCTATAGCCTCGAATTAGCTTGATTTTAACTGCAACCATCTAAAGTTGCGTTCTTTTCCAGGGCCGTTGTTGATTGAGACAACACATATCAAAACAATTTTTTTATTGCTTTTTGCATTCCATTCTTATTAAATAAATAGTAGTGAATGCCAATAGGGCCTTTACTGTACTTTTCACCACTGGATTTCTGGAAGTCCGGCCGCCGTAAAAGACTTGGCAATTAAGTTGTTTGTGCGAGTGCGTCCGCGTTAACAAGACGATTGCTCAGTTCTTTGTCAGTTGAATTCTCCCTCGGTCCATGTGAGGAGTAAGCCTAGGGGCTTGTAGGTTATTATTTATTTTCGGAGTATCACCATGAAAAAATTTAGCACTCGAAAGAGCGGTTTTACGCTTGTTGAGTTGCTGGTAGTGATTGCCATTATTGGCATCTTAGTAGCTTTGCTACTTCCAGCGGTTTCAGCAGCACGTGAAGCGGCTCGTAAAATGTCGTGTAGCAACAACCTGAAACAAATCGGGTTGGCGATGCGCACATACCACAACACCTATAATTCGTTACCAAATATGGGTAACTACATCTGGGCCCGCCAATCTAACAATGGTCGGGGGTGGACAGAAACGAGCCACGGTAGTAACTTGGTCAAAATTCTGCCCTTCCTAGAGCAGGACCCTCTCTACAATCAACTGAACTTTCAGGTTGTTGACCGTCGCCAGCAGGGCTGGGGAGCAACATGGGCATCAAACTTTGAAACAACTCCTCTTGCCGGTTCACAGACTCGCTGGTTCTGGTCCGAGTTGATTCCAACCTTTATTTGCCCATCTGCTAATGTCGATCCTTACACGGATCATACTGACTTTGCTTTTGCACCTGCAATTACCACCTATGCACCTAGCCTTGGTTCACAGAACATGCCTAGTAGAGATGGTCTGTGCCCTCAATACCACGGTAACTTGTTCGGTACAGGTAACCATGGTCACGGTAACGGCGCACGAGGTATTGAAGTATCTGGTGTATTCTGTCGTGGTGCTTGGGCATCTCGTTTCCGCGATGTCACTGATGGTGAAAGTCAGGTTATCATGGTTGGTGAAATCCTCCCTCACAAAGGGGACCACAACAAGAATGGTTGGATGCACCACAACTCAATTTGGAATGCGACATCAGGTCCAATCAACTACCCAGTTAACGGACTTGGCGAGCCTGGTTTCAATCAGATCAATGCTCAGTACCCTGGCTGTCAACACTGGAGCAACTGGTCTACCTCGCAGGGATTTAAATCCCAGCATAAGGGTGGTGCCCAGTTTGTTTTGGTTGATGGTTCGGTTCAGTTCCTGAGTGAAAACATCGATTATGTTACCTACAATCGACTTGGTGACCGTCGTGACGGTGGCCCTCTCGGTGAACAGTGGAAGAACAACTAAGTTCTTTTTCTGTTAAAGACGCACACAATAAATCCCCTTAGGTTTACCGACCTAAGGGGATTTATTTGTGATCATCCCGCGGAGAAGCAATATCAAGCTATTTTTTTTCTCTTTTCACCAGAATTCAGAGGTCCTACCGGAATTAATTTTACTTATAGTTAGGGAATACTGATCAAAACAATTTTTTATTAACGATATCATTAATACCTTAATAAATTCTTTATAAATAAATTAATTTTGGAGTCTTACTATGAAAAGTCTTAGCACTCGAAGGGGCGGTTTTACGCTTGTTGAGTTGCTGGTAGTGATTGCCATTATTGGCATCTTAGTAGCTTTGCTACTTCCAGCGGTTTCAGCAGCACGTGAAGCGGCTCGTAAAATGTCGTGTAGCAACAACCTGAAGCAACTTGGGTTGGCGATGCGCACATACCACAACACCTATGAATCACTTCCATTCACAGGGGCTTATTTTTGGGGCCGCCAATCAAACAATGGCCTGACTTGGGAAGATACCAGTCACGGTAGCCAACTGGTGAAGATTCTACCATTTCTGGAACAGGATCCTCTCTATAACCAGTTGAACTACAGAGTCACAGGAAAGAACAATCCTGGTATTGCGCAGAACTGGGCAGCGAACTTTGAACGGATCAACGTGGGGGTAACTCAACGTAAATTCTTCTGGTCCGAGATTATCCCCTCGTTCATTTGCCCTTCAGCTGATAACGACCCAACAGGGGACGGTGGATTTAATACCGAGGAAGCTCCGCAACTTCACAACTATGCCTGTAGCATTGGTGCACAGAGAATTGCCTCCCAGGGCAATTGGTGCCCTGAGTACCCTGGAAACATTTTCCAAACCGGTCCTGCTAACCATGGTAATGATGGTCGTGGATACCGTATTTCGGGTGTCTTTGCTCGTGGTGCCTGGGCTGCTCGATTCCGTGATGTCACGGATGGTGAAAGTCAGGTAATTATGCTGGGTGAGATTCTTCCTATGAAGACGTCGCTGGCTAAATCCGGTGGTTGGGCTCACTCCGTTGCTCTCTGGATCGGGACTGGTGGACCTATCAACTACCCAAGTCAAGGTTTAGGCGAACCAGGTTACAATCAAATCAATTCACAGTACCCAGGTTGTACTCACTGGAGCAACTGGTCTACCTCGCAGGGATTTAAATCTCAACATAAGGGTGGTGCCCAGTTTGTTTTGGTTGATGGTTCGGTTCAGTTCCTGAGTGAAAACATCGACTATGTTACCTACAATCGACTTGGTGACCGTCGTGACGGTGGCCCTCTCGGTGAACAGTGGAAGAACAACTAAGTCATATATTTTGAATACTCAGTTTCTCTGAGCTAAAAAATCAGTCGTTCATGAGAAGGCGCGAAAGTCTAACTTTCGCGCCTTCTTTTTTTGAACTTGGCCCCGAGTGGTTCATATTAGTTATAGGGGTCACATGGATTTCCAATTGTTAAAAACATTGGGTAGCTAATGATGCCCCGTGTCATTTTTCAGTCTTCTGCTATTCTATAACTAACCGTCTATTTGCCATTCCTCCTGAGCTTTTTATTACTTCAACTCATCGACCATGTCAAAAACGTCAGCTAAAGATTATCATCTCGGTTTTGATCTCGGTGGCACCAAAATGCTGGCCGTCGTTTACAATGCGAAATTCGATGCCATTGGCCGAAATCGCATGAAAACTCAGGGGAGTTTGGGAACAGAATCTGTTCTCACAAGACTGGTAGAAAATATCGATAAAGCCCTGGCAGATGCCGGAATAGAATCCACTCAACTCAAATCCATTGGTATCGGAGTTCCAGGGACTGTAAATATGCATTCGGGAGTCGTACTCGGGGCTGTCAATCTGGGATGGCAAAACGTAGCAGTGGCTCAAATTCTTCAAGACAAATACAACTGCCCAGTCCAATTACTCAACGACGTCGATGCTGGCGTGTTTGGAGAAAGCCAGTTTGGAGCCGGTAAAGAAGCCAACAATGTTTTAGGCGTATTCCCTGGTACAGGCATTGGAGGGGGTGCCGTACTCAACGGCCTAATTGTTACAGGTTCAAAACAAACCGCAATGGAAATTGGCCATATTCCAGTTGTTCCCAATGGTACACGCTGTGGTTGCGGTCTCAAAGGTTGTCTGGAAACCGTCGCCAGTCGTTTAGCAATCGCCGGACTGGCCGCTCAGGCAGCCTATCGCGGTTCCGCTCCTTACCTACTGGAACAGGTAGGCACTGACATCAGCCTAATTCGGAGTGGTGTGTTGGCGGCCTCCGTAGCCAATGGAGATACCGAAATCGAGGCAATCATCAAACGAGCCTGTAAATATCTAGGGAAAGCTATCGGAGCTATAGCAACAATCCTCTCGCCGGATGTCGTGATCATTGGAGGCGGATTGGCCGAAGCAATGCCTGAATTGTTCACTAAACATACTCGTAAAGCAGCTCGCAAAAGCGTAGTGCCCGTTCTTCGGGATACCTTTGAAATTAAGATCGCCGAACTTGGTGATGATGCCTCCGTCCTCGGTGCTGCTGTCTGGGGCGCGCGAAGCAGCAAAGGTAATTAACTCATGTCCGCAAAAGAAAATATAACGGGCCAACGTACTGTCGCCGTGATTGATATCGGTACGACATCGGTACGTATGGCTATTGCAGAGATTAGTCCGGCAGGAACTATTCAAATACTCGAACATCTTTCCCAGGCAGTGAACCTTGGAAAGGATACTTTCACTCGAGGGCGTATCCACCGCGATACGATCGAGGAATGCGCTCAGGTTCTCAAGAGCTATCAACAGATCCTAGGCGAATACGGGATTCAATCCCCTGATGATCTTCGTGTTGTGGCCACCAGTGCAGTTCGCGAATCCACGAATAGACTCGCATTTCTGGATCGTATCTATATTGCGACCGGTATCGAAATCGACCCGATGGACGAGGCGGAAATCAGTCGAATCACCTACCTGGGGATTCAAGCTGAACTGGAACGCTTGGGAACCTCGACCGATACTGTCGTCTGCGAAGTAGGAGGTGGAAGTACCGAGTTACTGCTGGTTAGAAACGGACAGGTGCAGTTTTCCCACACCTACAACCTCGGCTCACTCCGTCTTCGTAAAGCTGTTGAAACCTACAATGCCCCGATCGTTCAAAGTCGACAACTGATGGAATCCCAGATTCAACGAACAATCGACATGCTCCATGAGCAGATGCCGGTTGGGCAACAACGCAATCTTGTCGCTCTTGGCGGCGACATCCGGTTCGCAGCAAGCCAGCTAATCGAAGATTGGAGTATTATCGAAGGCGGAGTGATCTCTACGGATGCTCTTGAAGAATTCACAAACGACATCCTGCAAATGTCACTCGACAACATCGTGCGAAATTACGAACTGCGAGTGACACATCAGGAAGCCGAGACTCTCGGCCCTGCGTTACTCACTTATCTTTGTATCGCCAAGCATCTGAAGGTCTCTGAAATCCATATTTCCGGTATTAATCTTCGCGATGGGCTTTTGCAGGAGATGGCTTTAGAAGAAGCTTGGAGCAAGGAATTCCAAAATCAAATCATTGGCTCGGTTTTAGAGTTGGGACGCCAATACGACTTCGATGAAGGCCACGCGCAACAGGTTGCCTCGCTGGCGAGCCAGCTATTCCATCAGTTACAACAGCAACATGATCTGGA